>Ga0187856_1002264_pt1 | contig 14357 bp, 16 predicted proteins | sample June2016WEW_8_40_FD_132443 | JGI IMG/M metagenome (GOLD analysis project Ga0187856, IMG submission 132443) | Peatland microbial communities from SPRUCE experiment site at the Marcell Experimental Forest, Minnesota, USA - June2016WEW_8_40 | ecosystem: Environmental > Terrestrial > Soil > Wetlands...
GCCGGCAGAGCTGGTAGATGCTGGCGTCGGCCAGGGCCTTGACGATGATCTCCGGCCCGACTCCCACCGGATCTCCCATGCTCAGGGCCAATATGGGGCGCAGGTTTTTAGAAATGGCTTGGTCTTCAGTCATTGGCCAGGACCCCAGCGCTGGGAGTGGCGCAGGTGCTCCTGAAAGTTGGCTTCATAGCGGGCCGCCAGGGCCTGGTCCTGAATCACCAGCAGATTTTCGGCGTTGTACTCCTCGGCACTGCGGGTGAAGTTGAAGGACCCGGTAATCACCGTCTCCCCGTCAATGATCATGATCTTATTGTGGGCGATTTGGTAGGCCTCGTCAATCCAGGTGGGCACCCGGGCCGCCACCAGGAAGCGCAAAATAGAAAATTTCTCCTCCAACTCCTTCGGGTCCAGGATGACCGCCACCTCGACCCCCCGGGTCTGGGCCGCGATGACCGCCTTGAGGATGGGATGCGAAGTAAAGGTATAGGCCTCGATGTGGAGGGATCTGCGGGCCTGGCCCACCGCGGTGACGATGGCCTCGGTGCAGCCGCCTTGGGGGGAAAAATAGACCGCCCACCGCGGCTGGGCCGCGGCCTGCACCGCCGGGGGCGCCAGGGCCTGGACCGCCAGGCAGCACCACAGCGCCAGCACTGATCCGAGCGCGCTGTTTATCTTCCTCAATTTCATAAGTTCTCTCCCCCTTCCGGTCGCCCCCCAAACGAGATTGGCGGCCTGGAAGAACAGTCAGAGCTGAGGAATTACCCCTGCACTTTTTCATGCATTTTTCGGGGGGATATGTGCCAAAATATGGTCCAATCAAACTATGACGTGGGATGAGGGCAATGTCAATGGCAGAAACGGGCAACGGACAACTGAAGGGAGTGAAACTCGGGTTCATCGGCGCCGGGGCCATGGGCGGGGCCATTATCCAGGGACTGCTGGCCGGCGGTCGGGTAGTGGGAAAGAATCTGGTCTATTACGACCCGGACCGGACCCGGCAGATGCAGATGGACCAACTGGGGGTGCAGGGCGCGCCGTTGCCGGCCGCAGTAATGCAGGCCCAGGTGGTGCTCCTGGCGGTCAAGCCCCAGGTAATGGACCAGGTGCTGGCGGGGATCGGTGGAGCCGTCCATCCCGGGCATCTCATCATTTCCATCGCCGCCGGGGTGACCCTGAAGGCCCTGGAGACCGCCCTGCCCCAGTCCCGGGTGATTCGGGTCATGCCCAATACCCCCACCCTGGTGGGGGCCGGGATGGCGGCCCTGGCCCCGGGGAGTCGGGCCACCCCGGAAGACCTGGCCCTGGCCGTGGAGATCTTTGAGGCCGTGGGCCGGGCCGTAGTGGTGGAAGAGAGGCTGATGGACGCGGTCACCGGCCTGAGCGGCAGCGGCCCGGCTTATGTGGCCGTATTCCTGGAGGCCCTGACTGATGGCGGCGTGAAAATGGGGCTGCCGCGACCCCTGGCCCTGCTCCTGGCCAGCCAGACCGTCATCGGCGCCGCCCGCCTCTGCCTGGAAAAGGAGATATCCCCCGGGATGCTGAAAGACCTGGTGACCTCTCCGGGAGGCACCACTATCGCCGGCCTCCACGTCCTGGAAGAGGGCGGCTTCCGGGGCCTGGTGATGAGCGCCGTGGAAGCCGCGGCCCGGCGAGCCCGGGAGTTGGGGAAGGAGTGAGGTAGTTGGGGGAATAGTTGGGGGAGAGGGCAGGGGAGCCTTAAGCTAAATTGTGCGACATTGGACAGAATGAAGCACCAGAACAGTGTGGAACGGATAAAAACTACTACGCCAGAGGAATTTACATGGATCAAGAAGGGTTAGGTCGGGGGCTCATTCGAATTCATACGGGAAGAGGTAAAGGCAAGACCACCGCCGCTCTGGGGCTGGCCATGTTGGCTGTCGGCCGTGGATTAAAAGTTTATATCGTGCAGTTTTTGAAGGGGAGAGTCACCGGCGAGAGCCAGGCTGCAACCCGTTTTTTTCCGGATTTGACTTTACGTTTCTTCGGGCGGCCTGGATTTATTTATTCCCGTTCCTTGACCCCGGAAGACCAGGCTTTGGTTAATGAGGGCTGGAACCTGGCAAGCCGGATACTGGCGGGGGGGGAACACGATCTGGTAATTTTGGATGAAATTAATCGAGTCTTAGCCCTCGGCCTGATCCCCGTTCAGGAAGTGGTTGACGCCTTGAACCAGCGATCCCCCGGGGTGGAAGTGGTCTTGACTGGGCGTCAAGCTCCGGATGAATTGATAGCCATGGCTGACATAGTAACTGAGATGTACCCTGTCAAGCATTACTACCAGGCCGGGGTGAAGGCCCGCCGCGGCATTGAATGGTAGCTGCCACCGGGGACCTTTGACCAAAGAAGCAGCAGTTTGAATGATCTGACTGGTGGCGGTTTTCGAAGATGATATTATCTGTAAACCATATGTGGAAAAGTTTGAAGAAACATTTGAATCGCTCAGACTCCGGAAGCAGTTCTAACCGAGAGAGAAGAGCATGCGGTTACATATTAGAAATACAAGATATTATTTAGGCGGCTCACATGGCGCGGTATGCCAAAGCATTGCCTGACAGTGATCGCCAAAGGATGGGAGAACAGGGAGGCGCTATTTCCCTGTTCTCCCTTAGAGCGGAGAAAACTGCCCTGATACGACTTGACCTGTTGAGAAGGGGTGTGTTCTTGCCATTCCCCTGCTGCTGCGCCGCGATCTTAGTTAGGTTATAGGCCAGGGGGAGAACCCCTGGGGCTTCCCCCTGGCAAAGTTAGGGTTATTGCTTGGCCTGCGGGTTGCCCAGCAGCCCGTTCAGGTCGGTAGCCCACAGGAACCGGAGGAGAAAGATGTTAGCCGCCGGACCGTTGGCGACCGCAACATCGGTCCGATACTGCGCCATCAACTGGAAGCCCGGGGCAAAGCTATACGCCAAACTCGCGCCCACGGAGGTTTCGCCCAGAGCACCAACTTTTTGAGTCGGGACGTACTCAGGGTTGCCATTTTCGTAGAGGGGATCAATACGATAGCTTCCAGCATAGTGGCCGTAATAATCCCCCGAGATAAACACCGTTTTGGTGAGGTCGTAGCTCAAGTGGCTCTCTGCGGTTACAGTCGGTTTTAGGACCTGTCTTTGGCTAAACGGCCCGGCGTCATCGTTATTAGTGAATTGGCTACTCCCCAGGGTAGCTTCGATGTAGGCGAAATGACCGGGGATGACCTCAAAGCCCTTGGTACCGTTTAACTCTTCCCGGAACTGCCAATTGTTACTCCCAATGTTGGCAGCTTTAGTGTCGTTGTATGCTCCAGCCGGGAAAAAGAGAAAGGGTGTAAAGGCCACATAGTTTTTACAGGAATCATCGTTAACGAACCAGAACTGGGAAAGGATGAAGGGGGCGCCCAACCCTGTGGACGTTGAGCTTGCGACAGGAAAGTTTCCATATTCGGTCCCTTCGTTAATAGTAACCGAGCCAAAGGGAACGAGGAACTGGGGCGAGGCCCTCATCGGCCCCCACGGCATAGGGATATCGCAAAAGTAAATCACCCGGAGAATGCCGATATTTTCGCTAAGCCCAAGATTGTCCGTCCCACCGTGCCCTGGCCCACTGCTGCCTTTAACGTAAAAATTTTGGGCGGTCACATTTTCGTAGTAGGTCAGGACGGCCAGGACGCCTGCGGGAGCCGGGATATAATCCCGGGCATTATTATCTGCCAAAGCGCGTCCCGCCAGGAGCAAGGTGATTCCCGAGAGAAGCAGCGCCATACACACGCACACTGCGATGCTGCGAACCAAACGCTTCATTTCCATTTCCTCCTTTTCGCAATTAAAAAACCCTTAGACTTAAAGATACTTGAAAACTCCGCGAGGCCCCGTCGGCCGTTGGCTTCCTCCGATCACACCTGGATACGATTCATCGCCTGAGCCCCCCCTCAGCTTTGGAAAGGCTATCCCTTTCTGCAGGCTGGTCTCTGATACTTCTGAATCAGGTTTGACCGGAAAACACCCTCCCTATCCGGGAAAAATCAATCAGCTCCTTCCTTGCCAGTCAAGCGTCGTTGCTTTCTTGGGAACAAGTCGAGCTCTTATTATTTCGGTATGGGCGTCGACCCGAAGATGGTCGGCAGCACCGGAGCCATTCTTTCATACTGTATGCTGAAGGCCCGCTGTTGGAACACGTTGGGATTGAAGGCCCTGGTCAATTCCACTTCCCGGGGCGTTAAAACGTGGACGATCCCGTACTGGTCCACAATGGCGAATTCATCGCCTTTGGCGAGGCAGGAACTCACGCTTTCCTGACCTTTTAAGTTCTGGTTGGAGACGCAGAGCAACTTGGCACCATCAGCGATAGCGGCGCCTGTGACACACAGGGTGAGTGCCAGGGAAAAAATCAAAATTTTAATCGATTTTTTATTCATACCTCTTTCTCCTTTAATTTTAGAGTCTTAAGCGCATTGATTAAGATACCTCGAAACCCCCTTTATTCCCCCCCCTTTTCGATTATTTTGGAAATTTGTTTAGTACCATCTTTGCCATAAAATACAATCTTAAGGGTATCGTCCAAAGGATGATATTCATAAGATATAAGGACTATATCAGCCTGGATTGTGCTGCAAATAATTGCCGAAATAAGCATAACTATATGATATAATGAGTAATAATAGGCATCTTGAGGGGTCCCAGATGCTCCTCAAGGGTGCAAGCCGGAAAGAGGTGATTCGGCCAGATTTTAACCAGACTATCAGGATCGATTTTCAGGGGGCTCAAATCATTTCAGACTCATCGCTCCCATGGAGGAATGCACCTCATCTGAACCGCCCGATGGACCGGCCGCCCAAAGGCGGGGTGCAGATCAAAGTAGCGGATTTGCACTATCAGCCAAAGAGTTGGGATAAAGCCCGCCGGGAGTTGCGGCCAAGATCGAGTGGCACCCGGGAGAGCTCTTCCCCCGCATCGGCTTTGTAGTTACCAACTCCGGGCTTCCTGCCGGGAGAGTGATCAAAGTCAATAATGGCCGAGCTGAGATAGAAAACCGGATTTAGGAAGGCAAGAACAGCCTGTGGTGGGACAAACCCAGTTGCCAAAGGTTCGAGGCCAACCAGGCCCGGCTCAAGATGGGGGTTCCGGCCTGCAACCTTCCGCAGATGATCCGGTAAAGCCAACACAGTCTCATTCACCCGGGTCAGGAAAATAAATATCTGGCCAAAAGACCATAATTTTCTCCTTAGATCTAGATATTGATATGAAGATAATTTCATATAAAATAAACATTAAGGCTCCCAGGCTCGCTCTTCCGGGACGTAAGCGTCTCCAGGGGCATTCCCTCTGAAAGGGTGTCAGTTAGTCAGCCTGGTTAAACCGCCTTTGGAAATCCGTCGGCTTCATCTAAAAACCTCCAATAATGTCAGCATATTGTAGGATGGATAGCATATTCCCCTAAGTTAACGCGAGCCAAAAATTAATTCATGAATGGGAGGAAATTATGACATCAAAAGGCGATTGCTCATATTCCTTTTCTTTCCGGGCGCGCCGGCTCAAGGCACTGGCTGATACCTGTCGCTTGGCGGTGATGGAAATGCTCCTCGAAGGTTCGAAGACTGTAAGCGAAATGCTGGAGAAAATGGATCTTGAACAAAGTTTACTCTCCTATCACCTGAAAATCCTCCGGCAAGAGGGCCTCATAGAATCTATCCGGGAAGGCAAAGGTGTCAGGTACAGACTGCCAGATACTGTGGCGCTGCAAGGCCCGGGACGGGGAATAAACTTGGGTTGCTGTCGCTTGGAAATGAATTTTTAAGGATTGGCAAGGTAAATTAGGGTCCAAAGATGGACAAATCATCAGGGCTGGTTAAATCTCGGCAGATTCTAACCACTAACCACCATGAGGGAGGATGGAGATGATTAAAGAATATCTCCCGGGCTTTGCGGGAGAAATGCTGGGCACCTTTATCTTGGTATTTTTTGGGATCAGTGCCGTAGCCGTGTCCGTGCTTTTTTCGGCTCACTCCGGATTGTTCCAAGTGGCGATGGTCTGGGGCATTGGGGTTTTTATAGCCATTTATTGCACCCGCCATCTCTCCTGTGCTCACTTGAACCCCGCGGTAAGTTTGGCGATGGTGCTCGCCAGACGAATGGAGGTCAAAAAACTCCCTGTTTACTGGCTGGCTCAGATTATTGGGGCTTTTCTGGCGGCGGCGATGTTATACATGCTCTTTTCCAATTCTATTGTCGGCTTTGAGCAGGTACATCATCTGGTGCGGGGCGAGGCTAATTCTCTGAAGACGGCGATGATTTTCGGTGATTATTTTCCCAACCCAGGTGTGCCTGCCGACATCATCTCGGTATCTTACCCCTTAGCTTTTATTGCTGAAGCCGTCGGCACTTTTTTGCTGGTCACGACCATTTTTTTGTTGACCGAGGGGTGCAATGTGGGAGGCCCGCCCAGTTCCATTGCGCCGGTAATGATTGGGCTAACAGTCACCCTGATCATCTGTACCCTGGCTCCTTTGACCATGGCCGGGCTCAATCCGGCCAGGGATTTCGGTCCCCGCTTGTTTTCTTACTTGGCCGGATGGGGCCATGTCGCCATCCCGGGTCCATCCGGGGGAGTCCTGGTTATCTACATCTTAGGTCCGCTGGCGGGAGGGGTGGTTGCGGCCCTCCTCTTTATCTGGATATGGGAGCCCCTGATGAAAGGGATAAGTGTTGCTTGTACATGCCGGGAGATATCCTTGGAGTCGGAAGTGGGGCTGTCAGAAAAAGGTGGTTATGACATCAAAACCTGAAAGCTGGCTTATCGGGAGCGTTGCGCCTGGCTCCAAGAGTGATTATTAATGAACCTGGCTCAGCGCTGCACCGGCAAGAGGCCGGGCAGGTTGTCGGGGCATTTGCCTGATTGCCATAGACTTTTCGGGAAGTGGCATGTTAGTTCCCAGTTCCCAGCTTTTACTGGCAACTGGCAACTGGGAACTGACAACTTTTTAGGTTTAAAACCTGGGATACTTCACCCAATATGCACCAATATCAAAATTGGCTGGGACCAGGGATATTGTCTGACCGTGGCACTCTTGCTGATGACCTTACGTCCAATATATAAATTATACAATACTTTAAGGAGATTATGAAATTGAGCAAAATTCCTAAAATGTTTTTTGTGGGCGGGTTTTTAGGCGCCGGCAAAACTACTGCAATCCAGACTCTGGCCAAGCTTTTTACCCGGCAAGGACTGAAAGCGGCGGCCATAACCAATGATCAAGCCACGGGTCTCGTGGACACCATTTTCCTCTCCAAAGCTGGAATTCCCTCAGAAGAAGTTGCCGGTTCATGCTTCTGCTGCAATTTTAACGGCCTCGCCTCGGCCATTAACCACAGTATTGCTGCTGCGGCTCCGGACATCATCCTGGCTGAACCGGTGGGGAGCTGTACGGATATCGTCGCCACGGTAATCCGGCCCATGCGCTCTTTAATGAAAGACAAAGTGGACGTTTTAGCGTATACTGTTTTGGTGGAACCGGATCGCTGGGTTGAGCTTTCTGATCAAAATCCTTCGTGGTCCATGAAGTTTCTCTTTGATAAACAAATTCAGGAAGCCGACTTCGTTGTGCTCACCAAGTTGGACACACTCAAGCCCGAGCGCGCCAAAGAGTTATTGGAGCAGCTCGCCCATCAGTATCCGGAATCCCCAGTGCTGGGAATTTCCGCCTTGACCGGGGTGGGAATGGCAGAGTGGAAGAATCTAGTCCAGACGACCCCGCCAGGGGAACACTGGCTAAGGGATATAGATTATCAAAAGTATGCAGACGCCGAAGCGGAGATGGGCTGGCTGAACGGTCTGGCGACCATGAAATTCCCTGCGCCCGTTGATGGGAAAACTATCAGTGGTCGGTTGGCTGAAAAGATTGCCCAAGGCATCGGAGAGCGAAACGGCAAAATCGGGCACCTGAAGTTGCTGGTGGTAGGACCGACCGGGAGCGTCAAGGTCGGGATGACCCACGTGGAGGAAAAACCTGCCCTGGAGGGTACCTTCGTGGGCCTGGTGCCTTCCCTGGAAGTAACTATTAATGCCCGGGCCACCCTATCTCCTGGGGACCTGGCGGACATCGTGCATTCCGCGCTAGAACTTTTCAAAGAGTCAGAGCACGCGGAAGTAGATATCTCAGCCGTCAACACCTTCAGACCGGGGGCGCCCAAGCCAACGTATCGGTATGGTGATTCAGCACACCAGTAAAAAACGCATTTCTTTAAGTGCAGGGCGCTCTTTTCCAAATATATGGAAGAGGAGCGCCCTAATTTTTTAAAATTGCCGGTTCACAGCAAAAGTTTGGCTCTGGAGAGCTTGCAGAGTCTCTAAGGCCAGAAATGCATGGAGGAACCTATGATTTGTCTGGGTCTGCAAACAAAAAACCAGGACGAGGTGGAAGTGATACCTTCTTTAATATCTGAAGTATCTGAAGATATAATTTGCATTGCAAAAAACATCATTCCTTTGTTACAAAAAGATAATTTCTTTCAAATTATTGACAACTTGCCATACGGGCTCTTCACCGCCAATGGAGAGAATAAGATTAACTATTTTAATGCTGCCGCGGAGCTAATTACCGGTATCCCCGCATCTCAAGCCATGGGAAAAGCCTGCCGCGATATATTCAAGAGTGACATTTGTACTAACCGATGCCCCCTCGGCCAACTCTATTGCACGGCCAACAATATTTATATTCAAGAATTTGATCTTAAAAAGCCGGACGGCAATATTCTTCCCATTATCTGCACGACTTCTATGCTCACGCACCCAGATGGTTCTGTGAAACAGATAATGTATGTCTTTAGGGATATCGTTGATCGCAAGCGCCTTGAATACGATTTAAAACTCTCTGAGAATAGATACCAACGCATCTTTGAGGGATCGAAGGAGATGATCTTTGTCACTGACAAAGATGGGACATTTAAAGATGCCAACCAAGCTTGTTTAGATCTTCTGGAATATGGTAGTAAGTACGAACTGATGTCGCTAGAATCCGTGGAGAAGGTATTCAACAATCCCATGCACTGGAAGGTCTTCCATGAGCAGATAGATCGTTACGGATCGATCAAGGATTTTGAAGCGTGCTTTCAAAAAAATGATGGGACCATTGTCCACTGCCTTATGAGCGGTAATGCGGTTAGAGGACTTGGTGCCGAAATTGTTGGCTATGAGGCTATTGCCAAGGACATTACGCCGCGAATGCATGGCTTGCAGATGTTGAAGCGACAGCATCGCAAATTATCTCTGCTGAATTCCATCGCCATAGCCATGAATGCCACGCAAGACCTCAACGACGTTCTCATGGTGGCTTTAAAAAAATTGTTGGACGTCCTGGGACTGAAGGCCGGGGGTATCTTTTTAATTGAGGAAGGCGGAGGCAAGCCCACCTTCTCGCTCAAGGTGCAGCAAGGTCTCCTTGATAAATTGGCAGATAACAATTGCCATACGTTACTGTATGATGTTGCTCTTATGCGATCTTTATTGAAAGGAACCCACTCCCTTAAGCCCCAAGGGGCTTTCCTTCCCTTCAAAGCCACCCTGGTAGGCGCTAATAATTGTAATGCCTTGGAGATGGTTTGTTACCTGATCACGAGAAAGGAACAGGCTTCGGGGTTTATTGGCCTGGAACTGCCCAAGGGAGGTAAGCTCAGTGATGAGGATGATCGCATTCTGGGCTCGCTGGGTAATTTTTTAGGAAGCGCCATCGAAAACTCCCGCCTGCTTCAGACCATTCAGCAGCATCGAGAAGAACTCAGGGAATTGACCTCAATGCTTTTTCATTCTCAGGAAGAAGACCGCAAACGAATCGCGCGAGAGTTGCATGATGAAGCCGGTCAGGCCTTGACAGGAATAAACTATACCCTTGAGACCATCATAAAATCTATGCCAGCGGAACTGGCATCCGTCCAAATGCAGATTCTGGATGTCAAGAAACAGGTTAATCATACCTATGGGGAGCTGCGCCGAATGTCACACCGGTTGCACCCCGCGCTATTAAGTGACCTCGGCCTGGAACCTGCTTTGGAATCTTTTTTATCTGACATTTCAAAATATAGTGGACTGAAGATAGATTTCCGCATGGTTGGATTCGAAAAGCGAATAGACGCAGAGACCGAAACGGTGATCTACCGGATAGCTAAAGAAGTGGTGACCAACACCCTGAAACATTCGGAAGCAATACATTTCAAACTTTCAATCGTTAAAAGCTACCCCCATATCATCTTCTTAGCTGAAGATGATGGGATTGGATTTGATACAAGCAAAGACAACTACAGGGATGCACTGGGTCTGCTCGGTATGCGAGAAAGGGTCTCGTTGATGGGAGGGAGCTTCTTGATACGTTCATCGAGCGCCGAAGGGACCAGAATCCGTATTGAAATTCCCGTGAAGGAGCTTCCAGATGAGTGATAGCGCAGTTACTATCCTCTTGGCAGATGACCATACTATAGTAAGGCAGGGGCTGGCCAAGGTTTTGGAGGGCGGGTCGAACTTAAAGGTTGTCGGAGAGGCGAGAGATGGCCGGGAAGCAGTGAGCAAGGCGTACCAACTGAAACCGAATATTGTCTTAATGGACATTTCCATGCCTATTTTGAATGGCATTGAGGCGACGCGTCAAATCAAGAAACTTTGTCAGCAGACGAAAGTCATAATCCTCTCGATGCACTCTCATGGTCGATTTATCGGTGAGCTGCTTAGAATTGGGGCGTCAGGGTATCTCGTTAAAGATTCAACTGGCTTAGATATAATTAAGGCAATAGATGCGGCCATGAAAGGAGACGTTTATTTGAGTCCCTCCATATCCCGCCTGGTCGTGGAGAACTTTGTTTCTTTAAGACGGAAACAATCTTCACGTGAAGAGTTATATGCTAAGCTTTCCAATCGCGAGCGTGAAGTGTTTCAAATGATCGCAGAGGGAAGATCTACAAAGGAGATTTCAAATATTCTATTTGTTAGTATAAGTACTATAAAGACGCATCGGGCGCATATTATGGATAAGTTGCAAATAGATAATCTATCACAATTGGTGCAGTTTGCCATAGAACTTGGTATTGTGGAAATTGTTAGAACCGAGACGGAGTCTGAGCCTGAATTATAATTTTGTTTATCAATGCGGCAAGGATAGACCTTTTCCTCTGCAACAATCATCTTTTGGACTATGGCTCTGGCCGCCCCTTATTCTTATATTTAGAATTCACAAAAGTGGGTTAAGTGTGATGGGTACGCAATCTCCCGAATGTGAAGCGCTTTTCTTTCGGGTCATGATTGCATACGTTTTATCGGTTGTAAACCATGACGAGACTTATTGTTGATCCGGGGGCCTGTGGCTTTACTTGTAAAGTAGAGGTCGATAAGGTTGGGAATTACCAGGCAACTATCAACGTTCAGAGCGAATGTAAGCAGATTAAAAAGCTGGCCAATGAGCTGACCAAGATAGATTTTTTAGAGATTTCTCGAGGGCCGTACGGCCGGAATTACATTAGCCAGTCTGCAGCTAGTTGCGGTTTGCATCCGAGCTGTCCTATTCCATGTGGTCTGATAAAGGCAATAGAAGCCGAACTGGGGATGGCGGTAAAGAAAAATATTATTTTTACTTATGAAGAATGATTTAACCAATTTATTTGTTTTTATAACCTTTAAGAGGGTTAAAAAGTGAGGTCGTATTCTTCAAGGGTTGTTATAGACTCAGCCAGTCTATGAACTCTTAACACCCGCCCCTGGTTCAGGGCGCGGCAAAATGACTTGCAGCAAACTGCTGGATGCTTTGCTGCGGGCCGGCGACCCCGAATTGTTTGCCTGCTTCTCCCCTTTATTACCCGGTTTTACTTCCAGGTGTCATTAAAGAAAGCCCCCTCTCTTTCAGCTTAGGCCGGTACAGCTTGTCGTATACGGCGGTACGCACTGGACCATCTGGTGAAGGAGATGGGCGAGGTGCCTATGGCCCATAGCCCTCGATGACCCGGACGCTTGATATCCCTATATTTTAAAAAACTGACTGTAGAACTTGGGTTAGAGTCCTAAGACCGCATGGAAGTTAATTGCCCCTCGGAACGATTATGGCCTGGTTGACATGCTGGCGCTCAGGCCGGAAAAAGAGGGGCGGTGCAAACACCGCCCCTGCGCCCCGGAGAAAGGGTAAACCCATGGCAGGTCAGCAGGCTAACCGACTATAATTCGTAATTCCCCTCCATCACCATGACAAACTCGCCGTGCTTGTCAGAGAACTTCACGATAAAAGTGCCGCTCCCCTTGAGGTTGCTCAACGTGCCGGTGCCTTTGTAAACCTCCCATTTACCCTTGGTCATGGCGCCATGCTTTTCTCCCTGAAAACGGGAGTAAACTGTGCCATTCTGATACGTAGTGATGGCATAGCCTTGCATGGGCCCGTCGCCTTTGATGCGGTCATGGAAGCCGACACTGCGCCGCGAAAAAAACTCGCCGGCCACCCCGGGGGTGTAATCAATGGGCTCACCCTCCATTTCGGTGAGCATCAGGGTGTGGTCAGGGACATCGCCCACTGAAAGTAATGCTCGGCGGGTAACGCTAATCTTAAAGCTGGCCTTGCGTTGCATGGTGTTACCTCCTGGACAAGTGGTTGTATGGATGCAAGCAGATGGTCTCGCTCCTGATCTCTAACGAGGTTAAATGTCCAGTTCGTTCAATTCAAGGACATTGTTCTGAATAATATCGCGCCGGGGTTCCACCTTATCGCCCATGAGGATGGTGAAGATCTCATCCGCGGCCACTGCATCTTCGATGTTGACTTTAAGGAGGGTGCGGGTTTCCGGGTCCATAGTGGTCTCCCAGAGATGCTCCGGATTCATCTCCCCCAAGCCTTTGAAGCGTTGGATGTTGATGCCCTTTTGGCCTTCCTCGATGATAAGCCCCGCCAGCTCATCCAGGTTGGCAAAGTCCCAGGTCTTATCCTTGCCCTCCAGGCGGTGGTGCGGGGTTTTAAAGTCCGCCAGGCCTTGGTCTAGCCGCACCAGGGCTTGAAAGTCGCTGCTGCCCATCAGTTCCCAGTCCAGGCGCATCTCGGCCAAGTCCCGCTCAGGGGAGGAGACGAGCACGGCCCAGGACTCGTGCTCTTCGTCGGGCGAAAGCAGGGCCGTCCAGCGCGAGATGGCATTGAGGGCGGCCACCAAGGTTTCCAGTCGCTACGGCTGGCGCAGAACGTCTTTGGAGACGAGCAAGGGCCGGGAGTAGTTGCAAGACTTCCCGAGCCAGGCCCCGTTTGGCGAAGCGCTGAAGATATTCCTGATAGGCGATGACCCGTTCCAGGGCCTGGGCCAGGGGGGGCCTTCCAGGGTCCGCTGGGGGCCCAGGTGGAGGACCAGCCAAATTGTTACTCCTTTTCTGGGTCAAAAATCAATTCTCGGGGATTTTTAGGGTCCCGCAAATCAGATCGTTCATGGTTTGGGGACGGGCCAGGGTCTGGCAGAGCAGTTCCTTGACGCCCCGGTTGAAATGCTCACGATCAACGGTTTGATGGGTCCATATCAACCAATATTTTTATCAGGAAATTCACGTTTTATCAAGTTTCCTTCACTTTTCGCCGAATAATCCAGGATCATATAGGTTAAGTAATTTTCCATCAATTCTTGCGAAATAATCCAGGTATCAAGCCTTATACGAACTTGATAAAAATTGCCTGAAGACAAAGCTGAGGCCGGCGAATGTTCATTCCGCTGGTGGCACTCTTCCCTTTATTACTCCCCTGGTGGAGCGTTACCGCCTCTGGTTCCAGCTTTTTTGGGTGCGTGCCGACGCTGCCTTTGCCAACCCGGAAACCTACGAGTATTGCGAAGAACATCGTACGACTGATTTCATTCGGTTGCCGTCAAATAAGAACCTGGATAGGCTGGTGGCGCCTCATCTCGGTCGTCCGGTCGGCCGACCGCCCCAGAGCGGCATTCAGGTCAAGATCGTTGACCTCCCCTACCAGGCCAAGAGTTGAAGCCGGCCTCGTCGGGTAGTGGCCAAGATCGAGTGGCATCGGGGCGAGCTTTTCCCCAGGATCGGCTTGTGATCACCAACTCCAGGCTGCCTGCCGGTAAGGTGATCATGGTCTATAATGGCCGGGTCGAGATAGAAAACCGGATCAAGGAAGGGAAGAACACTCTTCGGTGGGACAAAACCAATTGCCAAGGGCATGAGGCCAACCAGGCCAGGCTACAGATGGAGGCTCTGGCCTACAACCTTCTGCATATGATCCGCAGTTCTATGTTTGGGGTGAAGAAGTGAAACGGTCCATGGAGTGGCTGATCAAGCGATTAATCAAAGTGGGCGCCAGGGTTTCTTATCATGCCCGGCGGTGGTATGTCCATGTGGCCTCGGCTTTTCCTCTA
>Ga0187856_1002269_pt1 | contig 14345 bp, 9 predicted proteins | sample June2016WEW_8_40_FD_132443 | JGI IMG/M metagenome (GOLD analysis project Ga0187856, IMG submission 132443) | Peatland microbial communities from SPRUCE experiment site at the Marcell Experimental Forest, Minnesota, USA - June2016WEW_8_40 | ecosystem: Environmental > Terrestrial > Soil > Wetlands...
GCTCCATGAGCCTTGGCGAGAGCCTTGAGCCCGGAGCTCAGCTCCGCGTCCATAGTGAAGTCGTGCGATGCCCCTTGATAAGTCGGAAACGCGGGACGCGGCCGGTCGGTCGGAAGATTCAGTACCGGTAGATCCCCGGCCAATTGCTCCCGCCAGTATGCCCACAGCCGCTCTCCATCCGGGCCTGCCAGCATTTCGGCCTGCCAACGGACATAGTCAGTGTATTGCAAATCAAGAGGAGGTAGATGGGCCTTCACGCCGGCGCTTTCCGCCGGGTATAGGACGCCGAGTTCATCCAAAAGTATTGCCAGAGACCAGAAGTCGATCGCTATGTGATGCACGACCAGCAGAAGAATATGCTCCCGTGCCGACCGCCTGATCAGGCTCACTCGTAGCAATGGCCCTCGTTCCAGATCAAACGGGCGATACGCTTCCGCGAGCAGTCGGGCCTTCAGTTCGTCGCCGCTCCAGGTCGAGCCGTCCACTTCCTCGAAGCTGACCTTCAGGTGTTCGTGGACCTGCTGGACCGGCTTGCCGGCGTGTGCGGGAAAAGTAGTGCGAAGCGAAGGATGGCGGTCGAGCAAGCTCTGCAACGCGCGTCGCAGTGCCGGAACGTTTACCTCGGACGAGATGTGCGCCGCAAAATTGACGTTGTAAACCGCGTTCTCCGGCGCCAGTTGATAAAGAAACCAAATGCCCTGCTGATTATACGAGAGGGGATAAATTAATTTGGAGTTGCTCGCCTGCTTGCGAAGAAGCTGGGCAAGGAGGGCCCGCTTTTCGCCAGGTGAAAGATCGGCGATTCGCTGTGAAATGCTGCTATTCACTTTTCACTGACTTCCTGTTTGGCCAACAGCTCAGTGAGCAACGAATTCACTTCCTCATCCGAATACTGGTCAAGATTCTCCAACAACTGGTCGTCGATGCCGCCGTTTCCTTGCTGCCCTTGGAGATGACCATTTGCCGAGGCGAGAGGCGCTGATGAGCCAGGAGTCTCGGACGTAAGCAGATCAAGCAGTTGCGGCACAGCCTGTTCGACGCTGGGTCCCGAAAGAAACGTGACCATCGGCACGTTCACTCCCAGTTCTACCGCGATCCGGTTCTTCAACTCGACTGCCATCAAGGAGTCCAGTCCCAGATTGCTGAGCGGTTGCTGTACGTCCAGCTTGGATACTGACTGCCCTAGCACACGAGCCACTAGCTCAGTCAAGTAGGACTGGATTAACTGGAGGCGCTCCGCTGGTTGAGCGGCAAGGATCGTATTCCTCTTCTCGCCGGGATGACCCGCCTGGGCTAAGGTGTCGGCTTCCTCACGTGCTAGTTCAGAGAGCAGCGGTGACTCTGTTCCCGCCGGATAAAACTGGCGATACAGCGCCCAGTCAACGGGCACCGCCGCGACCTGGGTCGAGCCTTGACGTAGCAGTCGTTCCATCACTTCCAGCGCTTGCGCGGGTGCGATGCTCCTGATTCCCGCCAGCGCGAGGCGCGCGGCAAGGCGCTTTCCTCCGGGCGTTTCCGCGAAGCCCAATCCGCTCCACGCTCCCCAGTTGATGCTCAGCGCCGGTTTGCCCAGGGCTCTTCGATGATGAGCCAGCGCATCGAGAAAAGCGTTTGCTGCCGCATAGTTCCCCTGGCCAGGCTGGCCCAGGAGGGAACCCGCGGAAGAAAAGAGTACAAAAAAGTCCAGGGGGTCGTCTTTGAGGAGCCGATGCAGCAGCCAGCCGCCGATCATCTTGGGCCGCAAAACCGAATCCAGTGCGGCTGCGTCGAGCTGCACCAGCAGTCCGTCCTGCAGTACTCCCGCCGCATGCACTACGCCTCGAATAGGCGGCCAACCCTCAGCTCGAAACTCATCTAGATAGGCGCGTAACTGTCCCTCATCAGCCACATCCACCGAAGCAAGATGAACGCACGCTCCCAGGGCTTCCAGCTCACGAATCGCGGCAATTTGACGGGCCAGCCGGCTTTCCGCTTCGGCTGAGTTCCATCGCGCGCGTGGCGGAAGCTTGGTGCGTCCCATAAGGATCAACCGCCGGGCCCCTTGCTCCACCATCCAGCGGGCTACCGAAAGGCCTAGGTCTCCCAGTCCACCGGTGATCAAGTAGCAGCCGTCAGTGCGCCAGCTAAGGGGAGCGGGCTCCGTGGCCGAGCGAGGTTTGCGGATCAAGCGGCCTGCGTATCGCCGACCTTGCCGGAACGCAATCTGATCCTCTCCGTCTGGAGCGGTGATTTCTTTCCACAACTGATGAGCGGCGTCCTTGGCAACCGAAGGCCCGGGTTCCAGGTCCATCAGTCCTCCCCAGAACATGGGATGCTCCTGAGCGACAACGCGACCCAATCCCCAAAGCGGCGACTGGGCTGGGTCCAGGGGCAAGGTCTCTTCGCCGGCTGATTGAGATCCCCGCGTGATCAGCCACAAGCGGGGTAAGTGATTCCGTTCGACCCGAGCCAGCTCCTGGACTAACTGTAAGACACTGCTACAGCCAAGAGTCTGAGCTGTCTTCAGCGAAGTTACGGTGCTCTCCTCTGGAAGAGGAGCATCAAGACTCCAGAGATGGACAACCGCGCGGCAGATTGGCTGATCGGGCGCCAACACCGCCTCGAGGAGCTGTCGGATGTCCTCCGGCCGTCGAGGATTGATGCGAAAATGCCGGCCGTCCGTGCGCTCGTACGATTCACCGCGAGTGACCAGAACGCTGCCGTCTCCTTGTGTCTTGATCAGTGCTTCAAGCTTTTCTCCGACGCCGCTGCTGTCCCCAAAGATAAGCCAGTTGCCGCTAGTGGCTGGCGCGGACCCTTCCGGGGCCGGCTGTTCATCCGGACGCTCTCTTGGCTGCCACTGGAATTCGTAGAGCCAGTCGTCCAGGTTCTCATCGGCGGCACGCTTTGTATCGCTGCCGATGCTATCGAAGCGCAGTCCGACAATTTCGACCGCCACATGGCCAGTTTCATCCAGGAGCCGCACGTCTCCCTTGATGCTGTAGGCGTCGGGTGCTTGCAGATGGGCGTGACTCCATAGATGCAAACCCTGGCCACCATGGACCCGAATCTCATCTATATGAGTGGGCATATAGGTGCCCTGTTCGTCGTTTCTCGTCGCCTGAGCGGCTACACCCGCTCCAAGGGTTTGAAAGCAAGCGTCCAGAAGGGCCGGATGGAATTGACAGGCGTCGAACTCTCCATGCGGTCCATCGGGGACTTTCACTTCACCCAGCATTTCTCCGTTGCATCGCCACAACTGAGTGATGCTCTGGAAAGAGGGGCCATAGTCGACACCACTTTCGCGAAGCCTCATATAGTAGTCCTGTCCGGAGATCTGTTCCGAGCATCGAGCCTGGACCTCCGCGAGCGCTTCCTGCTCGATGGCCGCGGGAATTCCATTGTCTGGCTCAGGACAAACCTTTGCTGTCGCATGTAGCGTCCACGATCGATTGGCTTGCTCTACATCGTGCGGGCAACTGTAGATATGAACGGATGCCGCCGCGTCGGCGCCGGGAGAGAGGATCACCTGGAGCGTCCGAGTTCCGCCGTCGGGGATGAAGAGCGCCTTTTGAAATTCCACATCTTTCAGCACAAACGACCGCGACGGAAACGCCTCAGTGGCGGCCGCCAACGCCATCTCCACGTAGAGCGCGGCGGGGAGTACCGCGAGTCCTTCGACGCGATGGTCATCCAGGTAAGATAGCGCGCTCCTGTCCAGAGCGCTCTCCCAGAAGTGGGTTTCCGTTTGCGCCGATTTGAAATGCCGGCCGAGAAGAGAATGCTTCTCCGCGCCATCGCTCGAGACGTACTGCGATCGCGATTGACCACCGACCTCGCCTGCTGGCGTGTCCATCCAACAACGCTCCCGCTGCCACGGGTAGGACGGAAGCTGAACGGATCGTCCGCGCTGGGGATAGATGCGGCTCCACTCGATTGGATGTCCCAGGGTGTAAAGCATCCCCAGCGACCGAGCCAACACTTTGCCTTCGTCTTCCTCGCGCCTTAACGACGCGATTACCGCGCCTTCTATCCCGGCATGACGAAATCCCTGCTGAATGCTACTGAGGAGAATAGGGTGCGGACTGACCTCAAGAAAAATGTCATGTCCATCTTTCAGCAACTGCTGAACCGCAGTTGAAAAGAGCACAGGCTCTCTGAGATTCCTGCTCCAATAGAGCGGGTCGAAGCTCAAGCCGTCGGCAACCTGGCCGGTTACTGTCGAGTAGATCGGCACCGATGCGGGTCGGGGCTGTAGTCCTTCCAACGCGCGCTCCAAATCAGCGCGGATCGGCTCCATCTGCGGACTGTGAGCGGCAAAATCAACCTTGATCATTTGGCAGAAGATGGCTTGATGCTGCATTCGACTCACGATTGTTTCCAGCGCCGCGGGATCTCCTGACAAAACCGTCGAAGTGGGACCGTTGCTGACGGCGATCGATACCCGATCTTCATAGCCGGCCAACGCGCGCCGCGCGTCATCGATCGAAAGCTCCACAGCAGCCATTGCTCCGCGACCAATAGTCGGCTTCACAAGACGGCTGCGGCAGCATATCACCCGCGCCGCATCTTCGAGGCTTAGCGCGCCCGCGACGTGAGCGGCCGCGACCTCGCCCATGCTGTGGCCCACCACCGCGTGCGGCTCGATACCCCATGAACGCCATAGCGCCGCAAGCGCCACCTGAATCGCAAACAGGGCTGGCTGCAGAACGTCGACTTCGTTCAGCCGGGAGTCGGCCGCATCGGTGCTTGTGAGTTCTGCAAGCAAGGACCAGTCTCCGTGGGGCCGCATCGCGCGGTCACAGCGTTCCACGGCTTCTCGAAAGGCCGCTTCCTGCTGCAAGAGCGTTCGCCCCATCCCAAACCATTGGGAACCCTGCCCTGGAAATACAAAGACCAGTTTTCGCCGGCGATCGGAAAGCTTGCGGCCAGAAGACAGTTCTGGACAAACCTCTGCGCGGATAAAAGTCTCAAGCCCATCCGCCAGTTGCGCTGCTGAATTGCCCGTCGCGGCCAGCCGGTACTCGTGATGACTTCGCCGCGCGCCAGCCGTGTAACAAATGTCGTAGGGCGGCGCCGTCAACTCCGGATCAATCAGGAAATCGTGGTAGCTTCGCGCGAGAGATTCCAGAGCCGGCGCGCTGCGTGCCGACAAGGGCAGCAGGTATGTGCACGTGGCATCGCGATTTGCGTTCTCGCGCTGCGCAGCATGCATTTCCGAATCGAGGGTGGGAGCCCCTTGCACAACCACATGGGCGTTGGTTCCACCGAAACCGAATGAACTCACCCCGGCCAGCAGGGCTGTATCCGGCAGCGCAGGCCATGGGCACAGCGTCGTGTTCACGCGCAGCGGGAGCTGATCGAAAGGAATATGAGGGTTGGGTTCCTCGAAATGCAGGCTCGGTGGGATCTCGCGATGCTGAAGCGCCAGCGCCACCTTGATTAATCCAGCGATACCGGCGGCGGCTTCGAGGTGACCCAGGTTGGTTTTGACCGAGCCAAGGAGACACGGGCGCTTAAGAGGACGGTCGAGAGCAAGCACCGCGCCCAAGGCTTTCGCCTCGATTGGATCGCCAAGCAGTGTGCCCGTGCCATGGGCCTCGACGTATTGAACGTCGCCCGGCGAGACCGCGGCCCACCGATAGGCTTCTCGCAGAACCGCTTCCTGGGCTTGAGGATTTGGCGCCATCAGGCCGTTGCTGCGTCCGTCCTGATTCACGGCACTCCCGCGAATGACGGCGTAGATTGGATCGCGGTCGGCCAAGGCTCTCGATAGCGGTTTCAGAACAACGACCCCGGCGCCCTCGCTGCGAACGTAGCCGTTGGCTCGCGCATCGAAGGCTTTGCAGCGCCCGTCGGGCGCCATTGCTCCCGCCTTCGTGAAATTGATCGTAATCGCCGGCGACAGGATCAGGTTCACGCCCCCGGCCAATGCCAGAGTGGACTCTCCGCTTCTCAGGCTGCCGCAGGCTTGGTGGACCGCAACGAGTGACGATGAACAGGCAGTGTCGATCGCAATACTCGGTCCCCGGAAATCAAATACGTAGGAGATACGGTTGGCTGCAATACTCAGGGCATTGCCCGTCCCCGCGTACGCGTCAATACGATCCAGATCATTGAATTGAATCCGGCCGTAATCGTTGTTCGAGATGCCGATAAACACGCCGGTGGGCGTGCCCGCGAGATGCTCCCGCACCTGTCCGGCGTCTTCCAGCGCTTCCCAGGCCAATTCAAGCAGCAGGCGTTGCTGCGGGTCCATGCGTGCGGCTTCTCGCGGCGAGATACCAAAGAAGTGCGCATCGAACTGCTCCACCTGCTCAATAAAACCACCCCAGCGCGTGACCATTTTGCCCGGGGCCGCGGGATCGGGATCGTAAAAATCGTGCAGGTTGAAGCGTTGCGCGGGAACTTCCCGGATTGCATCCACTCCGTTGCGAAGTAGATTCCAGAAAGCTCGCGCGTCCTTTGCGCCAGGAAAGCGGCAGCCGATCCCAATTATTGCGATCGCTTCGGCATTAGCCTCCCGAACCCGGCTCACCTCGGCGGCCGGCTGCGACGGGCTTGATGAGTCCGCCAAGCCGCGGGCGAGAGCTTCGATGGTCGGAAACTCATATGCCAACTCGGCCGGAAGCTGTCGTCCCAGCCATTCTGCGAGTTCACCAGAGAGACTGACCAGCTCCGTCGATCCCAGTCCGTAGCTGGCGAATGGTTCCCCGACGTCTATCTCGTTCGCTTCGATTTCCAGCAGTTCGGAAAGTTTGGATACCAGCCAGGCCTGGATCGCTTCCGCGCCGGGTGCGGGATTGCCCTTCTCGCGGCGTCCATTTTGCTCCGCGTCATGCCGGATAGTGCCGTCAATTTGATTTCCGGCCATTACTTATTCTTCGCGTACTGTTCCAGCGTCCCGTCCCGAAACCTGGCTTCGCAAACACGACGTTGAACCTTGCCGGTGGGAGTCTTCGGAATGCTTCCAGCCTTGAGGAGCACGACCTGATGGACTCGCACGTCATGCTCTTCTGCGACCGCGCGGCGAATGGTCCGAACCACCGCGTCGAGGTCCGCTGGAGACCGCCCGTTCCGGTTGCTCGCGTGTGAATGATCGCGCGATTCGCCGTTGAGCTGGTGCTGCTCCGGTTGGTAGCGGCGCTCCACTTCGGCTGCGACGATCAGACGTTCGTCGTCGGCGACATCGACTGAAAACGCGACGCAACACCCCGGCCGTACTGCCGCATGGCTTTGTTCGACCGTGAATTCGATGTCGTTGGGGTAAAGGTTGCGGCCGCCGATGATGATCAGATCCTTCAGCCGGCCGGTGATAAATAGCTCGCCGTCTCTCAAGAATCCCAGGTCTCCGGTGCGAAGAAACGGCCCCTCACCAGTATCTGCGAGGTAGGCGTGGAAGATGCGCTCGGTTTCCTGTGGCCGGTTCCAATAGCCCTGAGTCACGCTCGGACTTGATACCCAAATCTCCCCGACTTCATCGGGCGCGCAAGCGGTCATCGATTCAGGATGGGCGACAACAATCTTCGTATCGGCCATCGCGCGCCCACATCCAACCAGTGTCCGTGCATTCTGCGCGGCGTCCGAGGCCTCCGCGACGCCGTTGTGCTCGAGCGCTGCCACCCGCGTTGTGCAGAGAACGGGCTCCTCTTTCAAAAGTCCGCCCGAAACGATCAACGTGGCTTCAGCGAGGCCGTAACACGGGTAGAAGAAGTTCGGTCGGAAACCGCAGGATGAAAAAGCCGCGGCAAACCGTTTCAGAGTGTCCGCACGGACCGGCTCGGCACCGTTGTAGGCCACCTTCCAACTGCTGAGGTCGAGACCGTGGCGCTGCTCCGGAGTAATCTTGCGAGCGCACATTTCATACGCGAAATTGGGGCCTCCACTAATCGTGGCTTTGTAGCGCGAAATAGCCTGAAGCCACCGCCACGGCCGCTGAAGAAAGGATTGTGGGGGCATGAGAATGCACTGACGTCCTCCTCCGCATATGGGTTGGACAATTCCATTGGTAAGTCCCATGTCATGAAACACCGGCAACCATGTCACTGATACAGTATCCGGCGCAATCTCGAATGCCTGGCTGATGTGGGCTGAGTTCTGGATAAGGTTCTCGTGACTGACCATTACGCCCCTCGGTAATGCGGTAGAGCCCGAAGTGTATTGGAGCAAAGCCAGCGTGTTGCCGGTCACCGCAGGGTCCTGCCATTCATCCGCCGCGCCGCCGATAACCTTGTCGGTGGCCAACCAATGCAGCGTTCGTAGCTCGGGAGCTTGCGCGAACAAGCCTTCAACTTTGGAGAGGATCGATGACGTGGTCAGCACGAGCATCGGTTGAGCATCGTTTGCGATGGTGCGAAGCCTCGGGACAGTCCGCTGCGGCTGGGCCATATTCGGCGGAGGCAGCGGAACGGCAATTACCCCAGCATATAAGCATCCAAAAAAGCCGGAGATGAACTCGAGACCTGCCGGATACAGCAACAGTGCGCGCTCCCCCCTTGCTCTATAGCTTTGGAGCAGCGCACCGATAGCCCGTGCCTGCCTGTCCAATGCCCCATAAGTCAGATGCGCTCCTTCTATTTCTCCGTCAACCAGGTAAGCGTACATCCGCTGCTCCGGCTGCTGGAGCGCGCGCCAGCGAAGAAGTTCGACGAGATTAGAAACTTCGCCGATTCGACTGTCAGCCGTTCGATTCATCTGTAGCTGTGCGGGGAACTCGCTAGGCAACGCGCATGTTCGCGGCTTTATTTTGTTGCTCCACACGCACAAAGAGGCACCGCGCCTGGCCAACAACCAGATGTTCCCACTCAAATCGGGCCAGCCGCTCGGCGACCCCTGGTCGCGAAACTCTAAGGAGGATCATCCCGTTTCAGTCACATGTGGATTCTCACCAAGGATCGATCCTTTTCTCATTTGGACGCGGCAACGGTCGCTTTGTTCGCTGGTTGCCACGTCGCATCCGGATCGTACGCCGCCATCGCTCCGGCTATCTGGCCGGTATTGGGACCGAGGTCCTTTTGATAGACCTGACCGTCCTGATTGACGATGAAGGTCATCACTCCAGAGTCGCGATAGCTGGCAGGATAGGCAAGCAGCGCGAATCCTCCGGTCATCTTGCCCGCGACGATATAGCTTTTGGCGCCACCCGGCGCGTTGGCTCCTTGACTGGTCAGCAACCGGTAAAAGTAGCCGTGGAAGGGATGCGGTTGGCCGGTGTGCTGATAGCCTTCGCTAGCCGCTTCAGCGACCAGGGACCGAGAGGACTGTCCGGCTGCGCGCCCGCCTTGACCTCCCAGTATAAGCCGTCCTGCGTTCCTGCCGTGCTACGGAACCTCTGAGCGTATTGATGCTCCGAGGCACCGTCGTGCAGCGCGCCGTAATAGTCTCGCTGGACGTCGGCGATCGCACCGCAAACTTTGATCACGTCCAGTTCATTGGAGCCGATTCGCCGAAATAAAATCTCCTGCCTGCCGTAATCAGTGTCGAAGTACCACTGCGATCCATTTTGCCGCAGCGGTATCGGAGTCGGCCAATTCTCGGCGCCTATGTAGAGGAAGGTTCGTCCATCGGCAGCGCCGGCAAACTGATGCGACGCACGATACTTGGCGGCAAAAGTATCGTGTCTTTCCTTGTCGGCGACCGGATCGCCGGAGGAAATCAGGTCCCCTGCGGACGGCCCCAGAATCGCCAGCATCGCCGCCTCATCGTTATTCTGTGCGGCTACGGCGAAAGCGTCGGCCGCCTCCGCAGCCGAACTGAAGGTCTTCTGGCCGGACTCTTGTGCCAAGGCTGTCCGGGCGCTGCAAAACCCAAGTACGAAACAGACCGACAGGACCCACAGAGCCAGCCAAGCGGCCGTGCTTCTTCGATTACCATCTATTGGTTGACGCATTGCTTCTTCCCGCGATCGACGATTAGCGCCCATGACTGCCGCCTCCACCGCCCCCAGCATGCCCGCCGCCGCCTCTACCGCTGGCATGTCCGCCTCCTCCGCCAGCGCTGGCATGGCCGCCGCCTCCGCCACCATAGCTGGTCCGCCCGCGAGTGCTCGCAGCCCAAGTGTCGTGCGCGGAAGGATAGCCGCCGAACCAACCAGGGTGCGAATAGCCGCCGTAGCCCCGGTAGACGTTGGTCGAGTAGTAGCCCGGTCCCCCGCCCCACCAACCGCCACCGCCTCCCCATCCGGGGCCGTAACAACCCGCCACCAGAGTTGCGAAGAGCAGCGCTCCGAGGATCGTCACTTTCCGACTGCCGATAATTCCCATTTTCATTTTGACCGCGATTTCCATTTTACCCTCTGATTTCAACTCGGCTTATAGCCCCGACCGCTTCCCACGGCAAGAGTTTGCGCGGTTTTGGTTCACGGTGTTTCCAATCGATTGCGCACAAACTTCTTCCTCACCCACGTCATTATCTGACCCGCGATGGCAGCATCGCGACCCTCCGCAGTATGCCGCCAAAGAGCCACCGGGTCAGATGCCCTCGGTGAACAGCAACCAGGAATAAAGGGCCTGCTCGAGCAAGCGGGCGTTGAAAATAAATTTATCGCCACGGATTGTTCAAGGAAAGGAAATCTTGCGATACGTTCCCGGTTTGGTTCTTTAGAGAACCACGCCTTGGCTATCTGGATGTCAAAAATCCATGGCCTTGCGCTATAACTCAGCTAACGTAAGGATTGCTAATTGATCCCCGGCGCCGCGCGTTTCTGACCGAATATTAGTGGGATTTGAGCATGGCTCTACTAAGCATCGAGCGTTTCCAGCATCAAAACCAAGGCCGCCGCAAGGCAGGGTCGCGCGCGAATGTCGCGCCCAGGCGAGATATCATTTAATTTGTTGATGCTGCTCACAGCATACGCCGCCTGCAAGACCGGCTGCAACCAGCAGTAGGCCCGCCGCATTAAGGAGCAATACTGATGAAATCGATTGTATGGCTGGGTACACTGCTCGCGTTGCTAGGGATTTTGGGACTAACCATCCCGGTATTTACAACCTCAGAAACCAAGGACGTTGTAAACCTGGGCGCTCTTAAAGTCCAGAGCACCGAGCAATCTACGCACGTGGTTCCTCAGGCTTTGAGCGCCGGCGCGCTTGTCTTAGGCGTCGTTCTCATCGGCGCAGGGCTTTACCAGAGGCGCTGACAGTTAGCGCACTTGTTCTAATTCGATCTCTATGGAGGCTTGCTTATGTTGCTCCTGATCATCTTATTGATTTTGCTCTTCGGTGGCGGCGGTGGCTATTATGGTTACCGCGGTGGCTACTACGGCCCGCGCGGAATGAGCTTGCTGACCATCGTGCTGATCGTCCTGGTGATCTGGATCGTGATGGGTGGCGGGTTCATACGGTGAACGTTGTCGATCTAAGGAGAAGTATCATGCAGCGACTATCGTGGATGTGGATTAGGTACAGTGTCATGGCTGTGGTGCTTGGCGCTGCGCTGGCCGCGCCGGCCGGGGCGGCGACCCCGGACGCCTGGATCACCACCAAAATCAAACTGGCCCTGTTGACCACCGAGGGCGTGAGCGCGACGGCCATTAAGGTGGACACCATCGCCGGCCAAGTCACTCTGTACGGCAAGGTGCACTCCGCCGAGGAGAAGGCGAAGGCCGAGACTATCGCTCGGAAAGTCGACGGCGTTAAGGGCGTGCGCAACCTGCTACAGGTGGTCGCCCCGCAGCATGAGAAGGCGATGCAAGTGTCTGATGACAACCTCAAGCAGCGGGTCGAACAGGCGTTACAGGCCGATCGTTCACTCAAGAGCAGCAATATCGTTGTGCAGTCCGTGAACCAGGGCGTCGTGCTACTGGGCGGCACGGCAAAAACCTTGAGCGCTCACCTGCGCGCCGTCGAGGTTGCGGCCGCGGTGCCAGGTGTCCGCCGGGTCGCCAGCGAGATCCAGAGTCCCGACACTCTGGCCGATGCGGAGATCTGGCGCGCGCCCACGCCGCAGCCGCCCAGGTCGGGATACGGAGCTTGGGACACCGCCCGCGACATATGGATCACGTCGGCCGTGAGGGTGAGCTTGCTGGCCGATAGCAACGTTCCGGGACTCGAAATCGATCTCGACTCGTGGGACGGGGTGGTGACGCTGTTCGGGATTGTGTCCTCACAGGACGCGAAGGGCGCCGCTGAGGCCGACGCCCTCAAGGTGGACGGAGTCAGGCGCGTGGTGAACGAACTGCAGGTGGTGCCGAGCGCGAAGCAGCAAGCTGTGAACGCGAGTGACGACGAGCTACAGCACGCGGTCAGGAAGGCTCTCGACGAGCATGAGTTCAGAGGCGTCGGCCTGGAGATGAGGAACGGCGTCGCGCGGCTGACTGGGACCGTCCCAACCGGGGCGCGGAACCTGGAGGCGGCAGTGGTAGCGCGCTCGGTTCCGGGCGTGCGCGCGGTCCAGGACGATCTGCGCCTGCGGGATTAATCCAACGCGGCAGCGCCTCGGCTTATCTTGACCGGACGAGCAGCGCAGATGTATTTGGCGAACCTTAACGCTGGCCAGCAATGGCCTTGACCAAGAGGAGTACAGTGTAATGAGCGGAACGAGCGACAAGATCAAAGGCCGTGTGAAAGAAGCAGTTGGGGCTTTGACAGATGACAAACGTCTAAAGAGGGAAGGGAAGCTCGACCAAGCCACCGGCAAGATCAAAAAGACCGTGGAGCGCGTGGTCGACAAGGCAAAGAATGCTGTGAACAGAAACGTCTGACAATCTTGTGTGCTGGAGGTGTTTTCCGGACTTTGGTGCCCCGGCCGGGAATCGAACCCGGACTTGAGGTTCCGGAGACCTCCGTGATGTCCTTTTCACTACCGGGGCGAACGGCGCCGCAGACGCAAGCACTATATCAAGGAATCGCAGCTGACAAGAAAGCGCGATGGATTGACGCAAAAGGATTCGCGCGCCAACATCGCGGCGATGGCGACAAACACCGACACCGACTCTGGGCGGCTGCTGCGCGAGCAATACAAGGACGGCTCCAACCTGTCGGCGCGGATACGGCTGCATCAGCGCTTCAGCACCAATCGCTACGGGCTGATGCGTTGGATGTTCGATTGTTTTCGGATTCCTGAAAACGCGAGCGTACTCGAGCTCGGCTGCGGCACCGGCATATTGTGGCGCAGTTCGGTGCAGGTTCCTGCGGGATGGCGCGTGGTTCTAACCGATATGTCGGGCGGGATGATCCGCGAAACGCGCGCCAACCTCGCGCGGCTGGGCCATCCGTTTACCTTCGCACAGGCCGACGCGCAGGCGCTTGCGTTTCGCGACGCATCGTTCGACGCGGTGATCGCGAATCACATGCTCTACCATGTGCCCGACATTCCACGCGCTCTTGGCGAGGTTCGGCGCGTGCTCAAGCCGTCAGGGTTCTGCTATGCGGCCACGATGGGAGTAGCGAACATGCGAGAGATCGACGAACTTGCGGCGCGCTTTTTTTCGGTCCCGCGAATGACGGAAGCGACTGCGCGATTTGGCCTCGAGAGCGGCGAGGCTTACATGCGCCGGGCTTTCGGCGAGGTGAAGCTCGAACGCTACCCCGACTCGCTGGTTGTGACCGAAGCTGCGCCGTTGATGGACTATATCTGCTCGATGCGCGTGCGAAGCAGAGTCACCAACGAACAGATTGCCGACTTGCGGCGGCATCTTGAGAATGAAATCGCGGCGCGCGGCGAAATTCGAATCAGCAAGGATACCGGGATGTTCATCGCGCGGCGCTAGTCGCGGGTCGCGCGTCGAATCTGCGCGTTCATCTGTGGCGTGCTGCGAAAATCAAGCAAGTATTTCTACGCTGAGGCCTTGGTCTCACGAAGCATCTCGGCCTGGCGCCGGTCGGCTTCCGGCCGCGCCTGAGCAATCGCTTCGATGAGCTGTTCATGCAGCCGGCCGTTGGTCGCCACGATATTCGCGCCGGCAAGGTCAAGCTCGGAGGCGTCCATGTTGCTCACGCGTCCGCGTGCTTCCTCGACGAGGATTGCGCCGGCTGCCACGTCCCAGGGGCGGAGCCCGAACTCCCAGAATCCATCGGTGCGTCCCGCCGCGACGTAGGCGAGATCGAGCGCGGCTGACCCGGTGCGTCGCACGCCTTGCGCACGCGTCATGAGTTCTTCCCAGAAGCAGAGATAGAAGCGCCGGCGTTCGCGCCGGTCGTAAGCGAATCCGGTGCACAGCAGCGCGGCGCAGAGGTTTGGCGTCGTGCTGACGCGAATCGGCTTGCCGTTCAAGCGCGCGCCCTGTCCGCGCTGGGCGATGAAGCATTCTTTTTTCAGCGCGTCGAAGACTACGCCGAACTGCACGCGGCCGCGCCGTTCGTACGCGATCGATACGCAGAATTGCGGATAGCCGTGCGCGAAGTTGGTGGTGCCGTCGAGCGGATCGA
>Ga0187856_1002275_pt1 | contig 14321 bp, 12 predicted proteins | sample June2016WEW_8_40_FD_132443 | JGI IMG/M metagenome (GOLD analysis project Ga0187856, IMG submission 132443) | Peatland microbial communities from SPRUCE experiment site at the Marcell Experimental Forest, Minnesota, USA - June2016WEW_8_40 | ecosystem: Environmental > Terrestrial > Soil > Wetlands...
CGGCTCCGGCATAGCGATCGGACCCGGCTAAGTAGCGATTCGGCGGGGATGTCGCGCCCCTTCTTCTCCCCTCTCCTCGCTGCCCGCCCGTTCGTGCCCGGCGTGGCTAGTAGACCGGGGCAGGCAGCGTGAGCTTTGCCACCGGGCCACACCGTCGGTCGTGGCTCGGCGTCGATGAAGAACAAGACTTAGAGGCGTCGCAGCCCCACGGTGTCGACGGAGAAGAAGTCGCACGCAACCGTGTCGCCAGCGTGTGCCTGCGCCACGTCGGTCCCGATCGTCGAGGAGCAGGTTTGAGGCGGTGACGGCGAAGCACGTTCCGCACGCTCGTTGCTGGGACGATGACGCCGAGCTTTGCGCACTCGCCAGCGATACGGAGATAGCCCCACCGGGGATCTCCCGGCGAGACGAATGATGAGCGCTACGACTCTCGGGATCGAGAGCGTTGTGCGCCCCGGCGCCCGTGTGGGCGAACGTCCAGTGCTGAGCGACAAGCTTGTGGTGACATCGAAGCAGCGTCGCGGGTGTGACGACGAAGGCTCCCCAGCGCTCACGCGTAAGCAGCTCCGAGAGTGTCGCGAGGAGGGCGCGGTCGGTGGGGGAGAAGCGTGGTCGTGCCACCTGGCGGCGGATCACGGCGATCTGATGACGAAGCACCGCGATCTCGACGTCCTTGTCGTCAGGCGTCGGACCGGTACCGAGGAGAAGGAGAAGCTTGGGAACCAAGAGAAGGCGATTGGAGAGCCCATCGGAGGATCGTCGCAGATTTACATCACCCCTGTTCAAGTGCCGAATCCTGTGGCGCCCTTCAGGGCCGTGCTCTCCCAGGGGACGACCTACCTTCTCTACGGCTACTGGTCGGAGGTCTACCCCGCCAGGCTCGTCGTGATGCTGACTGTCGTGGTGTTCGATTTTGTCGGGGACGCGCTGCGCGACACCCTCGACGCGAGGCTGCGTGATCGCTAGGAACGCTTCGTCTCGGACGTGGCAGCGCGTTTCTGGCGACGCGCCGCCGTGACCTGGTCCTGTATGTTCCAGCCAGCGGGCTACACTCACCGGACTTCCATCCGAGTGAAAGGCCCCCCTAGATGACCCGTAGTCGATCACTGCTGCTTGGTGCCTTACTGCTCGGCGCTGTCGCGATACCGGCGGCTGGCGCGCAGACATCGGCCCGCCCGCACGCGGCGGGTTGCACCGACACCTGGAAGGCGGCTGTGAGCGGTCTTTGGGGCGTGCCGGCCAACTGGAGCACCGGACAGATCCCCGGTAACACCGACGATGTCTGCATCACCCTGCCGGGCACCTACACCGTCACCCTCGCCCCGTGGAGCATCGGCACCGCCGACCCCAACAACTACGGAGCCGGCGTGGCGGCGATCACCATCGGTGCCTTGGGCGGGGGCGGGCTCGAGACCCTCGACGTCGTCGGGCAGGGGAGCACCTCGAACAGCAATGAGCAGTTGAGCACAGTCTTCTTGAACGTCACGGAGACGAGCACCATCACCCCCCACGGCAATCTCGTGCTGGACTCGACCAGCGCCGGCACCAAGCCGCCCCCGGGCACCCCTCCGGGTGGCGCCGCGACTGTTGGCGGGGGGGAGTTCCTCAACTACGGCACGATCGAGACTGAGACGCAGGCCCCGGGCGACAAGCTTGCCAATTTCGTCCAGCTTGAGGCCACTTTGGTCAACGAGCCGCACGCGAGCGTGCACGACCTGTCGGGACAGCTGCAAGAAGACGCCATCACCAACTACGGCAACTTCACCGTCGCCGCCGGGGCGTCGATGTCGCTTATCCCCTTGCAGGTCAACTTCGGGGGGCCGGCGAGCTTCGCCAACTACGGGGCGCTCGTCAACGACGGGTCGATCACGGCGAACCAGACAGCGGGAGCCGTCACCTGGACCCAGGCCGGGGGCCCGATCGATGGCAACGAGGTCGTGCTCGGCGGTGGGGCGATACTGCTCGACAAGTCCGGCGCGGCCCAGTTCTTAGTGGACTCGATCTCCGCCCAGGTGAAAGGCACGATCCCGCCCGGACAGAAGATCATGGTGGTGGGGGAGGCCTACAACTACAGAGGGGACAACTACAACGGCACCTCCTTGGGCCTAGACGCGAGCACGGTCGTCAACGACGGCACGATCGTCCTCGAGGCGCAGGGCTCGGGATCGAAGACCGGAGGCCCGGCGGTCCTCAACAACGGTGCCCTGGTGAACAACGGCACCATCCTCGCCGAGGTGAAAGATCCCTCCTGGCCCGTCCAGTACGAGGCAGGACTCACCAACAATCACTCCGGCACGCTGAGCGTGACCGGCGGCGAGTTCGAAGACAATGCACCGGCGGCGGCGACCAACGAAGGGACCGTCAAGGTCGGCTCGGGGGCTCTTTACCTCCTAGAGTCGGGGGCCGCCTTCACCAACAAGAGCGACGGGACGATTGTGCCGGAGGTCTCGAGCCCGAAGAGCCTCGGGCAGTTCGAGGTGGTCTCGCCCTGCTGCGCCGGCCCGGGCAGGTTCATCGCCGGGGGCAGCCTTGACCCCGTCGTTGTCGGCCACGTCTCGGCCAACACAGACCTCCCGCTTTTCCTGCTTTCGGGCGGAGTTTTCAAAGGCACCTTCTCCCACCTCGCCAAGCCATTCACGGCCGACTACGCCCATGAGACGGGGACCCCGGCGTTCGTCGGGGCCGTCTACGAGGAATCGGCCAAGAAACCGAAGGCATGAGGTCCGGCGGCCGTTGTCGCACGCCTAATCCTGGCACCGCCGAGGCGACGTCCTCGGTGATCAGATAGGCAGTTCGGCCTCGAGGAGCGCCAAGGCGCGGCCGAACTGCTCTAGGTAATCGTGACCGGTGCTCTCAGCGATGGCGAGAGCGACGCCGATCAGAGCTCCGGCAAAGGTGCGGACCTCGAAGTCGTCAGCTTGGCGCCCGACACGCTCGGCGACGGCCTCGGAGAGGATGCCGATCATCTCGGCGCCCTGGGCGAGCATGCGTGTTCGCAACTCGTGCACCTGTGTCATGAGCCGCATACGGTCAGTCTCCTAGCCTGCTGCTCTTTCGGCATCGACAGGAACACCTCGGCACTGTCCTTGCGCAGGGCCGCGAGAGGCGGCCCTGAAGGGTGCTCCCAGACGCCGACGTTTGCGGCTATCCACTGTCGCACGATGCTAATCGGTTGCTAGCATAGTGCGACATGAGAACCCTCTACTTGCGTAACGTCCCCGATGACGTAGTCGAACGTCTCGAGCGGTTGGCGGCTCGAGACGGTGCCTCGGTAGGAGCGACAGCCGTTAAGGAACTGGCCGAAGCTACCCGGCGTGCGGACAATCCCGCTTTGCTCGGTGCTTTACCTGACGTGGGCCTCGACACGAGGACCATCATCGGACACGTCCATGCCGGACGTGGGGAAAGGTGATTGTTGTCGACGCGTCGGCGGCCATCTCGGCACTGCTTAACGCCGGCCCGGCCCGGCGAGCGCTTGGCGAGTCCCAGCTGCATGTGCCACATCTGATCGATGCCGAGGTGGCGAATGGTCTGCGCCGGATGGTTGGGTCAGCTGAGATCGATGAAGCAGTTGGATGGGCGGCACTCGACACCTGGCGGCAACTTGGGCTGGTCCGTTATCCGGTTTTCTCCTTCCTCGACCGGGTCTGGCAGCTTCGGGACAACGTCTCTGCCTACGACGCCTGTTACGTCGCTCTCGCCGAGAACCTCGGTTCGACCTTGGTCACCGCGGACGCACGAATAAGCAGGATTCCCCTCTTGCGATGCGCAGTCACCGTAGTGCCCCGGTGACCCGGAGCCGCAAGGGACGACGCTTCTGAAGAAGCGAGTAGGTGACCCGAAGCCAGGTAACCGGTAGTAACGCGTGTTACTACGGGGCGGATTAAAGAGCTTCGTGTAATACCGCGCGGATTTGTGGTCACAGCTTGAGACCAGTGTGACGGAGGAAAGCAAGGCAGAGTTCGGTCTCGCCGCCGATCCGGCACAGACCCTCGTCGGCTGCCCCAGCAGCCTCGCCGATGGTGTCGGGGCAGAGGTTGGCGAGCTCTTTGGCCTTCAAGTTCCCCCACACCTTCTCGATGGGGTTGAGGTCATGGCCGTAGGCGGGGAGCTGTTCGACCAGGAGCCAGGAACGCTGAGTAGAAAGCCACTCTTTCATCCTTCGGCTGCGGTGCGAGGCCAACCCGTCCCAGATCAAGGTGAGCAAGCGGTCCTCCAACAGGGTATGCATCTCGGTGAGGAACTCGATGAGGCTCTCGTCGTTGTAGGCGCCGGGGCGCATCTGGAACACGAGCTGGGCGTCTGTGCCGTCGGGCTCGTAGGCGAGCGCCCCCGCCATCGACAAGCGCTTCCAGCTGAAGTGGTGGCGCAGCACCGGCGTCTTGCCGCGCGGAGCCCAGGTGGAACGGACAGACGCCAAGAGCGAGAAGCCCGACTCGTCTTGGAACACGATCAGCGCGCCCCGGCGCCGGGCACTTTTCTTACCTTCGGCCACCGCTTGATCGCCCATCGCTCGATTGCCTCGTCGTCGCGCTCTATCGCCTGGCGTGCCGGCCTCTGGCGGGTCCAGCCGAGCTGTTCGCGAAGAACCCGCCAGACATGTCCTCGGTGATAGCTGACACCGGTAACCACCGCGATGACCTCTGCCACCCGGGCCAGTGTCCACAGATCGGTGCCATAGCCGTTTGCCTTCGGGCCCTTTTGGAGCGCGGCCTCGACCTCGGCGAGCTGGCGGGCGGTCAGCTTCGGTCGCCGCCCTGCCCGACCCGCCGCCCGCAGCGCCTCGGTTCCGCCCCTTTTCCATAGCGAGTGCCAATCCGACACCGTCTGATGCGAGACGCCGAGCGATCTGCCGATGTCGGCTTGGCTCTGGCCGCCGGCGGCGAACATCTCGGCTGCTCGCATCCGTCGTTCCTCCATCGCCAGAAAGTCGCGACGGGGACGAACTCGTTTCGCTGTGGCGAGGCGATGCTCGCCCGAGCGCGGGGAAGTGGTCATGAAGCATTTTCTCACGCGCCTACCCCTTAGCGGTGTATTTCGCGACGCTCTTTAGGCACCGCGGACAAGGCACTCAGCTCTGACGACCCGCCTGTCGATACCTCTGAAAACGTGAGCGATACCCCCGACGTGCCGAGTGGAAACGACAAGGCCGTGAACGCACGTAGTCGGCGGTTCGACATGTGGTGCGGTTCTGACGACATTCCAGTGCCTTCGGAGCTGCACGCACACTCGCACCTCTGCGTTTCGGATCTGAGTTGTGACAGAAAATCTGCCAGGCCGGACGTTAGACCTCACGTGAAGCGGCCCGTGGCCGACGAAGGTTTCGTGCTGGCCGGCGCCAACGCGCCCCCGAGGGACCGATCGCCGCGACGGGGCAAGGTTGTATTACGTCGTCTGAACTCTTTCCTACCGGAATGGAGGTTGCAGGGCTTCATCCTCGCCCTCGTGGTCGCCTACGGCGTGTCCACCTTCGTCGTGCATCGGCCGCCGAGCGGGTACAACACGATCTGGGACGGATGGATCTACACGATCGCTGAGACATTGCCTGTCATTCCGGTGCTGCTCCGTGTCCGCCGTTCGTCCGAGTTTCGGTCGGCATGGCTCGCCATGGCGGCCATGATCGTGCTGAACACGCTTGGCGACCTCGTTTACACCTACCACGACCAGAACCTCAACCCCATTCCCGACCCAGCCCCCAGCGACGTTCTCTACCTGTTGTCCTACGCGGCCTTTATCGCCGCTGTGGCCGTTTTGACGCAGTCGTCGTTTGGACGCGTCCATGCCAGTGTGCGCCTCGATGGCGCCATCGCCGGCCTGGCCATGGGCGCTCTCGCGGGGGTCCTCTGGTTCGAGCCCTTGCTACATGCGAGCGGCCGGCTCTTGCAGGTCGTGGTGACCGTGGCATACCCGTTGGTTGATCTCGTTCTCATCGTGCTCCTCGTGGCCGGCTTGGCACCGCAGCGCTACCGGCCCAACTGGCCCACGGTCCTGCTGATGGTCGGTGTGCTGTGGTGGGTGGCCGGTGACGTGATCTACTTGAACCGGAGCCTCTACGGAACCTACGTAGGAGGGACACCGCTCGACGAGACCTGGCTCGTGGGCCTTTTCTTCGTGGGTCTGGCGGCATCGGTACGGGACCGTCGCCGTTCCGGGGGCGCACGCGCGTCCGTTAGTTCGCCGGCGGGTATCACCGTGGTGCCGGTGCTGTTCGGGCTCGTGTCCCTGGCCGTGCTCGCCACCTCTGTGGTCCGGCACGACTCGTCCGTGGTGCTGTCCATGGCCATTGATGCCAATGTCCTTGTGATCGCCCGCATGTGGATGACGCTTCGCGAGGTGCGCCTGGTTACCCTGCGCGAGGAGCGCCAGTCGGAGGCGAATTACCAGGATGCGCGCACTGACTGTCTCACCGGCCTGCCGAACCGGCGCGCCTTTCTTGAACACCTGCGGTCAACTTTCTTTGGCGAGCAACACCCCGACGTGAACGCCGGGGTGCTGCTGGTCGACCTCGACGGCTTCAAGGAAGTCAACGACGCGCTCGGCCACGCGGCCGGCGACGAGCTTCTCTGCGTGGTCGCCAAGCGGTTCGAGCACAAACTGGGCAACCGCGGGACCCTTGCCCGTCTCGGCGGTGACGAATATGCCTTTGCCTGCCCAGTCGACAGTGAAGACGACCTCGTGGTCATCGCCCACGAGGTGTCACAGACACTGTCTGACCCGTGCGTGATAGACGGCACCACCGTTCGCGTCGGTGCCAGCATCGGTCTGGTGGTGGCGCAGTCCGATGGCTCGTCTGCGGGTGAGCTCCTGCGCTGCGCGGATGTCGCCATGTACGAAGCGAAACGCTTACAATCCGGGCTGTCGGCCTACCGAGCCGAAGAGGACCCCAACAGCCGGGACCGTCTGGTCCTTCTCGACGAGCTGAGGGAGGCCATCGACTCCCGATCGCTCATCCTGCACTACCAACCCACCTTGGACATGCGCACCGGCACGGTCCACGGGGTCGAAGCCCTTGTCCGCTGGCAGCACCCCACTTTAGGAGTGCTCTACCCCGACCGCTTCATCCCTCTGGTGGAGCGCCACGGGCTGATGCCGCAACTTACGCGTGCTGTCCTCGACATGGCTGTGGCCGAGGCAGTCCGTCTTGACCAGGCGGGCCATCACCTCGAAATGAGCGTGAACATCTCGCGCTATGACCTCGTCGACGAGGATCTGGCCGACTACGTGGACGAGGTCCTCGCCCGCTACGGGTTCCCCCACGATCGCTTGACGCTCGAAGTCACTGAGTCCGCCCTCGGTGGCGATCCTGAGCGGGCCAAGCGATGCGCGCTCGAACTACGAAGGCGCGGGCTGCGTATTGCGATCGACGACTACGGGGTGGGGTACTCCTCGATGTCACAACTGCTAGGGCTGGCCATCGACGAGCTGAAGATCGACAAGTCCTTCATCCTGGAGCTGAACTCGGACCGGCGCGCCCGTGCCATCGTGCGTTCCGCGATCGAGGTGGCCCGCGCGCTCGATCTCACTGTCGTGGCCGAAGGCATCGAGTGCACGGAGATCCTTCGATCGCTCCAGGGAATGGGCACAGACGTCGGACAGGGCTACGCGATCTCATACCCGCTCACGTCTCGACAGCTCGACGAATACCTCGCCGATTCCGAGTGTGTCCGCCGACTGTTGCCCAACCTCCCGCAGTTCCCCCCGATACCGGTGCGCGAGTCCACACCAGCCGCGCCACCTCGAGCGCTGGTGGGAACGGGTCGGCACAGCCAGTTGACCCTAGAAGGGGCCTGACAGCTTGCCAACAGGGGGCAAAGCGTATGGATTCTTCTAATCCGTCGCAACGACCAGGGCTGCACGTCTGGCAACCTGAGTCCTCGGGCCGACACGATCCATCCCCCGACGACGGCCGTGCGGATCAACGGCCATCTCACCTGAACGAGCGCCTTCCCCTCAAGCCCAGCGCATGGAGGCTGCTGGTTGTCTTTGTCATGCTTGCGGGCTTGGCTGTTTCGGCCGTCAGTTCCTGGGCGTGGTACGCGTACACAAGCGCACAAGGCCGCCAGGCGTCGGCCTCCTCGCTCGGGAGCGTGAAATCTATCCTGGGGACCTCTCTGGACCGTGACACCGACCTGCTGGCGACCGTGAACGCCGACATGGCGACCAATCCCAAGCTGACCAACGCGTCGCTGGCGGCCATCTTGTCCGAGCTGAACCTCGCTCAGCACTACCCGGGGAGCGTCGCCTTCACCTACGTGGAGAACGTCAGCCGAGCCGGACTGGCCAGGTTCGATGCGGTCACCGAGCGTGACCCACCCTTGGCGGTTGCGACAGGGAAAGCTTTGCCGGCCCGTTCCCTCAACGGCCGTCCCGGCTACTGCCTGACCCGCCTGGTTGCAATCGAGCTCCTGCCCGGCCAGGGACTGCTCAAGAATCTGCTGTTGTCCTGGATCTCCCCTTACCTCTCGGCGGCCTTCAACTTCTGCGCCTCGAGCTTCGAGAATCTCCTCGATACCTCGGCCAGAACGGGTATACCCGCGGCCTCGACCGTCGTCGGTCTGGTTAAGGCCCGACTGCCCGGCATGCCGGCCATCCCGCCGGTGCTCTTATCTTTCGTCGCTCAGTACCCTATTTTCTTCGAAGCCAGCCCGGTCTACAGCGGAGGCCGGGTCCCCACCACCGTCAAGGCCCGGACCAGAGCTCTGACCGGTTGGACCTTGGGCGTCTTCGACGCCAAGGAGATCCTCAATCCCGCGCTGGCAAACGAGCGCGGAGTCTCTTTGACTCTGACCTATACCCCAAGAAAAGGACGGCTGACGGTGCTGGCCCATGCCGGGCAGCCACAACCGGGGGCGGCCGTCAAAACGCTCACCTTCCCCGCCGATCCGGGATGGGCCATCGACGTCGCGATGAGCGCTCGGGCCGGTGGCCCTTCCCCCGCGCTCCAGGGGCTGGCTGTGTTTTTCGGCACATTGGCTGTCACGCTCTTGTTGGCCGGCTTGTTGAGTCAGCTCGTCCGCTCGCGGCGTTCGGCTCTCGAGCTTGTCGAGGAGCGCACCGCCGAGCTGCGTCACCAGGCCCTCCACGACTCGCTCACCGGGCTGCCCAACCGTTTCTTCATCAACGAGAAGGCGCACCAGCTCCTCGGTCGGGTCTACAGCGAAGGGCTGCGCATAGCGGTGTTCTTCATCGATCTCGACGACTTCAAGAAGGTGAACGACACCTTGGGCCACAACACCGGCGACGAGCTTCTAAGGGCCGTGGCGGCCCGCCTCTCGGCTTCGGTGCGGGACTGCGACACTGTGGGAAGACTCGGGGGCGATGAATTCGTCGTGCTGTCCGAAGTTCCTGACGAGGGGCTCAACGTCGTAGCAGAGCGCCTCCTCGCGGCCCTGAGGGAGCCCTTCACGTTGGGGGACGCCAAGACCGAACTTTCGACCTCGGCCAGCATCGGCATCGCGACCGGCCTGTACGAGAACCCTGAGGAGCTGTTGCGAGATGCGGACACCGCCATGTACAGGGCCAAGTCGATGGGCAAGAACTGCCACGTGTTCTTCCGGCGGGAGATGCACGAGGCGCTCAAGAACCAGCTGACCATGGACAGGGACCTCTCCGACGCCTTCGCCAACAAGCAGTTCTTCCTCGTCTACCAGCCGATCGTCGACCTGGAGACAGGCTTGCCGAACGGGTTCGAGGCTCTCTTGCGCTGGCGTCACCCCGAGCGTGGGGTGGTCAGCGCCGCTGACTTCATTCCCGCGCTGGAGTCGTCGGGTCTAATAGTCGACGTCGGCCGCTTTGTCCTGATGGAGGCCTGCCACCAGGCCAAGGCTTGGAACGTTCTCGGACAACCGGTGGGCGTCTCGGTGAACGTCGGTGCCCGCCAGCTTCACTACGACGTGCTTATCGACCACGTCCGGGAAGCCCTGGAGACCGCCGGGCTGGACCCGGGTTACCTGACCCTCGAGGTCACAGAGTCGATGCTGATGATCGACCCGAAGACGACCGCGCGACACCTGTCGGCCCTGTCCGACCTCGGCGTCCACATCGCCATCGACGATTTCGGGACCGGGTACGCCTCGATCTCCTACCTGCGGGAGTTCCCCGTTGACATATTGAAGATCGACCGGTCCTTTATCTCCCAGCTCGCCACTTCGACGGACACCAACTTGCTCGACGCCCTCATCCAACTGGGCAAGTCACTCGGCCTCGTGACCGTCGCGGAGGGCATCGAGGAGATGTCACAGCTGAAGCACCTCAAGCACCAGGGCTGTGACTGGGGCCAGGGCTTCTTGTTCGCAAAGCCACTTCCTCCGGGGGAGATCGAACATGTCATCACCCACGCCCGCTACCTGGTGGGAGATTCCCTACCTTCTATCAAGGCCATCTCCTAGCAGCCAGGATCTCTGGCTCTGATCTGCTGACAAGGCAGGGCACGGCGGGACGCGCCACTAGCGCGAATAGGGCAACGCCGGCCAACTCGTCTGATCTCTATGCCCCATTCCTTTCTTCCCGGTCCGGCGCTGCTCGCATAATGCGGCGAGATCATCCTGCGATCAGCTCGTCCAGCTGTCGGTGGCCGGGCTCGTCGTGACGGTAGGCGAGCCATCGGTCGCCGTGACACCGATAAGGGACGGCATCGAGAAGTACGTATCCTCACACGCCGCTGGCGCAGTTGCCGTCATGCTGGCGTCGTTGGTGAACGTGACCGTCAACGGGTTGTCGGCCTGGCCACTTGCGGCAACGGTTACCGGTGTCGTGAGAGCGTGCGAGCTGCCGCTCGCGGCCGTCGAGTGGTTCCAAATGACGTCACTCGGCGTAGCAGCCAAGCAGCGAGTCTGGGTTGAAGTCAGGGCACTCGACGTGTACCCGGTGGCATAGGTTGTGTCGGTAGGTAGATCTACGGCGGTAATCGTGACAGGGTAGGGATTTGGGTTGGAGATCGTGACGACGGCGTCACCGTTCCTGCCCGGGTAGAGCCCGTTGGTGGCAGCGGGTAAGCCGACGGCACGGATGGTCAGGTTGGACACCGTGGCCGACTGAGCCTCACCGCTCGAGCCGTCGGCGAGGCTGACGGTCCAATTCGTCGAGGCGTAGACCCCGCTCCCGGCCAGAAGGGCTCCGATCGTGGCCGACACGGTCTTGAACCGAAGCAGCCGTCTCTTGCCGTGTTGGGCAGGTTGGTCGTGACCAAAGGAGATTCGCTGACAGACGCCCGTCGCCCCAGCGCTCGTGCCTGTGTCACGAATGTGATCCACACTGTCCTAACGACCTGACTCAGCAGAACATTGACCGCTTTCGCGACGGCTGTCTGCTTGGACATTACGGTCTCCGCCAGGGGATGTGGCTTGCGGATTCGATTCAGCGTGCCCTAGAGGACTTGGGGTGGATCCACTGTAGTCATCAGCGTTGAGTGCCCCCGAACGGGAACGACGGCGCGCCAGAAACGATCGCACGCCGGACCTGGGAGTTGTGAGCGATCGCGCACGAAGTCAGCCGGGAGTATGAAAGCGGCCGCATGTTGGCTCGCAGCATCTCGTTTTGGGCGCCCTCGATTCTTAGGAGGCCACGGGGCTGGGTACCTTCAAACTGGAACGGTGGGACAAGCCGCTCCAAGGGACCAGGTTGCCCTTGGTAACCAGACGTCGCCTCTCTACGTGGCGATTCGCGGTGGATAGCTCGCCCGTCTGAACGTCTCCCAGTGTCTCGGGTGCGGCACGTACCTCCCAGCTCTCACGTCCAGGCAGTAGTTCCGGGACAGCCCAGTGGCCCTCGACAGCAGCCGTGTCGAGAGAGGCGGATGGAGCGGGAGGACTCCGCGAAAAGACGGAGGGGTCCTGCTGCTGGCCCCCGCCTCTTTCCACTCCCTCGCTTCGGGGACCGGCGCTGCATCGCTTAGCGTGACACGGCATTGTTGCTCCCCAGGACGGTTGCGTCGGTGGCGAATTTGGTTGCCTGCGCAATTCTCCTGCCCCATCTCTCCAGCTCGAGCTCAGCCGGCGCGTCGCCTCCCCGGTTGCCGGGAGGTACGCCCAAACGGGGCACGCCTGAGCTCGGAAGGCGGTGTGCTCAGGGTCACGGCTCGAAAACCATCGTGATGCTTGCCATTCAGGTAGGCGAGATGACAGGCAAGGGTGGAGGTGTCAAGGACGGGGGAGAAGGCGTAAGGGGTGGATTGACAAGACAGGTCCCGAGTCGACTGGCCCCTGCTTGTTGGTCCCTCACCGGTTTCGCAGCTCAGGCCCGGGGCTCTGCTGACAGCTGAGCCGCCTGGAGTTTCTTACGGCACTGCTCGCGGTGCAGCGGGTGGAACGGAGGGCAGATCGCCGACTCGTGTGCTATCTGCCGTTGACCCGCCAGCGTCGTTCTGCGCTCGTGCCCGAGCAACCCAGTTTGAGAGGTGTCACGCTTAGCCCGTGACTTCTGGGCTCGAGAACCTCGTGGGAAAGGTGGTGGTGAGCCGCTGTCAACGCGGCTACACACCGGCCTGGCACTCTCCTCGTAAATGGTCCGGTCCATGACTGACGCCGAGGGCGATGCACTTTGGGGGCGGCTCGTGGTGCTGTTCGAAGGTGCTCGCGTAACGCTCGTGGAGACGCTGCGTAAAGCGGGAATCCCGTTGGTGGAGCCCACGCGCCTCAGCTCGTCGTTGGCAACGAGCTTCGCCGTCTTTGGGCGTCTGGCTCATCGATCGGCGTGCCACTAGGCGGCGGTGGCCCGATAATCCAGGGTGCCGCCCCGCGTCGCCGCATTGCGGCGGAGCTCCCGCGAGATCGTGGAGGCAGCGCGGTCCAGCTGTCGAGCAATGTCGCGGACCCCGCGGCCTTTCGCCCTGAGGATGGCGATCTCCTCTCGCTCGGCGAAGGACAGGTGCCGACCGCTGAGGGGGGCGGGACTGACTGTTCGCATCCCGCCACCTTCCCGGAACCACCTGGTCCCGACCGCGGATGCCAGCCCGACAACGGCTGCCGCCTCCTCGCTCGACACTCCCTGTGCGATCGCTTTCCAGAAGCCCTGTCGATGTTCACGCCGCCAGCCTGGTGGCCTCCCCGGTGATCGCATCGGCGGTCTTCCAGTCGCCGCTGAAACCCAGCCATGTTGACGTCCCGCGCATCCGCCTCCGCGTCGAGGTGTTGCGAGGACCCCTTGAATTCGCCTAGTACAAATGGTGGAATCGCGGCGTTTTTCTTGACGCAATGACGTGCCGGAACGTTTCGAGTTGATGGCGTCGGTCACCTGAGGGAGGTACCGTGGCAGATCAAGAAGCCATGATAGGCGAGGCGTATTTAGAATCCCGCCGCGTAACAAACATGCGCCGAGACTTGAGTTGGATAGGTGCTTTTTTCGTGGCGGCAGGCGTTCCGGCGCTGGTCCTGTTTTCGATGGGGGGCATCTCAGCCCTCACCGGCCCAGTCGCCGTTCTCGTATGGACGATTTCGGTGCTCATTGGCTTTGTCGATGCCTTTGTCTACGCCGAGATCGCCGGGCTGCACCCCAAGAAGTCGGGCGGTGCGGCTGTGCATGGAGCGACCGCCTGGATCAGGTACACGAAGATAGCGGCACCGATCTCCTTATGGTGCAACTGGCTGGCCTGGACGCCGGTGTTAGCCATCGGCGGCGGCCTCGGAGCCGGTTACCTACTCTCGATCTTCTATGGGCCCACGGCACGCATCAATACGTGGCAGGTAACATTAGTCAAACTAGGCTTTCTTAAGACGGGCTTGACGCTGCGAATCAACGCCACATTTATCATCGGTGCCGCCATCGTCTTGGTAGTATGGAACGTTCAGCATTTTGGGATCTTGCGGACCGCGCGTATTCAAACCATCCTGACCGTGGCAACGCTGACGCCACTGCTGATTGTGACGGTGATCCCGCTCATCACAGGCGATGTGGTGGCGAAGAACTTCTCGCCCTTCGTGCCCAGTAATGGTCATTGGGACGTGAGTGGCTGGACCCTCTTCCTGGGAGCACTTTTCATTGCCGCCTGGTCAGCCTATGCGTTCGAGACGACCGTCTGCTACATGAGTGAGTTCAAGAATCCCGGCCGAGACATGGTGCGGGCAATCCTGTGGTCGGGTGGATTCTGCATCTTGGCTTACTTCCTCGTGCCCTTCGTCTTTCAGGGCGTGCTGGGTACGAAGACGATGCTTGAACCCGGCATTAACTCGGGGGCCGGAGTTGGCGATGCCCTGGCAGGCATGCTCCACGGCGACGCCTTCGTGACCAAGCTTTTCGTGGTCTTGCTGTTTTTCACCCTCATTCTCGCCATCATGACGGCCATGTCAGGTTCGTCTCGCACTCTGTTTCAGGGCGGCCAAGACGGC
>Ga0187856_1002279_pt1 | contig 14306 bp, 10 predicted proteins | sample June2016WEW_8_40_FD_132443 | JGI IMG/M metagenome (GOLD analysis project Ga0187856, IMG submission 132443) | Peatland microbial communities from SPRUCE experiment site at the Marcell Experimental Forest, Minnesota, USA - June2016WEW_8_40 | ecosystem: Environmental > Terrestrial > Soil > Wetlands...
GCGCAAATTGAAACGCGCTGCCAAATCAAATTGGGAAAATGCGGGAAATGATTCCCAATTCCCACCCGCCCGCCCTGACGTAACGGCCAGCCGGCCACAATCACGCCCATCGCCATTGGCGAAGCCAGTCCCTTTCAAACGCCCAGACCTCAAAAACATTAACACCGACCAGAACTTCACATGAACACAAACATAAATAAACGCATCCACATCAATCCCCAATCCAAAGGCAGCCTCGGCAAAAGTTTCGAGGCCGAGTTCCGCACCGCTTGGCTTGATTATCACGGCATTCACTGGAACGGCTCCGATCTCGACGACCGGCACCATTCCTTTGCCGACCGGCATCCTGAACAGGTGCAGTCCTACAAACTCGGCAGCGAGGATGAAAGCAAATCCACCTTGCTCGGTTTGTTTCGCAACGTGTCGCGCAATGACGCGCCGGTTCATGTCATTGATTGCCGGGCGCAGGCCGACGGCCTTATCGTGCAGGCATTGGATTCATTGCAAATCATTTCATCGCTCGCCACCGAAGGCATTCGTTTCACATTCTTCCTGTTTCCAAGCGAGGACACCGAGAGCATGAATAATCTACTCGACCTGTTTTATTTCGCGGGCGACCGCGTGGATTATGTTATCGTCCACAACCCGGCCAAGGTGCGGACAAACCTCTTTAAGAAATCCAACATTGAAGCGGAGTTGAAAAGGTTTGGAGCCAGGGAAATCACTTTGCCGACGGTGACGAGCATCACGTTGCTGGCCATTAAACGCGCCGAGGCGAAGGCCGGGCGCAAATTGAGCTTCGCGGAAGCGGCCACGCCCGGCACGCCGCATCTGGAATTGATGCTGGCCGGGGAAATGCAATGGGCGATGCAGCAGATGTTCCGGCAATACGACGCGGTTGCCGATTTGCTGGTGCCATCGGAACAGATGCCGGACGTTGAACCGCAAAGCGAACCAGCGACGGAATCGGCTCGTTCCAAACAGCCCATGTTTAATTTGGGCGAATGACGCTATGGATTTGGACAAAGATGATTTGGCGATACTTTGCCGCGACCTGACGAAAGCGGAAGTGGATCGGGTTCACCGCTTGATCCATGAATGGAGCATCGGGCCGGAAGACAGTTTTCCGGCGCAATTTTCGTTGCTGACCCGCGCCCAATTCAAGGCGGCAGCCAGTATCCCCCGCTCCATCGCCGACAGTAAGAAATGGCTGGAATTGCATCTGGCTGAATATCGGAAACAAACCGCCGCGCTCACCAACGGTTTCGCGGGCATGGTGGACATCAAGCACGGCGAATTGAAAGCCATCGTCCTCCAACACGCGGAAACCGTGAAACGTGATGCGTTGTCTGTCAGCAACCGGCTGGTGGATGCCAATGACGTTGCCAAAAGCATTCAGAAAAATTTGCAATGTGCCGCTGCCGAATGGAATCAATCCCAAGAGGCTTTGGCACGCGAACGGCAGCGGTTTGAAAAGGTCTCCCAAAAACTGGACGATGCCGTCAATCTTCGCGGCGTCCACTGGTATATTATTGGCACGCTGGCGGCCTGTGTCGCCGCCCTGCTCATCGGCCATTATATATGGCATCGCTGAAATTTGCCATTGAATGCCGGGGAATCATCATGCGCGCGCGAATCCGGTTTCCATTGTATGTCGCCGGTCGTCGCGTCAAGGTCGTTCCTCGGTATGCCCTCGGCTTCCACCTTGACCCGCCGCCCGGCTCCGAGGCTTTTGCGTTTAGGATTTCGCGCGGGGAATGTGACGGGCAGCAAAAGGTAGTTCAATGCCGCTTAACCACCGGCCAGTTTGCGGGCACGAGCGATAATTTTTTCCGGCTCCACTTCCAAGGCAGTAGTCAGTCGAAACAAGGTGTTCATGGTGGGATTTCGCAAGCCCTGCTCAATAAAAGCCACGGTTTGCCGGTTAATACCCGCCTTTTGAGCAAGCAAATTCATGGAAATACCACGCTTCTCCCGTTCTGCTTTCAACAAACGGATGACCTGCAAACTGATGGCTTCCGGCATTCGATTGACTGGCACACTGAAGCCAATACAAAAAATATGCTTGACGGAGGATGCTACACTTGTAGCATACCACCAGAATACCTCATTTCCCCGGCGGAAGATTGGCGAGGGACTGAATGAAGCCAGAGTGACGGAAAGCGTTTTAGCGTGAAACCAAATGTCTTTTCAGCAGCGGTGCCAGCCACACCACAGAACTGCCGCACCAGCGGGCGGCATCCCGCAGCGCGTCCCAGGACGGGTTCAGGAACGCGCAGGAAACAATTCCTGTTCCCTGACTTTCAACGCCTGCGCCAAAAAGACGATCTCGGAGTCAGTCACGCAACGAACCTGCGCCTCGATTTTGGAAATGGTGTTTTCGCCAATGTCCCAACCGGCACGCGCACAACGCGCCGACAACATGGCCTGCGTCCAGCCCTTGCCGTAACGGATTTTGCGCACGACGGGACCGACAATGTTTTGAGGAACGGATTTGCCCACGATTTTGCATTGACGGTATGCGAACGCGGGTTAGTATTTCTTCCGATTTCGGAAGGAACAGTCCGACAACAAGCCCGCTCCGGCCATTTGCCGCCCCGCTTGCAACGCACAATGGGAAATTTTTCAGTGTTATGACAACGAAGGTAAGAATTCTGGTGGTGGACGACCAAATGGCCGTGGCAACGATGATGAGATTTCTGCTGACACGAGCCGGTTGCGAAACGCAAGGGGCTTTGGATGCCAAGACAGCCTTGCGACTGGCTCAATCGCAGGCGTTCGATTTGATCACCCTTGACCTTGAAATGCCAGGTCTCAATGGTTTTGAACTGTTCAAGCGTTTGCGGGAAATTCCCCATCTGGCAGAAACGCCAATCGTGTTTGTCGCAGGAAATGCCAGCATTGAAAATCAACAGCGCGGCCTTGACCTTGGCGCGGCGGATTTCATTGAGAAGCCGTTCGACACGCAAGATTTTATTTCCCGCATTCTGTCACTGGTTGAAGAAATCGCAACAGCATGACCAACCCATTCCAACAATTTAATTGGGGAGCGAACTTTTTGGAAAGGCGCGTGCGAAACGTTTCAGTTGCAATTCAACTGCCCTTCTTTGGCAAACGTTTTTTGGCAGCAGCTAGGCGTTCCTGCACAATTTCCAGATCGTCATTGCCATCGCAAAACTTAATTACGAGCTTGGCCAAGGCAATCAGATGTTCCACTTGGAAGCTCAATGGCCGTCCGCGCCGACGGCACATTTCTTCCAGTTCCGCCCGCTGCTCATCGGACATGCGAATGTTGTATCGGAGGTTTTTCTTTGCCACTCGTAAAGGCTGCCAGAGCGCAGAAATGAACTCATGGCGAAAAAGGGTTGACAACGGCAGACAACGGCTCAATCTAAACGCCAGCCTGTTTCCCAAACGTCACAGAAAAACATCTGGACGGAATGGGGAATCATGCCGCAAGATTTTAGGGCCAGATGAATCCGGCAATTCCAGCCACGCTGCGGGCGCAAAAGGGGAGCCAACTTCCAAAAGGTGAATCTATGAAAACTGTTAATCACATTAAATTGAACTATAAGTTAATCAGGCTAATAGCCCCTGTAATTCTCCTCTGTTCTCTGGCAGGGGCGGCTTATGCTCAATTTCTTCCGCCCGGCGGAAAGGGAGGCCCCACCAATGCGCCGCTGGATTCATGGTCATTCAGCGACCACACGAATTGGACGAGCGACCTGGGCTACCAACCCGTTTCGTTCACCAATCTTAATTTTTCCTACCTCGGCGACGGCGCAGCCCTCGTCGTGGACACCAACGTTCCGGCCTGGTTGCAATACAACGTCTATGAAAATGATGGAACCACGAACCTGACTCTTGATTCTGGCTCCGTCACTTTCTGGTATGCCCCAGGTGACTGGTCATCTACGAATGCCGGCGGAACCGGGCCGGGTGAATGGGGGCGATTGTTTGAAGTCGGCGCATACACGCCCGATTCCAGTTACGGCCTTTGGAGCATCTACGTGGATGATGGCGGCAACAACCTCTATTTCTCCGCGCAGACGAATGACTTGTCGAGCAACCTCACGACGTATCTTTCATTCCCGATTTCCTGGACGACCAATTATTTCCATTTTGTTGCGCTGACATATTCGCCGACGAACACGGCCTTGTATCTGGACGGTGTGCTGGCGACCAACGGCCCCGGCGTGACGGTTTATCCCGGCCCTGATGTTCTCACCAACGGATTCTTCATTGGCGCGGATGAGACGGGGCTATTCCAAGCCAACGGCCTGTTTAATACGGTTGCAACTTACAACTACCCGTTGAGTTCCAACGACGTTCAAACCATCTTCAACTGGAATTACACCTATTACGAAATTAGTCCGTGGAACATGGCCATGTTCAACATGGTTTCCGCCCCTTCCAATCCGTCCAGTTCGCAGAGCTACTATGACGCCATCACCGGCCAAGGCGGTTTGCAGCTTGTCGGCTCGGTGTCCGCCGTCAACAGCACAAACATCTGGATTACAAATGTGACCGCCAGCGTTACCAGCGGCGGTATGTCCCTGACGTTCACAATTCAGGGTGGCTCAAATAATGTTCCGTATGATGTCTTCGCCAATTCAATTCTGGATTTCTCCAGTGATACGAACAAGGCTTGGGCGTGGATGGGACAGGGTTTCCACGGAAATGTTTACACCCTTACCAATCTGCCAAGCACCGCCTGTTTCCTAATACTAGGGACTCCGCAAGATACTGATGGTGATGGACTTACAGACGCTTACGAGCGTCTTGTTTCAAAAACAAACCCGAATGTCGCCGACACCAGTGGCGACGGAATTTCCGACGCTTGGGAGGTGTTACTTGGCCTCAATCCATTGGCAAATAACAACGGCTCAAGTTCGCGTTTGAACTATACCTATGATTCGGCGGACTGGCTAGAAGGAATATCGGGCGTAAAAACTGGCTCGGTAAGTTTGGACGCCGAGGGTAACGTGCTTTCAGTTTCACAATAATCACAAGAGGAATAAAAAATGAAAACGTCACTTTTTTTAACTTTAGGACTTCTTGCGGCGGCAACAATTTGTCGTGCGCAGGATGAAGTCATTAATACCAATACGGAATGGTTCTCCATAGATGGCATCATCGCTTCTGGACTTACTAATAGTGCAGCCCCCGATCCAACTCCGATGGTGCAGGTGCAGGCGAATTTCCAGCCAATGACTCCGCCAACACCGCCAATCATCGCTGAAGTTATCACACCTGAAATTCAGGCATTGGCGGACGGGATGCAAGATAATCCGTTGAAGATTTACAACTACGTTCACGACCATATTCGCCACGTTCTTTATTTCGGCTCAAAGAAAGGCGCGCAAATGACGTTGCTCGAAAAGAGCGGCAACGACTTCGACCAATGCGCCTTGCTCGTCGCGTTATTGCGAGCAGCCGGATACAGCGATGCTGGTTATCAATTCGGCTGGATGGTGCTGCCCTACGACAGCACCGACGGGAGTGACCGCGATATTCACCATTGGCTGAATTTGGATTTGACGAACAGCAATTGGTCGGCGACGACCGGCTATTTGGATTATCTTTTCAGGTCACTGCGCGGCTATCCGATTACCGCATACAATTGGGGAAACAACTTGTATGCGATGCAGCGCGTTTGGGTCACGGTGACGGTCGGAGGAACGAATTACAGCCTCGACCCCGCCTTCAAAGTTACAGAGCGGATTTCAGGCGTTGATTTGCCGACGGCAATGGGCTTTAGCATCAGTGGAATAACGAACGCTGCCGGAGGACTTGATGTTGGCAACTCTGCAACCAACTTCTATTCGACTAATTTAACCGAATCTGTTTTGCGCGGCACACTGGCCGGTTACACGACCAATCTTCTTAATTACATTCAAAGCAGTAATCCCAACGCCAGCGTGGAACAAATTTTAGGCGGGTCATACATTGTTCCTTCGACGAACACAACCTTGAGCGCGAACCTTGTATTCGCGCCGACCAATATGAGCGGCACGATGCCGGTTATCACTTGGGTCAACGAGCCGACTAATATGATGGCAACCTTTGCCATAAGTTATCTTGGCACGAATTACCAATGGTTCTCGCCACAGTTGCAGGGACAGCGACTGTCATTGACCGTGAGTTCAAGTGGTTCAGCGCAGCTTTGGCAGGAGGATACTTTGCTGGCAACAAAAAGCAGTGGCGGCGGCAGCGGCCAGTTTAATGTGACAATCACCACTTATTATCCGGGCTTCCAAAGCGGTTGGAATACTACCTCAAATACATTTATTCCCGGTGGGGCTGGACAGCCGTGGGAATCTTCGTCAAAAGGATATGAAAACGCCAACGCCACCTATGCGATTTTGTATGCGTATGAACCGGATTGGGGTTGGTTGCAAGAACGGCAAAGGCAGCTTGACGCTTACCGGCAGCAGGGGTTGGCGGACACATCGCGGCAGGTAGTCAGTGAAACCTTGAACATCATGGGACTCAACTGGCAGATGCAGGTTGAAGCCATTGAGAAGATTTTAGCGCAAAAAATTGGCGTCTGCCCGATGTTTTATCACCGTATCGGGCGCATGAGCCAGGAAACCGGCTATGGCTATTATGTGGATATTTACATGGCGACCGTAGCTTCAATTTCCAGCTCCAATCAAAACGATAATCACTCAGTCCGCTGGATGGATGAAGTCTGTTATTTTGGCAGCGCGATGGAACACGGATTGATTGAACAGTTGCAGGCCACTAATTTAGTTGGCGCTTCGACAATTAAAATTTTGGAATTGGCCAACACTAATCATCAGGCCGTTTATCTCGCTAACAGCACAAACTGGTCAGCAATTTCCGGTAAATTAGTCAATTATAGTGCAGGCAGCTTGAGCAGCATTGGCGGGTTTTGTAGTCAAGGCAACAGTGTTTTATTGCCGCAGAATGGACTGACACAACTTGCCGGTTCTGGCAGTTGGTCTGGCTACGGGCTACTCGTGCGTAATCCCAACGGCGGCGTCAGTATGTTGATTGGCGATAGCAGCGGCGTTCACAATGGCGGTTATGTTTCTGACCCAACCGCAACCGTTAGTCCAACGTGGATTGATTATTCCGCGTATTCGCAACCACTCTACTTTAGTTCGTCGCCGGTGTCCGTTCCCAACATCACCGGCGCAGACCCGGTGAACATGGCGGATGGCACGTTTCAAGTGCAGGCAACCGATCTGTCTTTGGGACTAACCGAGCCGCGCGGCTTGAGTTTTTCCCGCTATTACAGCAGCAGCCGACGCAACAGTAATCTTGCTGGAATCGCCCCCGGTTGGATTCACAATTACTATCTCAATGCGGCCACTGTCAGTTCTCCGCAAGCGGGTTTGGGCAGCACCACGCCCGCACAAATGGCAGCGATGATGGTGGCAATAACCGCCGCCAATGGATTTTACAATGGCGACCAGCCCGACCCCAAAAATTGGGAGACCACGGCATTGATTGCCAAATGGGGAATTGACCAGCTTACCGCAAAAGCCGTGTCTGTAACTCTTGGCAAAGACACGATTCAATTTATCAAACAGCCGGACGGCAGCTTCACGCCGCCTGCCAATAACACCATGACGCTGACGCAGAGCGGTTCAGCTTACAGCCTACAAGAACGGCATGGACGCACTTTCAAATTTAATGCGGCGGGTTGGGGAACAAACATCGTTGACCAATATAATCAGTCGTTGAAACTGGCTTACAATTCCAGCAATTGGGTGACTAGCGTTACGGATTGGAAAAGCCGGACGCTTACTTACACTTACAGCACCACAAGTCCGAAGCATCTAACTTCCGTGGCTGACAGCACAGGACGCACGATTGGTTTGGGTTACAGCAGCAGCAATGATCTGGCTTCCGTCACTGACCCTGAAAGCAAGACGAACAAATTCCTATACGACACGAATCATCAAATTACAGCGACGTTCAACGCAAACAGCCAGTTGGTAGCCAGCAATATCTTTAACGGGTTTGGCCGAGTCACAACGCAATTGACCCAGGGCGACCCTAACAAAACATGGAAAATCTTTTGGTCGGGTTGGCAAACCGTCTCGCAAGACCCCGCTGGCGGACAGCAAAGTTATTTTTACGACGACAAAACCCGTCTTACTGGCCAGCAGGACGCTCTAGGAAATGTGACTCAAAAAATTTACGATGGCCAAGACCACATTGTCATGACGATTTCACCGCTCGGCGAAACGAATCAGTTTGTCTATGACGGCCAGAACAATCTAATACAAATCATTGACCCGCTGAATTTCAGTAACCAACTTATTTATGATAACCAGAATAATTTGATCAGTGCGGTGGACGCGCGCAGCAATGCAAAAACATTCGGATACAACATGCAGTTTTCTCTGACAGGCCAAACCAACGGTGCAGGCGATTTTGTCAATTGTTCTTTTAATAGTGACGGCACATTGGCCAGTCGCACTGACTCCGGCGGGACAACCACCTACGGATATGATGCCAATGGCGTGTTAAACAGCATCACCTATCCGAATAGTCTCGGTAGTGAAAGTTTTGCGAACAATGCTTTGGGCGACGTGACTAATCATACCGACGCTCGCGGTTTTGCGACCGGCTTCCAATACAATTTGCGCCGTCAACTTACCAACAGTATCGCGCCAACGAATCTCACTGCTCGAATTGCGTATGACGCCGTTGGCAACGTATCGGGCACAACCGACGCGCGCGGATTCAGCACGACCAATACTTGGAGTGCCACAGGCAAATTACTGGCTGTGAAACTTCCGGCCATGCCGCAAGGAACGCCAATCACTACCAATAATTATGACAACCGCGACTGGTTGACGCGGACACTCGACCCGCTTCAAAAGGTGATGCAATTCACAAATGACATTGCCGGACGTTTAATTGCCGAGATTGATCCGTTGTCACAAACGGCGAATCTCGGTTATGACGCTGACGGCCACACACTCGCCACGACAAATGCGGCTGGCGAAGTGACAAGGCAACAATGGGACGCTCGCGGCAAGTTGATAAAACTCACCGACGGCGCGGGTCACACCATATCGCGCGGTTATGACGGTGCGGGTAATCAAATCATTTTAACCAACCGCAATGGCAAGGTCTGGCAATTCCAGTTTGACGGGGCGAATCGGTTGACCAACACGACTACACCGCTTGGTCACAGCACCACGCTGGCCTTCAACCATCAAGGCTTGCCCGCTTCCATGAAAGACGCCGCAGGCCAGACGACGACCTGCAATTACGACGCCAAAGGACGTTTGAGCAGCCGTGCAGACAATGTAGGCACGACAACTTACAACTCCGATGCCAACAACAACATTACAAGCGTGACCGAAAACGGCTTCACCAACACCTGGACATACGATGCTTACAATCGCCCTTCCAGTTTCCGCGACGTTTTTGGAAACCTTATTCAGTATCGCTATGACGCAAACGGAAATGTGACCAACCTTGTTTATCCGAATGGCAAAAATGTTTATTACGCTTTTGACAGCAACAACCACATGACAAATGTAACGGATTGGGCGGGACGCAAAACCGTAATCACTTACGATTTGGCCGGACATCTGACAGGCATCACGCGCCCGAATGGAACGCAGCGCACCATCGGCTACGACGCCGCAGGCCAGACAACAAACATTCTCGAAACAACGGCGATTGGCTTCCCGATTGCATGGTTCAAATTCAATTGGGATGGAGCAGCGCGGGCACAGTGGGAATTTTCCACACCGCTACCTCACGTCGCAACCGTGGCGACACGAACGATGACTTATGACGACGACAACCGGCTTCTGAAATTCCAAGGCCCAAGCATGGGGACTAACTCCCAATCCATTAGCGTTGACTTGAATGGTAATCTGACTAGCGCCCCACTAACCAATGACACATTTGCAACCTACACGTTTGACGCGCGCAACCGCTTGATGAACGCAGGCGGCGTCACCAATGCCTACGACCCTGCCGGAAATCGAGTTGGCATCACTTATGGCACTAACTCGGCAGCCTATGTTGTCAACCCCAACACAAAACTTCCGCAAGTGCTTATGCGGATTAAAAATGGCATCACCAATTATTACATTTATGGCGTTGGATTGCTTTATGAAGTCACCGAGTCTGCAACAACGACGAACACGCGCGCCTACATTTACGATTATCGCGGCAGCACGGTTGCCTTGACGGATGATAATGGAAACGTCACCGACCGCATTGAATACAGTGCCTACGGCCTGACGACCTACCGCGCCGGAACGAGCGACACGCCATTTTTGTTCAATGGTAAATATGGAATTCAAACAGACCCCAACGGCCTGCTCTATATGCGCGCTCGCAATTACAATCCATATTTGTGCCGCTTCATCGGCGCAGACCCGTCAGGATTTTCAGGAGGTTTGAACTTTTATGCTTACGCCAACGGAAACCCCGTCAGCCTAGTTGATCCGTTTGGATTGGGAGCAGTGAGCGATGCTTTGGCGGCAGCGTCTTGGTTTAATGCACCCACACCGGAAGAAACAGAGGTTCAAAATTTTCTGGCTGACTTTGTGAATTTCGTGACATTGGGCGCAGCCAATTTAGCGTCATCAGCAATAAACGGAACAGATCTAACTGGAAATCAATTAGACGTTAGCGATGCGTTCCAACAGACTTTGCAAGCAGGAGCATTTGTGGGTTCATTAGCATTGGCCTTGCCAACAGATGGAGCTTCATTGGAGGTAGAAGAAGCTGCGCTTGGTTCGACAACGGTAGCCACGGAAGAAGCACCTGTTTTCTGGTCTGGTGGCCGCATTGCTGAAGGGGCTGCCCAGAACTTTGCAAACGCAAACAACGGCATAATTCTCGGCGACACCAGTGCTGGCCAAACATTGGCTGAAACCACGCAAGGCATTCCGTGGGCGCAAGCTAAACCTCAATGGGTTCAACTGTCACAAAACTTCGCCAGCACTGCATCAGGCGACGTTCACGTTTTTCAAAGTGCTAGAGGACTTTACCTTGAAAGCATCTGGCGCGACGAATATCAGGTTCTTATCAATAATCCAAATGTGAACAGAATCATTTATCACGTTGTCATGCCTGACGGCTCTGTAATTGATTTGCCATAATAATATGTTCACCACACCGAAACCCAATCTTTATGTGAGTTCCGACGGTTTTTCCGTTGAAGTGCTAGGACGAACAGGGCTTTGTTATCGCGAAGGAGAGAAAAAAATGTTCGTGGATTCAGAAGTTTTAGCAGGGCCTGCTGGAATGGGCGTTTACAAAACGTCAATTGAAAAATGGGATTCACCACACGAAATGCAGCCCGTTACCGAAGCAGATCGCGACAGAATAGTTGAGAACATTCGCAACGCGTTCCGTTTTCAAGGCTTTGAAATTGATGTGATATAATTTGATGCCAGCAAGTGATAGCTACGGCGCGTGCGGACGAAGTATTTTGAAATCGTCAATGAGCGAGCATTGCTACAGTCGCAAGTCGTTTCAGAAGATAATACATTTGCAAATATCGGCAACTAACAGCAGACTCAAAAAGACAATGACAACCTTAAAAAATTTGACGCGCGGCTTCATTCTGTTGACCGCTTCCACCGCATTTTTTGTTGCGCCTCACGCACAGGGACTTGTTTTCTTTGTCACCGACACGAACGATGGTGTTCGGATTAGCAACCTGCGCGGAGCAATTGTTGCTGCGAACCGAATTGGCGGAAATAATGCGATCATTCTCGGTCAACCATTTGGCCAACGCCGAAACAACAACGAATGGACTTTTCGGCTGACCATTCCCGGCGCGGATGAAACCAACGCCCGCACAGGCGATTTGGACATCACACGCGGCAATTTAACCATTATCGGCACAAGTCCAAACGTGGCAATTGACGCAACGGGTTTGGGCGACCGTGTGTTTCACATTTTACCGCATACTCGACTAATGCTCGAAAATTTAATTGTCAAAGGCGGCACTGCGCCTTTGAACGACGACGGAAACAATGAATATCGCGCATACGGCGGCGCAATTTTCAATTCAGGGACGCTGACAATTCAAAATTGCTCCATAATTGCGAATTCAAGTGGCAATGGCGGTCTCGGAGCGATTGGCGTCAGTCAACCCGGTGGAAGTGGCGGCGGAATTTACAATGAGGGCTATGCACGTTTGAGTGATTGCATCGTGAGTGGAAATAACACTGGTAATGGCGCTGGTCCCGACAATTTTGGTCTCGCAAATAGCGGCGGGAATGGCGCGGGCATCTATAATTCAGGAATAATCATTTTGGACAACTGCATAATCAGCAATAACATTTGTGGGCGTGGCGGCATTGGTGGCGTTCAATCAGAGGGTCTAGTTCCAATAAATGCGCCAGGAAATTCAGGCGGTGCAGGCGGTTGCGGTGCTGGAATTTTTAATACCAGTGAAATGACATTAAATTTTTGCGCTCTTAATAATAATGTTGCCGGTGACGGCGGTATCGGCAGTGATAGCGGCAGCACGGGAGGTAATGGTGGAGCAGGAGGCAACGGCGCAGGAATTTTTAACGTCGGAATTTTGAATCTTAACACTTGCACAGTAAGCGGCAATTTTTGCGGAACTGGCGGAATTGGCGGTAGTGGATGGTTTGGAAGCGCCGGCACAGGAGGCGACGGTGGAAACGGTGGTGGAATTTACAATACGGAATTGTTGAATATACTTTCATGCACAATTGCGTTCAATGAAGCTGGTGCAGGAGGCACCGGCGGCAATAACAACAACGCTCTTTCTCCGGCCACTGGAGGGCAAGGCGGTTATGGCGGAGGCGTCTTGAATGATGCCAGCGAAACAAACGTTGTCATGCGTAACACATTGATTGCGCTCAATATGGCAAGCATTGGAGGCGCAGGTGGAACAAACGCTGATGAAACGATAGGTAATGCTGGTTTTAATGGTGCCGGTTTTGATCTCGCCGGTGGTTTTGCTTCTGGAAGATTTAATTTAATTGGCATGGCGGACGGCAGCATTGGCTTCACAAACGGCATTAACGCTGACCAAGTTGGCAGCAATGCTAATCCAATAAACCCACTTCTTGGCCCGTTGCAAATGAATGGTGGTTTTACGCCTACGCACGCCCTATTGCCTGGAAGTCCGGCAATTGATCAGGGCAACTGTTTTGGAATTCACACCGACCAGCGCGGCCATCATCGCCCGCATAATTATCCTTCAATTTCAAATGCAGTTGGTGGAGACGGCAGCGACATTGGCGCATTTGAATTGGATACTCGTTGAAAGCAAAACCAAAACTGTTACCCCAAAAGTGCCAGCAGAAGTGCCAGCAAACCTCATCGGTGGTGAGTAAAATGGGGTTAAAAAAAGTCGGTTGAAGTCGGTTAAAGTTATCATTGACAAAACGCAGAATCCCTTTTATTATCAACTCAACGGTGATGATTTAGACCGTTGATTTCGAGTGGCTTGTGGCAGGCGAGATGCGTCCGATTCCGACCCTCGCCTCCAAATTAACTTGTTTATATTAAACAAGTTACAATTCAAATGTGGGCGGTGCCAGTAAAAATGCCAGTGCGCTTACTACTTCAATACCACCCTTGAACTACCCACCAGACGTTGATAAATGAATATGGGATCCTCAAGAATCTTGGATTCGCCACGTTTGAGTCTTACACCATACACCCTTGCTGGTTGCGTTCTGATTGGTTTGTCCCTGATCGTGGTTTTACTGATGAATGATGGGAATTCGTTGCTTTTTGGGCAGGGAGTGAGAGATACCATTTCGTGACGTCAATTCCAATTCCGAACTGGGCCAAGTGGCGCAGATCCACCTCCAGCACATCGGGCACGCTGTACTCCAGTATGCGGTATTGGGGATCCGTCCAGGCGCGCACCGTCCGACCCCAAAACCTCTTTTCCGGCGGCAAGGTGAGGCGAATGCGGTGGATCAGGTTGATGCCCGCCAGCGCCGCTGTTTCTACCACCATATCGGTGCAGTCGTGGGACCTTATGCCGAACTGGTCGTACTCCCGCTGCATCAAGTATTCATGGATCAGTTGATACCGTCGCCGGGTAATGGGCATCCGCCAGACGAACGTGGGTGGGCGATTGGGCTTGCCGATCTGGAATTTGCCATCGGACCTCGTCTCCCACAAATAAGCGATCGGATTGGGATCCCCATCCCGAATCCTCTGAAACACGCCCTCATGGTAACGCGGTGTCGCTTTCCCGAGGTCGCCGGTGTGGCCGCACTCCAAGCGATCCTGGGGACTTTCCAAGATGAGCCAACTATGCCCCCACGGACGCTGCCAAATTGAGTAGAGAA
>Ga0187856_1002283_pt1 | contig 14298 bp, 12 predicted proteins | sample June2016WEW_8_40_FD_132443 | JGI IMG/M metagenome (GOLD analysis project Ga0187856, IMG submission 132443) | Peatland microbial communities from SPRUCE experiment site at the Marcell Experimental Forest, Minnesota, USA - June2016WEW_8_40 | ecosystem: Environmental > Terrestrial > Soil > Wetlands...
GACCAACGCCGTTGGCGACGTTTATTTCGAGGACGGCCGCGTCGTCGCGCGCCCGGACGGGCGCAAGCCCGACGTGACGCATGACGTTTCGGGCCATGTCGTCATGGCCGGCGCCATCGACATTCATTCCCATATCGCCGGCGGCAGTGTGAACACCGCGCGGCTGCTGTTGCCCGAGGCGCATCGCGCCCATAAGGCGCGGCCCGCCGCGACGCCTTTGTCGACGGCGGGCTGGTCGACCTTCCAGACCGGCCGGCTCTATGCGCAAATGGGCTACACCACGGTGATCGAGCCGGCCGTGTCGCCGCAACACGCGCTGCACGCCCATCTCGAATTGTCGGACATTCCGATCATCGACAAGGCTTTCCTGACCGTGCTCGGCAACGAGCCTTTCGTGCTGGGGTCTTTCCGCGACAATGAGAGCCCGAATGTCGTGCAGGATTATATCGGCGCGACGCTGGAAGCGACGCGGGCCATCGGCATCAAATGCGTGAACGCCGGCGGCGTCGACGCGTTCAAGAAGAACGTGCGGGCCTTCTCGCTCGACGACGTGGTGCCGGAATACGGCCTCACCTCGCGCGAGATTTTCCAGCGCATGCAGCGCGCCGTGCACGCGACCGGCATAAGCCATCCGCTGCATCTGCACATGAACAATCTCGGCCTTCCCGGCAATGTCGAGACGGCGCTCGCCACCATCGACGCGTCGCAGGGTCTGCGGCTTCATCTCGCTCATGTGCAATTCTATGCCTACGGCAAGGAAGGCAAGAACGGCTTTTCCTCGGCGGCGGCGCAATTCGCCGAGAAGATCAACTCCAGCCCGAATGTCACCGTCGACGTGGGACAAGTGATGTTCGTCGACATCGTGACGATTTCGTCCGACGTGATGAAGCAGTTCAACAGCCTGCCCGGCGGGCGCCCGAAGAAGGGCGTGATTCTCGACGCCGAGGGCAATGGCGCCGGCGTGGTGCCCTATTCCTATCGCATCTCGGACTTCTTCAACGCGGTGCAATGGGCGGCGGGGCTGGAGCTGTTCCTCCTCACCAACGATCCGATGCGGGTGTTCTTCACGACGGACCATCCCAATGGCGCGCCCTTCACCACTTATCCGGAAGTGTTCGCGCTGCTGATGAGCGCCGACAAGCGCGCGCAATGGCTTTCGCGCCTGCCGGCGGATGTCGTGGCGCTGACCAATCTGCCCGCGATCAAGCGCGAATATACGATCTACGAGATCGCCACGATGACCCGCGCCGCGCCGCGCAAGCTCTACGGCTTCGAGGATCGCGGCTCGCTCGGGGCGGGCTCGGTCGCCGACGTCGCGGTCTACAAGACGAACGAGAAGGACCGCGCCGAAATGTTCCGCCACGCGGCTTACGTGTTCAAGGACGGCGAGTTGGTGGTGCGGAACGGCGACGTCGCCCGCTACACGCGCGGCAAGACGCTGCACGTGAAGCCGGAATATAACAAGACCATCAACAAGCGTCTCGACAGCTATTACGACGATCTCTACGGTCTGCCGCGCGGTCTGTTCAGGGTCGAGGACGAGGCGCTGCCGGCGTCGCAGGTTTTCGCGGAGGTTCCATGCCGCAGCTAGTTCGCAAGGGCGTCCGCATCGACGACAGTTTCGCGGAAGCCTTCCCGATGAGCGGGACGGGTTTGATCATCACCGCGCCCAACCGCAAATGGGCGATGATCGCCGCGCACACCATGACCGGCTTCGCCACCTCGGTGATCGGCTGCGGCTGCGAGGCCGGCGTCGACGCCGAGCTTTCGGTCAAGGAGACGCCGGACGGGCGTCCCGGCGTGCGCGTGCTGCTGTTCGCCATGTCGTCGAAGGACGCGGAGAAGCAACTCGTCAACCGGCTCGGCCAATGCGTCTTGACCTGCCCCGGCACGGCGGTCTTCCGCGCGCTCGACGGCGAATTCGAGATCAAGGTCGGCGACGCCGTGCGGCAGTTCGGCGACAAATGGCAGATATCCAAGTCGCTCGACGGCCGCCGCTACTGGCGCGTGCCGGTGATGGACGGGGAATTCCTGGTCGAGAGCAAGGTCGGCCTCACCAAGAAATGCGTCGGCGGCGGAAATCTTCTCGTCATGGGCGAGGATTGGGACACGACGATGCGGGCGACCGAGGCGGGCGTCGAGGCGATTCGCGGCGTCGACGGCGCGATCACCCCCTTCCCCGGCGGCATTGTCCGCTCCGGCTCGAAGGTCGGCTCGCAATATAAGGGCATGGGCGCCTCCACCAACGACGCCTATTGTCCGACGCTGAGCGGCCTCGGGACGAGCGTGCTCGACCCCGACATCGGCTGCGTGCTGGAGATCGTCATCGACGGCCTGACCGACGCCGCCGTCGCCGACGCGATGCGCGCCGGCCTCAAGGCGATCATCGCGCTCGGCCCCAAACATGGCGCCAAGCGCATCGGCGCCGGCAATTACGGCGGCAAGCTTGGCCCGTTCCACTATCATCTGAAGGATCTCCTGCCGTGAAGCCGTTTCTTTTCGCGCTCCGTCAGGAGCCCTCGCAAAGACTCGACCTCTCCAGGCTGACGCCGGACCGGTTGGTCGGCCGCACGCAAAAGGAAATCGAGGCGATCGACATCGGCACGACCAAGGTCGACGCCAAGGTCGGCGATCTGTTCAAGGTCCGCGTCGGCGATCCGCAAGTGGTGCATTTCGAGGGCGGCTCGGAGCGCTTCGACCTGCTCGGCGCCAAGCTGTTGCCGGGCTTTACGATCCATGTCGAGGGCGACGTGGGCGCGCAGCTAGGACGCGGCGCGCAAGGCGGGACGATCACCATAGCGGGCGACGCGGGCGCCTTCGCGGCGAGCGGCATGACCGGCGGCCAAATCGACATCGGCGGCGATTGCGGCGACTTTCTCGGCGCGCCGATGGCTGGCGAGATCGCCGGCATGGCCGGCGGGCGCGTCGTCGTGGGCGGCAATGTGGGCCAAAGAGCGGGCGACCGTCTGCGGCGCGGCCTCATCATCATCGAGGGCGACGCCGGCGCGGACCTCGGCGCGCGCGCCATCGCCGGCACGATCATCGCGCTGGGCGCGACGACGGGGCGAATCGGCTATCTCAACAAGCGGGCGTCGCTGGTGCTGGCGCAGGGGGGCGACTTCGGTCCGACCTATGTCGACTGCGGCGCGCATCACTTCACTTTCGCCAGACTGTTCTCGCGCGCCCTGGCCGAGGACAGCCGGCGCGCCTCGCGGCTGCTGTCGCAAAAGCTGCGGCGCTTCGCCGGCGACACGGGAGTGTTGGGCAAGGGCGAGATATTGACCCCAGTCTGACCCGCGCTAGTCTCTCGATTTAATGCGCTGGTCCCCGGCGCGTTTTATCGCGGGAGGCGGAAATGAACTTCGTCGAACTTGTTCTGACCGTATGCACCTTGGCGCAGCCTGTCGCCTGCGACGAGCAAAAGCTTGTGTTTTCTTCCGAGAGCGGGTCGTTGCACGGCTGCATGATGCAGGCGCAGCCCTATATCGCGCAATGGTCGGGCGCTCATCCGGCGCTGCGCGTGGTGCGCTGGCGCTGCGTTCCTCCGGGCTCGGAAGGCGATAAGATCTGAACGACCTCCAAATCTGAACGGCCTCCAAGCCCAGAAAACTCGGGGCGCGGCGCTCCCCAACGAAAGCGAGAAAGCGATGACCATCAAGGCCGGCGACAAGCTTCCCGACGCGACTTTCGCGATCATGGGCGCGAATGGCCCCGAGCCGGTTAAATCCGGCGATTACTTTAAGGGCCGCAAGGTGCTGCTGTTCTCGGTGCCGGGCGCGTTCACGCCGACCTGTCACAAGACGCATCTGCCGGGCTTCGTCGCCAAGGCCGCGGCGCTCAAGGCGCGCGGCGTCGACGCGGTGGCCGTCGTGGCCGTCAACGATATTTTCGCGCTCGACGCCTGGCTCGCCGCCAGCGGAGCCAAGGGCAAGGTCGACGGGCTCGCCGACGGCTCCGCCGCCTTCGCCAAGGCGACCGGCACGGAGCTGGACCTGGTGGCGGCGGGGCTCGGAGTGCGCTCAAAGCGCTACGCCGCGCTGATCGACGACGGCGTCGTGCGCTGGATCGACATCGAGGACAATTCCAGCGTCACCACCGTTTCGAGCGCCGAAGCGGCGCTGGAGAAGCTTTAAGAAAGGAGCCGCGCGCCAGGGAGAGCCTCGCGCGCGTCATCTTTCGAGAGCGTCGACAAATTGTTTAAAGCGACGCGGCGATTGTACTTTTTCCCAAAACGCCTCAATCACTAATTAACAAATCGCGCGCAAAGTTCGGGTCGCTCCACGGCAATTTCGTTTGTCAGTGAAGCACTTGGAGCGACCACGAACCCTTGGAGCAGTTAATGACAAGCCTTTTTGCATGTTTTGTGAAGGACGAATCGGGCGCCACGGCGATCGAATACGGTCTCATCGCGGCCTTGATCTCGGTCGCCGCGATCGTCGCCTTCACGACCGTCGGCGACAATCTGAGCACGGTCTTCGGCTACGTCGCCGGCCAGCTCAACACGTAAATTCCGGTAACGAACGCGGCCCGCCGCCCCAAGCCGCTCGGACAAATAATGTCCTCGCCCCCAAGGGCGAGGGTCGGGGAGAAGGCCTCCGCGATGGCTTTATCGGCTTTCTCCGGAAGATCAGCCTCCGCTGGTTTCGGGTGCGTGAAACCCGCCCGCCCCAGCGTCACATGCGGAAATCCTCGCCGAGATAAATCCGCCGGACATCCGGATTGGCGACAATCTCCTCCGGCGGGCCTTCGGTCAGCACATGTCCGTTGTAAATGATATAGGCGCGGTCGGTTAGGCCGAGCGTCTCGCGGACGCTGTGGTCCGTTATCAGCACGCCGATGCCGCGCGCCTTCAGCTGGCGCACCAGATCCTGAATGCCGCCGACCGCGATCGGGTCGATGCCGGCGAAGGGTTCGTCGAGCAGCATGAATGACGGATGACCGGCGAGCGCGCGCGCGATCTCGCAGCGCCGGCGCTCGCCGCCCGAGAGCGCGACGGCCGGCGTCTTGCGATGGCGCGTCAGCTTGAATTCGTCGAGCAGGCCCTCGAGCTCCTCCGCGCGCTTGCGCTTGTCGGGCTGGGTGATTTCAAGCACCGCGCGAATATTGTCCTCGACCGACAGTCCCCTGAACACCGAGGCTTCCTGCGGCAGATAGCCGACGCCAAGCCGCGCCCGCCGATACATCGGCAGCGGCGTCACGTCGTAGCCGTCGAGCGAGATAATGCCGCTGTCGGGCTTCACGAGCCCGGTGATCATGTAGAACACCGTGGTCTTGCCGGCGCCGTTGGGTCCGAGCAGACCCACCGCCTCGCCCCGGCGCACATGGAGGCTCACATCCTCCACCACCTTGCGCGTCTTATAGGACTTGGCGAGATTATGGATCGCCAGCACGCCCAGGGAATCATTGCTCCAGTCCTCCGCCGCCGCCATGGCCGCTCGTTGATACTCCTCGGCGGTCAAGGCTGCTGGCGGCTCGTCCGACTCGCCGAACAGCTGGGCGTCGCCGGAGTTCTCTTGGAGCCAATCTTGCTCGGCGATTTCGTCCGCCTTGAGATTTCCGGGCCGGCGGCTCCAAACCGCGCCGACGCCGCGCGACAGGATCGCGCGCGCGTCGTTTAGACCGGCCGAGAGAGAGTCGAAAAGGCGCACGAAGGGGCGGTTCCAGCGAATAAGCGATGATAAGGACGAGGCGGCGGGCATTAGCGCCGCGCCGTCCCGCGCGCGCGAAGGGCGGCGACGAAGCTCCCTACTATAGACCCGAGCGTGGCCCGCGACTGTTTCCGGCTTATGTCCAAGGACGCTCGGCCTGTGTTCGCGCCTCGAAGGCCGCGATGCCGTCGGCCTTTTGCAAGGTGAGGCCGATGTCGTCGAGGCCGTTGAGCAGGCAGTGCTTTCTGAAGGGATCGATCTCGAAGCGGATGACGCCGCCATCGGGCCCGCGGATCTCCTGGGATTCGAGATCGACGGTCAAGGTGGCGTTGGCACCGCGCTTGGCGTCGTCCATCAGCTTGTCGAGATCGGCTTGCGGCACGGTGATTGGCAGGATGCCGTTCTTGAAGCAGTTGTTGTAGAAAATATCGGCGAAGCTGGTCGAGATCACGCAGAGAATTCCGTAATCCAGCAGGGCCCAGGGCGCGTGCTCGCGCGACGAGCCGCAGCCGAAGTTATCACCGGCGACGAGGATTTTCGCGCCGCGATAGGCGGGCTTGTTGAGCACGAAATCGGGGTTTTCCGAGCCGTCGTCCTTGTACCGCATCTCCGAAAACAAGCCCTTGCCGAGGCCGGTGCGAGCGATGGTCTTCAGATATTGCTTGGGGATGATCATGTCGGTGTCGACGTTCATGATCTCCAGCGGCGCGGCGACGCCGGTCAGCGTAGTGAATTTCTGCATTTCTTGTCGCTCTCGCTTAGCTTGGCGCCCTCGCGCCGCTCTCGCCCGAAGGGTCGCGCGCTCATCCGCCCTGTAGCAAATCCTTGGTCTTCGCGCAAAACTACCCGTCGGCGCGATCCAGCCGTCTGGCGGCTTGCGTCACCAGCTTTTCGCGCTTGTCTCGGGATTCGCGGCTTCGCTCGCGAAACGCCTCGACCACGACGGGTGGCGCGTTTGACGGGTCGCCGGCGTCGAAAGGCGGCTTTGGCGCATATTCGAACTGGAGTTGAATCGCCATCGCGGCTTCGGCTCCAGCCAATTCGCCGACGAGAGCAAGCGCGAAGTCGATCCCCGCCGTCACGCCGCCGCCAGTGGCCAGGCTGCCGTCGAAAACCACGCGTTCGCGAATGGGGATAGCGCCAAAAACAGGCAAAAGATCGACGCAGGTCCAATGCGTCGTCGCCCGTTTGCCCACCAACAGGCCCGCCGCGCCCAGGAGCAGGGCTCCAGTGCAGACCGAGGTCACGAATTTCGCCGTGAGCGCCTGGGCGCGCAAAAAATCGAGGACTTCGTCGTCGAGCAGCAACGGGTCGACGCCGCGCCCGCCGGGAACGCAGATGATGTCGAATCGCGGCGCGTCCTCGAAGGCGATGGTCGGCCGCAACCACAGGCCCGTCGAGGAAACGAGCGGCTCGGTCGTCTTCCAAACGAGATCGACGCGCGCTTCCGGCCAGGTCGAAAAGACCTCGAAAGGTCCGGTGAGATCGAGTTGCTGAACCATCGGAAACACCAAAATGCCGATGTGAAACATCGCGCCGCTCCCCTATCCCTCGTCCTCGCTTGGCTCTTTTCTTTCCCCCGCCGCTGGTCTAAGCCTGCGCGAGGGCCGAACAATGGCTCCAATTTCCCATTTTAACGAGCCTCGCCCCCGCAAGCGACACATATCCAATGACCGGCGACAACGCCCGGACAAACGCCGAGAGCCAAGCCTTGGACACGCTCGACCTTCGAAGACGCCGCATTCGAGTCCGCGCCTGGCGGCGCGGAATGCGCGAGATGGACCTTATTCTCGGCGGCTTCGTCGATGCGCGCGTGGAGACGCTGGACGCCGAGGAGTTGATGCAATTCGAGGCGTTGCTCGACGTCGACGACGACGCGGCCTTTCGCTGGTTTTGCGGCGCCGAGGCGCCTCCTCCGGCCCACGACACGCCGCTGCTTAAAAAAATCGCGGCCTTCCACGCCCATCAGGGGCCGTTTCATTGAGGGCTCGTGTTGACGCCCGCGTGGCGACCGCGACGAGCGCGTTAAAAACCGCCCTCGCGCGACTGGAGGCCGGCGACAAGCTGCTCCTCGCCAACGCCCCCGAGGGGTTCGACGCCTTCGTCGCCGGCGATCTCGCGCGCGCGCTGGCGGAAAGAGCCGAGGGCGAGGCGGCCGTCTTCGTGCATGTCGCGCGCGACGTCACGCGCTCGGCGCAATTTCGCGAGGCGCTGCGCTTCGCCGCGCCCTTCGTCGAAATTCTCGACCTGCCCGGCTGGGACTGCCAGCCCTACGACCGCGTCTCGCCCAGCGCGGCGATCGCCTCGCGCCGCATGACCGCGCTGGCGCGGCTGGCGCGCTCGAAATCCTCCGCCCAGCAGCCGCGCGTGATCGCCACGACGGTGGACTGTCTGCTCCAGCGCGTTCCGCCGCGCGCCAGAATCGCCGCCGACACTTTTTCCGCCGCGCCGGGAAACGTCGTCGAGATGGACTTGCTGACGCAATGGCTGGCGACCAACGGTTTTCTGCGCTCCAGCACGGTGCGCGAGCCCGGCGAATATGCGCAGCGCGGCGGCATTGTCGATCTTTTCGCGCCGAGCATGCCGGCGCCGATCCGGCTCGACTTCTTCGGCAACACGCTTGAATCGATCCGCGCCTTCGATCCGGAAACGCAGCGCACCACCGGGCAATTGCGCGCGCTCGACCTCGTGCCGATGAGCGAGTTGCAACTCGTCAGCGAGACGATGCGCCGCTTCCGCCAGGCCTATACAACGCGCTTTGGCGGCGAGACGCGCGGCGACGCGCTTTACGAGACGATCAGCGAGGGGCGCCGCCATCCCGGCGCCGAACATTGGCTGCCGTTGTTCTATGACAAGCTCGACACGCTGTTCGATTATTTCGGCAACGCGCCGCTGCTGCTCGACCCGCAAGTCGAGGACGCCGCGGGCGAGCGGCTGGCGCAGATCGCGGATTATTACGAGGCGCGCAAGAGCGCCTATGATGTCGATCTCGCCCGTTCCAACTACAAGCCGCTGGAGCCGCGCGAACTTTATCTGACGGCGGAGGAATGGCGGACGCGGCTGGACGCGCGGGCGCAAGCGCGTTTCTCGCCGTTCGCGCCGGCGGAAGGCGAAATGGCGCGCCTTGATTTTTCCGCGCGGCCCGGACGCGACTTCGCGCCCGAGCGCAATCAGCCCGAGATCAACGTGTTTCAGGCCGCCGCCGACCACATCAAGGCGCTGGCGGCGCAAGGCAAGAGCGTCGTCGTCGCGGCGTGGTCGGAGGGCTCGCGCGAGCGGCTTGGCCATGTGCTCGCCGAGCACGGACTGCCCCTGCCGCCGCTCGTCACCGGCCTGCCCGGCGCGCTGGCGCTTGGCAAAAGCGCCATCTCGCTGGCCGTGCTCGGCATAGAGCATGGCTTCGAGACGGAAAGCCTCGCTGTTATCGGCGAGCAGGATATTCTGGGCGACCGGCTGGTGCGCCGGCGCAAGAAGCACAAGCGCACAGAGAATCTGTTGGGCGAGATCGCCGCGCTGTCGGCGGGCGATCTCGTGGTGCATGTCGATCACGGCATCGGGCGCTTCATCGGGCTCGAATCGATCACCGCCGCCGGCGCGCCGCACGATTGTCTGGAAATACATTACGCCGGCGGCGACAAGCTCTTTCTGCCCGTCGAAAACATCGAGCTTTTGACGCGCTACGGCTCCGAGGACACGGAGGTCGCGCTCGATCGCTTGGGCGGCGCCGGCTGGCAGGGCCGCAAGGCCCGCATGAAGAACCGCATTCGCGAAATGGCCAAGGGCCTGATCGCGATCGCGGCGCAGCGCATGTTGAAGCAGGCGCCCAAGCTTGTCGCGCCCGAAGGTCTCTACGACGAATTTTGCGCGCGCTTTCCCTATGACGAGACCGAGGATCAGGCGGGCGCGATCGACGCCGTGCTCGACGATCTCGCCTCCGGGCGCCCGATGGATCGTCTGGTGTGCGGCGACGTGGGCTTTGGCAAGACCGAGGTCGCGCTGCGCGCCGCTTTTTGCTCGGCAATCAATGGCAAGCAGGTCGCCGTGGTCGCGCCGACGACGCTGCTGGCGCGCCAGCACTACAAGAATTTCACGCAGCGCTTCGAGGGCCTGCCCATCCGAATCGGGCGGCTGTCGCGCATGGTCGGCGCCGCCGAGGCGCGCGACACCAAGAGAGAACTCGGCGAGGGCAGCCTCGATATTCTGATCGGCACGCACGCTATTCTCGGCAAGGGCGTCGTCTTCAAGGATCTCGGCCTCGTCGTCATCGACGAGGAGCAGCATTTCGGCGTCGGCCATAAGGAGCGCTTGAAGGAGCTGCGCGCCGAGGTGCATGTGCTGACGCTGTCGGCGACGCCGATTCCGCGCACGCTGCAACTCGCGATGACCGGCGTGCGCGAACTCTCGCTGATCGCCACGCCGCCGGTCGACCGGCTCGCCGTTCGCAGCTTCGTCTCGCCCTTCGACCCGCTGATCGTGCGCGAAGCGCTGCTGCGCGAGCGTTATCGCGGCGGCCAGGCGTTCTTCGTCTGCCCGCGCATCGACGATCTCGAGGAAGCCGCGGCCTTCCTGCGCGAAAACGTCCCCGAGGCGAAGTTCGTCGTCGCGCATGGGCAGATGGCGCCGACCGAACTCGAAGAGAAAATGTCGGCGTTTTACGATGGCGGCTACGACATTTTGCTCTCGACGACCATTGTCGAATCCGGCCTCGACATTCCCAACGCCAATACGCTGATCGTTTGGCGCGCGGATATGTTTGGATTGGCGCAGCTCTATCAGCTGCGCGGGCGCGTCGGGCGCGGCAAGACGCGCGCCTATGCGCTGTTCACGACGCCCGCCAACCGCTCGATCACGCCGCAGGCGCAAAAGCGGCTGGAGGTGCTGCAGTCGCTCGATACGCTCGGCGCCGGCTTCCAGCTCGCGACGCATGATCTCGACATCCGCGGCGCCGGCAATCTGCTCGGCGACGAACAGTCCGGCCATATCAAGGAAGTCGGCTACGAACTTTATCAGCAGATGCTCACCGACGCGATCGAACTGCTGAAGGCCGGCGTCGACGAGCCGCAGGAGGAGGTCTGGTCGCCGAACATCGCGCTCGGCGCGCCGGTGACCATCCCCGAGGATTACGTCGCCGATCTCACCTTGCGCTTGCAGCTTTATCGGCGCCTCTCCACCTTGGAAACCGATCAGGACATCGAGAGTTTCGCCGCCGAAATGGTCGACCGCTTCGGCCCGACGCCTCCCGAGGTCGAGCAATTGCTCAAGATCGTCGCGATCAAGGCCCTGTGCCGGCGCGCCCATATCGAGAAGGTCGACGCGGGGCCAAAGGGCGTCATCGTCGCCTTCCGCGACAATCTGTTCGCCGATCCCGCCGGCCTCGTGCGCTATGTTTCGGAGCAGCGTTCGTTCGCGAAGGTGCGGCCGGACATGAAAATCGTGTTCGTCCGCGAGTTCGACACGCTGCAAGAGCGCCTCGACGGCACGCGCGAAATTTTGCGGGCGCTGGCGGCGATCGCCGAAAAGAACAAGCGCTAGCGGGCTTTCTGCTCGGATGGAATCATCCGAGCAACGGGAAATCGCGCAAAATCAAAATGCTGGAGCAAGTTCCGGTCCAAAGGTCTGTCGACTTTCGCAAAGCTTGCTCTAAGCCTGCGACGACATGGCCTGCGCTAAATGTGAGAAAATCACCGACGGGACGCCTATATTGCGATTGATTGCCTCCACTCGTTGAAGACGAGCGGAGGCAATGCGGTTTCGCGCCGCGAAACCGGCAGGAAAATATCACTTATTTTTTCGCGCGCGACAGAACGCGCCAAGGGGAGATGTACATGAGCCTGCATATTGAACCCTCTCGCAAAATCCTGGGTCGCCTGGCGACCACGACGGCGGCGTTGCTCTTTTCGGCCGGGGTCGCCCTGGCCCAGGCTCCGCAAAGCCCGCCGGCGCCCGCCGGGGGCATGGACCATGGCGCGATGGGCCATGACATGAAGGGCATGGGAGGCATGGGCGGAATGGACCATGGCATGGGCGGCATGGAGCATGGCGGCGGCGGCATGGAACATGGCGGCATGGGCGGCATGATGGGCGGCATGGAGCACGGCGGCGGCATGGCCGGCATGATGCGGCACATGCTCTGCGGCGTGACCGAACATGTCGAGGGCCGGCTCGCCTATCTCAAGGCGGAACTAAAACTCACGGACGCGCAGCAGGCGGCGTGGAACACATTCGCCGACGCCTATCGCGCGACGACGCAAAAGACCGCCAAGGTCTGCGCGGAGATGGACGCGGCCGGCCCCGATCACTCCATGCACAAGGGCGTGCTCGGACATTTGACGATGGCGGAGCATCATATGAGCGCCCATCTCGACTCCGTGCGCGGGCTGAAGGCCGCGATAGAGCCGCTGTTCGCCGTGTTGACCGAGGACCAGAAAAAAACCGCCGATCACGTCATGGCGCACATCATGGGCATTGGCATGAGCATGGGCGGCGGCATGGGCGGCATGATGGGTGGCGGCATGGATCATGGCGGCATGGATCATGGCGGCGGCGCGATGGACGGCATGGGCAAGCCCACAAGTCATTAACTCGCGTGTTCCCGCCATCAAGCCGCGCGTAATCGCGCGGCTTGCATCACTTCCCGCCGCCAAAAAAACCTCTGACCGCCGCGAGCAGGCCCTTTGGCGGGGGCGGCGGAGGCGGCGCTTCTTCTGGCGGGCCTCTTTCAGCGCGCTCGCGAGCTTCCTTGGCGGCGGTCAAGAGCCTTGCGAGCGGCGCGGCTCGCGCCAGCGGCGTCCAGACGCCGGCGGCGCGATCGTCGAGATATTGACGCAGCAAGGCGGCCGACGGGGCGTCGCCCTCGCTCTCGAAAAACACGGCGGCGTCTTCGACAGCGGACGCGTCGTTCAACGCTCGCGCGAGCGCGGTGGGTTCGGGGCCGTCGCCGCCGCCCAGTTGGAGACGCGCGCTGCGGAAAATTTTCGGCTGTGGCGTCTCCATCAGAAAATCGAAGACGCGCGCCTGTTCCGCGACCGAAAGTTCCGGCGCGATCAAGCCCTCCACGCCGCAGGCCCGCGCGAAGCGATAGACCAGCGGCGCGTCGATGGCGGCGTTTGACGGCCCGGCCGCGCCCTCCGCCCATTCCGGCCGCCGCGCGAGAGCCGCGAAAAGCGAAGGATCGAAGCGAAAGGCCCGATAGCCGCCAAGTCGCGCCGCGAAGTTCCGCCCCGCGGCGCTCGCTTCGCGGATCAAAGCCGTAAAGCCCGCGAGCAACGCGGGGTCCAGCGCGTCCCAGGCGCCGGCGCCGTCGAGACGACCCGGATAATCCGCGCGGGCCAAGGCGGTGTTGAGCGACTGCGCGAGTCTTTCGCGCCGCGCTTGCAGACCGGCGGCGCGCTCGGCGACGGCGCGCACCATCTGGCCGGTCGGCGCGGCGTCCTGATCGGCGGCCCGGCGCAGAATCTCCTCGAGCAACGGATCTTCCTCGCCGAGCTTGCGCGGGGCGAGGCCGTCGCCCTCGACGCGAAACAGCCTGATTGTCGCCGCCCCGCCCGGATCCCTGGGCACGGCGGACAGATCGCCCGGCTCGGCGACGCCGCTGACGAGGCCGATGTCGTCGCCCAGCGCCGCGCCGAAAAAGTCGAGATCGAGCACGGCGCCCGCGCCCGGCGCGCTTGGCGCGCTCGCGGGCGCCTGCCGCCTGAGCGCGAAGCCGTCGAACGGCGTCTCGTCCGGCGCGGTGAGCAGTCGCAACAGATTGGCGACGACAATCGAATCGTTCGCCCATACCGCGTCCGGTTGCTCATGCGGCTCGCCGACCGCTTGCCTGATGTCCTCGACGCCAAGCGGATCGACGACGGGCTCGCCCGCGTCCTTCTGCTCGCGCGCCCAATCGCGCAGCCGCCGCCGTTGCTGCATCACCAGCACGACGCACACGCGGCTCAGGAGATGAGCGCTCTCGTCAAGGGAATCGGGGAGACGCAGGCGCAGGATCGGACGCGGCGCGCCGCTTTCGCGCAGCCATTGATCCATGATCGCGAAGGGAGCCTCGCGACGATCCTCATATTCCTCGAAGGACAGCGGCAAGGGCTCGATCGAAAGGCGCGCCCTCGCGAGCGGAAACACTTGCCGCGCGGGCCACAGATTGAGAGTCCACGCCTCGCCATCCGCCCTTGTCAGGGCGCGCTTCTGGGCGCAGGCCCAGGCGAGCCTGTTACCGGCGAGCGCGATCTGCTCGCGGGCGAAGCGTTCGAAGTCTCCGCGCTGGGAAAAGCTGAGGACGCGCAGAACGGCTGGCTGGCCGGCGGCGCCGCTCTCCGGCAGCAGCGTCAACGCGAGGCGCCAATCGCCGGCGCCGTTCCTGCTTTTTTCGAGCGCCAGCCGAAGCTCGGCGCCGTCGGCGGCCAGCAGCGCGAGATGAAGGTGACCCGGCGGCGCGTCGACAACGCAGGGGCCGGCGCGCCAGCGCGCGGCGTCCAAATGGTCGACGAAAGCCGTCCGCCCGGAAAAACTCGCGTCCGGCGCGGAAACGATTGTTAGATCCGGACGCGGCCTTTTGGGCGCTCCCGCCTCGTCGACGTCTTGAAAACCGAGCAGCAGCCGGCGCTCGCCGTCCCAGAAAACGTCCAGTTGCTCTCGCCACATCGATCGCGCGCGC
>Ga0187856_1002284_pt1 | contig 14297 bp, 15 predicted proteins | sample June2016WEW_8_40_FD_132443 | JGI IMG/M metagenome (GOLD analysis project Ga0187856, IMG submission 132443) | Peatland microbial communities from SPRUCE experiment site at the Marcell Experimental Forest, Minnesota, USA - June2016WEW_8_40 | ecosystem: Environmental > Terrestrial > Soil > Wetlands...
CTACATTCTCTATACGTCAGGCACCACCGGCCGGCCCAAGGGCGTGGTGCGCGACAATGGCGGCCACATGGTCGCGCTCAAATGGTCGATGAAAAACCTTTACGGCGTCGAGCCGGGCGAGGTGTTCTGGGCGGCCTCCGACGTCGGCTGGGTGGTCGGCCACTCCTACATCGTCTACGCGCCGCTGCTGCACGGCTGCACCTCGATCCTCTACGAGGGCAAGCCGGTCGGCACGCCCGACGCCGGCGCGTTCTGGCGCGTCATCGCCGAGCACGGCTGCGCCGCCATGTTCACGGCGCCGACCGCGTTCCGCGCCATCAAGAAAGAAGACCCGCAGGGCAAGCTGTTCGCGCAATACGATCTATCGAAATTTCGCACCCTGTTCCTCGCCGGCGAGCGCGCCGATCCCGACACCCTGGTGTGGGCGGAAAATCTCCTGAAAGTGCCGGTGATCGATCATTGGTGGCAGACCGAGACCGGCTGGGCCATCGCCGGCAATCCGGTCGGACTTGGCATGCTGCCGGTCAAGCACGGCTCGCCGACGGTGGCGATGCCCGGCTACGACGTGCGCGTCGTCGATGAAGCGTGCAAGGAAGTCGCGCCGGGCAAGATGGGCTCGATCGTGGTCAAGCTGCCGCTGCCGCCGGCGTGCCTGCCGACGCTGTGGCAGGCCGACGAACGCTTCAAGGAAAGCTATCTCGACGAATTCCCCGGCTACTACAAAACCGCCGACGCCGGGTTCAAGGACGACGACGGCTACATTTTCGTCATGAGCCGCACCGACGACATCATCAACGTCGCCGGCCATCGGCTCTCGACCGGCGGCATGGAGGAGGTGCTGGCGTCGCACCCGGACGTCGCCGAATGCGCCGTGCTCGGCATCAGGGACGAGCTCAAGGGCGAAGTGCCGTGCGGTTTCATCGTGCTCAAATCCGGCGTCAACCGGCCGCCGAGCGAAATCGAGCAGGAATGCGTCGCGCTCGTGCGCGAAAAAATCGGACCCGTCGCCGCCTTCAAGCTCGCCATCACCGTGGCGCGGCTGCCGAAGACGCGCTCGGGCAAAATCTTGCGCGGGACGATCAAGAAAATCGCCGACGGCGAGAGCTGGACCATGCCGGCGACGATTGATGATCCGGTGATCCTCGACGAGATCGGGAGTGCGTTGAGGGGGAAGGGGGTGGGGCAGACATAGCGCGTCATGGCACCCTTGCCGCACGCCGCACGCGCGGTCATCGATATCCGCAAGATCGAGGATTACTGCCTTAGTCCGACGCATCCGCGCGGTCGCCACAAGGCTCGTGTTTTTCGGGAGGCGCTCGGATTGAAGCAAATCGATGCGCAATGGCTGCGGCAGGCGCTGCTGGACGGCCTGCGTCAGGAGGATGCGTTTGAGCTCGCGCGGGACGATCTTGGCGTGCGTTTTCGTGTCGATGTTGGGCTCGCGCGACACGGCAAGCGGGTTGTGGTAAGAACCATCTGGATGGTGCGGAGCGGTGAAGAGCTGCCGCGTTTTGTGACGTGTTGGGTGCTGTGATGGCGACCAGGGACCGTAATCCACGGGCATCCGTGCTCGACGTGGTGGCGCTGCTGGCGGACTTGCCGGCGGAGGGCCTCGCGCGCGGTCAGGTTGGCACTGTCGTCGAAATGCTCGACGACAAGACCGCACTGGTGGAATTCAGCGGCAATGACGGCCGCGCCTACGCGATCGTCCCTTGTCCCATCGCCGGCCTTCTCGTGCTCCATTACGTGCCCGAGGCGGCGGCCTGACGGTCGCGCTCCGGTGCCGAAGATGCGCTCGGGCAAAATCCTGCGCGGCACCATCAAAAAAATCGCCGACGGCGAAAGCTGGACCATGCCGGCGACGATCGACGATCCGGCGATCCTTGATGAGATCGGGAGTGCATTGATGGGGAAGGGGTGGGGGCCTGAGGCGCTCCGACTGTGCATCACAGCAATGTTAAACGAGGGGGCCTTGGTGCGCGCGGCTTTGAAATGACCTTGTGCCCACCTTCCGCGCCGGAACGCCGTCAAGGTCAGGGAAACGAATTCGACCTGGAAATGGACCAGCGCCGATCCGTACGCAGACACGAAGTGAAAGGGGAGGGGATTTTCTAGACTCGATTGCCATGAAATGTTTGCCTGCAAGAAATTGGGGGTGGGAATCCGGGCTCGTGCTGTTAAAACTGCATGAACGGCAACGAAGGAGGCTTAGATATGCGATCGATCATTTTTGGACTGGCGCTGGTGCTCGCCGTCACGACGGCGGGAACAATGACAACGGCGCTTGCGCAGGGCAATACCTGCTTCAGGCTGTGGGTTCAACGCAACTCGGTCTACAAGGCCAACGGCTTCTGCTTCAAGACGGCGCAGGCGATCCGCTATTTCGGCAACGCGGGCTGCCGGTATGACGACGAGGCCGCGGTCCCGCTGACGCCCTATGACCGCGCCGTTATCGCAGACATTCAGGCCCGCGAGCAGGCGCTCGGCTGTCAATAGGACGCATGCGGGGCAAGGCGAGAACTCGTTGGTTTAGCCGTTTCGCGGGAAGCCTCGCCACGACATGCGCCGGGCTGCTCTGGGGTCTCGCTGTGGCAATGGCTCAGACGCCGCCGGCAAGCCCGCCCGCCCCCTCCGCGCAACCGAGCGACAAACAGCCCGCCTCGCATCCCCCGACTGCCGACGACATCTGCCGGACAATCGAGCAGGCCGCGGCGGAGAACGGGCTTCCCGTAGAATTTTTCGCCCGAGTGATCTGGCAGGAGAGCCGCTTCAACGCCCGTGCCGTGAGCCGCAAGGGCGCGCAGGGCATCGCGCAGTTCATGCCGCGGACGGCGGATTGGCGCGGGCTTGCCGATCCCTTCGATCCGATCGAGGCGCTGCGCAATGCGGCGGGCTATCTGCGCGACCTGCGCGAAAAATTCGGCAATCTCGGCCTCGCCGCGGCCGGCTATAATGCGGGTCCCGGACGGGTCGGCGCATGGCTTGACGGCCAGCGCGCGCTGCCGAGCGAGACGCGCAATTACGTGGCGATCATCACCGGCTGGACGGCCGACGAATGGGCCTCGCCCTCGCCGCCGAAGACGGCGGAGACCACGATCCCGCAGGGCGTGCCCTGCACCAGGCTCGCCAATCTGATCCTGGCGCCGCCGCAAGAGGCGCGGCGCATCACCGCCTACGTGCCGCGCTGGGGCGCCCAGCTCACCGCCAATTGGTCGGAGAGCCGGGCCTGGGCGACCTATCGCGCGCTGCAGAAGCAGAATGCTTCGCTGATCGGCGATCGCGAGCCGATCGTGCTGCACGGCCGGATGCCCGGAATGGGCAGCACGGCGCGCACCATGATCCGCATTGCCGACGACAACCGGGCGTATCTGGAGAAACTGTGCGGCAAGCTTATTGCGGCCGGCGGCGCCTGCGTGGTGCTGCGCAATGATTTCGGACGGGCTGCGAAGATGAATTGAGAGGGCTGCAACAATGCCTGCGATGCCGCATGTTCACGACGCCATTGCTCACAAAGACACGGCCACTGCCGAGTCCGCGCCGCGCGTCAGCTCCGGCTGTTCGCCGTAGAGCCATTCCATCCCGGCCATGGCTTGCTCCGGCGTGCGCGCGCCGAGCATCATGTTGCGCAGTTCCTTCGCCACGCCGGCGGCGTGATAGAACTCGCCGTAGACGCGCGCCATGATTTGCACGCGGCCGGTGCGCAGATAGCGCGCCTCTTGGTAGGCGCGGAACGCCGCCGGATAGTCGCCCTGCGCGTCCACCACCTTGTTGGCGAGGCAAACGGCGTCCTCGATCGACATGCAGGCGCCCTGCGCCAGGTATTGCAGCATGGGATGCGCCGCGTCGCCGAGGAGCGTGATGCGGCCGCGGCTCCATTCCTTGATCGGCGGGCGGTCGCACAAAACCCACATGCGCCAGCTTTCGATCTTGTTGAGCAGTGTGCGTACCGGCTCGCAGGTTTTAGCGAAACGCTCGTGCAGCTCGGCCGGATCGCCAAAACTGTCCCAGCCCTCCTCGTAGCGGTTGGAATGGAACACGGCGACGAGGTTGAACAGCTCGCCGGTGCGCAGCGGATAGTGGACGAGGTGCACCTTCTCCCCGGCCCAGATCACCATATCGCGCCAACGGAATTTTTCCGGCATTTCCGAAGTCGGCAGCACGGCGCGGTAGGTGATGTGGCCGGCGACATTGGGCTTGCCGTCGCCGACCACCATTTGGCGGATGGTCGACCACAGCCCGTCGGCGCCGATCAAAGCGGCGCCGCGGTATTCTTTTCCGCTCTCGGTTCGCGTAATGATGGCGTCGCTTGTCTTATCGACTTTGACGACTTTCTGCGACGCGTCGAGCCGGATCAGATTGGACTTACGGCAGGCGCCGAGCAGCACGTTGTGCAGGTCGGCGCGATGGATGACCGCGTAGGGGTGCTTGAATTTTTTGCGGAATGCCTCGTCGAGCGGGATGCGCGTGACTTCTTCGCCGGTGATCGAATCCATCATGATCAGGTTGTTGGGGAAGACGGCGAGCGCGTTGATCGGCGCGGTGAGGCCCAAAATATCGAACATCCAGAAGACGTTGGGCCCGAGCTGGATGCCGGCGCCGATCTCCTTGAATTCCGCCGCCTGCTCGATGACCTGCGAGGCGATGCCCTTGCGCGCCAGCGCCAAAGCGGCGGCAAGCCCGCCAATGCCGCCGCCGACGATGAGGACTTGTCGCTCTTTCCAATCGCTCATGCCACGCTCTCCTGCGCCCGTATTGTAGAGGCCGTTCGCCTTCGGGCAAGTGTGCGGTCGCTGCGCCGCGTCAACGGATGAAGGTAGACAGGCGGAGCGAACGCGAGCGGCAAACTGCCCCCTCCCCCTTGTGGGGAGGGCGGGGTGGGGGTCGGGAGGCGAAGCGCGTGCGTCGACGAAAGCGAACTGCCTCGCGACCCCCACCCTACCCCTCCCCACAAGGGGGAGGGGAGTCGAACGTGGACTGCGGTGCCTTCACCGTGCGCACTGGCAAGCCCACAATGCCGCGCACGATATCGATGGCGCGACGCAGCAGAATCATCGAGGCTTCGAGGGTGCGGAAGCCGGCATGGGCCGTGAGCGTGACGTTTTCCATGGCCGCGAGCGGATGGTCGGGCCGAAGCGGTTCGGCATGGAACACGTCGAGGCCGGCGTGGCGGATGCGGCCGCTGCGCAGCCCATGGAGCAATGCGGCCTCGTCGATCAACGCGGCGCGCGCGGTGTTGATCAGGATCACGCCCGGTTTCATGCGCGCGAGCTGCGCCGGACCGAGAAATCCGCGCGTGTCGTCGTCGAGCGCGAGATGCAAACTGATCACGTCGGCGCGCGCGAGGAGTTCGTCAAGCTCGACGAGCGGCTCGCCGGGGCGCTTCGTGCGGTTCCACGCGATCACTTCCATGCCGAGCCCGCGGCCGATGCGCACAACCTCGCGTCCGATGCCGCCGAGCCCGATCACGCCGAGCGTTTTTCCCAAGAGCTGCACGCCTTCGCGCGGCGACCAGCTGCCGCGGCGCACCAGCCGATCCATGCGCGCAATGTCGCGGCTTGCGGCCAGCATCAGCGCGACTGTGTGCTCGGCGACGGCGGTGTCGCCATAGCCTTTGATGGTGTGGACGTGAATGCCGCGCAACGCCAGCTCGGCGAGATTCATGTAGCTCGCGGCGCCGGTGCCGAGAAAGACGATGTGTTTGAGCGTGGCGCATTGCTCGACCAGATCCATCGGCAGGTAGGAGTGGTCGTCGATGCAGATGTCGCAACCCTTCAGCAATTGCGGCAGCTCAGCCTGCCCGAACGGCCTGCGATTGACCTCGATCGGCGGATCGTCGGCGCGCGAAACCCGATCCCATACCGGCGCGAGCTGATCGTTGCAGTCGACGAAGAGGGTTCTCATTTCCTCTCCCGGCTTGCTGGGAGAGGGTCAAGGTAAGCGGGCGCTCCCGCCGACGCTGCTGGTAAGATCATTTCCAAAACGCCCTCTGTATTTCTTATCACCTCATTGTTCCAGAAGCGCAGACACGATAGCGGCTTGCGGACGGGCATGGTTGTGGCCGTGTTTCTTGGCCGTTGACGGTTCTGGCGACGACTTCTAACACATCGCCCGGAAGGCGGAAGGCCGCGGGGCCGGCCGCTCAAGGGCGGTGACCCGGGGAGACGCGACATGCGCCTTGCAAGCTACAATCTGCGCGGCCGGCCGAGCTTTGGCGCGGTCGTCGGCGAGGGCGTTGTCGACCTGCGCGCGCGGCTGAGCCGCTTCGCCACGCTGCTTGAAGTTTTTCGCGCGCAGGCCCTCGATCAGGCGCGCGCCGCCGCGGACGGCGTGCGGCCCGACTTACCGCTTGCGGAGGTCGAGCTGTTACCGCCGCTTCTGGCGCCGGAAAAAATTCTCTGCATCGGCATCAACTATGCCAATCGCGGCCGGGACTATAGTGTCGCCGACAATCGCAAATATCCGAGCATGTTCTACCGCGCGCCGAACTCGCTGGTCGGTTCCGGACAAAAGCTCGTTCGGCCGAAAATCTCCGAACAGCTCGACTACGAGGGCGAGATCGCCATGGTGATCGGCCGCGAATGCAAGTACGTGCCGAAGGAACGCGCGCTCGAAATGATCGCCGGAGTGACGCTCTGCAACGAAGGCACCATTCGCGATTGGACGCGGCACGGCCAATTCAACGTCACTCAGGGCAAGAATTTCGACGCCACCGGCAGCATCGGTCCGTGGATCGAAACCGACGCCGACCTCGCCAAGCCGCTGCACCTCATCGTGCGCAAGAACGGCGAGGTGACGCAGGACGACACCACGGCGAGCATGATTTTCTCCTTCGCCGACATCATCGCCTACACGACGAGTTTCATGACGCTCAAGGCCGGCGACGTCATCTGCACCGGCACGCCGACAAAGACGGCGCAGAAGACCGATACCCCCCCCCACCCTCCCCCGCATGCGGGGGAGGGAAAATCAAAGAACCCTCCCCCGCATGCGGGGGAGGGTAGGGAGGGGAGCTCGCTCAAGCCCGGCGACACGATCGAGGTCGAGTGCCCGGACATCGGCGTGCTGCGCAATTCCGTGGTGGCCGAGACGTGACCGCGAGCGCCCGCGCGGCCTGCGTCATCGGCTGGCCGGTCGAACATTCGCGCTCGCCGCTGATCCACAATTATTGGCTCAAGCTCTATGGCATCGCCGGCGAGTACCGTCGCGAGGCGGTGCCGCCGCAAAAGTTCGCCGGTTTTGTGCGATCGCTCGCCGCGCGCGGTTATGTGGGCGCCAATGTGACCGTGCCGCACAAGGAGGCGGTGCTTGCTTTGTCAGAGCCGGATGATCGCGCGCGCGCGGTCGGCGCCGCCAACACGCTCTGGCTCGACGGCGTGTTGCGCTCGACCAACACCGACGTCGAGGGCTTCTTGGACAATCTCGACGCCTGCGCGCCGCATTGGGATCGGGACTTAAGCAAGGCGGTCGTGCTCGGCGCCGGCGGTGCGGCGCGCGCGGTGGTCTATGGCCTGGTCGCCCGCGGCGTCGAGCGCATCGTGGTCGTCAACCGCACATCGAGCCGGGCCGAGGCTTTGCGCGAACGGTTCGGGGACCGCGTGCATCCCGCCCGCTGGGACGAGCGCGATGCGCTGCTCGCCGATGCGGCGCTGCTGGTGAACGCCACGACGCTCGGCATGGAGCGACAGCCCGATCTCGTGGTCGAAGTTGGGCGCTTGCCCAGTCACGCCGTCGTCGCCGACCTCGTCTATGTGCCGCTCTTGACGCCGCTGATGTGCGCCGCGAAGGCCCGCGGCCTGCGCACCGCCGATGGGCTCGGCATGCTGCTGCATCAGGCCGTGCGCGGCTTTGCGCTGTGGTTTGGAAAAAAGCCCGTCGTGACAGCGGAGCTGCGCGCATTGATCGAAGCCGATCTCCGCCATTGCACAAGCAAGCGCCCGGAATAACGTAGCCGTCTCGGGGTTACAAAGCCTGGGCGCCTTCCCCCACCCTACCCTCCCCCGCAAGCGGGGGAGGGTAGGGTGGGGGAAGGCGCAAGTTGGGAGGATGATTATGACGATGATGACACGCAGAATGGCGGGCGCGAGCGCCTTTGCCTTCCTCTTTGCAGCTTCAATGGCGGCGGCGCAGCAGCCGCAGATTATCCGCGGCACGATCGATCGGCTCGACGGCGCGACGCTCTCCATCAAGCAAGGCGAAGGGCCGAACGTGACCGTGAAGCTCTTGGACAACGCCAAGGTGTTTGGGGTGAAATCGGCGACGCTCGCCGACATTAAGCCGAACGACTTCATCGGCGTCGGCGCCATGGCGCAGCCGGACGGCAGCCAGAAGGCGATCCAGGTGACGATCTTTGCCGAATCGCAACGCGGCACCGGCGAGGGTTTTCGGCCGTGGGACCGACCCGGCACGACCATGACCAACGGCACGGTCGACGCCACGGTGGCGAGCGTCGATGGTCAGGTGGTCACGGTCAAGTACAAGGACGGCGAGCAAAAGATCATCATCGGCCCGGACGCGAAGATTCGCACGTATATCCCCGGCACCAGGGACGAACTCAAGCCCGGCGCTCATGTCTCCGTCTTCGGTCCCGAGAAGGCGCCCGACGGCTCGCTGCAAACCGCGCGCATCAATGTCGGCCTTGACGGCATGGTGCCGTAGTCATCGCGTGCCCCGTCAATTCCGGGGCCGCGCGCAGCACTACTGAATCAGAAAGCCGCAGATAGCGGCGCTGACGGCGCCTTGGCGGATTGCGGCACAGCACCAGTCGCTGCTGCATATTGCCGGCGAAGCGCCGAAGGACGAAACCGCTCACGTCGCCAAGGAGCGCTCGGCGGCCGTCGACGGCGCCATGTAGTCGGGCTTGGGCAGGTCGACGACGACCGTGTTGGAGGGGACGCTGCCTTGTCCCGTGGGGGCGTAGGCGCGCACGTAATAGCGGTAGCGGGAGCCGCCGAGCACGTTGTGGTCTTCCCAGCGCCTTACCTTGACCGCGTCCTCGACATGCACGCGCCCGTGCTCGTCGGCGCGATAGACGTCGTAGCGGGCCGCGGCCGCCGCCTTGCTCCACTTGAGCTGCACCGTGCCCGCTTTTGCCGTGGCGACCAGGTTGGCGCCCGCGGCGCCCCATTGCGGGGCGCCCGCGCCGGGGTCGTCCGCCGGCGCCTGCAGCGATCCCTGCGGCCAAAGGAAACAGATGACGCGCATATGCGTGGCGTCGAGATGCTTGCAGACGTTGCAATAGTCGCACATGACGATGCGGTCGCGCTCGCCGCTGCGAACCTTCTTCGGCCAATCGGGGTCGGCCAATAGCCCGCGCGCGATGCCGATGATGTCGACCTGGCCGGACGCGACGAGCCGCTCCGCATCGTCCGGATCGGAGATCTTGCCGGCCGTGGCGACCGGGGTGTCGTCTCCGTTGGCTTTCACGTACGCCTTGATCTCGGCGGAGAAGTGCGCATGCGGCACCGGCGGGTACCAGTCGCCGGCCATGCAGCGGTCGCCCGAATAGCCGGTGTAGGGGTAGAGGACCTGCCCCGGCGTATGCACCGCGTCCTCGAATTTCCCGCCGACCGACAGCGACAGATAATCGGCGCCGAGCCGCGCGAAGCGCAGCGCGATGACTTTGGCGTCGCTGACCGTGTAGCCGTCCTTGATGAACTCGTCGGCAAGAAAGCGGATGCCGACCGGGAAGTCCCGGCCGACTTTACGGCGGATGTTTTCCATGACCCGCCCCATGAGCCGCAGGCGGCCCTCCAGCGTGTTTCCGCCGTATTCGTCGGTGCGCTTGTTGGTGCGCGACAGGAACGAGGCGAGCGTGTAGGCGTGGGCGGAGTGCAACTCGGCGCCGTCGAAGCCCGCCTGCCGCGCGCGGGCCACCGCGTCGCCGAACTCTTCGACGATGCGGTCGATGTCCGTGAGCGACAGCATGTCTACGGTCTGCCGCCATCCGGACTTGGCCACTTTCAGAAAATGGATGATCTGCGGAACGATCTTCGAACCCGAGGTACCGTGCACGCGGCGCACCAGTTCGCTGAGACCGGGAATGAAGTCGTCGTCGCTGATGCGCAGAAGCGGCCCCGATTTCGCATGATGAACGGCCATCGCCTCGACGACGATGAGGCCGGCTTCGCCCTGCGCGTAACGGACGTAGCGGTTCATAATGTCCTGATTGACGTGGCCGTCTTCGCCCGACAGGCGCGTGACCATGGCCGGCACCATGATCCGGTTCGGGATGACCATGCCGTTGATGTCGAGCGGCTCGAAAATCTTCATGTTGTGGCTCCGTCTCGTTCCGCGCGGCCAGAGCGGACGGCTGTCACGGGCTGCGTCCGTTCGCCCGATGGGGATATCTGTTCCAGATTTCGAGCGCATGCAAGCCGTCCGTCAGCCGGCCCAGCGTGCGGCCGGCGTTGCCGGCGAGCGATCCGAACAGCGCAGCCTGCCGCTCGCCGTCGCGCTTCAGGCTTGGCAGCGCGAGCACAAGCTCTCCGCCAAGAGCGAGACCGCCAAGGCCGTCGATTACAGGCTCAAGCGCTGGGCTTAGCTCACCCGCTCACAATTTGACGCCGATACTATTTCATAAAATCCAGATATTCTTGCGTTCGTTCAGCCGCGTGAAATGCAAACGACAAGGCTCAAAGTTGGACGCCGATTTACACCCAACTCGATCACAAGCGTCCTTGGACCGCGTTACGGAGGGCGCGTGGTTTGACGTCGGACGCCGCCGAAACCGGGATGATGCCGTCGCGGAACTTTCCCGCAAGGCGGTGGTGCTCCTCGGCGAAACCCACGAGAATCCCACGCACCACCGATGGCAACTCGACACGGTCGGCGCGCTTTTCGGCCGGCGGCCTGACATGGCGCTCGGCTTCGAGATGTTTCCCCGGCGCGTTCAGCCCGTGCTCGACCGCTGGTGCAGAGGCGAACTGGACGAAGCCAGCTTTCTTTGCGAGGTCGACTGGCCGCGGATTTGGGGATTTGACCCCGGGCTGTACCTACCGCTGTTCCGATTTGCCCAAGCGAACCGCCTGCCGGTAGTCGCGCTCAACGTCGACCGCGAGACCAGCCGACGGGTGGGCGCCGAGAAAATCGCCGCCGTCCCGGCTGCCGAGCGGGAGGGCGTCGGTGAGCCAGCGCCAGCCTCCTCAGCCTACCGTGACCGCCTGCTGACCTGGTTCAAGAGACACCCGGGCGCCGGCGCGGACCCGGCGCGCTTTGAGCGTTTCGTCCGGGTACAGCTGTTCTGGGACCGCGCCATGGCCGAGGCGATCACGGGTGCGCTACGCGGCCTACGGCGACCGCTGGTCGTCGGTATCATGGGCAGCGGGCATGTCGAGTATGGTGATGGTGTTCCGCGCCAGCTCGCGGCGCTGGGTGAGGGCGACGTCGCCGCCGCGCTACCCTGGCCCGCGGGAGCCGAATACCCGGTCAGCGATCCCCCGGTTGCGGACTTTCTGTTTGGCGTGGCGTCGCAACAGGATGCGGAAGTCTGATGCAGAGTGAAGAGCGGCACAAGGCGGGTGTAGCATATTGATCTGTCTATGACCTATAGACATTCCGTTTGTGCGGCTATGGCTATAATCCGGAACGATTTTGCTGCTGCGACTTAGTGAGCCGATACAGGGCGTCGGGCTGCCGCCATCTCTGCCAGCTGGCGCAGATAGGCGATCTTGTCGTCGACCGTGCGCTGGATATGGGCGACCTGCTCGTCGCTCAGATGGCGGTACTTGCCGATCAACTTGAGATAGTTGGCGACCGGCTCCGGCCGCTCGACCCGATGAGTGAAGCGCAAGCCGCTGGTTGGATCGTATTCCCACAAGGCGATGAAATTAGTGCGCACCTGCATGCGGCACACTTGCGTGGTCATCGCCGAGGGGAAGCGCCAGCCGGTGGGGCAGGGCGCGTAGACATGCAAATAGGCCATCCCGGTCTTGGCCACTTCGATCGCCTTCTCCAACTTGGCGTAATAGTCCTCCAGAAGGGCGGTGGAGGCGGTGGCGACATAGGAGCAATTATGCATCATCATGATCACCGGCAGGTTCTTCGCCTCGGTGCGCTTGCCCTGCATTTGCCCGCCCACCGGCGTGGTCGAGGTCCACGAGCCGTAGGGCGTCACGCCGGACGACTGCATGCCGGTGTTCATGTAGCCTTCATTGTCGACGCAGATGAACAGGATCGGGTCGTTGCGCTCGGCCGCGCCCGACAGCGACTGGAAGCCGGCGTCGGCGGCGCCACCGTCGCCCGCCAGCGCGATGGCGGTGACGTTCCGCCCGACACGGTCGTACTGCATCTTCACGCCGGCCAGCATGGTGGCCGTGTTAGTCAGCAGTGAATGGAAGATCGGCACCTTGGCGCCGGTCTGCCCGTTGTAGCCGACCGTACCCATGCCGGGGATGCAGCCGGGCGGCGCGGCGACTACCGCATCCGGCCCTACCTTGCGCATGGTGTGGCGGATCAATAGCTCCGAGTTGCAGCCGTGGCAGGCGGCCAGGCCGCGGCAGAACAGATCCTCCTTGTCGGCATAGGCATTGAAGATGCGCGCGGCGGTGCGATGCTCGATCGCCTCATTGGGACATGCCTTTACGCAGGCGGGATCGCCGTCGCACATATCGCATTTGGTCACGTGGCCGACCGCGGCCTCATAGACGATGCCGGCATAGGCGCAGCCGGCGGTGCACAGCAGGCAGTTGACGCATTTGTTCTCGGCCCAATCGATCACCCCGCTGTCGACGTTCTTGGTCAGCGCGCCGGAGGGGCAATTCATCACGCAGATTGGATCGGCGCATTGCCGGCAAAGTGCGAGGTCGATGCCGTCACCGGCAACGTTGGGAAGAATGCGGATGCGCGAATATGCCTGATCGTTGGTTTTCGCTTTGGCTTGCGCGCAGGCAGTCACGCAGTCGCCGCAGCCGTCGCAGCGGCTGGCATGGAATTGCAAAGTGCTAAAGCACTTACCCACGGTGCACCCCTATCGCCAGATCTGCGACATCAATTGTCGCCCGGTCAGCTTTGGATTGGCGATGAACTCCGATTTGACCGAAGACAGATCGGTGCGTCTGCGAATGAGTTGCCACATAATGCCGGCATCGACGAAATCGTTGATCGTCGCGATACCAACCAACTGCCCATCCTTGAGGACGATGCGCCGATAGACGCCCTCGTTGCTGCTTTCTTCAATTTCGGACCCATCGCCGGCACTGGCGCGGCCAACGGAAATAGCCTGTTGGCCAAAGAAACTATAGGTGTTGAGCGGCACGGCGCCCGGAAAAGGCTTGACGCCGGCGTCATCGGCCATGCCAAGCCCAGCAATGCGGCCTTGCTCGACCGCGTTCGGCAAGATGCCGTTGACGACATTGCCACCCCAAAAGCCGCGCGCCTGCGCCACGTCGCCAGCGGCCCAGATATTCGGCACGCTTGTGCGCATCCAGTCATCGACCAGAATGCCGGTGTCAACCTCGATGCCTGAACCGTTCAGAAATCCGATGTTGGGCTTAACCCCAGTACAAACCAGTAACAGATCGGCCGCGATCGTTCTGCCATCCGCGAGCGTGGCGATGCAGCCGTCACCCTGCTGGGCGACGCTGCTCAGTGTTTGCCCCATCAACATACGGATACCGTTGCGGGCGAAGATCCCCTCGATGATCGCAGAGGCCCTTGGTTCAAAATACGTTGAGAGCGCGTGCGCCTGCAGTTCGACTACCGTGACTGCAATCTTGGCCTTGGCCATGTTTTCGGCGGCGTGCATGCCGATCAGTCCGGCGCCGAGAACGATCGCCGACCCGGCTTGTCCGATTGCTTGCCGCAGTTTGACGGCGTCATCCATCGACCGCATCACATGAAACGGCACATTGGTGAGACCGGCAACCGGTGGCAGCATGGGCACGGCGCCGGTGGCGATCAGCAGTCGGTCATATTGCCAGGTCTCTGCGGATGCCAGGCGTAAGCTCGACTGCGTCGGCTCGACTGAGATGACAGTCGCGCCGGGCACAAATTTGATCGCGCTATCGTGGAAATAGGTCTTGTCGCGCAGATTCACGTCATCAGGTTGCGATCGTCCCGACACCACGTATGGCAGAATGGTTGGCGAATAGGGAAGATGATCGTCGCGCGTCAACAGCGTCAGCGCGCAGTCGGTGTCAATAAGGCGGATCGCCGTTGCGGCTTCCAGAGCCGCATGGCTGCTGCCGATGATGAGGTACTTGCTGTGCACGTCAATCGTTCTCGTTTAGCCAGACCGGCTGGTTGGGGGTGCGGCCCCATTCTGCCTCGCGCGTGAGCGCGATGGCGCGAGCGAAATGCTC
>Ga0187856_1002285_pt1 | contig 14297 bp, 10 predicted proteins | sample June2016WEW_8_40_FD_132443 | JGI IMG/M metagenome (GOLD analysis project Ga0187856, IMG submission 132443) | Peatland microbial communities from SPRUCE experiment site at the Marcell Experimental Forest, Minnesota, USA - June2016WEW_8_40 | ecosystem: Environmental > Terrestrial > Soil > Wetlands...
ACACGAATGCTCGGGGCCGCGTTGCCATTGATGAACTCGTCGGTACTGGAATCGGCGATGATGCGACCCCTCCCAATGACGAGCAGGTGATCAGCGGTCTGGGCCATCTCGCTCATGAGGTGGCTCGAGACGAAGACCGTTCGGCCCTCGCGGGCGAGGCCCTTCAACAAGTTGCGCACCCAGCGGATCCCGTCGGGGTCGAGCCCGTTGACAGGTTCGTCGAAGAGCATCACCTCCGGGTCGCCGAGCAGCGTGGCGGCGATGCCGAGGCGCTGGCTCATGCCGAGGGAGAACTTTCCCGCCCGCTGACCCGCCACGGCCGAGAGCCCGACGACGCCGAGCACCTCGTCGACTCGCCTGAGCGCAATGTGGTTGGCCTCGGCCAGCATCCGCAAGTGGGCGCGGGCTGTGCGATCGGGGTGGATCGCCTTTGCCTCCAACAACGCGCCCACCTCGTGCAGCGGCCAGGGGAGATCGTGGTAGTGCCGCCCGTTCACCGTGACGTCCCCGGCGTTCGGCGCGTCGAGCCCCATGATCATGCGCATGGTCGTCGACTTGCCTGCGCCATTGGGGCCGAGGAAGCCCGTCACGACGCCGGGGCGCACGCTGAAGCTGAGCTGGTCCACGGCGAGCTTCGAGCCGTAGTGCTTGGTGAGGCCCTTCGCCTCGATCATGGGCGTCCCTGCAAGGCTGTTCTCGGCATCCGTCTCCCTCAGTCGTTCGCTCGGTTCATGGCTGCATCGTTTCGAGAGGCCGTACCTCTCGTGTAATCCTCGCCTGTGTCATACCCGCTTGGTATCGGGGATGACCGTTCCGATTTCTGTCTCATCTGTCACTTCCGACAAGGACAGGGTTCGGAGCCACCTGTTGCCGGGTGGCGGTGACGGTCTTATCCAGCCTGGTCGGGCTCGTGCCGTCTTGACGGTTCGCCGAGGAGCACCTGGGCGTGCCCATGGACCTCTCCTCTCCCCGTCCGTTCGCCAGCGTGTGCTGGCTGGTTCCCGCCCCACTGGCGGTACCGGTAGTGGCGACGGTCTCGGCGAGCGAGGCCAGGTTCGAGGCTGCATTGCGGTCCCGGTCGAGGACCAGACCGCAATGGTCGCAGCGGTAGGTGCGGCAGGCGAGGGGCAGCTTGGCTTTCACTGCCTTGCACGCCGAGCAGGTTTTCGACGACGGGTACCACCGGTCGGCGACGATCAGGGTGGATCCGAACCAGGTTGTCTTGTAGGCGAGCTGACGGCGAAGCTCGGCTGGGGAGGCGTCGAGGATGGCCCGGTTGAGCCCGGCCTTGTCCCGCTTTGTTTTGCCGGTGCCTGCCCTGGTCATACCGGCCACCGCCAGGTCCTCGACCACGACCGTGACGCAGCTTCGGGCGAGCCCGGTGGTCAGCTTGTGCAGGCCGTCGGCGCGTGCGTTGGCCACCGTGGTGTGGCAGCGGGCCAGGCGGGCCTTGGTGTGCTTCCAGCGCTTGGACGGCGGACTTTCTCTGCCGGCCGGGCCTCGGCGCCGGGACAGCTCCCGGCCGAGGCGGGCCTGGCGGCGAGCCCACCTGTTCAGGTGCTTCGGGTTGGGGACGGTCCCGTCCGCCTCGGTCACCCCAACCACGGCGGTGGAGCACACGGCCAGGTGCGACACGCCCACGTCCACCCCCACCGCCTTGAGCCTGTCGGCTGGCCCGTTTTGCGGGCGGTCCACCTCACAGCCGAAGCTCACATACCAGCGGCCGGCATGTTCGCTGACTGTGGCGGAGAGGATCCTGGCCGTGCCGGCGTCGACCAGCCCGCCGAGCTTGGTGGTCGGCTCCTTGGTGCGTATGATCCCTATGCGGCAAAGCCGGACGTGGCGGCCGTCGACGACGCCAAAGCTGCCGGGGGTGACCCGGAAGCGGCGGTGGCCACCCAGCTTGCGCGGCTTGGGCCAGCCGACCCTCGGCCCCTTGCGCCGGCCGGCTTTGGAGTCGTAGTAGGCCTTCAACCCGCGGGCCAGGCCGTCCAGGCCAGAGGAGTAGCACTCCTTGGAGTTCTCAGCCCACCACGGCGCCTCGATGTGCTTGGCCTCGTTCCACTCCCGCCTAAGGGCCGCCAGGCTCGTGGGCACCTTAACCGACGCGTCAGCCAACGCCCACGCCTCCCGCTCAGAACCACCCTCACACATGGCCTGCTCGGCGACCCGGCGCCTTTGGGACCGGCGGGAGTTCACCAGCCGCAGGCCCCAGTTATAGGCGAACCGGGCGCCGCCGGCATGCGAAGCCAACGCCGAGCTGACCACGTTCGAGGGGTCCAGCTCGAAACGGAACGCCTGGAGAACCACGGGCATCTATGCCGGCCTCCCCGCCGCCTCGAGCGCGATCGCCGCCCCAGGTTTCGCGAAGCGGCGACCATACAGGCGAGTGCAGAAACTGGTCAGAACCTCCACCATGTCCCGCACCAGATCGTCGGCCACCTCTACCACGATCGTGCTCACCCTCGAGTCCCTCAAGAGGCCGAGCAGCTTGGCCCGATGGCCGTTCAGTCCCGAGCCGATTTCCGAGACCACCTTCGACTCTACAAGGCCCTCGGGGGCGGCGTGCTCGGCGAGACGGGCCACCTGCCGGTCCAGATCGGACCGCTTCGCCGCCGAAGACGCCCGGGCATACACAGCCACACCGCCCGGCTTCGGCTCGTTCTCCTCGAGAAGGATCGTGCCTGTCGAAAGCTGGTAGGCGGGCACGGGCAGCACCCCGGCGCGGAACCACCGGCAGGCGCTCGGCCGGCTCGCACCATTGGCCTTGGCCCACTCGGACAGCTTCACGACCACGATCATCTCAGGACCCTGTGACAGTCATGCCTGGACGGGACAGAGTCACGCGTTTCCCCCAACAGTTCGCGACCCTCGGGCGCACTTAGGGTCCAAGTTGCGAGGTCTAGTAGCCCACGACGTAGCTCACGCCCGAGAGCGAGTAGAAGTCGCTCGTGCCCGGGCCCTGGACGAGCGCCTGGCCGTTGGCATAGATGTGGAGCGCCCCTATCACCTGGGCACCGGACTCCGAGTAGACCGAGAAGCAGTCGTAGTAGCCCGGGCGGGCGCCCTTCGGCATGACGAAGGCAGGCAGGGACTGGTTCGCCGGGCCTATGAGCGAGCCCGCGAGGTACACGACGCCTTCTGGGGACACGGCGTACTGAGGGGCACCGGTGCCGTAGGACTGGGCGGACTTGGCGCCGTTCAGGAGCGTCAGAGGGTGGAACACGAGCTTGGTAGTCGTGGTAGTCGGCGACGCGGTGGATGGCCAGGTCGTAGTGGTCGTGGCCACGGCTTTGGCCGGCGACGACCCTCGGGTGGCGGCGTAGCCGACGCCCGAGAACGTGCCCACCAGCACTGCTGCGGCGAGGATGAGAAGAGGGATCGGCCGCCCGATACTGCGGGCAGGGGAATTGGGCATCGCGGGTCTCCTTGTCTCGTCAGTTGCGTGGGGTGAGCCCTGTGACGTCCATGCGAGGCTCCCGGCGCGCCTTTGTCTCAAGGCGTCGCAGGGATGGCGGGCCCCCCGCCGGCCATTGTCGCGCGGCCCGGCACGGCGCCGGTCCCGCCGGCAGGCCGATTCAGGTGAGAGGTTCGAAACGGGCCGTGAAGTGGCGCAGCTGCGGCGCCTCGGCGACGATCCGGTACCCGCGGAGGGAAGAGGCCTCCTCGGCGACCGCCTGGCACACCTCGATCACGTAGTCGATGTGGCTCTGGGTGTAGGTGCGCCTCGGGATGGCCAGCCGGACGAGATCCGTTGCCGCCGCCCGCTCGGTGCCGTCGGCCTGGCGGCCGAACATCACGGTCCCGATCTCGCAGCCGCGGATACCGCCCATCTTGTACAGCGCCACCGCGAGCGACTGGCCGGGGTACTCGAGGGGCGGGATGTGGGGGAGGAGGCCGCGGGCGTCGAGGTACACGGCGTGGCCCCCGATGGGCATGAACACCGGGATCCCGCTGCGATGCAGGGCCTCGCCCAGGTACGCCGTCGATTGGATCCTGTAACGGAGGTAGTCGTGTGAGACGGCCTCGCGGATCCCCTGCGCGATGGCCTCCAGGTCCCTGCCGGCGAGGCCGCCGTAGGTGGGGAAGCCTTCGGTGAGGATCAGCATGTTCCGGAACGACTCGGCGAGCGTGTCGTCGTTGCACGCGAGCCAGCCCCCGATGTTCGCGAGCGGGTCCTTCTTCGCGCTCATCGTCATCCCATCCGCGAGCGAGGCCATCTCCCGCACGATGTCGGCGACGTCGCGGCCTTGCTGGCCCTCCTCGCGCTCGCGGATGAACCAGGCGTTCTCTGCGAAACGGCAGGCGTCCAGGAACAGTGGCACCTGGTGTTTGTCGCAGACGGCCCGTACCGCGTGCAGGTTGGCCAGGCTGACCGGTTGGCCACCGGCCGAGTTGTTGGTGATGGTGACCATGACCACGGGAACGTGCTCACGTCCCCGCGTCTCGATGAGGTCGTCGAGGGCGGCGGTGTCGAGGTTGCCCTTGAACGGGTGCAGGCTTGCCGGGTCGCGTCCCTCGGCGATCACGAGGTCGACCCCCTCGGCGCCGGTGTACTCCACGTTGGCCCTCGTCGTGTCGAAGTGGGTGTTGCTGGGCACGACCTGCCCGGGGCCCCCGATCACCGAGAAGAGGATCCGCTCGGCGGCCCGGCCCTGGTGGGTGGGAATCACGTGGCGGAAGGGGAACAGCTCGGTCACGGCCTCGAGGAAGATGAACCACGAGGGCGAGCCGGCATAGGACTCGTCGCCGTGCTGGACCGCCGCCCACTGGTCACGGCTCATGGCCCCGGTGCCCGAGTCGGTCAACAGGTCGATCAGCACGTCACGCGCCGCCAGGTTGAAGACGTTGTAGCCGGCGTCGCATATGGCCGCGGCGCGCTCTTCGGGGGTCGTCATCCGCAGCGGCTCCACAGCGTGGATGCGGAACGGCTCGATGATCGTACGGAAGGTTCGGGGCGTGGCTGTCACGCTAGTTGGTTCGCGACCTTGCGGCCTCAGATCAGGCGCCGTTCGGTCGCCCACCGGGTCAGCTGGTGGCGCGTGGAGAGCTGGAGCTTGCGCAGCACGGCCGATACGTGGCTCTCCACGGTCTTGATCGAGATCGTGAGCTCCCTGGCGATCTCCTTGTAGGTGTAGCCCCGCGCGATGAGGCGCAGCACCTCGCGCTCGCGGGGCGAGAGCTGATCGAGCTCGGGATCGAAGGGGCCCAAGGGCTCGACGTCGGTCGGCATCGACGCGAACGCGTCCAGCACGAAGCCTGCCAGCCGCGGAGAGAAGACCGCGTCACCTCCCGCGACGCGCAAGACGGCGTCGATGAGCTCCGGCCCCGAGATCGTCTTTGTGACATAGCCGCGGGCTCCCGCCCGGATCACGCCGATCACGTCCTCGGGCGCGTCCGACACCGACAGGGCGAGGAACTTGACGCCCGGATACGTGGGCTTGATGGCCTCGATCACGGCCTTGCCGCCGCCTGCGGGCATGTGAACGTCGAGCAGCACGACGTCGGGCAGCCGCTCTGAGATCAGCTCGATGGCGGCAGGGACCTCGTCCGCCTCCCCGACGACGTCGACTGCGTCCCCCAGCTCGCTGCGGACCCCGGCGCGGAACAGGTGATGGTCATCGACAAGGAAGACGGTGGGGACGCCGGTCGGTGTCATGGCCGGCCCGGACGCCTCGGGACACTGAGCTCGACCTCTGTCCCCTCTCCGGGCACCGAACGGATGACGGCGGTCCCGCCGTGTCGCTGCATCCTGCCGCGGATCGACTCCGCGATGCCTTTGCGGTCCCCGGCGATCGCCTCGGAGTCGAAACCGGCACCGCGGTCGCGCACGAACATCGACACGCGTTTCGGCTCGGCCTCGACGTAGATGGACACCGAGTTCGCGCCGGACCACTTCGCGGCGTTCACGGTTGCCTCCCTGCCGGCTTCGAGAAGTGCCCTCAGCTCGTCGTCGAGCGGGGCGTCGCCGACGGTGACAGCGTCGACTGCCACACCGTGGGCTTCCTCGACCTCTCGTTCTATCTGCTCGACTCCTGCCGAGAGCGTTGCCGCACCCTCGGCCCCGAAAGATCCCGGTGCCCTGCCCTCGAACAGCCACGAGCGGAGCTCGCGTTCCTGGGCGCGGGCCAGCTTCGCCACCTCTTGGGGCTGGTCGGCTGAGCGCTGGATCATGGCCAAGGTCTGCAACACGGAGTCGTGGACTCTCGCGGCCATGTCAGCCCGCTCCTCGGCGCGGATGCGCGCCTGACGCTCGTGCACGAGATCCAGGGCCAGCCTGAACCACCAGGGCCCCAAGAGGACCACCGTCCCTGCGACGATCAAGAGCGTTCCCACCACTGGCCTGAGCCAGGATCGGCTCAGAGCTCCCTCCGAGATGACGAACACGCCGAGGACGAACAGCACCACGCCCGCGCCGAGCCGGGCGATGAAAGAACGACGCGACTGGCGCGGCTCAGAGCCCAGCTGCAGCAGGGCTTTCACCGAGTCGACAAGGAAGGCCCGTTCGTCCTCGTCGGCGTTGCGCCCGACGAGGACGAGACCCGCGGCACTTATCAGAAGTGGCGTTCCCCACGACGACAGGAAGTTGGCGTGCAGCGCCGAGCCGACGAGCAGGATGACCACCAGCGCCGGGACGAGGGCAAGGACAATCGTGATTCCCTGGCGGTCCGACAAGGCCCGGACGCCGATCGTCTCGGTCGACCCCTCGACGGGGAGGAACAGCCAGGCGAGGACGTAGGCAGCCACGCCGAACCCGCTCACCAGGCCGAACAGGACGAGGACGATGCGCACGACGGTCACGTCGCGTCCGAGGCGGGCAGCGATGCCTCCGGCAACGCCGGCGATCATCCGGTTGTCCCGGCTGCGCTGCAGCCGTCCATGTCCGCCGTGGCGCCCGGAGCGGCCCCTTCGGTAGGCGCGGTCCGCGCGCCTGTCCTCGAAGTAATGCTGCTGCTGCCAGGGATTGAACTGATCGGCGATGTAACGATGATCGCGCCTTTGCGGCCCTGCAACCATCAGGGGAGCCCCTGATGGTTGCAGCGAGTTGTCAGGGCTTTATCCGGGACACCCCCGATTCTCATGCCGCCCTGGGGGGCGCACGATGGCCGCATGGATATCACTACGAACCAGAACTCGAATGAGGAGACCCACCTCCTGCGCAGATCGCGGGAAGGCTCGATGCTCGCGGGCGTCGCAGCCGGGCTTGCGGACTACTTCGACGTGGACGCCACACTCGTGCGTATCGGCCTCGTGGCCCTCACGTTTCTCGGCGGGGCCGGCGTGCCCCTCTACGTGGCCGCATGGCTGTTGATCCCGGAGGAAGGCTCCGAAGTCGCCATCGCCGGCGAGCTACTCAGCCATTCCTGGCACCGATGACCGCGACCGTATCGATCGAGCCCACTCGTCCGGAGGAAGGATGCAAATGCAATCACGACGGGATGTCCCTTGGGGATCGCCCCCGAGGCCCAATGACGACGTCAACCTGCGCATCGGCGATGCCGAACGCAACGAGATCAGCGAGCTGCTTTCCAAGCACTACAGCGACGGTCGCCTGGATGCCGCAGAGTTCCAGGAACGCCTGGACCGGGCCATGAGCGCGAAGACGCGGGCCGACCTGTCCGGGCTGCTCGTCGACCTGCCCCGGCTGCAGACCCCCGAGCAGCAGGCGGCCGTCGCACTGCCACCCCGGCGCAGGCCGCGGGTGCTCCGGGCCGTGCTGTTCGTGGTCGTGTCCTTATGGGTCCTCTCGATCGCGGCCGCCGCCACCCGGGGGTTCTTCGGGTTCGGCTGGATCCACATCCCATGGCTGTTGATCGGCCTGATCGCCCTTTTCCTCTGGTCACGGGATCGCAGGTACCGGCACCGGCGTTACCGGCGCGAGTTCCTCGACGAACGTCCCCAGTAGAGCGGTCCGTGACCTGCACGGCTGTGCAGGCGGCGTTTCGGCGACGCCTGCACAGCCTGGCTGGCGAGGCTCGCCGTGGCGGGCTCACCATCGCACGACGGGGTGAGGGGCGGGCCGCCATCGGAGTAGGTCCCGTCGGCCAAGGCCAGCACGGCTGTGCCGCTGGGGGCTGACACCTGATCGGCCACGGCGGCGGCTCGCTCTGACGCGGCGAGGCTGCGGGCGAGAGGGCGGGCGATGACGAGCGCGACGGCGCACTGAGCCGCGCCCGCTATGTAAAACGGGAGGCGCAGGCCCCCCAGCACCGCCAGACCGCCCCCTATGAGCGACCCGATCGGGAACGCGCCCCACACGACGCCGCGCCACGCGGCACCGATCCGTCCCATCAAATCCCTGGGCGAGAGACGCTGGCGCAGGGAGTTCGCCACGACGCTCCCGGCGTAGACGGCGAAGCTGACGACGGCAAAGGCCAGGCCGGCGAGCAGCCACCCCTTGGCCGATGCCATGACCAGATAGGCGAGACCCGAGACGAGCGCGCTCGCGATGAGTGTCCGGATGTTTCCCATCCGGCTCGCGAAGCTGTCTGCGAGCAGGGCTCCCGGCACGTTGCCCACAGCTCCCGCGGCCAGGAACATCCCGTACAGCTCTTTGGGCACGCCCCAGTCGACCGTCGCGATGATGACGAGCACGCCCATGACGAGCCCCTGCAGCGCGGCCAGCGCCGCGAGCAACGTCACGAGAAGCCGCAGCGACCGATCCTTCAGGAGGTGCCTGGCGCCGTCCAGGATCGAGCCGTGAACCCTGCCGCGAGTCGGGCGCTCGGTACGAAAGCCCAGCAGCGACAGGCCCGCAACCCCGACCGCCGACGCGTCGGCGAAGAAGGGCAGAGTCCTGACGACGGCGAAAGCGAGGGTTCCCAGGATCGGGCCGCCGAGGTGTTCGGTGGCGGCCTCGGTGCCGCTCAGGAACCCGTTCGCATGCGCGAACGAGCGCGGTTCGACCAGCTCCGGCACCGTCGCTTGGGAGGCGGAGTAGTAGATGGCCCGCGCCCCCCCGTTCACGAACACGAGAAGGATCAGGAGCGGGAGATTGATGCGACCGCTCGCGACCAGCAGTGCCAGTGTCACGAGCACGAGGGCGCGTCCGAAGTTGGTCACAGCCATCAGCCGGCCCCGCTCGAATCGGTCCGCGAGCGCGCCTGCTGGCAGCGCCAGCACGAGCCACGGGAACGTATCGGCTGCCGCGACAGACGCCACCGGGAGCGGATGCGGATTCACGAACAGAGCGAGGAGGGGAACCGCTCCGTATCCCAGGCCGTCGCCGAGGCTCGATACCGCGAAGGTTGCCCAGAGGTAGTCGAATCGTCGCCCCAACGATCGGCCGACGCGGGGTGTTCGCTGAGGCACAGCCTCAGGTCTCTCGCCCCGCGGGAAGCTCACGTTTTCATCATTGCTCGCATTTGGCACCCGCGCTGCGATCATCGAGCCCCGACGCGCCTGTCGGCCGTCCCAGTGGGACAGCGACCTCGACGATGCCTCCTCCGCAGGGCCTTGCGCGGGGAACGGCAGGCGACAATCCCGTACCGCTAAAGGATTCCGCCTGCCGTTCCGATAACAAATGAGAAGAGCCGCCGCGATCTCAAAACAACAGCGGCTCCAGCTAAGAGTTCAAGCGGTCAGAACCGCAAGACTCAGCCCCAGATGGGCCCAAGGCTGACCAAGTCGACCACCTCCCTTCACAAGCAGGGGACCACGGTCGGGGGATACGAGGGCGACAAACCGAGCTACCGGTGCCCTCAAGTCCCCCGCGTACTCAATCATCCCAGTTCAGGGGGCTACTGCACAACAGTCACACTAAGCACGCTGTCAACGAGGATGCAAGGGTCAAACTCGGCGGGGCTGTGTGTGGTTCGCCGTCGGCCCGGGTGGCGCGCAAGAGCGGGCTCAACTCCTCCGATGACGGTCCTTCTGACTCCCTGCGCTGGCCGCGCCCGGTTGCGCGGCAGCGAGCTCAACCTCTGAGCTGGGAGTTCTCTTTCCTGCCCTCTTGGTGGGCGTCTTCCAGCCGCCCGGGAATGATGCGGAGCGGTCGCGAGGAAGCGAGCTCGCGTGAGAACTTGAGACGCGGCTTGGTGGCAAACCACCGCACGAGATCGTCCTGGCCGAGCGGGGGCGAGAAGTAGTAGCCCTGGACGGCGTCGCAACCTGCGTCGGCGAGGATGGCGCAGGTGACCTCGTCTTCGGCGCCCTCGGCCACGACCGACAGGCCGAGCGAGTGCGCCATCGCGATGGAGGAACGGACGATGATCGAGTTGCTCTGGTCGGCGGCCACGTTGGCGACGAACGACCGATCGAGCTTCAACTCGTTGGCGGGCAGGCGGTGCAGGTAGGCGAGCGACGAATACCCGGTCCCGTAGTCGTCGACCGCGATCTGTATCCCGAGGTCGGCGAGTTGGCCGAGCACGTCGCTCGCTTCGGCGATGTCTGCCATGACCTCGGTCTCGGTGATCTCGAGCGTGAGCGAGCTCGCCGGGAGACCGTTCGCCCCCAAGTGGGCGGTGACGTTGCGGACGAGAGAACGGTCCGAGAGGTCGCGCCCGGAGATGTTGATCGCCAACCCGATATCGAGACCGGCCTGGCGCCAGCGGGCCGCCTCGGCGCAAGCCTCGGTCAGCACGAAGTCGGTGATCTGTCCTATCAGCCCCATCTGTTCCGCGATATGGATGAACTCGTCGGCCGGGACCTGGCCGTGCACGGGATGGAACCAGCGCGCCAGTGCCTCGACACGGACGACTTCACCCGAGACCATGCCGGCGATCGGCTGGTACATGACACTCAGCTGTTTGCCGCTGGACAGCGCCTCTGCGAGGTGGCCTCCGAGGAGGAGCTTGCGTTGCATGCTCTGGTCGTGTTCGGGCAGGTACAACTCGATGCCCGACCGCTTGTCCTTGGCGTGGTACATGGCGATGTCGGCCCGTTGCAGCAGGGTCGCGACATTGTCCCCGTGCTCGGGTGCGAGCGCGATGCCCGTCGTGGCGGTGACAGCGAGGGTGATCCCGTCGATATTCATCGGCTTGGATATCGCCGCGAGAAGGTCCCGCACGATGCCAAGAGCCTCTTCGGGCCCGATGATGTCCGGCACGACGAGGGCGAACTCGTCGCCACCGAGCCGGGCGACAGTCGCTCGGCCGCTGCTCGCGCGCACCAGGCATTCGGCGACCTCGCACAGCAGCCGGTCGCCCGTGTCGTGGCCCAGGGTGTCGTTGACCTCCTTGAAGCGGTCGAGGTCCAAGAGAGCAACCGCCGCCCTGCCCGTGTCGGTAAGGGCGCTTGCCGCCCGATCGAGGAACAAGGTCCGGTTGGGGAGCCCGGTCAAGAGGTCGTGCGTCGCCTGGTGCCACTTGCTCTCGGCCTCGAGGCGCAGCTCCTCGACGAGTTGGGCCCGCTCCATGGTCGTGCTCGCGTGCGCTGCCAATGCCTCGAAGAGCCTCAGGTCATCCTCGTCGAAGGGAGCGAAGCCCTCATCGCGGTCGAGCGCGACGAGTGCTCCGAGCGTCCTTTCTCCGCTGGCGAGCGGCACGACGAGGGCACCCCGGAACTCACCGAGGAGAGAGTCGGCGTCCGCTTCGCGTTTGTGGCTCCCGGCCGTGCCCAACAGCAGGCTCGTCTGCTGTTTGTTGATGGCCCTGGCAATGACCGACGAGTCGTCGACGATCGTTCTTTCCACTGTTGAACGGGCTTCGCCGCTCAAGGCGATGTGCCGGACCGCGGGCCATTCGTCGACGATGATCAGCTCCGCCCGGTTCGACCTCATCACCGATTGCACCTGCTCCAGCACCGCCCACGCAGTTCCGGTGGTCTCGAGGTAGGGGCCGCTCACCGACCTGGAGAAGTCGTAGAGCTGTTGGAGCGCGCCGAAACGATTCGTGAGGCGCAGGTAGCCTCGGTAGGCGAACACGATCAGGGCGCCGACGGTAACGAGCGGCAGCATTGCCCAGGTGTCCCACCAGGCTGCGTCGAGCACGACAAGGGCGAGGGCGATGCTCGAGATCAGCACGAGAGCCACTGTCGTGAACTCGAACCCGTACTTGCGTTGCCGGGGGCGCCCGGTAAGGCGCACGACGATGCTGACGGCCAGGTGGCCGTAGACGAACGCCGCGCTGAGCGCCAACGCCCCGGCTGCCCACCCGATGGGGAGGACCGCGACACGCGAGCCATCGGTGGCGATGAAGTGGCCGAGGATTGCCTGGTAAACGAGGATCGCGACGACACAAGACCCGGCACCGGAGGCAAGGTTGAAGGCGAGCTTGGCGGGGGATTGTCGCCGGATCACGCCGAGAACGAACAGCTCCGCGAGCACGCGGCAGATGACGAGGACGGCAGGCGCCGCTATTACGAGACCCAGCAGCATCGGCACTTCGCTCAGTGCGAACAGATAGGTCTGGCCCCGGTAGTGGACCGACACCGGTCCGAGCGTCACGGCCACGAAGGTGATGGTCAAAAGCGCCGCGACAAGGGGCTGGGCAATCAGGCTCCGGACGGGCCCGAGTCCTGCGATCGGCCCCCAGATGAGAAGGATCGCCGTACCGACAGCGAGCAGGCCGGCGAATATCGGGACTGCGAGTTTTGCGGCGAGACTCGGCTGGGCCGCCACCGCCGCGGCGGGCGCGTCCTGGGAGGTGTCTCCAGGTGCCGGAGACTCAATGGGATCGCGTGACTCGACCGGTCCAGTGGTGGCACTCGACGAGCGCGGGGCGACGCGGTCGTCGTAGCGGTCATTCGAGGCCACGAGAAAAGTTATCGGCACCTGGGCGTCATCCTTGAGACATCTCCTCCCACTGACACGACGGTAGCGGTCCTGACAGCCAGATTGGGGTTTCTCGCTCGACACACCCCGAGCCAGCTAGCATCGAACATATGTACGCCGACGCGGGATGGGACGCCAACCTCGACGAGCCGCAGCTGGCCGCGGTCGTCCATGGTGACGACCCGCTCGTGATCGTGGCCGGCGCCGGCACCGGCAAGACTCGCACGTTGACGGCGCGGGTGGCCCGATTGCTCGAGCGCGGGACCGCCCCCGAGAGGATCCTGCTCCTCACCTTCACGCGGCGGGCTGCAGACGACATGCTCGCTCGGGCTGCTGCCCTGAGCGGTCACCGAGAGTGGGCGCGACGACTTCGTGGGGGCACGTTTCACGCCGTCGCGCACCAGCTCATCAGCAGTTTCGCCGAGCCGCTCGGGCTGCAACCGGGTTTCTCGCTCCTCGACCCGGCGGACGCCGCCGACGTCATGGACCTGCTGCGGGACGAGCACGGCCTCGACGCGGGTAACGTGCGGGTGCCGCGCTCGGCCACCCTCGTCGAGGTGTACTCGAGGTGCGTGAACACCCGCCATCGCCTGAGTGAGGTCTTGGCGACGGCTTTCCCCTGGTGCGAGCCCCACGCCGAAGCAATTGCCGGCTTGTTCAGGGCTTACATCTCCCGCAAGCGGGCGAAGGGCCAGGTGGACTTCGACGACCTGTTGCTCTTGTGGCGGGCTGCGCTCGCCGACGACCGGCTCGGGCCGCACATGACCGCGATGTTCGACCATGTCCTCGTCGACGAGTACCAGGACGTGAACGCGCTCCAGGTCGAGATCGTGTGCGCCCTCAGGCCCGACGGGCGCGGGCTCACCGTCGTCGGCGACGATGCGCAGGCGATCTATGGTTTCCGGGGTGCCGACGCGCGGTACCTGTACCAGCTCGCGAGCACCCTGCCGGGGGCGACGGTCATCCCGCTCGAGCGCAACTTCCGGTCCGTGCAACCCATCTTGAACCTGGCCAACATCGTCCGGCCCGCACAGGCGGGGGTCCGCCTGACACTGCACGGCGAACGGCCGGGCGGTCGCCGGCCGGTCCTGGTCCGGTGCCACGACGCCCCGAGTGAGGCCCGCGCCGTCGTCGACCGCATCCTCGATGCCCACGAACAGGGGATGCGGCTGCGCGACCAGGCGGTACTCGTGCGCGCGGCTCATCACAGTGACCTCATCGAGCTCGAGCTCACGGCTCGCCGGGTCCCTTACCGCAAGTACGGCGGCCTTCGGTTCGTGGAGGCGGCGCACGTGAAGGACTTCGCCGCCGCCGTCCGCCTGCTCGACAACCCGGCCGATGAACTGGCCTGGTTCCGGCTGTTGCGCCTGCACGAGGGCATAGGCCCTGCCCGAGGCCGGATGCTGATCGGGCTCCTGGCACCCGGCTCGGGCGCCAGCGCCTACGACTGGGGCGAGGCTGTGGCCGCGGCTCCGGCGAGATCGCGCGTGGCGCTGACACAGACCCTGCAGGATCTGGATGCCGCCCGCGGGAAGGTCGGCACCTCTGACCGGGTGACAGCGGTCCTGCGGATCCTCCGCCCGCT
>Ga0187856_1002301_pt1 | contig 14239 bp, 15 predicted proteins | sample June2016WEW_8_40_FD_132443 | JGI IMG/M metagenome (GOLD analysis project Ga0187856, IMG submission 132443) | Peatland microbial communities from SPRUCE experiment site at the Marcell Experimental Forest, Minnesota, USA - June2016WEW_8_40 | ecosystem: Environmental > Terrestrial > Soil > Wetlands...
TCAGCCGCACAACGTACTTCTTGACCGCAATCTCTTTCCCCGCCACGAACCACCTCCATCGCTGCATCGCGGCGACAGAGATTCAGAAAAACACCGCAGAATCAAGGACGCGGGCGACTAGTGTCCCTTTGATTCCGAAGTTCGCAAGCGCCTGCGACACACTCTCATGCGAACTTCGGTATCGGGATACTAGCCAAGATGGGCCGCCTTTTTCTGCGCGGGCCCTCTGCAGTCGGCATCTTCGGCGGCTTTCTTGAGCGAGTGAACTTGAGCGCTCGTTGCGAAATGTTGTCGGCTGGTTCGGCCGATATGCCGCGTCTGGTATTCGCCCCAGGCTAAAACCACCGCAAACACGATGAACGCGAAGATGATTCCAGCAAGGATGAAGACGCTGGTGATCGGCATGGCAGGCTCCCCTTTGTTGGAATAATAATGTCGATAGAGCAAATCAGCCTCGACTTGGATCAAACGTGAGCCAACTTCCGGGTACTGATGGCGGGCATAACTCGTAGGGCTCGCCGGTTGAGTGAGGCGGCTATTTGTCCTCTCGGCCCAGTATTTTGCCGGTTGACCGGTGAATGAGATGCATGCGGCTGCAAGCCGCGCATTTCACGGTCTCATAGGTCTCATAGGTCTCGCTCTTGTTCGCGGACAGGTCGTCGGCCAACAATCCCTGCACATTCAAGCCCGTCGCGGGGCATCGATAGATAAAAGGAACCATTTGCCCAATAATCGCAGCCGCACAGGTTCTTCAATTCAGGAATTATCCTTAGGTGCCGCCGCATGACCGGGTGACTCCCCCGCAAGCGGACGCGGCAATGGCTCCGCAGAAGGTCGCAGATGGGGGTCGGCCTCGACCGTCCCGCGATATCCGCGACAGGTCCGCCTAGCGCTGCAATCGCAGGCCGAGGAGGACTGAGGTCGCAGTGTAAGACATGCCGCTCTCTGTGGCGGTCAACCAATCCTGCCGCAATTCAGTCCTGATCTGCAGGTCGCGCGATAATTTGTAGGCCAGCCCGACCGACGCGAAATAGCGATTGTCCTTGAGCGGGGAGCCGACATAATCGTCGTTGCCGTAGCCGATTTTCAGCGTGCCGATGAGCCAGCGCCGGAACGCGTGATCGACCTGAAGGTTGACATCGCGACTAAGCTCGCCGGAAGCGTCCGCCAGGGTCGTCTCGTATACCTGCGAGGTCGCGGTGAGCTTAGCGGTCGTCAGTGCGGTCGCTTGCCAGATCAGCGAGCCGTCGGCGATCACGCCGCTGACATCCGGCAGCGTCGGATCTTTGTACGAGCGCTCGGCATAGCCGATCGCCATGGCACCGGTGAGCGAGCCGAACAGATCGACGGCGCTGCCGACTTTCACAGTGGTGCCCGTCGAGTCGCGCTGCAGCCCATCGAACTCCTCGTCGTGGATGCGCTCATCTTCCTGCAGCTCCACGAACGGCGCGAGACCGGTGCCGAGGTCATAGCCGGCACGCAAGATGCCGGCATATTGATCGAAGTTGCGGTCGGCGTTGCTCGAGGTTGTGCCGTCGGTGAGCTGAGAGGCGTCATAAGTCGCGCGATCGAACGTGCCTCTGAATAACACGGCGAGGCGGTTGAACTCTTGGCCAATACCGATCGTGTCGCCGACGTCGGTGTTGATCGGCAGCCTGGCAAGCTGGGCTGGCAGGTTCGGGCTACCGGGGTTGTCGGTCGAGACGAGGACGCGCTGCTCGAGAAAGACTTGGGTATCGCGCAAGACGTCGATGCGGCCGTCGATCTTGGAGTTCAGGTAAGGAACATTGAGCGAAGGGATCAGGTCCGCACCGTACAGGGTATAAGAGCCGGCGATGTCGGCGCTGAGCGAGTGGCGCTCCCAATCGGATTGGACTTGTAACTCCGGCGCCGCGACGAAATAAGACGAGCCGGAGCCGCCGGGCACACGTTCGGGATTGGTCGTGTAAGCCCCCGACAGATCGAGCGAGGGCAGCAAGAGGAATGAGCCTGCCCGAATGCCGAGCGCAGCGTAAGGGTCGGTCACTGCGGTCGGCGGCGTCTTAATGCCAAGCACAACGTAGGGGTCGGTCGCGGCGATCGGCAGCGGCCGTGTCGGCACTGTTCCCAGTGGAAGAGTGCTGGGCAGCGGTGCCGTCGGCGGCGGCGTCGCGGAGTAGTCGAAGTACTCCGGCGGCGGGATCGGCACGACGGCGCCGGGCCGGTTAGCAGCCGACAAGGGATGCACCTCGGCCGGCGGATTGCTCAGCGGCGGCTGATCGGGCGGCGGCGGCAAGATCGCTCCGGTCCGTGTCGCGGCCTTCTTCGGGTAGATCTCCGCCGGCGGCGGCTTTTTCGTCGCGGGAGGTTTTGCCGGCGCGGGGGAAGCGAATGTCGGCACCGGCGTGAAAGTCGTTTCGGGTTGCGGCGCGGCCGCGCCGCCCGGAGCGGGAGTTTGCACTGACCTATTGCGCCGCGGCCTGTTCAAGGAATCGAAACCCGTGTCGCCCGCCCCGAAACCAGTGGGGCTGCCATAGATCGGCATCGCGCCAATGCGGGAGGGCGCCGTAAATGTCCCGGGCGGCGGTGATTGATTCCCGGAAGGCGGCGTTGTTTCCCCGGGCGCACGAAAGCGTGGCGGGGTGGTCGGGTTGCCTTCGAGCGATGGCTGCAGGAGATCGGTCGCGGAATCCGGCGTCTGCGCCATGCTCGGCATCGGCGACGATCCGATCGCCGCGGCAAGCGCGACGCCGGTGACGTTCAGCGCGCGTCGACGGCGCGTCAAGAACAACCTCCACGCACCCAAGGCGCGCGCCGTCGCCGCCGTCCCCGCCGTCCGCGTCACCTCGGAAGCTGCCAAAGCGAACCACCGTCAAGGAGCTTAAGCCGGCGCGCGGACTTTCCCGCGCGGGGGCCGCGCGATGACCAGCACGGGCCGCCGAGCTGCGCCCCGATGGTTAACGGAGTTAGAACGGATATGGTTAACGAGAGGTTGATCGCGGCCCGTGGGGGACGTCATTCCGGGGCGCGCCGAAGGCGCGAGCCCGGAATCCATATTCACAGCCGTTCAAGGCACCCGTTTCGTGCCGATCTACGACGTCTGTGGTTATGGATTCCGGCCCTCGCTCACTGCGCTCGCTCTGCCGGAATGACGGTGCGCAATCACACCCAGCCCTTGAGCTCGCGCATGGCGAGCTGCCAGATCATCAGCATGCCGGCCTCGCTGTCGTTGAGGCACGGTATCGTGGCAAAGTTCTGCCCGCCATAACGCTTGAATACGCGCGCGTTCTCGACTGCGATTTCCTCCAGCGTTTCCAGGCAATCGGCGGAGAAGCCCGGCATTATCACGACCAGATTCTTCACGCCCTTCTTGGCGAGCGCCTTCACCGTCTGGATCGTATAGGGCTGCAGCCAGCGGGCGCGGCCGAAGCGGGACTGATACGTCAGCATCAGCTTGGTTTCGTCGAGCCCGAGCTGGCCGCGCAGGAGCTGCGTCGTCGTCGCGCACTGGCTCTCGTACGGATCGCCCTTTTGCACATAATCCTGCGGCATGCCGTGATAGGAGGCGACGATGACATCCGGCTCGAAGGGAAGCGCCTTCAGCTCGGCCTGGAGCGAAGATGCCAGCACCTCGATGTAATAGAGATCGTCGTAATAGGCGGGCATGATGCGCAGCGCCGGCTGCCGGCGGAGCTTCATGAGGAAGCGGAACACCTCGTCGCACACCGTCGCGGTCGTCGGCGCCGCATATTGCGGATAGAGCGGCATGACCAGAATGCGGTCGCAACCGCGCGCGACGAGCGCCTCGAGCCGCGAGGCGATCGAGGGATTGGCGTAGCGCATCGCCCAGTCGACGATGACATGTTTGCCGAGCGGCTCGAGAATGACGGCGAGTTTTTCCGCCTGCGACCGGGTAATGGTCTTCAGCGGCGATTCATCCTTCTCGTGATTCCAGATTTTCTGGTAGTCGCGTGCTTTGCGTCGCGACCGCAGCGGCAGGATGAGGCCGTTGAGCAGCGTTTTCCAGATCAGCGTGTTCTTTTCGATCACGCGCGGATCGGTGAGGAACTCTTTCAGATAGCGGCGAACCGCCGCCGGCTCGGCGGCGTCCGGCGTGCCGAGATTGACCAGAAGCACGCCGATACCAGAAGCCGCCGGCGCCGCCGCGCTCGTCGCACCAGCATCGGCAGCCGGCTTGTGGTTCGGGGCGCCGGCGGCAACGAGGGCCGTGGGCGCTGTTGGGTGTTTCGCCGCGGCGGGCATTTCGGCGACCGACGGCGCCTCGATCGGCAGCGCCGTAGCCTCGACCCGTGCGGGCGGTTCTTCGGGCGGCAATTCCGCGGGCCCCTCGCCGAGAGCCGGCGCAACGGTCGGGCGCTCCGCATCGTGCGGCAGGCCGGGCGACGCCGCGAGCTCGTCGGCAGGCTGGCCCGGATTCGTCGGGATGGGCGGCAAATCGTTCATTGCTTCAGCATACCCGATTGCGGAGTGACTTGCATCCGCGCAAACGACAGGTCGCGGCCGGCCGTCGCGAATTGACGGTCGAGTCTCAATATGGCCCCATTCCACTGAATTGAGATGGGCCTCGGCGCACTGATTTATCGCCCCAACAAGGAACTGACCATGGTCCGCGGCTTTTGCCTCCTCATTGCGCTCCTTGTCATCTCGAGTGCTGCGTCGGCGCAGAACAACCAATTCCGCCCGCACAACACGCCGGAGGATCGAGCGTGCCGGAGCGATGCGCACCGATTCTGCCGGGACGAGATTCCCGACGAATTTCGCGTGGGGTCCTGCCTGCAGGCGCATCGCGATAAAATCAGCCGCGCCTGCCGTGCGATGCTGGAGGGTCACGGCATGTAATCAACGCGCCGCCGCGTCTGCGGTAGGCATTCAGGAATAGGTCTGCTCCTCCGCGTCGCCATTCGCAGTGGGCACCAAGGACGGCGGCGGGACCCCGTTCGCAGCCGTGCCCTGTGGTGTTATGATTAGTATTTCGTAGACAGCGGCGGAAAGAAGTCCGATGGCTGAGCCTAAACTTCAGCGGATGAGCGAGGACGAGTTCTTCGCCTGGCAGGAGAAACAGGAGCGCCTCTACGAGCTCGTTGACGGCCTTCCCGTGCTGCCGCTGAAGATGATGACCGGCGCCTCGCAAGCGCATGATCGCGCGGTGGTGAACATCATTGCCGCCCTGCATCGGCAACTGCGTGGCGGCCCGTGCCGGCCGACGACCGACGACCTCGCCATACGTATCCCGGCCGGCAACATCCGTCGCCCCGACGTGACGATCGAATGCGGCCAGGCCGGGCGGCACGACATGGCCGTGCGCGATCCTCGCGTCGTCATCGAGGTGCTCTCGCCCAGCACGATGAGCTTCGATCGTTTCAAGAAGGTCGTGGAGTATCAAACGGTCCGCACGCTCACTCACATCCTCCTCATCGATACGGAGGTGCCGCGCATCGACGTGCTGTCCCGCTCCGGGAATGAAACCTGGACCAGCACGCGCTACGAGGGTTCTGGCGCCAAGATCGATCTGCCGACGATCAAGGCCGCACTCGACCTCGGTGAAGTATTCGAGGGAATGGATTTTGGCGAAGCGTAGGGATTACTCCGCGGCTTTGAGCAGCGCCGGCGAGCCGGCGCGGAATTGTTCGAGCAAGGCCGCCTCGTCGGCCTTGGCGGCGGCGAGATGCCGCTGCTTGACGTGGCCGAAGCCGCGAATCTTTTCCGGGATCGCGGCAAGACCGACGGCGAGGTGGTGATTGTCGGGCGTCAGCGCGGCGAGCACCTCGTCGAGCATGGATTCGTAATCCTCGATCAGCTTGCGTTCGCTGCGTCGCTCGAGCGAGCGGCCGAACGGATCGAACGCCGTGCCGCGAAGGAATTTGAACTTCGCCAGCAGCCGAAAGGCCGGGAGGAGCCAGGGGCCGAAATTCATCTTGCGCGGCAGGCCGGTCGTGCGGTCGCGGCGCGCGAGAAGCGGCGGCGCAAGATGAAACTCCAGGCGCAGATTCTCGCCGTCGAACGCGCTGGCGACCTGCTTGCTGAACGCACCGTCCGTATAGAGCCGCGCGACTTCGTATTCGTCCTTGTAGGCCATCAGCTTGAACAGATAACGCGCGACCGCATCGGCCAAACCACACTTGCCGGGCGCACGCGCGGCCTCGACCGCCTTGACCTTCTCGACCCGTGCCCGATAGCGCGCCGCATAGGCGGCATTCTGATAATCAGCGAGAAATTTCGCCCGCCGCTCGACCGTCTCAGCGAACGATTCGGACAGAAGCCGCGCGTCGCTCGTCATCGCGGCCGCGGGCTTCGCCAGAGCTTCGACTTGAGCGCGATCGACCGCCGCGCGACGGCCCCAGTGAAAGGCGGCCTTGTTCATCGCGACCGCCTCGCCGTTGAGCTCGATCGCCCGCTCGATCGCGGCGGACGAGAGCGGGATCGCTCCGAGCTGATAGGCATAGCCGACGAGGACCATGTTGGCGCCGATCGCCTGGCCGAACAGGGCGGTCGCAATGCGCGTGGCGTCGATGAAATGCGTCTTGTCGCCACCGGCATCGGCCAGGATGGCGCGCTTGAGCCGCTCGCTCGGCAGCGAGAAATCGGCGTTGCGGGTGAATTCGCCGGGCAGAAATTCGGCTGTGTTGACGACCATCTCGGTCGTGCCGGGCTTGACCGCGGCGAGCACCTTGTGCGTGCCCGCGACCACGATGTCGCCGCCGAGCACGAGATCGGCGCGCCCGGCCGCGACGCGGATCGCGTGAATGGATTGCGGGTTTTCGGCGAAGCGCAGGTAACTGAACACCGCGCCGCCCTTCTGCGCGAGACCGGCCATGTCGAGCACGCCGACGCCGCGGCCTTCGAGATGCGCGGCCATGCCCAAGATGCCGCCGATGGTGACGATGCCGGTGCCGCCGACGCCGGTGACGATGATGTTGTAGGTTTGGGCGATGGCCGGCAGTTTCGGCTCGGGCAGTACCGGCAGGTCGTGATCGGCGGCGACGCCGGCGCCGCGCTTCAGCTTGGCGCCGTGCACGGTGACGAAGGACGGGCAGAAGCCCTTGATGCAGGAAAAGTCCTTGTTGCAGCTCGACTGGTCGATGGTGCGCTTTCTTCCCCATTCGGTCTCGAGCGGCTGCACCGACACGCAGTTCGACTGTACGCCGCAATCGCCGCAGCCCTCGCACACGAGTTCGTTGATGATGACGCGCTTGTCGGGATCGGGATAAGTATGACGCTTGCGGCGTCGGCGCTTTTCCGCCGCGCAGGTCTGGTCGTAGATCAGCACGGTGACGCCGGGAATTTCCGCCAGCTCCTTCTGCACCGCGATCAGATCGTCGCGGTGGTGGATGGTGAGCCCGGCCGGCCATGCCGTGCCGCGCGGATATTTGTCCGGCTCGTCGGTCACCACGACGACGCGCTTGGCGCCTTCGGCGGCAACCTGGCGGGCGACCTGCGGCACGGTGAGGCCGCCGTCGTTGGCCTGGCCGCCGGTCATCGCCACGGCATCGTTGAACAAAATCTTGTAGGTGATGTTGGTATCGGCGGCGATCGCGGCGCGGATCGCCATGGAGCCGGAATGGTTGTAAGTGCCGTCGCCGATATTCTGGAAAACGTGATTGCGTTTTGAGAACGGCGCCTCGCCGTTCCAGTTCGCGCCCTCGCCGCCCATTTGCGTATAGCCGAGCGTCGAACGGTCCATCCACTGCGCCATGAAATGGCAACCGATGCCGGCATAGGCGCGCATGCCTTCCGGCACCACCGTCGAGGTGTTGTGCGGACAGCCGGAGCAGAAATAGGGAATGCGCTGGGCGATGTCGCGCGTTTGCGCCGCAATGCGCTGGAGCTCCTGCAAGCGCGCCACGCGCTGCGCGATATCGTCGTTGCGATGGTGCTGCAACAACCGCTCGCCGATGCAGATCGCGACTTCGTTGGGATCGAGCGCGCCCTTGACCGGGAACAGCCAATTGCCCGCTTCATCTCGCTTGCCGATGCAGACCGGCTGATTGGCGGTGCCGTACAGCTCCTCGCGCACCTGCACCTCGATCAGCGAGCGCTTCTCCTCGACCACGATGACGAGGTCGAGCCCGGCGGCGAAGTCCGCAAGCTCGCGCCGGCTGAGCGGCCAGGGACACCCCACCTTGTAGAGGCGGATGCCCAATTGGTTGCAGGCGACCTCGTCGATGCCGAGCTCGTCGAACGCCTGGCGGACGTCGAGATAGCTCTTGCCGGTGGTGATGATGCCGATCTTCGGATCGCGGCCGCCCGAGGTGACGGTGCGGTTGAGCTTGTTGGCGCGCACGAAGGCGAGCATGGCGTCACGCTTGAAATCATGCAGCCGCGCTTCCTGCGCCAGGATCGGATCGCCGAGCCGGATGTTGAGGCCGCCTTCCGGCATTTGAAAATCGGTCGGGACGACGATGTTGATCCGCTCCAGGCTGGCGTCGATGGCGGCCGTCGACTCAATCGTCTCGTGCATCGTTTTCAGCGCCACCCAGGCGCCGGTGAAACGCGACATCGCCCAGCCGTAGAGGCCGTAGTCGAGAACCTCCTGCACCCCCGCGGGATTCAGGATCGGAATCATGACGTCGATGAAGTGGTATTCGGACTGGTGCGCGGTGGTCGAGGATTCGGCGGTGTGGTCGTCTCCCATCAGCGCCAGCACGCCGCCTTTTTTCGCGGTGCCGGCCAAATTGGCATGGCGGAAAACATCGCCGGTGCGATCGACGCCGGGCCCCTTGCCGTACCACATGGCAAAGACGCCGTCGTACTTGCCCTCCCCGCGCAACTCCGCCTGTTGCGAACCCCAGACCGCCGTGGCGGCGAGGTCCTCATTGATCCCGCCCTGGAAGCGGATGTCGTTTTTGGTCAGAAACGGTGCGGCGCGGAGGAATTGGCTGTCGAGACCGCCCAGCGGCGAGCCGCGATAGCCGGTGACGAAGCCCGCGGTATTGAGGCCGTTGCGGCGGTCCAGCTCCTTCTGCATCAGGCAGAGCCGCACCAGCACCTGGAACCCAGTGACGAACACGCGGCTGTGGCCGAGGTCGTATTTGTCGTCGAGCTTGACGTCGCGCAGCGCCATCGGGGCGGCCTCCCGCCGGCCAGTTTGCCCTCACGGCCTCGATTCTGCCAGAGGGCCGGCAAATACAGGTGATATAGGCGACCCCTCACCCTCGGCAATGCTTTGTGGGAGGCCCCGCGTTGCGCGCTAACCTCGCTCATCACCCCGGTATGACGAAACCATAGGCCCTAATGCCCCTCGAAGCTGACCAGCGTGCGCACCGGCACGCCGAGCTTCCTGATCTTGTCGGCGCCGCCCAGCTCCGGCAGATCGATGATGAAGCAGGCGGCCAGCACGTTGGCGCCGATCTGCTTTAAGAGCTTGACCGCGCCCTCGGCGGTGCCGCCGGTGGCGATGAGATCGTCGACCAGGATGACGCGCTCGCCGCTGACCACCGCGTCCTCGTGCATCTCCATTTCGTCGATGCCGTATTCGAGCGAATAGCCGATGGTCACGCGCTTGAACGGCAGCTTGCCCTTCTTGCGGATCGGCACGAAGCCGGCCGAGACCTGATGGGCGACGGCGCCGCCGAGAATAAAGCCGCGCGCCTCGATGCCGGCGACCTTGTCGATCTTGCCGCCGGCCCAGGGCTGCACCAATGCGTCGACGGCGCGACGGAATGCCCGCGCATCGCCCAGGAGCGTGGTGATGTCGCGAAATATGATGCCCGGCTTGGGATAATCCGGGATGTTGCGGATCGCAGCCTTGAGGTCATCGTCTAACGCGCCATTGGTCATGGTCGGGGGCCCATCCGATATGGCCGATCAAGTCCCCGGAGCATATCGGCATGTCACCAGGAGCGGCGGGGCAGCTTGCAACCGGCCTCACTCTGGCGAACGATAGCGGCCGACGCAACCGGAGAACCCTGCCAGGAGAACTTTGCCATGACCGAGAATGCCCAGCGCTTCGTTATCGTCGACCTGCGCATCCCGTTTGTCCGCCTGATACTGTTCTTCATCAAAGCGGCGCTCGCCGCCATTCCAGCTGCGTTCATCGTCGGCCTCCTGCTCATGCTGCTGACGGCGCTCATCGTCGGCCTCGTGGGCGACGGCGGCTTCTTCATGATGCGGCGCTGGTCGTTCTGAGTTGATCGCGGCGGCAGGGGGCCGCAAAAGGGGGGCCTTGACCCCACCCCCACCCCACCCCTAGATTCCCACAGGACGAGCATTTTACGGGGTATGGCCGATGGCCTATGTCGAGATTCGAGACGATACGATCTGGGCAAAGCACATCGAGGGCGGCAAAGGCCTGAAGGACCGCATCTTCTCGCTCGCCCCCGGCGAAGTCATCGAGCTTGAAGTCGACGGCATCGTCGGCAGTTGGGAAAAAACCCGCATCGGCAAGGACGGCCGGCCGCAGCAATCCATCAAACCGGTCGGAAACATGAAAAAGGTCTGGAAGAGGTTTCAGTCGCGACGTCGCGAAGTTGTCGAAATCCGCGAGGTGCGGACGGCCGACGCCTACTTGGCGGCTTTGAGCAACACGCTGTCGGAATGGAATTCCCCGGAGGACGAAGAGGCGTTTCGTGATCTGTGATTTCGGCGATGTGGTCGTTGTGCCTTTTCCCTTCGTCGACCTCGCCGCGGAAAAGCGCAGACCCTCCCTCATTCTCTCGCACACGACCTTCAACGAGTCACACCGCCATTCGATCTGCGCCATGATCACCACCGCCGCTCGGTCCAAATGGCCGAGCGACGTTGCAATCGAAGACCTGAAACCCGCCGGTCTCGATCGTCCCTGCGTCGTTCGCTGGAAGCTGTTTACGCTTCCGAATGACTTCATCCTTAGACGCGCGGGCAGACTTGCCGCTCGCGACCGAGACAACGTCGTTTCGGTCGCTCGCAACATTCTAGCTTGAATCAGCTCCGCGGATATTCCGTCGGCGGGCGTGGCTCGGTGAGCTCGGGGTGATGCTTGACCGCGTGCCAGACCCGCTTCTTGGTGAAATAGAGCAGGCCGGTCAGCACGATGAGAAAAACGAACACCTGGAAACCGAGCCGCTTGCGCGCATCGAGCGTCGGTTCCGCCGCCCACATCAGGAAGGCGGCGACATCGCGGCCATATTGGTCGACCGTCGCCGGGGTGCCGTCGGTATATTCCACCTGCCCGTCGCTGAGCGGCTTCGGCATGCCGATGGCGTGGCCGGGAAAATATTTGTTGTACTGCGCCCCCGGCGGCAGCGCGAACCCGGCGGGCGGGTCGGTGTAGCCGTTGACGATGGCGTGAATGTAGTCGGGGCCATCCTCCTGGTATTGCGTGAATGCGTCGAGGATGAACCAGGGAAAGCCGCGCTCGTAGCTGCGCGCCTTGGCGAGCACCGACATGTCTGGCGGCAGCGCCCCGCCATTGGCGTTGCGGGCGGCCTGATCGTTCGGAAATGGCGGCGGGAAATGATCGGCGATGCGGCCGGGCCGCTCGAACATTTCGCCTTGGTCGTTGGGACCGTCCTGAACCTTGAACTCGGCCGCGATCGCCGTCGCCTGCGCCTCGGTGAAGCCGGGGCCGCCGGGATCTGCGAGGTTGCGGAACGCCAGGAGCTTCAGGCTGTGACAATTGGAACAGACCTCGCGGTAGATCTTGAATCCGCGCTGCAGCTGCTCCGGATCATACAGGCCGAACGGCCCGTGAAACGACCAGCGTTGCAGCGGCGGGGCCTCTTGCTCCTGCGCGCAAGCCGACTGCGTGCCGAGCGCCGAGAGCGAAGCCGAAAGCACGAAGGCGAGGATGATGCTCCGATGAGCGTTCATGGCCGGCATCCTAAACCTTCGCGCCCGCGGGAGGCGGCGCCGACGCACCGGCCGGAAGACCTTCGCGCAGCACCGATTCCGAGATCGAGTTCGGCAGCGGCTTCGTGGTCTCAAACAGGCCGAGCAGCGGCAGGATGATGAGCAGGAACACGAAGTAATAGGCGGTGAGAAAGCGCGCGGCGATAACGTAGCCGCCTTCAGGCGGCTGCGAGCCGAGATAGCCCAACCCGATTACCACCAGAAAGAAGACGATGAGGAACTGCCGGTAGAGCGGCCGGTACTTCGCCGAGCGCACGCGCGACGTATCCAGCCAGGGCAGGAACGCCAGAAGCACGATCGAAGCGCCGAGCGCGACGACACCCAGAAGCTTGCTCGGGATCGCCCGCAGGATGGCGTAGAACGGCAGGTAATACCATTCCGGAACGATGTGGGTCGGCGTCTGGCCGGGGTTGGCCGGGATATAGTTATCGGAGTGGCCAAGATAGTTGGGAATGTAGAAGATGAAGTAGGCGTAAAACAGGCAGAACACGCCGATGAAGAAAGCGTCCTTGACGGTCGCGTAAGGCGTGAACGCCACCGTGTCCTTCTCCGTCTTCGGCTCGACGCCGGTCGGGTTGTTCTGCCCGACCATGTGCAGCGCCCAGACGTGCAGCACCACCACCCCGGCGATGACGAACGGCAACAGGTAGTGCAGCGAGTAGAAGCGGTTGAGCGTCGGATTGCCGACGGCATAGCCACCCCATAGCCAGGTGACGATCGGATCGCCGACTCCAGGGATCGCCGAGAACAGGTTGGTGATGACGGTCGCCGCCCAGAAGCTCATCTGGCCCCACGGCAGCACGTAGCCCATGAAACCGGTCATCACCATGAGCAGGAACAGGATGACGCCGAGAATCCACAACACCTCGCGCGGCTCCTTGTAGGAGCCGTAATACATGCCGCGCACGATGTGGGCATAGACGGCGACGAAGAAGAACGAGGCGCCGTTGGCATGCAGGTAGCGCAACAGCCACCCGTAGTTCACATCGCGCATGATCGATTCGACGGAATTGAAGGCGTAGTCGACGTGCGGCGTGTAATGCATCGCCAGCACGATTCCGGTGAGGATCTGCACCCCCAGCATGAAGCTGAGAATGCCGCCGAACGTCCACCAATAGTTCAAGTTGCGCGGCGTCGGATAGGCGACGAAGGACGAATAGACCAGGCTGGCGATCGGCAGCCGCCGCTCCATCCATCGCATGAAGGAACTCTGCGGCTTGTAGATCGAATGTCCGCTCATGGTCGAACCTTATGCGTTGTCGGGCGCGGTGTCGGAAACGAATTGGACCTGGGGAAGGTTCAGAGGCGACGCAAGCCGGCGGCGTTTTATTGGCACCCTTACCGGGAGAGTGCAAGTGTGCCATCGAGGGCACTCTCAAGCCTCGGCCTGGGCGGCTTGCATGCCCGTTCTGCGGCCTGGCGCGGATTGGAATCGGCAGCCCGGAGCGCCCGATCATCGTTTCGACCAAAGCCCGAATCTGCTCATGCGCATCGCCCTCTATGAACCCGACATTCCGCAGAACACGGGAACGATTTTGCGGCTGTGCGCGTGCCTCGGCATCGAGGCGCATATCATCGAGCCGGCCGGATTCCCCACCACCGACCGCGCGTTCCGCCGCGCCGGAATGGACTATCTCGACGCCGTCATGATCACACGGCATCGATCGTGGCAACATTTCGCCGCCTGGCGCGGCAGTCGGGGCCATCGCCTCGTGCTGTTCACGACCGCCGCATCCGTCTCGTATCTCGATTACCGCTACCGGGCGGACGACATCCTGCTGTTCGGGCGCGAATCCGCGGGCGTGCCGGAAGTGGTCCATGCTGCGGCCGATGCCCGCCTCATCATCCCGATGCGCCGCGGCCTGCGCTCGCTCAATGTCGCGGTCGCCGCCGCGATGGCGGCCGGGGAAGCGCTGCGGCAGACCGGCGGGGTGCCGGCCTGAGTGGATACTACCGAGGAGCGACCACGAGTATCGGCTCAAGTGTCAATACTTGTATTACCATTGCGGATATTCTCTCATGGGAACTGCGATGAAACGGCCGACAAAAAAGAAGAAGCTAAAGCCCATCCCTCGCTTTAGCAGCGAAGCGGAGGAGCGCAAATTTTGGGAGACTCACGATACCTTTGATTATTTGGATTGGAGCAAGGCGCAGAGAGCGCGATTCCCTAATCTGAAACTTTCAGCCGATTCGCCAACCTCAACACCGAGTAATCCCAGAGGCAAGAGCCGCTGAATTCTGTTCCGTCACCCTGAGAGTTTGTGAATCTTTGCGATTTTCGGCTTTTTTGGCGTAATAGGGGCAAAACTCGCGGCGGTCAGGGCGGTCGGGGTTGGGTGGCGACCAATTCCGGCAGGTATGGGATGGCCGGGCTGCCCGGGACAGCCAGTCTTGAGCCGAGGTAATCCCAGAA
>Ga0187856_1002310_pt1 | contig 14215 bp, 9 predicted proteins | sample June2016WEW_8_40_FD_132443 | JGI IMG/M metagenome (GOLD analysis project Ga0187856, IMG submission 132443) | Peatland microbial communities from SPRUCE experiment site at the Marcell Experimental Forest, Minnesota, USA - June2016WEW_8_40 | ecosystem: Environmental > Terrestrial > Soil > Wetlands...
CAGCGCGACCGGCTTTCACCCTCTTCATGCCGGCTCTTCGGTGAGTCATCGCCCCGAGGACCCCATACAACGCTACGCCGTCGGCCGATCAGCCGGAAAGGGCCTTGTCCAACAGTGCCCTAGCGGAGCGGCCCCATCGGCATTGTCAGCGGGCCCGCGGCCGGAAACCCCAGCGCCGCCGCCAGCTGGGCGTGGCCTCTCCATTCGGACAGCTCCGGACCGAGTCCCCGGGCCTGCAGGAAGGCCGCCGGGTCGTCGCTGTTGCGGGGTTGGCGCAGGCGTTGCACGGGCGAAACGGCGACGACCGGACGCAGGCGGGCGTCGGGTGGCAGGCCGGAGCGTTCCCGGGCGATCTCCACGGCACGGCGCAATCCGCCGAGCTCGTCGACGAGCCCGCGCGCGGCGGCGTCGGCTCCCGTCCAGACCCGGCCGCGGGCCAGCTCGTGGACCGCTTCGCGCGTCATGGAGCGTCCCCGGGCGACCTTGGCGGTGAAGTCCTCGTAGACGAAATCGAGCCACTCGTCGAGCTTGGCCCACTCGTCCTCGCTGAAGCCGGTCTGCGAAGAGAACATGAGCGCGTGCTGGCCTAGTCCGAGAGTCTCGATGTTCACGCCCAGGCGCTCGAACAAGCCGCTCGTGCGGAGCTTGCCGCCGAAGACACCGATCGACCCGGTAAGTGTCGCCGGCTCGGCCACGATGACGTCGGCGGCCATGGCCACGAAGTACCCGCCTGAACCGGCCACATCCCCCATCGAGACCACGACGGGTTTGGATGCCTCGCGAGCCCTGCACACCTCGCGCCAGATGGTGTCCGAGGCGACGTAGGAACCGCCGGGGCTGTTAACCCGGAAGACGATCGCCTTGATGCTCTCGTTCTTCACCGCCGCGCGGAACGCCGCCGCGACGGTGTCCGAGCCGGCTGCGCGCCCGACCGGGCCCGGCTTGGAGCGCCCGAGGCGGATCGGGCCGATCGCCTCGACGAGCCCGACGGCGGGACGGCGGCTCTGGATGGCTCTGCGGACGTTGTCCCACCGCCGCTCATAGCGCGACACGTAGAGAAGCGCCGGCTTCTCGGGCCAGTGGCGGTCGACCGCTTCCCGCACGGCATCGCGGTAGCCGACGTGGTCGATGAGGCCGGCTTCCTGGGCTTGCGCGGCGGGGATGGGAGCAGTGTCCATGAGCTCGCGCACGCGCGCGGGGGCAAGGCGCCTGCCGGCCGACACGGCGGCGACGACCTGCTCGTAGGCGGACTCGACCAGCCGCTCGGTCGCTTCGCGGTGGGCCTCGGAGAACTCCGTACGCAAGAAGGTGTCCGGGGCGTTCTTGTACTCGTGGCGCTGCGAGAACAACGGCTCGACCTGGGCGTGGTCAAGGGCGCCCCGTACGAACGTGCCGGCCGCCGCCGCGCCCATGAGCCCGATGCTCCCCGAAGGCTGCAGCCAGAGCTCGCCGAAACCGGTGGCCACCATATAGGCCGTCGTTCCCCGCCCGAGCTCGCCGAAGGTCTCCGCCCAGGCGATCGCCTCTTTCCCCTTGGCCCGAAAGCGCGCCACGGCGTCCGCCAGCTCCTGGGCCTGTGCGAGCGATATGGAGGTGGCACCCAGCTTCGCCAGCAATCCGACGACGTTGGGGTCTTCGGCGGCGGAAGCGAGCCGGCTCACGAGCGTGCGCAGCGCAAGGCGGCGGCGGTTCATCAGCCTTTCGACAGGGTGAGAACCGACGTCCTCGACGATTGCCCCGGTGAGGTCCAGTTCGAGCAGGATCGACATGGCTTGGACGGTACCCGAGCGGGATGGGCCAGTCGAGAGCGACGGCCCGTTGCGCGTCACAGCCCACCGGTAGTGTTCGACCGTGCTCCACCTCTACAGCGCCAGCCGAGTGGAGCCTCTCGCAGCGGTGCTCGCCGAAGTGCTCGTGAGTCCGCTCGATGACCCGATGTCCCCGGAATGGGTCGCCGTGCCGACCGCGGGCATGCGACGGTGGCTTGCCCTCGAACTGGCGAGATCCCTCGGTGCCTCCGCGCCCGGTGTGGGCGACGGTATCGCGGCGAACATCGAGTTCACCTTCCCCGGAGCCTTGCGCCAGGCCGTGCTCGCCGGCCAAAGCGCCAAGGGGGTCGCCGATCCCTGGCAGGTCGACTGTCTCGTCTGGGCCGTGCTCGAGGTGCTGCGTTCCAGTGCCGGCGACGAACGCCTCGGTCCTCTCACTGTCCTGCCCGCCGGTGCGACCTGGTTTGGTCGTGCCCGGCGTCTCGCAGATCTCTTCGACCGCTACGCCGTGCGCCGGCCCGAGCTCGTTCTCGCCTGGAGTGCCGGCCACGACGTCGACCCCACCGGCCGCCCCCTGGCCGCTCACGACAGCTGGCAGCCCCACCTGTGGCGCCTCGTACGCGCCGTGGTCGCAGTCCCCAGCCCGCCCGAGCGCATGGCCGGCCTGCTGGACAAGCTCCGCACCGGAGAGCTCACCGTTGCATTGCCGTCCCGGCTCGCCGTCTTCGGCGTGACGACGCTTCCGAGCGGCGCGCCGTTCATCGAGCTGATCGAGGCATTGAGCCCCCGCAGAGACTTGCATCTCTTGCTGCTCGACCCGTCACGAACGGCGACCGCGCGTGTCCGCAAGGCGACGACAGCCGGCCCAGGACCGCTCGCGATGCTGCGTTCTGACGACAAGTCGGACACCGCGGTAAGCCATCCGCTGTTGCGATCGTGGGGGCGCCCGTACCGGGAGCGGACGGTGCTCCTCGCCAGCGCCGAGTCGCGCGGCCTACCTGTTCCGGTGCCGGTCGGTGACGGCGACGAGGCCGAGGACGCCATGGCAACCTCCCTGTTGGCGCGCCTGCAGCGTGACCTGCGCGCGGATCGCGCACCCACGGGCGACTTCGACCTCGACCCTTCTGACCGCTCGATCCAGGTGCACTCGTGCCACGGCCCGGCCCGGCAGGTGCAGGTGCTGCGCGATGCGATCCTCCACCTGCTGGCCGATGACCCGACGCTGCGGGAGGAGGACATCGTCGTGATCTGCCCGGCAGTCGGCGAGTTCGCGGCTCTCGTGGAAGCTGGCTTCGGAACCTCCGCCGAGGAGGCCGTCACCGCGCCGGACAGCGCACCGCCCCGGCTCTTGTATCGCATCACCGACCGGTCGCTGCGCGACTCCTACCCGGTCATCGCGGCGCTCGACTCGCTGTTGGCGCTGGTCTCGGGCAGGTTCGCCGCCTCGGAGGTGATGGAGTTCATCGCGTTGCCGGCGGTCCGCCGGCGCTTCGAATTCGACGGTGACGCTCTTCGCACGATCGCGGACTGGATCGAGGAGGCCAACGTGCGCTGGGGCCTCGACGGGCAGCACCGTGAACCGTGGGGCTTCCCGCCCGAGTTCAGCGCCAACTCGTGGCGGGCTGCCCTCGACCGGTTGCTCATCGGAGTCGCCGTGAGCGATGACGACTTGGACCTGGCCCCGGGCGGGATCGCTCCTCTCGGAGTCGAGGGCGGCGACATCGCCGTCGCCGGCCGACTGGCCGATCTCGTCGCACGTCTGGCGTCGATGGCCGAGGACATGAGGCGGCCGCGCACCGCCGCGCAGTGGTGCGATGCCCTGTCGGACGCCATCGAACAGCTCTTCGAAGTCGAGGTCGCCCAGCAGTGGCAGCTGGATCAGCTCCGCCGGATCGTCGCCGAGATAGCCGACAAGGCCGTCGTAGGTGGCAAGCCCGCCACGGTCGGGATCTCGCTCGCAGACCTCCGGCGCCTCCTCGCGGAGCGGATACAGGGGACTTCGCGCCGTCCCGACTTCTTCCGGGGCGGCATCACCGTCACTTCCCTGACGCCGCTTCGGTGGCTGCCCTTCCGCGTGATCTGCATTCTCGGGCTCGACGAGGTCCACACGAGCGCAGTGGCGGGCGCCGCCGACGGCGACGATCTCGCGGCCGCGGCCCCGCTCGTAGGCGACCGTGACCCCCGCGCGGAGGCCCGCCAGGCGATCCTCGAAGCTGTGCTGGCTGCCGGTGACCACCTTGTCGTCACCAGGACGGGCCACAACATCCGTACCAATCAAGAGGTACCGAACGCGACCGTGCTCGCGGAGCTGCGCGACACGATCATCGCCACGCTCTCGCGCGAATGCCGGGGGAAGTACCGCGGCCAGATCGAGACCGTTCACCCCCTGCAGCGCTTCGACGACCGCTGCTTCCTGCCGGGCCTCGCGAATCGGCCGGGTCCCTGGAGCTTCGACCCCGGCGCCTTCGCGGGCGCTTGTGCCCGCGAGCAGCGTGCCGGGGAGGGCCCGGCGTTGCTCGAGGGCCCCCTCGGGCCGAGCACCCACGGCGACGGCGTGATCGAGCTCGCCGAGTTGAAGACGTTTTTCAAGAACCCGGCGAAGGCCTTCTGGCAGCAGCGCCTCCGTCTTCACCTCACCGACGAGGACCGGGTGGAGCTCGACGATCTGGCGACTTCGCTCGGCGGCCTCGAATCCTGGTCGGTGGCGGAGCGTTTCTTGCGGGCGCGCCGGGGCGGGCACGAAGACGCCGAGTGGGAGCGCCACGAGCGCGCCCTCGGCACGCTTCCCCCGGGCGGACTCGGTGCTGACTCGCTCGCGGAGATCGAGGGCACGGTCGACGCCATGCTCGAACTGGCGCGCGGGCTGCGCGTCGATCCGGCGCGTGACGACCGCGCGCAGGTCGAGGTCGAGCTCCGAGACGGCACCCGCGTCGTCGGAACGGTCGTTGTCCGCGGCAGAGAACCGTCTCCGGGCCCGGTGCTCGTCACCTACAGCAAGGCTTCGCCCAAGCAGCACATCGCCGCTTGGCTCGACCTCGTGGCCCTCGTGGCGAGCGACCCGGCAAGCGACTGGCGCAGCGTCGTCGTGCGGCGCACCGAGGCTGGGGACGCCGACGCGCTCGTTCTCGTCGCCCGGGGCGAGACCACCGACGGTCGCCGCAGCCTGGCGCGCGATGCCCTCGAGGTCGCCGTCGACTGCTACCGGCGCGGGCTTCGCGAGCCCGTCCCGCTCTTCGCCTGCCTGTCCGCCAAGCTCCACGACGGCACCGCGAAAGCCGATGACTGGCAAACGCGCAACGGTTTCGGCGAGGGTCAGGACGAGGCGAACCGGTTGGTGTTCGGCGACCTCGACTTCAAAGGCCTTCGCGCCCTTCCCGCGCGCCGTGACGATCCGCCTGGAACCTCGCCGTTCCGGGCCCAGCGCTTTGCCGAATACCTGTGGGACGCGATCGACGAGAGCACCGAGGCGCTCACATGAGCGCACCGGTGCTCTTCTCCCTCCTCGGGCCGCTCCCCACCTCCGGCCGCGTCGCCATCGAGGCGAGCGCGGGTACGGGCAAGACCTACACGCTCGCCGGCCTCGTCGTGCGCTACGCAGCGGAGACCGACGTCTCGGTCGAAGAGCTCCTGATGGTCACCTTCACCCGTGCCGCCGCCGCGGAGCTACGCGACCGGGTCCGGACCCGGCTCAGCGAGGCGGCTGCGGGGCTGCGCAACCCTGAGGGCATCCCGACCGGCGACGACCTGCTCAGCTTCCTGGCGGGCACCGATCGCGTTCGCCGGCTCGATCGTCTCGAGCGGGCCGTCGTGGACTTCGACGCGGCGACGATCACGACCATCCACGGTTTTGCTCAGCAGGTGCGCGCCACGTTGGGCTCGACATCCCATATCGACCTTGACGCCGCGCTGCTCGAAGACACCGGCGATCTCGTGCGGGCGGTCTGCGCGGACGTGCTCGCGGCGGAGTCGGTTGCCAGCCCCGAGACCACCGACCAGCTCCCGACGCTGGAGAGGCTTCCGAGCCTCTGTCTCAAGGTGCTGGGAAACCCGGGGATCCGCGTCATCCCAGGCACTGAGGACGACGAGTCGACGGTCGTCGCGGCCCGGCTTCGACGCCTCGTCGACCGCGTCGTCGCCGAGGTCCATCGCCGCCGACGCGCTGCAGGCACGCTCTCGTTCGACGATCTGTTGACCCAGTTGCGAGGGGCTGGACAATCCTGCCGCGGTGGCTGCCGTGCGCCGCCGGTTCCGTATCGCGCTCATCGACGAGTTCCAGGACACCGACCCGGTGCAGTGGGCAATCTTCTCGCGGTTGTTCGGGAACCCCGGGGACGACACGGCGCTCGTCCTTGTTGCCGACCCGAAGCAGGCGATCTACTCGTTTCGGGGAGCGGACGTTCACACGTACCTCGAGGCGGCCCGCGAACCCACCAAGCGGTTCACGCTCGGAGTGAACTGGCGCTCCGACGGGGCGCTGCTCGCCGGGCTGGGCAAGCTTTTCCGGGGCACGACCTTCGGGGCTGCGGGCATCGAGTTCGTGGAAGTGGCCCCGTCGGACGAGCGCCGCGACCTGCGGCTCACAGCCGATGATGGGACCGCCCTGGCGGCGCTCCGACTGCGCCTGGTGCTCGGTGAAGACCTTCCTCGCTCCAAGAAGGGCTTCATCTACACCCCCGACGCCGACGCCGCGATCGCACGTGACCTCGCCCACCAGGTGCAACAACTCCTGCAGACGGCATCGATCCCTTCGGCGGACGGCGCCCCGCCGCGGCGGGCGCGTCCCAGCGACGTCGCCGTGCTCATCGGCAAGCGGGCTGAAGCCGAGCCGATCAAGATGGCACTGCGTCGCAGGGGCATCCCTGCGGTGGTGACGCGGGGTGACAGCGTCCTTAAGTCGAGAGCTGCCGATCAGTGGCGCTGGCTCCTCACGGCGCTCACCCGCCCGACCGAGCCGACCCGGGCCCGCACGGCTGCGCTTTCGTGGTTCTTCGGCTGGTCTGTGGCTGAGCTCGACGCCGCTGACGACGCCAAGCTCGGTGAGGTACAGGACCAGCTCTTCAGATGGGCCCGGACTCTCGAAGCCCACGGCGTCGTCGAGCTCTGCGCCCGCGTCTGGTCCGCGAGCGGCGTCACCGCCCGCGTGCTGGCGACAGGCGACGGCGATCGCGATCTCACCGACCTCGACCACATTGCGGGGCTGCTCCAGGCGGGCACGGCCGGCCGCCGGGCTACCGCCGCGGGGCTGCTCATGACACTTGCGCAACTGGCATCGGAGGTCTCAGAGGACCCTGACAACGACGTGAGCGCCCGCCAGATCGAATCCGAAGCCGAAGCGGTGCAGATCATGACCGTGCACGTTGCAAAGGGCCTCGAGTTCCCGGTGGTTTGCGTTCCGACGCTGTGGCGCAAGAGTTATGCCACCACTGATGAGGTCGTGTTCCGGGACCGCGACACGGGACAGCGCACATTCGATGTCACAAAAGGGCAACCGTGGCCCACCAAGGCCGCCGCCAAAGAGCGCAAGACCCTCGCCAACGAGGAGGCTCTCGGCGAGAACCTGCGGTTGTTGTACGTGGCGCTCACGCGCGCCGAGCACGTGACGCTGGTCTGGTGGAGCCGGGTGGAGGGGGCGGACCTCACCGGGCTCGCGCGCGTGCTCTTCGCCCGGAACGAGGGTGTGATCTGCCCTGAGAAGTTCGCCGCGCGAAAGGTCGAGCTGCCGCCCGACGCCGACGCGCCCGGTGAGCTCGCGGAGGTGTTCGCCGAGTGCGGTGACGCCGTGGCCATCGGTGTCGCCGGTGCAGCCGATGCTCCCGACGGCCGCTGGGTCGACGGCGACAAGCCCGTCGCCCGCGGTGTGCTCGCCCTCGCCGAGCTGGAGCGGGCCCTTGCCCGCACGAGCCGGCGCTGGTCGTTCAGCGCTATAAGCGACCGTGGTCGTAGCGCCGTGCTCGATCCCGAGGACGAGAGCCTCGGTGACGGAGGTGCGGCGGACGAGCCTTTCGAAGCGTTCGACTCCGTCTCCGCCGGCGTCACGGCCGTCTCGTCGGACCTGCCTCTCGGCGCCATTTCGGGTGGCGCGGGATTCGGCACGCTCGTGCACGAGGTGCTCCAGCTCGTCGATTTCACGGCCGCCGACCTTGACGCCGAGTTGAGCGCCCATATCGGCGACCGGTTGAGATGGAACCCGTGGCCGATCGACACCGGGACGCTCGTGACGGGCCTTCGTGCTGCGATAGAGACACCCCTCGGCCCTCTTTTCGGAGGAAGGCGGTTGCGCGACCTCCCCCGCAGCGAGCGCCTCGACGAGCTCAGCTTCGAGCTGCGCCTGGGCGGGAAGGGACGAGTCGCCACCGATCGCAGCATCGGCCGGCTCATGCTCTCGTACCTGCCCGAAGACGATCCCGTGCGGGGGTGGGCGCAGCGCCTGGCGGCAGGCATGTTCGACGTCGAACTGGCGGGCCATCTCACGGGGTCGATCGACTTGGTCGCCCGTGTCGGCGGCGGGATCGGGGGAGACGCTCCGCCTCGTTTTGTCGTGGTCGACTACAAGACAAACACCTTGGGCGAACGAGGCCGTGAGCCCCGGTCGATCGACTACCACCCTGACCGGCTGCCCGTTGCGATGGCAGAGCACCACTACCCGTTGCAGGCACTGCTCTACTCGGTCGCATTGCACCGCTACCTGCGCTGGCGCGTGCCCGCCTACGAGCCTGCCGCCCACTTGGGCGGTGCCGCCTACCTGTTCGTGCGGGGGATGGAGGGTGCCGGCACGCCCGTGGTGGGGGGGAACCCGTACGGGGTCTTCAGCTGGCCCGTCCCACCGGCGCTCGTGACAGCGCTCAGCGACCTGCTCGACGGAGCGGGGGATCTTTCGTGACGACGCCCGTGCCGCTTCTCACGCCCGGGCTGGTGACGCTGGCGCCTTTCGTCGAGGCAGGTGTGCTCGACGCTGCGGCCGTTCAGGTCGCCGGGGTGGTCGCAAGGAGCGTCCAGGGAGTCGAACCTGAGGTGCTACTCGGGGCCGCCCTGGCGGCGCGGGCTCCGCTCTTCGGTCACGTGTGCGTCGTCATCGGGTCGGTCAGGGACTCCATCGCCGTCGACGACGAAGGTGGCGAGCACGCCCGTTCGCTCGAGTCGCTTCCCTGGCCGGATCCTGAGAAGTGGGGGGCGATCCTGGCTGCGAGCCCCGCCGTGTACAGGCCTGGCGGCGGGCCCACCGGCGTGACGCTCCCTCTCGTGTGGGACGGCACCCGCCTGTATCTGGAGCGTTACTGGCGCTTCGAGACGCGTGTCGCAGACGAGCTGTTGCGGCGCGCCCGCAGCGACGGCGGGCTCACCACCTCGTCACCCGAACTCGACGCCATCCTCGACAGGCTGTTCGTGCCCGACGGCACCGCCCCTCCCGATCGCCAGCGCGACGCCGCAGAGAAAGCCTTGACCCGGCGGATCGCCGTGATAGGGGGAGGGCCCGGAACAGGCAAGACGCGTACCATCGCCGGCTTGTTGAGCGTTGCCGTCGCCTTGTCTTCAGAGCGGGGCCGGCGACTCGAGGTCGCTCTGGCCGCACCGACCGGCAAGGCCGCCGCGCGCATGACAGAGGCGGTGCACGAGGAAGTCGCAACCGCGGGTGCCGACGCAGCCGTCGCGGCTGCGCTCAGTGCCACCGCCGCTCAGACCTTGCACCGTCTCTTGGGCATCGGCAGTGCCGGCAAGCCTCGCCACGATCGCTTCAACCAGCTTCCCCACGACCTCGTGGTGGTCGACGAGACCTCGATGGTCTCGCTGCCGCTGATGGCCCGGTTGCTCGAAGCGGTGCGCCCCGACGCGACGCTCGTGCTCGTCGGTGACCCGTACCAGCTCGCGAGCGTCGAAGCCGGGGCGGTGCTCGGCGAGATCGTCGGCCCAATGGCGACCGGCCCGGCAGAAGGCCCACTCACAGCCGGCATAGAGCTGCTCGAGCGCAACCACCGCTTCGGTCCCGACTCTCGGATAGCTGCGCTGGCCGACGCCATCCGGCGGGGTGACGCTGACGGCGCCGTGGCCGTTCTCGCCCGCCACGACTCCGAAGAGCTGACCTGGGTCGAAGACGACGATCAGGAAGCCCTTGCCCTCCTCTGCGGGGAGGCGGCGGCAAGCGCAGCCAAGGTCGTCGAGGCGGCGCTGAACCATGACGCCGAAGGCGGCCTTCGCGAGGCGTGCAGGCTCAAGGTCCTCTGCGCGACGCGATTCGGGCCCCTCGGCGTGTTCGCCTGGACGAACCGCATCGAAACCCTCACGGCCCAGGCACTGCCCGGAGCCGGGATCGGCCGGCGTTCGTACCCCGGCCGGCCGGTCGTCGTCACTCGCAACGACTACTTCAACCGCCTCTTCAACGGTGACGTCGGGGTCGTCGTCGTCGGGCCCACCGGGCCGGTGGCGGCGTTCTCGGACCCGGGCAAAGGCCTGAGGGAGCTCGCCATGTCTCAGCTCGGCGACGTCGACACCTGGTGGGCAACGACGATCCACAAGAGCCAGGGATCCGAGTTCGCGCGCGTGATCGTCACGCTGCCCCGGCCCCCGTCGCCGGTGCTCAGCCGCGAGCTCGTCTACACGGCGGTCACCCGTGCCAAGGAGCAGGTCACCCTGGTGGCTGCAGAGGAGTCACTGCGTGCCGCGATCTCACGGCCGGTGGCCAGAGCCTCCGGGCTGCAGGAGAAACTCTGGCCGGAAGCGCCCCGTCTTACGCGAACTTGAGGGCTCGAAGCTTCGTGGGGTCATGAAGATCACCAAGTCTTGGTGGGTAATGACGTGCCTCACGCTGGCAGCGGTCGCAGTTGCGAGCGGGGCGAGCGGCGTGGCGCACGCGGCGCAAAGGACCACGGTGAGCGGGCCACAGCAGGCCGGTACCGTTCCGGCGTCGCTGTGCAAGTCCATCGGACAGGTGGACCATCTTGTCGTCCGGCGTGTCGACGCGTTCCCACAGAACGGCATCCATTTCTCGTTCCAGGCGGTGACCGTGGTCACAGATGTCGCGTCGGTCCAGGACGTCGCCAAGGTGGTTTGCGCCTTGCCGCGCATCCCCGTCGGGGTCATGAGCTGTGTGATCGACCTCGGGATCTACTACCGCCTCAGCTTCACGGCCCCCGACGAGACGTTCCCGACGGTCGTCGTGTCAGCCACGGGATGTGAGACGGTTCGCGGGATCGGTCCGATCCGCTGGGTCGGGACCTCCCCGAACTTCTGGCACCGGCTCGGCACGGCCATGGGGTTGCCCAACCCGACCTGGACGACGTTCAGGGGCACGGGGGGTACGGCCGGCTGAGGCCTCGCCGGGGCTCCACATGCCCGGCGGGTGTGGTCTCATAAGGGGCGTGCCGCGCATGTCTCTGCAACCCGGGCCCCTGATGCGGGCCGATTGATGGACGCGGCCGAGGCGGCCGCCGCCCGGCCCTGGGCCTGGTTCGGGGCATGGTTGTTACTGGGAGCCGTCTGGATGTTCGCCCTGGTGGCGATCCTTAGCGTCGGGGTGTACGTCCTTCCGGTGGCGACGGTGGCGACCGTGCTGCTGGCTCGCTGTGCGTCCGGCCGGCCGGGCCTTCCCGGTCTCGTCTCGGGTCTCGGGGCTCCTGTGCTCTACGTCGCCTACCTCAACCGTTCCGGGCCGGGCGAGGTGTGCACCGTCTTCGCCAGGCGCTCGAGCTGTACTCAGGAATGGGATCCCTGGCCATGGCTGATCGTCGGGCTGGCCTTCGTCGCCGCCGGCATCGTGACGTTCTGGGTCCGTGCCCGCCCCCGGCCACAGGCCTGACCTCGAGGACTCCTGGGAGGGCTCCGGGCGCGCCGTAAGGTCGGGGGCGGCCGATGTCACCTTTGGCGCCGCGCCCGTCGGCACCGGGACTCGGGCTCAGCGCCGGCGAAGCGCCGGGCTCAGTTGACGCGACAGGAGAGCACATGGACCGTTGGACAGCCGCCCAGGTAAAGGACCAGTCGGGCCGGCGCTTTGTCGTGACCGGCGCCAACAGTGGCCTCGGCTTCGAGACCGCCCGCCAGCTCGCCGCGCACGGGGCGGGCGTCGTGCTCGCCGGCCGTAGCGGGGGGAAAGGGCTGGCCGCCGTCGAGCGCATCAAGGCCGGGAACCCTGGCGCCCTCGTCGAGTTCCGGCTGCTCGATCTCGCCGACCTCGACTCTGTGCGGGACTTCGCCGGCATGCTCGCGCGCGACGCCGTCGCGCTGGACGTGCTCGTCAACAACGCCGGGGTGATGTTCCCGCCCCGCCTGCTCACCCGCCAGGGCTTCGAGTCCCAGTTCGCGACCAATCATCTCGGCCACTTCGCCCTGACCGGGCTGTTGTTCGACACGATCCGCCGGGGCGAAGACGCCCGCGTGGTCACGGTGAGCTCGCTCGAGCACAAGGGCGGGGCGATCCACTTCGACGACCTGACGGGCGCCCGGTCCTATTCACCGAGGGGCTTCTACCGCCAGTCCAAGTTCGCCAACGTGCTCTTCGCCCTCGAGCTGGACCGACGGGTACGGGCGGCGGGCATCCCGGTCCGCTCGGTGCTCGCCCACCCCGGGTGGTCGGCCACGAACCTGCAGACGAGCGCCCCGACGGGCGTGATGAAACAGCTCATGCGGATCGGCAACCGTGTCCTGGCACAGAGCGCCGAGATGGGCGCCCTCTCCCAGCTCTACGCCGCCGTCGATCCCGGGGCCGAGAGCGGGTCTTTCTACGGCCCGGACGGACTCGGCGAACTGCGCGGCCACCCGACCCGTGTGCGCCCGGCGCCGTCGGCGACAGACGCGGGAACGGCCCGGCGCCTGTGGGAGTTGTCGGAGGAGCTCACCGGAGTCAGCTTCGGGTTCTGATCTCACGAGGGCCGCGGACCGGAAGTTCGGGCCCGCGGACGGCTCAGGCCTCCAGGAAGGCGGGGCGGCCGAGCAGGTAACCCTGCCCGATCTCGACATCGAGCGACAGGAGCATGACGAGCTCCTCCTCGGTCTCGATTCCTTCGGCGAGGCTGATCGCGCCTGCCCGCTTCGCCATGCTGGCGTAGGCACAGGCAACGGCCTGGCGGAGCTCATCGTCTGCGATCCCGTGGATCACCGTGGTGTCGATCTTCACGATGTCGGGCCGGACTCCGAGGAGGTGTTGCAGGCTGACGTCCGCGGCGCCGGCGTCGTCGAGGGCGATCCGCACGCCGAGCGCGCGCAGGTGATCGATCACCTCGACGAAGAGGTGGTAGTTGTCCACGCTGTCGTTCTCCGCGATGTCCAGGACGAGCAGGTCCGGGGGCACCTTGGCGGCGAGCTCGCCGAACTCCTTCGAGCCCGCCGTGGCCGGCGACACGTTGAGGGCGAGGAAGGCGCCCCCCGGCAGTTGCGCCAACTGCTCTATTGCGGTGGCGGCGGCGAGGAACTCGAGCTCCTGTAGGAGCCCGAGATGCGATGCCTGATCGAACCATTGACGCGGTGTCGCGTGCGCGGGCCGGGGGAACCTGGCCAGGGCTTCGTAGCCGATCACCTCCCGCGAACGGAGGTTGCAGACCGGCTGGAAAGCGATTCGAAGCGAGCAATCGTTGAGCACTCGCTCGACGTCGAGGGGTGATCCGTTGTGCGGTCGCACCACGGTGAGCCTATCTAAGTCCTCGGCGAGCGGAGTGTTCTGCTTGGGCTTGGTTCTGCGGTGAACCGCCGGCGCTGACTCGAATGAGCGCCTCCTACGACTGTCAGACTGCGACACAATGACGTCCCTTCCCAGCCCTCTTGGCCTTGTACATGGCGGCGTCAGCTGACTTCATCAGGTGCGCGGCGGTCTGGCCGAAAGCGTCGGTGAACGCGATTCCCACAGAGGCACCGATCTCCGCGACCCCGGTCGCGAGACGGAACGGCTCACCGACGCTGGCGACTATCCGTTCGGCGATAATCTCGACCACTTCCAGTGACGCCGCCTGCTCGAGCAGGATCGCGAACTCGTCGCCACCGAGGCGTGCGACGGTGTCGGTGGCGCGGACGCAGGCGTTGAGCCTGCCGGCCACCTGGACGAGGAGCTCGTCCCCGGCACCGTGGCCGAAGGTGTCGTTTATCTTCTTGAACTCGTCGAGGTCGATGTAGAGCAGGAAGACGAGGTTTCCCGCCCGCGCCGCGCGGTGGTAGGCGCCGTCGATGTGGTCGACGAACAGCGCCCGGTTGGCGAGACCCGTGAGCGGGTCGTGGAAGGCCTTGTGCACCAGTTCGTCCTGGGCGCCTTCCAACAAAGCCAGGTCCTCGTGCAAACGGCCGTTCTGCAGCGCGAAGCCGAGTTGCTTCGCGAGCGTGCCGAGAAGCTGCAGATCGGTCTCGCGGAAGTCGCCGACGAATTTGTTGCGGTGGGCCACGACGAGATAGCCCAGGGAGGAGGCGTTGTCCGTGCCGGGGACCGCCACACCCATGCCTGTGGGCCGGTCGTCACCTTCGATGTAGCGGGC
>Ga0187856_1002314_pt1 | contig 14186 bp, 15 predicted proteins | sample June2016WEW_8_40_FD_132443 | JGI IMG/M metagenome (GOLD analysis project Ga0187856, IMG submission 132443) | Peatland microbial communities from SPRUCE experiment site at the Marcell Experimental Forest, Minnesota, USA - June2016WEW_8_40 | ecosystem: Environmental > Terrestrial > Soil > Wetlands...
CTTCTGAGGAGTGAAAGGAGTCATGAGGAGGTACTCGAGCTGGCTGCTTCCAGGGAGTTTCATCAGGATGTAATAGGACTCCATGGGCGCGACCTTGCCCGCGTATGTCTCGATGGGGAGCACCCAGAGGTCCTCGCGGTTATAGTAGACCTGCGCAACCGTCATATGGAATGTTGTGTACTGGTCGGCCTGGATGGAGAAGAGATCCTCCGGATACCGCAGATGCATTTTCAGATCTGCTGAAAGCTGATTCAGGTCTTGGAATACGCCCGGAAACGCACGCCGGTAAACCGCCAGAACGGGGTCGTTCGGATCCATGACGTAGAACCGGACGGTTCCGTCATACATGTCCACAACCACCTTGACGGAGTTGCGAATGTAGTTCAGCCCTCGCTCAAAGGCGGCGGCGTGAGGGCTGGAGTAAGGATAGTGATCCGAGAAGGTGTAAGCATCCTGGATCCAGTACAGTTTGCCCTCGCTCACCACGGCGTAGGGGTCCTGGTCGAGGCCTAGGAACGGAGCGATCTGTTGCACGCGCTCCTGAACGCGCCTCCAGATCTGAATCTTACTTTCCGGCTGAAGATAGGACGTAAACAGTATGTTGACATCCGCCTGAGTCCAGGCGAACAAAAGCCGCTTCCACAAGCTGTCCAGCGGGATGCCTCCGGTTCCGGCGTAACTGGTGTAGACATTCTGATTCCCCTTGGGGTAGTCGAACTCCTTAACGCCGGTGGCGACGATCCGATATCCAGGCATCGACTCGCCATAGTAGATGGAAGGCTGGTTTATGTTCAGACCGTAAGCGGATTCAGGTGGGATATTCTCAAGAACGTACTGCGGAAAGCCACCACCCATAGTCTTCGAGACGAAACTCATGACCAAGCCATAACCATGCGTGAACTGCAACTTTTGGTTAACCCAGGTTTGGGCTTCCGCGGGAAGCTCCGGGGAGAGCTCGCGGGTCGAAAGCATCACCTGGTGATAACCGTCCGGCAGGTGGTAGCGGTCCACATCAACCCCGTAAAACTGATAATAGAGCCGTATCTCCTGGGCTTGTTGGTACATCTGAAGCAATGGACGGTAGTCCCAGAGACGGATGTTCTGGATCGTGTCTTCATTTCTCGCAATCACGTCGGGCGTCAGGTCGGCCAGCGCCGGGTAGGATGTTTCCTGAATCGTGTCGAGGCTGTAGGCTTTTCGGGTGAATTCTATGTTGTTCTTGAGGTATGGAGTTTCGCGGGCCAGCTCGTTCGGCTGCACCATGAACCTCTGAAAAAGAGCCGGCGACAGCCAAACGGCTATTATATACAAGCCAACGTAAGCTCCGGATCCAATCACCACCGCTCTGAATCGCGGCCGGAAGATATTAAGCGCCAGCAGCGCGCATAGCGCCGCCGCCGCGACGACCATGATCCAGTAGGCGATGCGAGTCACATGATCCGCCGTATAACCGGCTCCGTAAACTACTCCCTGAGTGGAGTAGAGGAGTTCGTAGTGGTCTAGGTAAAACCCCCATCCAAAACTGCCGACCAGGACAAAGAACAGAGTGGACAGATGCGGAGCGGCCTTCGCGCTCCGGCCATCCATCTGTCCGCTGCGGCCGAACCGTAGTGACCCGAAATACACGTAGAAGGCCAGGACGGCCAGAAGGGTAATCAACGCCAATGCGACCAGACTGCCCTGCAAAAGTTCATAAAAGGGAAGACGAAATAGATAAAAACCGACACCGACTCCAAAGAGAGGATCGGACAACTCAAAGGATCCGCCGTATCGGAACCGGAGATACGTATCCCATTGGCCATAGAAGATCAGAGCAAAGATCAGAGCGGCGACAGCAGCGATCGTGCCCATGGCTAGTTTCAAAACCACGGGAGAGATCTGAAAACCGAGGTTCGCAGAAATTGCAGACTCGCTGGTCAAGTGACCCGCACGAAAAGTGGCGCCGTTTCTCGCCGCTAGGCGAAGATTGATCCAGAGGTAAAGAAGCGCGACAGCGAAAGCCGCGCAAAATAGCCCCCACCGCAGGGACAGGAGTGTCCAAAAGACGCCGGAATAGCCCAGTTGCCCCATCCACAGCCCCTTCTGTATCAAGCCGGAAATGAAGCCCAGGAAAGCAACGAGGACGACCGTAGCAAGAATGATGAGTTTCAGCGTACGCCATCGCCCGAAAATACGGTAATTTCCGGCGGGTCTAACCTGTTCATCTGCAGGCAACTCTGGCTGCTCGCCGTGTGTTGGTTTCTCGATCATGGCCCTACCACCTTTCCGTTGCTCCGTAATGCCGGCGTTCTCTACGGTACGTTCCCGCTAGATACTAGACCACTCAACTACTCACGTTAAGGTCCCGGCCGTCCGACCGGGCGGTGCGACAACATTTTCCAGCGGATGCAACTGGGCGGTCCGCAGCCTTCGTGTTTTTGGCGGTGCTCGCACCAAAGTCGCATTCCCACCGGCTCCAGGCGGCGAATATGACTCGCAAGACCTCCTCCGGATCGAAAGGCGTTATCAGTACGTCGAAGCCACCCAGATTCAGCACCTTCGCCCAGAGGGATTCGTCGGGCCAAGCGAGAGAACACAATAAGATTCGGCGGAGCCGGCAGGCTCGCCGTGGTGTTCCAAAGGTCTTCCCAGTTGCCGTCGGCGTGATCACGCTCGCAGAGGAGCACCGGAACACTTTGGTCGCGCACCAACGCCAAAGCTTCACAGCAGTCTGAAGCCTCGTACAGTAGCCAGTTTTCCTGGGAGAGGATCTTTCGAAGTCGAACGCGCTCAGCGGGCGAAGGACTGACTGCAAGGACCGCTGCGGTCCGCTCCGGCGACGAAACACACTCCTCTGATCGGCCGCTCATTGATTTCTCAGCGCAGCGCTACTCCGAATGTTAGCCTTCGATATCGGCCGGCGGAACTGGGCAAATGTCCAGTCCTGGTGAATGAGCATTGTCTGCAAATGGCCAAGCCCGTCAACGATGCGCCGTTGCTGCATTTGGAAGCAGCCCCATCGGCCTGGATGCAGTTGGAAGTGCAACGGCGAATCTCCAGGCCATTCGTAGCAGTTCATTCGCCACTCGGACGCGGGGGAACGAGGAAAGCCAAGACTTTATACGCGGAAGGAGACCAAGAGCAGTGTGCCCGACGCCGATGTTGGAATAGACGAGGAGGATCGCCGAGCACAAGCGGCTTTTGCAGGAAAAAGGTTTCCTCCGGGACGCTCGTTGAGGACGGCACTCCGCGTGCGCTTGGCCATGAACATCACTTGCATGCCGGGCCGCACTTGAAGGCCTTGGACGGCTGCGAGACCGGCCTGGCAGCGGCATTCGCAGATGGCGGGTCGGCAAATCTCGCATTTCAAAGTGCAGCCGTTGCATCACGGCGCCGGTGAGGTCGTGCTAGCCCCACGCTGCCTCGGTGGCCTGACCCTCCGAACAGCGGGGTTCTATTCTGGACCACCTCGTGCGAGATTCTCAGCTTTGGCGCTGTGCCGCATGTTTTCAAGGTGCAGCAAACACGGCCCTGGACGGGACGACAGGCGCGTTCTTCGCGCAGTCGTGTGCCGATGGACCTCGGAATGCTTCTCGTCCGACGTATGGTACCCGACAAATCGCAGAGCCGCTGGCACAGATTCTAGAGCTAAGGCGAAGAAGCAGATGAGTGTTTTGAGAACAGTAACAACAGCCGTGTTCAGTCTGGCCCTAGTGGGCGTGGCATTTTCGCCAGCCGCAAAGGCGGACGAATGGAACGACAAAACAGTGATGACCTTCAGCGCGCCTGTAGAGATCCCGGGAGTCCATCTCAAGGGGTGGGGTGTACTGCCGGCCGGCACCTATGTGTTCAAACTCTTGGACTCGCAGAGCGACCGGCACATCGTCCAGATCTTCAATAAGGACGAGACAGTGGTTTACGCCACCATACTGGCCATCCCAAACTATCGCCTAAGGGCGACCGGCAAAACCGTAGTTACCTTCCGGGAGCGGCCGGCCGGTTTGCCAGAGGCACTTCGGGCGTGGTTCTATCCGGGCAAAGTCTGGGGCGAGGAGTTTGTCTACCCGCGAGCGAAAGCAGTTGAGTTAGCCAAGACGGCCAACACACCAGTTCTCGCCACCACGGCGGATTTGCCGCTTGAGGTCGAAAAGCCGATCTTGACGGTAAACGAGCCGGAAGTAGTGCAGTTGAAGCAGGCGCCCGTGATCGCGGTGAAACCCACGGGAGAAGATGTGGAACTCGCACAGGCGGTCACACCGCCGCCAGCAGCGGAGCCGATAGTAGCGCCGGCGGCGACGTTGCCCGCGACGGCAAGTTCGTTGCCCCTGATCGCGCTGTTTGGATTGCTGGCTTTGGGCGGAGCCTGGACTCTCCGACTGCTGCAAAAGCGCGCTTGATGAGGGGCTTGGTCCGTGATGCGGCACGCCTTTTTTTCGGCGCGCCTGAGGCCGGGGGTGGTGTCGCCGCCGAGACAATTTGGCCCGGCGACTCGCTACGTGAGATCCCCCAAACTCGGGAGGAGAGCGCGTGAAAGCTCTGTTTTGGGTTGGAATGGCAGTGCTGATTCTGGGCATCGTTTCGCTCGTTGTGCCGATGCCTCGCAACGAGCAAGAAGGCTTTAAGGCCGGTGGCGTATCCGTGGGTGCGGAAACCCAGCGCGAGAAGAAGGTGTCACCCTTTGTGAGTGCGATAGTGATCTTGGGCGGAGCAAGCACGATGGTCGCCGGAAAGAGGAAGAGGTAGTGGGGATGGTGTGGTGCCGCTGGTGGCGCACGGCTGGATTGTTAGGCAACGCGGTAGAAGGAGAGTGCATTTGAGCACCTCATTGGCTCCCAGCCTTTCTTTCGCCGCCTGTAAATTCCCTTCTGAAGGGCGACTCAAGACTCAAGAAACAATAGGCCGACTCCCTGCAAGTTCATCAAGAAATGATGCCCTTGCGCACGGCGTAGAGGATGAGTTCCGGGACGCTGTGGATGTCGAGCTTTTGCAGGATATGGCCCCGATGAGTTTCGACGGTGGTTAGGCTGATATTCAACAGGTTGGCGACTTCTTTGTTTGAGCGTCCCTCCGCAATCATCTGCAAAACTTCCCGCTCGCGATCCGAGAGCAGGTCGTAACGGTCCTCCAGGCCGCGCTGCTGCAGCCGGCTAATGTAATCTTCCTGAAGAATTCGGGCAACCTTGCGCGTCAGGAAGGAACGTCCTTGCGATACGGCACGAATCGCCTGCACTACCTCGCTGCGGATCGAATCCTTGAGAAGGTACCCCTTCGCACCGGCTTTCAGCGCACCCAGGACGTAGCTCTCGTCCTGGTGCATGCTCAGGATCACAACGCCGACCCGCGCGTTCGCTGCGAGAACCCGGCGCGTGGCCTCCATGCCGTTCATGTTGGGCATGGCGATATCCATCACGATCACATCGGGAGCCTCCGTCTCCGCCAGCCGGATGCATTCCCGTCCGTCGGCCGCTTCCGCCACCACGGTCATGTCGGACTCGTGCTCCAGCAGGGCGCGCAGTCCGTCGCGCACCACCGTATGGTCGTCAGCCAGCAAGATACGAATTGGCTTCATGACCATTCCTCCCGTCCAGTTCGGCAACCGGCAGCGACGCTCGGACGAGCGTCCCTCGACCCGGCTCGGAGCTGATCTTGAGGCCTCCGCCCAACCGGCGTATCCGCTCCTCCATGCCCAGCAGGCCAAGGCCGCGCATGAAGCGGGTATCAAAACCCGCCCCGTCGTCCTGCACGGTTACGTCAACCTTCTGGTTTTCTCTGCGCACCGCTACTTCGACGGTGCGTGCGTGGGCGTGGCGAACGGCGTTGTTCACCGCCTCCTGCACCAGACGGTAAATGCACGTCCGGTGCTCATCTGGCAGGCTGTCGATGGCGTCGTCGGCTGAGACCACCACGTTCAGCCCGGTGCGCTTGCTGGTTTCGCGCGCATGCCAGTTCAACGCCGGTGTTAGCCCCAGGTCATCGAGCATCGACGGCCGCAAGAGGAGGGCAAGATCGCGCACTTGGTTGACCGTCTTTTCCGCCAGGCGCTTAATCGAATTGAGGTGGTCGCGGATGGCGGGCGGTGGCTCCGCGCACTCGGCGCCCTCGGTTTCCATCAGGATCGCCGAAAGAGACTGCCCGACCTCGTCGTGGAGTTCCCGCGCCAACGCGCGGCGCTCGTTCTCCTGTGCGCGCAGCAGCAGCGTCGACAATTCCTGCAAGTCTGCCCGGCGCAGGTTAAGTTCCCGTTCCAGCCGAAGCGTGAAGCCGATCGTCACCAGCGCCAGGATCAATCCGCCGCCTAAGGTGCCCGCGAATGTCAGCATCAGGGAGCGCCGCAGGCTGTCGGCAGAGGCGGCCGAGCGCGCCTCCGAACGCGTCAGGCCTCGTTCATTTACCTCGGCGATGCGGTCCGCGACCTGCAACATCGCCGTGCGCCGCGGGACCAATTCACTGTAAAAGAACGAAAGCCGCAGACGGTTGCGTTCCTCGGGCGACCAGGCGACGGTCGAATCGAGTACCCGCCAGTAGGCGTCGATCTCGTTGCGCAGCGCCAGAAACGGCTGCCGTTCCTCGGCCTCCAGGTCGCGCCCATAGGCGTTCAGCGCGTGGCGCGTTTGCTGTTCTAACGCGGTGAGGTGCGCGGCCTGGGCTTTGGCGGTGTCAGGGTCCGGCGAGAGCAGGAAGTCGCGCACGTAGGTGCCCGACAGGTAGATCTGGGCGCGGATCTGATCCAGGGCGCCGAGCCGATCGAGAAACGCCCTACGCGATTGGGCTTCGCTGTTGCGGACGCGCTGCAAGGCGGCCAGCGTCCCCACGCCAGCCGCCACGATACAGACCAGCAGTCCACCGAAGCCCAGAGACAGGATCAACCACGAAGGTTTGCGGCGCTTCTCACCCGAACCGGCTACCGGATTGGCCCCGTTGGAATGCAAGCTGGGAGCGCGCCCCTTTCCAGTCTTGAGTGTAGTGCAAGCCTTGCCGGCTAAGAAATCCTGTGCGAACAGGATTCCTCTCGCGCCCGGCAAACGGGTCGCCTTGATTCACTGGTCCGGCCTTGCAGCCGAGTCGTCGGGATCCCATAACGATTCACCTTCGCTGCAGACGTGGCTGACCCAGCGGCTCCAAACGAAGAGCGCGTCGGCTAGTCGGTTGAGGTATTGGACGGCTTCGGGCGGAATGGGTTCCTGACGGGCCAAGGAAACGGTGACCCGCTCGGCCCGGCGGCAGATGGTACGGCATTGGTGCAGCACACCGTTGAGACAGCCGCTGCCGGACAGTACGAAGCAGCGTCGTGCGGGCAGGTCACGGTTTACTCGGTCAATTTCGTGCTCTAGGCGGGTGACGTCGGCGAGAATAACGCGGGCCTGGCTGGGCTGCACCTCCTCGGGTCGAGTGGCCAGGATGCAACCGATGTTGAACAACTCGTGCTGGACGCGCAGCAGGAACGGCACCAGGGGCCACACTCTGCCGTTGCGATCAGTCGTCTCTTCGGCGAGAGCGCGGGCTGATCCGACGAAGGCGTTCAACTCGTCGATAACGCCATAGGCCTCGATGCGGGCATTGTCTTTGGCCACTCGATGGCCACCCACCAGGCTGGTTTCGCCCTGGTCACCGCGGCACGTAAAGATGGGGTCGATGGTGATACGGGAGGCATCCAAGGTTTGGTCGCTCATACCATTACCGCGCTTTGGAAAACACGAGCTTCTCCACTTTGCCTTGCGGTTCGATATGCATGATCTCAACAACCAGGGAATCGCCCGTCGGAGATATCGTTAACCGCCGTTTCTCTACGGAGTCGCCCTTGCGTCCAATGTGTCTTCAGTACGACAAGGACCGGGCCGTTATAATAGACAAAGGCCTTCGCCTTGTCTCCGCCATCCTGCATTGCGCACTCTTCCCCCGACGTGCTGCAGGTAAGGCTCGAGACGTCATCCTTGAGGTTGGGCCCACGGGTTTCCTTTATATGAATACTCCGCCCATTCTCTTCGATGGCGAGCACGAGATCCTTGCTGGTCCGGTCCGGATTGGTGCCAGCCTGATCGAGTCGCCATGTTCCGCTCAGGTTCGGCTTGTCCTGGTCAGCGTTTGCCACGGCGACGCCGAGCGGGAGAAAAACCGCAATTGACAGAACAAAACTACGCATGTTCAATCCTCCATCGCCGGTCTTCCGTCGATCCGCTCCGCACGGGCCGTAAGGCTGCCGCAATGTGGCCCAAAGACTGAGGATCATTCCGGCTCGGAGCCCTTGCAGTATCCCTGATCCGCCAACGGGGCTGTTCGGATAACGAACGAGCATCTGGAGCGCGATATTCTCCGACTGCGAGTGTAATTCAACGTCCGCTGGCCAAATATCCTGTGCGGACAGGATTTCGCTCGCGCCCCACAAACGGGTTCAATCATAAATAGGGAAGGAACACCATGAAGCACGCTCAAAAACGAATCCTGATTGCAGTTGCCGCGGTCAGTTTGCTTGCCGCCGCTTGCGCCAAGAAGAACGCCGCAGTGCCCCCGCCGCCCGCGCCGGTTCCAGTCCCGGCCGTGGCGACCGCGAAACCGGCTCCTCCGCCGGCGCAAACCGCCATGAAACCGGCTCCCCCCGCGCCTGTTGCGCAGACGCCGCAGATGCCAAATGCGGCAACCCGCGCGCGGATCGACGAGCTTCTGGCCAAAATCGAAGACGCCTATTTTGACTACGACAAGGCGTCGCTGCGTTCCGACGCCCTGAAAGCCCTCCAGGCCGATTCGGCGGAACTGCGAGACATTCTGAAAGATTACCCGAGCTACAAGCTGACCATCGAAGGCCACTGCGATGAGCGCGGTTCCGCCGAGTACAACATGGCGCTCGGCGATAAGCGTGCCGAGTCCGCCAAGGACTACCTGGTCCAGGTGGGTATCCCTGCTGCGCAACTCAACGTGGTCAGCTACGGCAAACAACGCCCCGTCTGCGAGGAGCACGACGAAGCCTGCTGGCAGCGGAATCGCCGTGCCCACATCGTGGCGGTGGCGCAGGCGCATTAGTGCTTCGATCTCTCCCGCGGGCACACGTTTTTCGCTTTGCGGAGTAGAATAGCATCGTAGATCGGCAGGCCAAGCTTGGGCGTCGACGCGCCCCGGGTCCGCCGGAAGTTAGCGGTACTTTCGTTGCAGGGATGCGATTGATGAGCGATTCGCGACGAGGAGTCGAGTGGTCCGGCGTTTCCAGGGAATCCGAGGATGGATAGTAATCGGCGACCTTCCTGGATCGCCAGGCTCAGCCGGACACTGGAAGAGCTGCGACAGAGCGAAGACCAGCTATCGCTCGTGTTCAGCCTGGTGATCGGCGCCTTGGTCGGCCTGGTTGTTGTGGCATTTATCCTGCTGACCGGACGGCTCGCGGCTCGAATGTATCCGGCGGGAGGATCGGGCTGGCGGCGCATTCTGGTTCCCGCACTCGGTTCGCTCAGCACGGGCTACCTTCTGTGGCGTTATTTCCCGTATGCGCGAGGCAGCGGAATCCCGCAAACCAGGTTCGCGCTATTCATCAACGACGGACGGATCCGGTTTCGAACGGTACTGGGGAAATTCTTCTGCTGCTCGGCCTCGCTTGCGAGCGGAATCGCGCTCGGTCGGGAAGGGCCGTCGGTCCAGGTGGGCGCGGGACTCGCCTCGGTGGTTGCGCGAAACCTGGGACTCGATCCGAAAGGCGTGAAGGCTCTCGTCCCGGCAGGTTGCGCGGCGGCGCTGGCTGCGGCGTTTAATACTCCGATCGCGGCGGTCTTGTTCACGCTCGAAGAGATCATGGGCGATTTGCACGCCGCCGTGCTGGGCTCCGTGGTGTTGAGTTCAGCCACCTCTTGGATGGTCTTACACCTGGTCTTGGGCGACGATCCTCTCTTCCACGTGGCTGGTTATCGGTTGGTGCACACTGGGGAACTTGGCGTTTACGCCGTGCTCGGCGTGGTAGGTGGGCTGGGATCGGTTTGCTTCGTCAAACTTCTGCTGGGACTGCGCGCGTGGTTCATGCGCTTGCCAAAATGGACAGTTTGGTTTCAGCCGGTCGTAGGCGGTCTGACGGTCGGACTGATCGGTTACTTCGTGCCCGAAGTATTAGGAGTCGGCTATAGCCACGTAGAGAAAGTGCTGAACGGTGACATTGTTCTGAAATTTGTGGTTCTGCTTGCCGTGCTCAAGATCGTTGCGACCGCGGTTTGCTATGCGTCCGGCAACGCTGGCGGTATATTCGGGCCGAGCCTGTTCATCGGCGCGATGATGGGCGCGGCAGTCGGGGGCGTCGCCCAGAAGCTGTTCCCAGGCTACACGGCAGGCCCTGGCGCGTATGCACTCGTCGGCATGGGAACCGCGTTCGCCGGGGTTGTGCGCACGCCGCTGACGTCCGTATTCATGATTTTCGAGATCACGCGCGATTATACGATCATCGTGCCGCTGATGATCTCGAATCTGATCGCGTACTTCATTTCGCACAAGCTCCAGAGGCAGCCGATCTATGAAGCTCTCTCCGCCCAAGAGGGTGTGCACTTGCCCACAGCGCAATCCCGTTCCCAGGCCGAACGGATTCAGGTGCGCCAGGCAATGCGTCCGGCACCGGCAGCCGTATCGCCGAACCTGACGATCGCGACGGTCCTGCGGCAAATGAAGGACAGCGCGCTCGATGCCTGGCCCATCGCTGACGCGGAAGGGCTGGTGACCATGATCCGGAGCAGCGACCTCGAACAAGCTGTAGACGACGGGGCGTCGAATCAGAAGGTAGCGGAGATTCTCCGCGAAGATCGTGAGACCAGTCCCTCCACCGCCGAGGATATCCCGCACGTTCATCCCGACCACAGCCTGAGCCTGGCGCTCGACCAGATGGGAACCAGCGGATTAAATGTTCTTCCCGTTGTCAGTCGGGCGAACTTGCGGCAGTTGATCGGCATTATCGCATTGGACGACATCCTGGACGCTTACGGCGTTACAAAACGGGGCAACTCTATGGAGCGAGGCGAATCGTGATGAAGCCCTTTGCAGGACGCTCTTTCCTGAAGACGTTGGGGTTGACTCTCGCCGCTATCGCAGCACTCTTTGTGGCCGACACTTTTCTCGCCAGGACGGAGCGGGCGGAAACCATGGTTGAGGCGGCCCGTGAATTTGAACAAGGGCGCGTTTTGATGCAAAGGGGGGGAAACGCAGAGGCGATAGAACGAATCAAAGACGCGATTGCGAATGCGCGCGGCAACCGCGACTATCGGCGATTACTCGCGCAGGCGCAGTTCGCGGCCGGAAGAATCACCGACGCCGAAACGACCCTGACAGAGTTGTTGCAGAGCGACTCCACCGACGGTCTGGCCAGTTTGACGATGGGCCGTGTGCTGGTGGGTGAGGGCCGATTCGAGGAAGCCATCTCCTATTTTCATCGCGCCATCGATGGCCGTTGGAACGAGGATCCGGCGGGAAACCGGCTCCGCGTAAGGTTCGAATTGGTCGAACTACTGGCGCAGCACAACTCGAAAGAAGAGCTGCTGGCGGAATTGCTTCCCTTGCAGGAGCAGGCTCCCGGCGATCCGAGGACACGAACACGGATCGGCCGGCTGTTCCTCCTTGCCGGATCTCCGGCCCGCGCCGCGGAAGTATTTCGCGGGATTCTGCGTGACGCCCCTGCGAATGCGGAAGTACATGCCGGCTTCGGCGAGGCGGAATTTGCCCTAGGCAACTATCGCGCGGCACAGCGGAACTTCCAGGCTGCGCTGCGGTTGGCGCCTGATGACCGGGCCACACGACAACATCTCGGCCTCTGTGACGAACTGCTCGCGCTTGATCCAACGATGCGTGGCCTCGGTCCGCCGGAGCGTTTCCGGCGGAGCCTCAAGCTTATCGAGCTTACAATCGACGACATCAGTCAATGCCTCAGCCGGAATCCCTCGCCGGAATTGCGGGAATTGCTCGACGAGGCCGGGAAGGCGCTCAAGGCTCGTGTCGGTGTCGCCCGCCAAAGCGAAGTTGCCGAGTCCCATTTGGATCTTGCCGAACAGCTCTGGCAGGCTCGCAAGAAAGAATGCAGGTCGGCACCAGATAACGACAGCCCGCTGGCACTGGTTCTGGCGAGGCTAGGTCAGTAGAACCAGCATCATGGTGTTACGCGAAATGGCTGTTCCAGACCGGGTTGAGATGTTCGAGGAGAGCCTGGTCGTTGCGGAATATTCTCTACGCCCCGCGTTTCCCACTCTTCGGATGGAGTATATCCCCCAGAACGTCAGCCAGACCGCACGGCGGGCGCCGGCCGAGTTCCGCGAGTGTTGGGAAGCACTCTGGGGCCAGGAGTTGTACGAACGGCTGCTGCGGATGCGCCAGGTGGATATGGAGCTGGTGCGCCAGGCGGAGCGTGAGATTCTGCGCCGCCTAGACCGGATTCCGCGAGCCGCTGACAAGCTCGTCGAGTTCAAGTCGCGGTGTGCCCGCCTAGCCTTGACGCCGGGCAGGCACGAGTCGGTGCGGGTTCCGCTTCCGGTGTTTCCGGCTGCTCAGGAAGCCGGAGGCCGGAGGGTCGAGCCTGGCGATCGAGAACCTTGAAACAATGCCATGCGTGAAGCGCCAATACTCGGAAACGAAGGACCTCGACTGGCGTTGCGCCGGAAGGTGGCACGAGACGGCAAGATGCCGATGGAGCGCATCACCATCGCACCGGGCGACATGGGTGGTCAGCCCTGTATTCGAGACCTGCAGATCAAGTTTTGGGATGTGTACCGTGATTTGGCTTTTCGTGGCATGACCGCGGATTCAGTCCTTCAAAGGTACCCGCAACTCGAACGGGACGACCTTTCTGCTGTTCGGGAGTATGCGGTTCATCTCATCCAATCGAGAACCCACGACGAGTTCACAGGACGACCGATTCTGTCGAGGGAAGCCCTGAAGGAAGGGCGCTATTATAAGGGCCGATGCCGGAATGCAACGACTGCCAGATGGAATGCCCAAGAGAATTGCTTCTACTATTGGCAGGAGAAGTTCGGACGGATCTTCATCGAGACGATCCGCTTCCCGACCGATGCAGAAGAGGCGTGGTGGGATGTTTTTGATGTTGTGGAAGAGTTGCCCAATCCGAAAGTCGAGATTCCGTTCGACAAGGAAGCGGTTTTTTGCGGAAATCCAGACGAGCTGTACGAATACAACATCGAGATGTGGAGCCGCCCCCGCCCGAAGGGCTGAATACTCACTAACTGAGAACGCGCTCTCTCCACTTCAGGTTGAACCAACCCACGCTAGTTAGTTTTCAAAGACTTCATTCGACTAACCTCAGATTGTTAGAATCGGTAGCACGCACGGAAACGAATGGAACTCAGTGTTCAAACCGGGGGATTGTTGCTTCTGATCGCAGCGGTCGTCGCAATGCTCAGTACTTCGTGGTGCCGAGCTTCAGGTTCACCGGACTCTTGGTCGGCAGGCAGAGGACCTCGATCGACGACGACGAGCCTGCCTCCTGGGTGAAGCGCATGGAACACGTGATTTAGAACGGCTCTGGGATGCATGAATTCGTGGTAAGTATTGGCAACGAGGACGGCGTCAATCCTTCTGGCAGATGCGGGTTATCTGGGTCACCGTGAATAATGTGAACGTTGCTCTGATGGCGCAAGAGTGCTCTGACCCACAAAAATGCTAATGGCTCTTTTGAGGATGTCCACGGCGAAAACACGGCCATGTTCACCGACTATCGGGGCCATTTTCAGAGTGAAATATCCTGCCCCCGAACCGATGCCCGCGACGATGCTGCCGTTTTTCAGCTTGAGCGGCTCCATGACTGCTGCCGGCTTCTGCCAACGGTCTCGGGCATGCTCGACCGCATCTAACACGCTCAACGTGTTAATGCCCTGATATGCCACCCCCAATGCCACGATGGCGATGATGACGGCCAACAGAAACGGCGACACCCGCACTCGGTACGCGTGTTGAACCCTGCTGTCGGGAACGGCCATTTGTCTCTAACCTACGGACCCAACGAACGCCACGCCAGAACGTGATACTATCGGTCCCTTAGATGCTGCATCTGGGTTGGCACACATAGTGCCTTAGCCATAGTCGTGGGCGCTTCAATAAGCATCGGCCGTCTTGCGCCCCTGGGTCTCTCCCCGAAGCCAGACATACAAAAGCGCGTGGGGCCCAGGCGCAGGCCAAGGCAGCACAATAAAGAGTTTCTGGCGGGAAGAGTCATCGGGAAGCGGTGTCGGAATCGATTCAATCGGCAC
>Ga0187856_1002317_pt1 | contig 14176 bp, 17 predicted proteins | sample June2016WEW_8_40_FD_132443 | JGI IMG/M metagenome (GOLD analysis project Ga0187856, IMG submission 132443) | Peatland microbial communities from SPRUCE experiment site at the Marcell Experimental Forest, Minnesota, USA - June2016WEW_8_40 | ecosystem: Environmental > Terrestrial > Soil > Wetlands...
CCGCGCCGATTCGCGCGTGAACTGCGAACCATAAACATAGGCCTCGGGAGTCAGACCGCCAGCACGCTGCAAAACGGAATGAAGCGTTTCGTTGTTTTCGAGCTTATAAACGCCGGGCCGCACAACCTCACCTTCGATGATCACATACTGGGAGCGCTCTGTCTGCGGGACAGTGATATCGCGCTGCGAGAAGATGGTTACAATATCGCCCGGCTCCAGCTCCAGGTTGCCGGCTTCGTCATGTTCAAGGATTGCCTTGCGCGGGCTCATCCAAAGAAGCTTGGATGTTAGATCGATGGGATTGACCCGCTGAATGATGGCGTAGTCCCAATTGATTTCGGGAGCATAGCGCCGCACATCCTCTGCGATGTCTCTAACGGCGTTCGGGTTGGGATTACTTGGATTATTAGCTGCGGTTTGGGAAGGCGATTGGCTCCCGTTCGTAGCAGTGCCAGTTCTAGACGAGTCATTGCTGGATGGATTTAGCTCATTTTGCGCATAGAGGGAATCCGACAGATTTGACGAACCTGTGGCATCGGGCAGATTACTTTGAGAGTTGCCGTTCCCAGTCCCGGGCGTCGTGGTTGCATTGGACCCGGCTGCATTGGGCATTCTGCCATTGGCTTGTTGTTGATTGAGAGTCCCCTGACGGACGTTCTGTGGAGGCGGCGTGCTAATCGGGTACTCGGTCGCGCTGCCATTGACGATGGCGGCGCGATTGCGCCAGTAGCGACGAGTGAGCAGCGCCTGCGCGTCCGGAATCAAATCGCGCACACGCATGCCCGGCTTCCAGGGATAACGACCGGGGTTGGCGACGTTGCCCCTCAGGGTAACGGTATCCTCAAACCGCGGAACGACGGAAAACACACGAACTATATCGCCATCCTGCAACGGTAGTGCGCGCGATTCTGTGTCGTAGGGAAACTCCAGAGTTTTACGCGCCTCGTGATCGACGAAGCGATCGATCGTAATCTTGCTGGTGTCGGCAACGGTGCTCATATCGCCGGCAATTTCAATTAAATCGTTGAGTGTGGAGTCACTCTTCACTTCGTAGATGGCCGGTGAATTCACCGAGCCCGAGATGGCGACCAGGGGACCAACGTGAGGAATGTAGAGGACATCGCCGGGCTGGAGACGGACATCCTTTGACTTGTCACCCTTTATGAGCAGGTCGTAGAAATCGAAATCTGTGATAGTAGCGCCATCGCGCCGCACCTGAATGTGACGCAATGATCCCTGCGGAGTGGGCCCACCGGAAGCGAAAATCGCATTCACCAAGGTGCTTAGCGAACTGATGGTATAGGTTCCGGGATAGCGGGCGGCACCTACAACAATTACCTGGATGGAGCGAAGGCGGCCAATGCTTGCGGTGACATTGAAGTTCTTGAAACTCTTCGAAATCTCGGTTTTCAGGTGTTGTTCCAGATCTCCATAGTGGATACCGGCAACGGATATTTCTCCGACCTGCGGGATGTAGATTTGGCCGGAACGGTCCACGATTACCCGCAAGCTGGCTTCAACTTGGCCCCAAACCTTAATCTGTAGTTCGTCGCCCGGACCGATGGTGTAGTCGCTCGGAACCTGCATCCAGTCGACTGGAGAAAACGTGCTTGGAGCCTGGATGAATAGCGACTGCCCGAACAATGGCAGCGGACGGCCAACCGAGTCCGCCACCATCTGTTCGAATTCAGTTTCCGGCCGAGTGGGGCGGGCCGGGTGCCAGATCTGCGACGGATTGAGCGGAGGCCTGCTTGGGGTGTACTGGTCTGGGCTGAAACCTCCAGGTGTCGTCAACACGGGCGTGCGCGTCACGGAATTATTCCCGAATTGCCCGTTGTATCTCTGACCTTGCCCAGCGTTGCATTGTGGGTTTCCTGCCATGGTTGGGTCGGAGCAATCCAACGTCGTGCCCTGGGAGGGGTTCTGCGAATTACCCTGATTACCCTGAGAAAGGCCCTGAGACGTGTTTTGAGAAAATGGATCGTCGAAGGATTGCGAAAAACACAACCCAAAAGAGAAAAGAACAAATACAGCAAGCGGCAGCAGCTTTCGCATGATGGATTGAAAAATCCTATAGTCCCAAATGATCGGGGTCAAACCCTCGCTATTCTACCAAGTGTGCGATGCAACGGTAATGCTTGTGCGAGAACTTTGTGTTGGACCATTAGGGTCCTCCTCCCGGGTCCCCCCCAATGCGCGAAAGGGCGCTAGGTTCTCCCAATGAGGTTGCCATGAGAAACCAACGGACTATCGCGGTGGGCCTCTCACTTATATTCTCTGTGATGGCCGCGCACGCTCAGACATATATTTTCGGGAGAGCTGACTTTCCCGTTGGCACGGGACCAAATGGTTTTGCTGCCGGGAGCGATTCTCCAAGTTCCATCGCCATGGGTGATTTCAATGGGGACGGAGTGCAAGATGTGGCTATCGTGAACCAGGGGGGCAATACGGTTTCGGTTTTGTTGGGAAAACCAGACGGCACTTTCGCGCCGCAGGTTATTTACGCAACCGGTATCGGGCCATTCGCAATCGTGGCTGGAGACTTTAACGGAGACGGCAATCTCGATCTCGCAATCACCAGCGCGGAGTGCATCAGCCACGATTTCTCTGTACCTGCAGTGCCAACGTGGTCGGAATCCTGCTGGGCAATGGCGACGGAACATTCCTGCCGCCCGTTTCCTATGCTACCGGCAACCTCCCGTACTCAGTGGCTGCGGGGGATTTCAGAGGAAATGGCAGGCTCGATCTGGAAAAACAAGGAAAAAATATTAAACTGAGAAACTCACAGCCCTTGTGTCTATAGTAAGCGCACACTAGTAAGCGCACACTGTGGAGGCGAAGCTGAAAGACCTTTCTTAAGATCGGGAAGCGCTGGAAGCATTCTCCGTGCGCTGATTGGAACGAGACCAACAAAGGCATCGGGCAATCCACCTGCGCTTCTTCCCCCCGGTTTCTGTAGGGTGGGGCCAAATCAGAGCATCGAAAGGGGCCAAATCAGGCGAGTGGTGTTCATGCCGAGTCACACGAGGACCCAACCACCTACCGCGTCTTCCGATCCGGCCATTTTCTGCCGGACGACGCAGACTCGTTTTATGCAGCCATTCTGGGTCTCGATTCGGTCAGATTCGTCCGCCACGATTGTGACCAGGAACACAGAATCGCATGGGCGAAACTGCTACCGTCATGCGGCAATACGCCTTTCTTGCCTAGAAGAAAGATTGATGTTGGGCCACGAACCTTACAGCGATTTGCGAGCTTCGCGCCGTCTAATGTTGATGGTGGCGACGGGATAAAGGAGGCAGCATGGGGAAACATAAATGGTTGGAAGCCACCTGCGTCATTGCTCTGATCTACCTTGCAACAGCCATTTCTTCGCGCGCCCAGACCTTCATCACCCTGCACAGTTTCAACGGCACTGACGGCTCATACCCGGATTCCGGGTAGTGCAAGGCGCCGACGGAAACTTTTACGGGACAACCGGGGAAGGCGGAACCGCCAACCTTGGCACAATTTTCGAAATGACGCCCGCAGGCACGCTGACCACCCTGCAGAGCTTCAGCGGTACGAACGGCTCCGCGCACAATGGGCTGGTGCTCGGTACCGACGGGAAATTCTACGCAACAACAACTACCACGGTCTATTCGATCGTTCCGGGTGGCACGACAGTCGTATTAGCTTCAGTGAACGGCTCTCAAGCCCCATTAGTGCAAGGTACTGACGGGAACTTCTACGGGACAACAGCCGGGGGTGAACCCGACTTCTAGACCTACGGCGCCTCAGACGGAACCGATCAAGGCTTCAACGTCTCAGCAGTTCTAACCGCCGAGACTGAAAACATCTACAATGGAGAAACGTGCCCATCGCCCTGCGGTTCGCCGGGGCCATATGGGTTCGTTCACGGTTACCCAGACGCCTAGCGTCACTTCTTCGACCAGTGGCGCCACGATCATTTACACCACCGACGGCTCCACGCCGGGAACGCCTTCAGGCTGCACGCCGAGCGGCACAGGGATAGCAATCGCAAACGGGGCGACGATTAGGATAGCGTCCAGTATGACGGTCAAGGCTATTGGCTGTCTGAGCGGAGATGTGAACAGCAATGTGGCGACAGCCGTCTTTACGATTCTTTCGGCCACGCCGATTGCTAATCCTGGAATCATTCTCTCTGAGAATCGAGGACTACAATGAACAACCTAAACAGATTCTTCGTTTTAGCTTTTGTAGCGGCTGTTTTCCTGATGTCGCGGCCCGACAAAGCAATTCTGGCGGCCCAAACCACAGGTGGGGGAAGCATCACTTGGCCCTACGTTTCCGGGAATTCTTGCCCTGCGCCTGCGGCTGGCTTGAACATCCTTTGTGCCTCATCTGCGCAAGGCCTTCAGAAGCGTGAATGGTGCGGCGTACTTGCCCGTACAGGGGCAGACTGGGGCGACCGAACCTGCTGGCCCTGCCGGTCCAACGGGAGCCAAGGGAGCGCAAGGTCGCAGGGTATTCCTGGTGCCCAAGGTCTTACTGGCGCCACAGGCGCACAGGGGGCCACAGGATTAACCGGGGCGACCTGCCCCGCCGGACCCGCTGGCCCGACCGGCCCTGCTGGTCCGCAAGGGCCTCCAGGAACGATGCCCTCAAGCTTTAATGCGACGATCACAATCCCGTGAAAAGACTTCTTGCACTCTCGCTGCTCCTGACTTGCGTTACTGTCTCTGCCCAAGTTGTGCCTGGTTCAGGCTCCTCGGGCGGGCCTACGAGCGGCATCGTTGGACAGGTCCAGACGGCAACCGGCGGCACGATCAACAACGGCACGATGACCTTCGTGCTTAGTCAACCGGCCGTAGTTTCCGGGAGCGCCACGCTCGCGACTCAGGCGGTTTCCTGCTACACGAGCACCGCGGGAAACATCGTCGGCATCCCTGATCCCTTGGTTTTGCCGATCACTAGTGTCAACGCGAGCAGTGGAAGCCTCCCTGCGGGGAACTACTTTGTCAAGATCTACTACATCGGTGCTGGCGGAGTCTCAATTTCTTCTCCCGAGATTGAAGTCTCGTTGAGTTCGCAAGGCGCTCTCATTGTGCAGCCTCCGGTACTTCATCCCAGTTCTGCCACGGGCTTTGCGATCGGCATTGGAACGACGACCGGCGGGGAGACTCTACAGGGCTCGGAGACGACTTGGATACCATACTTCCAGGCAGGCCCACTCACTTCGGGCGCGGCGATGCCCACGGTTAACAATTCATCCTGCAGCATCTATTTCAGCGATGAGTTGATTCCCACCGGAACGTATTACACCGTCAACCTAATCAACAAAAATGGCGCCAAGGTCGCAGGCTACCCGCAGACTTGGTGCACCTACGGAGGAGCGGGCGGAATCATCAACGTTAGCCAGGGAGCGCCGACAGGAAACTGCAACACGAACGGCGTGTATTATCCGACGCCCCTCATTTCAAATCCATTAGCGAATGGCACACAAAGCATTTCCGGGCCACTCACGGTGCAAGGGCTTACGAGCCCGTCAGTTAACCAAGTGTTGAATCCTACGCTTTGCAACACAGCCGCAGCTCCGGCATGGTGTACGGGCTCTGATCTCGGGGCGTGGATCAATGCAGCCTTCACCGCTTGCGGTGGCTCGTGTATCGTGCAGATTCCCCCCGGCACTTACGCCTACACGACCACGATCGTGATGAATACGGAGAGCGAATCTCTGATAGGAGCTGGAAGCTACGCCACAATCCTCGACTATAACGGAAGTAGCGATGGGCTTTTCTGGCAGATGGCGAACTGGAGTCCTGGCATTAAGAAGGCCGGTGCACTTCGAGGACTGTCAATTGTTGGAACTTCTTCAGCCATTAATTGCATTCATTCAGGTTCTTTAATAGGATCAACCTGGGATGATGTGACAGTATCCGGTTGTACTGGAACTGCCTCTAATACCTGGGGCACCGGGGCAAATGGAATCCTTCTTGAAAACGCTCGAATCGGCGGAGTTCAAGCTTACACCGAGCGGACCTATATGCACAACCTCCACCTCGGCTATTCAGGACAAAACGGAGGAATTCCTGGAAACACGAACGGCTTACATTTAACGGTTAATGGTGGGACACAGAGTTTCGCTTATAGTGAGTTTGACATATGGCTAAACGTTGAGGCTAACCAGATAGGCATGCTGGTTGATTCTCCAGTGCAACTTTACCATTCTGATACACATCTGAAGGGGAACATTGATGCAACGCCAGCCTCAATACTCACCGCGGGTGGGGCTATTATACAAGGCACATTAAATATTCTTGCTGAGGGCGGAGGCTCTATTGCTTCACCTAACATGATTCATGTTACCTCTTCAGGTCTTGTGAATGAACAAGGTAATGTACAGGTTTGGGACGGAAACGGTCCCGCTGGAATTGCAGTTCCACAAGTTGACCCTGGTGGTTTTTATGTTGTAGAGCCTTGGGTGGCTTTAGATTATCCAGGTATGGACTCAATAACCCTTCCCCATATACGCCCTATAGTGGAGACTGGTTACGCACCTATAACATCAGATGGAACTATTGTTGTCGCGCAGGCTTCATCAGGTGATTTTGAGGGTCGGTTAATAATTACATGGCCTAACAGCTCAACACGTGCCGCAACAATGATTATCGATGTTGCCTGCGCCGATGCAGAAACCATATCTTGTTCAATGGATGTTCCAGTCAATTACGCTTCTGACGGTAATGCAGTTTTTTCAAATCCAGTTATTAAGCTTGCTGGAGGTTCACCTAGTGTTCCACAATTACAATTAACGATCGGTAACAGGGCTGGGTTTTCTGAGAACGTTACAGCTACATGGTTAGGGTCACCAGGTCAGGCATCTAATAGCGGAACCCCAGCGCTATTTCCAGGTTCTGGTCTAGGAACTGTCGCCGTAGCGACAGTTGGAACACTAGAAGATATTTCTGGTAACTTCAGTATCAGTAACCATTTTAACCAGTCAGCCACTAATAAGTTTGCTGGTGCCTGCACGATGAGTGCAACCAGTTGTACCTTTACCCTGAGCGCTCCTTACGCGGGGACGCCGATTTGCGTGGCGAGCGTCCAGGGCACGACTGCAATCGCAGGGGCGTGCAGTGTAAGCGGAACCACCGTAACGATTACGGCGGCTTCGAGTAACTCGCAAACTTGGGGAGCGATTCTGATTGGGAATCCCAACTAATGAGACTTTTGTTTGAGTCACCGAAGGGCTGTAAATCTCAGGAGAAAGACAAAATTAAAACAATCACCCGCTTCTTGACTCCACTGCTTGCGGTGCTTCTGGTCGCGAGCATGGCGTTTGGTCAGGGTTCCTCGACGTATAGGAAAATCAAAATCTCGTGTTTAGGTGAAAGAGGCATTGTGGCGCGTCGGGGTCGTCTGTTGGAAGATTCAATTCTGGTCGATCCATATGGACCCGGGTTTTGTGTGTTTAGAGCTAAGCGAGGACAGCACGCGGAAGTTTGTCATCTCCTGTCGCCGGGATTACGGTGCAGATGATGGTATCGGTGGCGACAGTCTGACTAGCGATTAGCCATTGGCGCAGATTCAAGTAGTAGAATTCCAACTGGTCTCTTACGGCAGTCGATTGCTCTAAGCCATGTCTATCTTATCGCGAGAGGAAGTATGATGTGAAAAAATGCTGGCAATTCGCCTACATTACAGAACGATCAACGCGGAAAGGGCGCTTGGATGAGCAGAGGACGAACAGTTCTTGTGACCGGCTCTTGCGGTCTAATTGGCTCGGAGGTGACGCGCTGGTTCGCGCGACTGGGATTCTGCATCACGGGAATCGACAGCAACCATCGAGCCGTCTTCTTCGGATCCGAGGGCGACACAAGCTGGACGCTCGGGCAGTTGCAGTTTGAGATTCCGGACTACCGCCACGTCGCGATCGATATCCGCAATCGCCAAGCGGTCCTGGCCCTCATGAAGGAACTGAAGCCAGACCTGATTATTCACACCGCGGCCCAGCCGTCGCATGATCGCGCCGCAGCGATCCCGTTTCTCGATTTCGAAGTGAATGCATTGGGAACGCTTCACCTGCTCGAGGCAGCGCGCGGTTTTTGTCCCGAGTCGCCCTTTATTCACATGTCGACGAACAAGGTGTATGGGGACCGGCCCAACACAATGCCGCTCGCCGAACTCGAAACACGCTGGGACTACGCGGACCCGGCCTTTGAGCATGGTATCGCCGAGGATTTTTCGATCGACCAGAGCAAGCACTCCATCTTCGGCGCATCCAAGGTCGCGGCCGACGTCATGGTGCAGGAGTACGGCCGCTATTTCGGCATGCCCACCTGCTGCCTGCGCGGCGGATGCCTCACGGGCCCGAATCACTCCGGCGTAGAGTTGCACGGATTCCTCAGCTATCTGGTGAAATGCAACGTGGAGGGGCGCCAGTACAAGGTCTTCGGATACAAAGGCAAGCAGGTGCGCGACAACATCCATTCCGTGGATGTGGCCAGCTTCATGTACGAGTTCTCGAAGTCTCCGCGCGTCGCCGAGGTCTACAATCTCGGTGGCGGGAAATCTAACTCCTGCTCTATCCTGGAAGCATTCCGTATGGTCGAGGACGTCACCGGCAAGAAGATGAACTGGCGCTACGTTGATGAAAATCGAATTGGCGATCACATCTGCTACTACAGTGACCTGCGGAAGATGCAAGCGCACTACCCCGAGTGGAAAATCGTCAAGACACTGCCGATGATCTTTAAGGAGATCGCCGCGGGTTGGAAGCAGCGCCTGCCGGTCAGTGCCTTATGAGGATCCTCATCTCCGGGGTTTGCGGCTTCGTGGGAAGTGCGCTCGCTCAGTGCCTGCTCGAACGGGTGGAAGGCATACGTGTAGCGGGCATCGACAACCTGATGCGTCCGGGTGCGGAAACGAATCGGGTGCGAATCGAAGGGCTAGGCGTCGAATTCATTCACGGGGACCTGAGATCGGCCAGCGACATCGCGGGTCTGCCCGCCTGCGATTGGGTGATCGACGCAGCCGCCAATCCCAGCGTGCTGGCCGGCCTCTCCGGCTCCGGAAGCAGCCGCCGGCTCTTCGAACATAACCTGGCTGCACTCGGCAACGTACTCGAATACTGCAGCCAGCACAAGGCCGGGCTGTTACTGCTCAGCAGCAGTCGGGTTTACTCTATTCCCGCGCTCGCCGCTATCCCCTTGTGCGTGCGCGCCCATGCCTTCGCCCTTGACCCAACGGCTCCGCTGCCCCGCGGGCTGAGCGTGGACGGTATCGGAGTGGACTTTTCCACCGCCGCGCCGGTTTCTCTCTACGGAGCTACCAAGCTGGCCTCGGAAATCATGGCCCTCGAATATGGCGCCGCGTTCGATTTCCCGGTATGGATCACGCGTTGCGGCGTGCTCGCTGGCGCAGGACAATTCGGCACGCCGGCCCAGGGCATTTTCGCCTTTTGGGTGAACGCGCACCTGCGGCGCCGACGGATTTGCTACATCGGATTCAACGGCACCGGCTACCAGGCGCGGGACGCGTTTCACCCTCGCGACCTTGCGGCCCTGTTGGTCGCTCAAATGCGCACGGCTCGATCCGATGGACAACGCGTCTATACGGCCGGCGGCGGTCCCGCCAACATGATGTCGCTCGCACAGCTCACCACCTGGTGCGACGAACGATTCGGGTGCCATGTCCCGTTCCTCGATCCGGAACCACGCATGTATGACATCCCGTGGGTGGCGATGGACAACACCGGGGCAGCCAGGGATTTCCGCTGGCATATCGAGATGTCTTTACCTGCAGTTCTCGAAGACATCGCACAACATGCCAACAACCATCCGGACTGGCTGGAATTGAGCCGCGCATGAAATCGCAGCTGCCCGCTTCCCACGAGCCGCTCCATTTGCTCTCCGTGGTGATTCCGGCCCAGAACGAAGAGGGCTGCATCGCCGCCACCGTCGAGCACCTCCACCTCGAATTGCGCTTGCAGCGGATTCCGCACGAAATCGTGGTCGTCGATGATGGCAGCACGGACTCCACCTGGAGCGTGCTCCAGGCGATCCACACTCGCATCCCGGAATGCAAACCGATCCAAAACCTCGGCGCCCACGGCTTCGGGCGCGCCATTATCCAGGGTTTTAGTCACGCAACCGGGGACGCCGTCGTTGTGATGATGGCCGATGAATCCGATGACTGCCGCGATGTGGTTCGCTACTGGCAGATCCTGGGCCAGGGTTGGGACGCCGTTTTCGGCTCTCGCTTTGTTCGCGGCGGAGGCGTGATCGACTATCCTCGGCTTAAGCTCCTAATCAACCGCTTGGCAAACCTGTTCCTGCGCCTACTGTTCGGCGTTCATCTGAACGACTTCACGAACGCCTTCAAGGCTTACCGGCGAACCGTGATCGAAGGCTGCCGCCCGTTCCTCTCGACGCACTTCAATCTCACGGTGGAACTACCGCTGAAGACCATCGTGCGCGGATATTCCTGGACGATGATGCCCATCACCTGGCGCAACCGACGCTCCGGCGAATCGAAACTCAAGATCAAGGAGATGGGCAGCCGCTATCTTTTCGTCGCCCTCTATTGCTGGCTGGAGAAGTACTTGAGCCGCGGGGATTACAACAACCCTGGGCGCAGCGCCAAGCCCGCCGATGGACCCTAAGGCACCGCGATGTATCGGGTAGGATGAGTCAAATGGCTGCTCCGGCAGTGGTACCCGCACGAGATCCAGTCTTTTCGTCACTGCGGCTCCTTACCTATGGTTGCACCCTTCCCACCTCGTCCATGGCTGGATCGAAGTGCGGAGGTCACGGCTTTGCCGCTATGACAGTGAACTGCTTGCCAAACCAATTTCGAGGCAAAAAGGCACGAAAATAGAACCACAAGAAAGCAGCCCGATACTGGGACACATTGACCATGGTGCACGGAAGCAACCGGTACAGCACGTATTCAGCATCCTCAAATACTCACGAACGACTTATGAGATGTCAACTGGTGGTGTCGTTTTTCGGTCAGGCGCTTGGTCTGATACCTCGACCGGGATCTGCCAAGGTTTCTCATCTACCGAAGTCTCTTACGCTAACCATCTTGGGGGGCTGGCGGAAGATCCGAGACCACCGACAACCTCAAGACGACCCCGAGCGATGTTTCGAAAGTAGATGGGCGGGATCGGTATCTGTAGCAGAAGTGACTCGATGAGCCGACCGAGCACGCTCTTGGGTTGCGTCCTAACCCCGTGGGAAGATGCCTTGACGAATTGTTATCAAGGAGATCAAAGGTAAGAAGTCCACCGTCCCGGCGAGCGTTTGACGAGCCGCATATCCCAACCTTCCGGATTCACCGGGATGGTAACCGTTGTTCCCACTGGCGCGGCTTCAAAGCGCTTTACATATTCCGCAAAATGCAGGTCCAGAAGGGCTGGGTGTCTCCAGTCGCGAAGGATCCCGAAACACATCAGGATCAGAAGGCAAACCGAAACAACCTTAAGAAGGGCAGGCTGGCTGCGGAAACACCATAGGAGTGACCATGCGAAGGCAAGCACGGGGAAAAACCAATAGCGAGTGGTGCCCGCGACCGCCAGCACTTCCCAGACAGAAACTCCGGCGGGCGGATGAACCGTGGGAGAAATGAGCGAAGCGGCAAGGAGCATGGTGGAAAGAAGAAGAAAAAGTTTCATTTCCACGGCCGACTTGACAAAACAGATTGCGACAATCGCAGTTCCGCCAATAGCTACACAGAGGAGGAGGATGAAAAGCAGCGCGGGAGAAATGAGTGAACCGGCAAAAAGCAGCGGGCGTGAAGGCGCTGCTAGCCGGTTGTGACCCAGCAATGTCCCAAGGTAGATCTGGCTGGCAAGTATGCGTGTGAACCATGCAGGGCTGGCGCCTAGGGCGTAATGGGGGCGGCTGGAGAATCCCTCGTTCAGCAGCGCCCACGCTTCAACAAGACAGAGCACCGCAGTAGCACCAGCTGCCACCCACCGCCAGCGGTCACGATGCCTCCATGCAAGGAAAAGCGCGATGGGCAGTAGGAAGATGCAGAACGGCCCCGTCAGGCCACAGAGCAGCAGGACTGATATATCGAATAGCCGGCCCACGGAACTTCGCGGTGTGGACGCTACAAGCAGGAGGAAGGCGCACAAAGCCAGCACCCATTGTGAATTGGAAATAGTGGCGCTCAGTTCTCTGCAACTCGGCAGCACCAGATACATGCCCGCTAAGGAGGCGCGGACATGCAGATTGCCCCACACCGAGGACCGGGAGGAGAGCAACAGGTTCACGGGGAGAGCTTGCACGGTGATCGCAATGAGGTTGAGCACCAGAGGGGCTAGGGATAATGGTGCAAGCAGCGCGAGCGAAGCTGCAAGGGACGGGAGAATTTGAAGGTATCCATTATAGGTGCGGAACAGCGCAGGCCACCATCCAAGGTTGTAGGCGTTCGCAAACCAGACGCTGCCATCCTCGGCCCAGAATTGGGCGTGGAATATCGCGTCCGGCCGCCTCGAGACCAACACCGCACAGGCGAGCAGGAAAAATGCGCCGTGCTGCCAGGAGCTAAGTTCCATCTCCTGCTGTTGTTGCTTTGCTGTCGCGTCCATTGAGGCGTCCCTTTTCAATGTCATTTGAAAGCGCCGCTCAGCCGGTGTCCGAATCGTGTGGCCGGGCGCTCGATCAGGTAATAGCTGCCCAGCGCAAGTATTAGAGGTTTAGCGGGCAGTGGCTCTAGTTTATTGTGCCCTGACTAAACGTGCGAGTTATCCGGTAGTGGGTCAGCATGACGCGCGGATCGGTAGCGCTCCTTTACGGCCTTTGGCCAACTATCAGAAACTGCCTGCCGAATATTCGCCAGGCGATCGGAAGCGAGAGATATGCTTGCAAGCACACGATCGGGTACTCCTTGCCGTCCGACATCGTATAGGGTAGAAAACGGTCTCGACAGAATTCAATTTTGAAACCGCACTTCGTGAGCACTTCCGTAAGAGCTAACTCGGTCAAGGGAAGATAGTGGTCGAAGAAATCCCAGTATGCTCCGGGCAGGTGCTTGATGTTGGGGCCCATCGCGATCAGTCGACCACCAGGAGCAAGAGCTCGGTAGGCGTGCTGCAATGTCTGATCCAGAGCCTTCTTTGTAGGAAGGTGTTCTAGGAAGTTGCTGGTGAACACAATGTCGAGACTCCCGGACGGCAGCCTCCAGGATTCAGAACAATCTTGCTGGATGATGGTGACCCCGTCCGCCGCAAACCGCAAGGCATCTGGGTTCAGGTCCATTCCAAGTTTGCGCCCACACCGCACGGCATTGATGAACTCACAGTGCCCGCACCCGAGATCCAGAACGGAGGCATGGCCTGGAATCCATCTCCCAAAAAATGAGCAGAGCTCATGCCATACACGTTTGCGATAGGCCGCTTTACCCTCAAAGCGCGACGCGTATAGCTGTTGCAGATCCGTCGGTGAATGCGGCTGAGCGCTCAAAGAGGATTCTCACTTTCGCCAATCATGGCAGGAGTTTTCAAAATACTACTACTCGCTTAGCACCTTGAGAACCAGATTCTTTTCCGCGTCCCGCGCTGAGGAAACATCTTGGGAAGTAGGGCGCATAATTCTTCGATAGTCCAAACGTGATTCGACAAGCCGCTTCCCAACGCTGGAGTCACGCGCAACGTGGAGTGCACGCGACAGAAGTTGTAATACATAAACCAGATCGCTACAGCCGCCGCATGGTTCTCAATCTTCTTGGAGAACGCATTTGTTAGGCGAGTGAAACGGCGAATGCTCATCCGCATCGAAAGGTTCTGGCGTTCCACGAAACTTGTACTCACGTGCTTCGAGTCGGGATTCCCGCTCACAACCTTCATGTCGCATCCGATACAACGAGCGGGAGAGTAGCGGGTTTGGTTCTCGTTGACCGCCCCGTAAATTTTTCTGTAGCTGCGCGTAATCAATGTCAGCGCCTAATGCGTTTCTACAGCTTGCAAATACGCTCTGTGTCCGTCAGGTGTGATCTGCACGCGGTTATTGATCCGACTGGCGCCCAGCCCAGATCGCGACGGCCGACTAAGTATGAGACGCAAAGCTTAGAAAGGATTCACGGACGGCGGAAAGGGCTGTGGAAATTATCACTACTGTCCGGCTAAGTTTTCTGGCAGCTGGTCTAACTCGCTGAAAGTAAGCCCGATAACGCATGGTCGAAGCAGGAACGATTTGAATGGAAA
>Ga0187856_1002318_pt1 | contig 14176 bp, 13 predicted proteins | sample June2016WEW_8_40_FD_132443 | JGI IMG/M metagenome (GOLD analysis project Ga0187856, IMG submission 132443) | Peatland microbial communities from SPRUCE experiment site at the Marcell Experimental Forest, Minnesota, USA - June2016WEW_8_40 | ecosystem: Environmental > Terrestrial > Soil > Wetlands...
CTTACACCTTATTTCGGGACGGATCTCGAACCAGTCTATGGTACCCCCTGTTGCATCGACCGCGAATTCCCAGGAGACCTGCTCAACGGGACGGCCGTCAAAGGAGAGCTCGATGCCCGTCTTTACGGCGAGCGCGTGGAGGTGGTGGAGACGCCCGAAAAGATCGTCCTCGCTTACCGACATGGCAATGCCGTGGTGGGCCATCCGGTCGTAAAGGGAAGGCCCGAACACATCAAAGGGGGTGGAGAAGAGATGCTTTTCCTTTTCCTTGTCCACTGAGATCATCTGCCATTCCAGACCCGTAAAATGGAGCTGCGTCTCCTCACCCATAAAGGTGGAAAGCGACCGCTTGATCAGGCTGCGGGCCTCGGAGGCAGACTGGCGCCGGCCGAAGACCTCCTCGTCGATGGCCCGCCTCAGTTGCTCGTCGACCGCCTCCCGCTTATCCAGGGCAAGGGCGTGAAAGAGGGCGTCGTAAAGGACCGGTTTTCGCTTCTTGGTCCTGATCGTCAGGGGAACACGACCCATCTCTACCGACCTGACCAGAGAGATGATGGCCTGCGAGGGCGAAAAGGAATACGGGCCAGACCGGCATTGGGGCGTGATGAGGAACCTGCCCCTCTTGTCGGCGCTGATAACGAGCCTGTACCCGCTGGCGCGGGTGGCGCGGACTCTCATCTCCTTTCCCTCGACCATGCACGCAAGCGACCGGAGCACACGCGCGGCGCCGGACTTCTTGATAAAGAACGGCAGCGTCCTGAAGACCTCCACAGGGATGCAGAATTGGCGCCCGTCCGTCTCCCGCAGACGGGCCGCCATCACCCGGTTCCTTCGACAGGCAGCCCCCACAAGGTCAAAGCAATGCCACCCCTCGGTCCCGCTCACCCGGCCCATCTGCGTGCGCTCGTCGTTAAAAACGAAATCACCAATGAGCGTGCCCCGCACTCTCTTGTTATTCTCCAGCGAGCACGCTTTTCGCGCGACGATCTCATCTCCCCGCACATCGAGCTCCGTCCAGGTGGCGGCCCGAACCTCACCCAGCCATTCGATGCGAGACTTCCGCGATCCGTCACGATAGTAGACCGGATAACGGTTTTCCGCGCGGTTCAGGAATGCGAAGAGCGACAGGGACATCTCCTGTCTGTAGCCGGACCTCACAAGATACGCGATCTCCACCGGCAGCGTTCGGTCGGATGGCAGGTCCCCGATCCTCCTGCCGTCTCTCTCGGGGAAGGCCCTCAGGCCCTCCTCCGTCTCTTCGACAATGATCTCAAACCGGCCCTCCCCCTTCTTAACGACTCCGGGCGGGTTGACCCCGGCGGCCCTGAAGGTCGGCCGCGACACAACCGCGCCGCCTTCCGGCCGGCCGGATCGTTTGAAGAGGCCTGCCGCGAGCCGGTCCCGATGGGGCGGGTCTTCTCTTGTCATCTTGAAGACGTTCGGCCTAAAAAAATGGACAAGCGTCATAAGGGCGGCCACGACGTGGCTGCATCGCTCGCTGCCGTTATGGTCGGGGTGGGAGCACCGGAACCTTAGACGATCCCCTTCTTGCGAGACGCGCACGGTTGCAGGACGGGACATGGCTGAATCGGGAGCTCCGGCCAGGTCGAGAATGAGCACTGCATCCGCCTCCCAGCCGATACGGGTGATCCGGCGGTCCATAAAGAGCCTGAAACCCGTGAAGATCTCCCTTTTCTCCGCGTCTGCGTAAACGTTGTGAGGAGGGAGCGCCGCCAGGGCCTCGACGAGAACCTGTTCCGAGCGTGTGAGGGCCATAAAGAAAATACCTTTAAATACCTACCATAGAGAGGGGAAAACTTCAATTACCGATGGGGGTAGCTCACGAACACATGGCACACGCCGCTTATCACGCTTATATTCAATATAAAGGGAAATTATGACGACCCGGACTCCTGCACGCTCATATGGCTGAAAGCCCTGCTTCTTCCCTGCCGTTTTTCCGCATCATCCTCCGCCGGCTGATGCTGCCGGCCGTTATCCCGTTAGTGGCCGTGCTGCTGGCAGGCATGGCCGCGGCGGCCTCGGACAAAAAGGGCGGCGAGGAATTTCCTGTGCCGCCGCCGCCGTTTACCCCGGGCATCTTCCCTTGCAGCTCCTGTCACGAAGGCATGGAGGTGAACACGCAGAAAAGGGAGTTGGGCGAGCACACGCATATCACGCTTCGTCACGCGCCTGAAGTCCTGACCTGGTGCTTCATCTGCCACGACGCAAAGAACAGGGACAAGCTCCATCTGGTCAACGGAGACCTGATCGATTTTACCGGGTCATACCGCCTGTGCGGGCAGTGTCATGGGACCAATTACCGGGACTGGAAAGCGGGCATCCACGGCAAGAGGATCGGCTATTTCGCGGGCGGCAGGAGGACCTATTTCCTGTGCGTCAACTGCCACAACCCGCACGACCCCAAATTCAAGCCCTTGAAGCCGGAGCCCCCGCCGTTCAGACCTTTGGATAAACAAAATGGCCCATAAACGTTTTACCCGCAGAGAATTCCTTCGCACCCTCGCCGTTGCCGGGGCCTCCGGCGCCGCCTTCTCCCTGGCCTCGTGCACCAAAGCGGAGAGGGAACAATTCTTCCAGAAGCATTTCCTCGAGATGACGGAGTCGGAAAAGAAGCAGACGGTCAAGAGGCTGGAGGAGCGGTACCTGGAGCAGTATGGACTGACATTCAGCGTGAGCGCTCAGGGGGCGACGCCCCACACCCTATGGGGGTACGGCCTCGACCTTTCGCGCTGCATCGGGTGCAGGCGATGCGTCTATGGCTGTGTGAGGGAGAACAACCTGTCGCGGCACAATCCCCAGGTCCAGTGGATCAGGGTACTCCGGTTGAAAAAGGGGAACCTCACCAATCTGGAGCAGGCCGAGGATTACTACAACCCGCCTGAAGTACCCGAGGAAGGCTATTTTTACATGCCGGTTCAATGCCAGCATTGCGAGAATCCGCCCTGCGTCAAGGTGTGCCCGGTCCATGCCACCTGGAAGGAGCCGGACGGCTTGGTCGTCGTCGATTATAACTGGTGCATCGGCTGCAGGTACTGTATGGCCGCCTGCCCTTACCGAGGCAGGACGTTCAACTGGTCCGAGCCGAAGCTGCGAAAAGATGAATGGAACACGCAGGTCCACTACCTGGGCAACCGGCCCCGGATAAGAAATGTCGTCGACAAGTGCACCTTCTGCATCCAGCGCGTGAGAAACGGCAGATACCCCGCGTGCGTGGAAGCATGTCCCACGGGGACGAGAAAGTTCGGGAATCTCCTCGATCCCGACAGTGAGATACGTTACCTGATCGACCATAAGAGGGTATTTCGCCTCAAAGAGGATCTGAATACGGAGCCGAAATTTTATTACTTCTTTGCGGAATAGGGTAAGGGGGTTATGAAGGCGAGGCATTTAACCGAGCGAAGCGAGCTGAGGGGGAAGGCTCCATGAGCTTTGCTCATGGAGAGGGCGCTGAGCCCCAGTAATTGCGGAATAGGGTGAGAACATGGAAGCCTGGAGATTTTATAAGAAGACGCTGAGACTTGTCGTGTCAGGTGGACCTCTCTACTATACCTGGTGCCTTTTCCTGATCGGCGTCATCCTTTTGGGTCTCACCTACTACCTGCGTCAGATGGATCAGGGGCTGATCGTGACACACATGCGCGACGAGGTGTCGTGGGGCATGTATATCGCCAATTTCACGTACCTCGTCGGGGTGGCGGCAGCGGCTGTCCTCCTCGTCATACCCGCCTACGTGTACGACTTCAAGCCGATCAAGGAGATCGTGGTCCTCGGAGAGCTGTGGGCGGCATCATCCATCGTCATGGCCCTCCTGTTCGTCTTCGTCGACCTGGGCCGGCCGGACAGGTTCTGGCATCTCATCCCCTATATCGGATGGCTCAGTTTCCCCCGGTCCCTCCTCGCCTGGGACGTGCTCGTCCTCAACGGGTACCTGCTCCTCAACACATTCATTCCCGTGTACATGCTCGTGAAGCTCTACTATGGAAAAGAACCGAACAAAAAATTCGTGATCCCCCTGATCCTGGTCTCCATACCCTGGGCCGTGGGCATCCATACGGTGACGGCCTTCCTCTACAACGGACTGGAAGCACGACCTTTCTGGAACGCGTCGATCCTCGCGCCCCGGTTCCTGGCATCCGCTTTCTGCTCGGGCCCGGCCATGGTGATCGTCATGTTCCAGGTAGTCAGGCGGATCTCCTACATCAAGATCGAGGACTCAGCCCTTTTCAAGATTGCCGAGCTCATCGCCTATGCCATGTTTCTCAACCTGTTCCTCCTCTCTGCCGAAGTCTTCAAGGAATATTACTCGGATACCATTGATCTTTCCTCCCTCCGGTACATGTATCAGGGGTTGGATGGCCACCGGGTGCTCGTGCCCTGGATGTGGACGGCCCTCGGCTTCAACGTGACAGCCTTTTTTCTTTTCCTCATGAGGCGGACGAGGAAATGGCTCCCCACCCTCAATCTGGGCTGTCTGCTCATCATAGTGGGCGTCTGGATCGAGAAAGGGCCCGGTTTTGTCCTGCCCGGCTTTGTACCCTCTCCCCTTGGGGAGATTTACGATTACGTGCCCAACCAGCTCGAGCTCTTCGTCTCCTTCGGCGTGTGGGCCGTGGGAATCCTTATGTTCACCCTCTTCATGAAGGTCGCCATCCCCATCGAGCGGGGCGATTTTGTGCATACGACAACCGCTAAGGACGCCTGGGGCGCGGGGATTATAGCGCCCAAGCCGTGAAAAAAGTCTCTTCCCTTTCTGGCGGTGGGCCTTCTCCGAGATTATATTAACCTATAACCCGGATGAGTTCGGGGGCAGGCACGGACGGGTTTGCGGCGCGCGCTTCTCGACTCCCCGAAGGCCGCCGGAGAGAAATTCTTAGGGACTGATCACATTTCACGCAAGGAGGAAGGTATGTACACTGCGAAAGATTACACGAAGTTGATAGGGATGGAAGGCTTCAGCGACACGCTCCTCAACAACCATTTTACCCTGTATCAGGGGTACGTGACGAACACCAACAAGCTCCTCGACACATTCGCCCAGCTCAAGGACGAGAAAACGGCGACCCCGGAGTTCGCGGAGCTTCACCGGAGATTGGGATGGGAGTTTAACGGCATGCGCCTGCACGAATACTACTTCGAGAACCTCGGCGGCAAAGGGCAGATCAACAAAGACGGGGCCTTTGCAAAAAAACTGGCCCAGGACTTCGGGAGCTACGAGACCTGGGAAAAGGACTTCAGGGCAATCGGCGCTATGAGGGGCATCGGCTGGGCCGCCCTCTACCAGGATACGGCCGGCGGCAAGCTGATCAACTTCTGGATCAACGAGCACGACCAGGGACATCCGGCCGGCTGCGCGCTCATCCTCATCATGGACGTTTTCGAGCATGCTTACATGGTCGACTACGGCACGAAGAAGCCGGGATACATCGATGCCTTCTTCAAGAACGTGAACTGGCAAGCAGTAGAAGCGCGCCTCAAGTAAGACTCGCGTCTTTTCTCTTTCCCTCTTCCCGCGGCCGCCAACCGCAGTGCCGGCGGCCGTTCCTCTTCACTCGTCACTCACCCACGAGTGCATAGTGCTGTGCGCGCACGATATAGGTCGTATAGGTCCTATAAGACTTATAGTAAGAAAGACAGGAAACGCTCCGATTGACAATGATGCCGTCCCGTGGTAAACAAAGGGTCCATGCTCGGTGCTCTTATCAAACCTTTCAAGGGTCCTCCCTACAGCAGTGCGGATGAAGCAGTCAGGCTCGTGAATTGCAATCGGTACGACTTCGCTGTTTTCGTCCCGGCGACGTCTGTGGAAGAGGTGAAGGATATCGCCGAAAACGGGCTTTGTATGCCCCCAAAGTCGACCTACTTCCATCGGAAGGCACTCACCGGGCTCGTGTTCCATAAATATGCCTGAGTTCATAGGTCCTGACGAAACCCTGGACGTGTTGTGCGACGAGAAGGTACGGCTTATTCAGAAGAAAAAGGGGTATCGCCTTTCCATGGACCCCCTTCTGCTCGCGAACTTCGTCACCCTGAAGCGTCACGAGACCCTTTTGGATATAGGCACGGGTTGTGGTATCATACCTGTATATCTGTCGAGAAAAGGCATTGAAAACAGGATTGTCGGAATAGAGATCCAGGAAGAATTGTACGGCCTTTCCCTGAGGAACAAGGAATTGAATGGATGCGCGAATGTGACGTTCGTGAAGGGCGACGTAAGAACGGCGGGAAAAGACCTCGGCACGTTTCACGCGATCGTGTCGAACCCGCCCTACGTAAAAGAACGGACCGGGAGGAAAAGTCCGGGGCAGTCCCGCCTTCTCGCTCGCCACGAGTCGGCCCTCGACCTTCCCTCGCTGCTTGCTGTCGCTTCTTCGCTGCTTGCGACCCGCGGCAGGCTCTGCGTCGTCTATCCGGCCGGCAGGCTGGCCGAGCTGTTGTACACGGCGAAGTCCCTGGGCCTGGAGCCGAAGAGACTCCGGCCGGTCTATTCAAGGCAGGGCGAGCCGGCCGTGCTTTCTCTTGTCGAGTGCATAAAGAACGGCGGGGCGAACCTGTTGGTAGAGCCCGCGCTTTACATATTCGCGGAGAATGATTACACGCAAGAAGTGAAAACATACTATGCGTGAAAGGGCATACATGGAAGAGGTGGTGCAGCTCATCAGGGAAGACCTTGAGAAGCTTGAGATTTCTATCGAAAAGCTCCTCACTACCCGGATTCCGTTCATAAGGGATGTCGTCCACCACCTGACGAGGTCGGGAGGAAAGAGGATAAGGCCCATTCTGGTGATCCTCTGCTCGCGGCTCTGCGGCTGCCGGTCGGACGAGCACCTTCCCTATGCCGCGATCGTGGAGTTTATCCATACCGCCACCCTCCTCCACGACGACGTGGTCGACAACGCCGAGACAAGGAGGGGCGCCGCCACGGCCAATATCCTGTGGGGAAACGAGCCCAGCGTGCTCGTAGGCGACTTCCTCTTCACCAAGTCCTTTGACCTGATGGTAGCCCATCACAACGAAGAGATCCTGAAGGTCATGTCGAAGGCGACCACCGACCTTGCCGAAGGCGAGATCATGGAGCTGCTCAAGACATCCGACGCGCAGACCCTGGAGGAGGAGTATTACGAGGTGATTGCCAGTAAGACGGCGGTGCTGCTCTCCGCTGCCTGTGAGATAGGCGCCCTCCTCGGCGGCGTGGAGCATGAAAAGCGCATCGCCCTCCGCGATTTCGGCTTCCATATGGGCATGGCCTTCCAGCTCACCGACGACCTGCTCGATTATACGTCGACCGACAGGACCCTCGGAAAGGACACCGGCAGAGACCTGAAAGAGGGCAAGGTCACCCTTCCCCTGATACACGCGCTCAAGACCGCCACTCAAACGGAAAGGGAGTCGATAGAAGAGAACCTCACAAAATTACACACCACGAACGAGGACTTCCGGAAGGTGAAAAACATCATCGAAAAGTACGGCGGACTTGACTACACCGCCCGCATCTCGAAAGGACACATCGATGCCGCAAAAACCCTGCTTAATGTGTTCCCCGCCTCGCAATACAAGAAGGCCCTCGTCGATCTCGCGGACCACATCCTTGCGAGAGAATCCTGAGAAAGCTATTTGTACACATCTCCACGTGGCGCTGTATTGACGATCGCGATAATCCTTTCTTCCCTGATAACTTCAAGAATGATGCGATATTCGCCAACCCGGAGCCGGTGGAAGCCTCGCAGCGGACCAAGTAAAGGTTCCACATTGGGATGCTGCAAAGGGTCCTCGTGCGTGCATAGCGATATCAGTTCTTTGTTGAATCGTTCTCTTGCGGGTTTACCGAGCTTATGGAAATATTTTTCTGCCTTTGACGATACCCTCACAGTCCAGCTCCGAGAGGTCTTTTCCTCCACCTGCTTTTATCTCCTCGATTCCTTCCTTGCATTCATCAACAAAGCCGGGTATGTTGAGAAGTTCCATGGTCTCCTTGTGACGCTCGATATACTGAAGCGCTAATTCCTCAAATATGTCGGCCAGCGTCCTGTTTTCATATCCGGCAATTGCCCTCACCAAACGCAGTTTCTCTTCAGGCAGCCTTAACGTGGTCGCTGTTTTACCTGATGCCATTATAGTCTCACCTCCCGGTGGTAAAAAACGTCTCAGCCGGATATCTCCAGCCGGTAGCAATATTATAATATTATGGCGTCATGGTGTCAAATTGGTTGCGGAGCCCATGCCGAGCTTAAAAGAAAGAACCCCCATGGAGGAGGCCGGCTCTCCTCTTATCTTCCGAAGTCCGCGAAAAGCTGGTCTATCTCTTCCTGGCTGAGTGTCTCGCCGGAAGGCGCAGCGCAGTCCTGCTGCGCAGGGGCCGGGCCCTTTGGCCCGGCTGCCGGGGTAAAATCCGCAAGGCCGGCCAGGAGGGAATCAAGGTCCCCCTGGGAAAGACCGGCGGCCGGCGCAGCCGGCGCAGCCGGCGCAGTGCCTTCCGCCGGGTCTGCCGGCCCCGAAGCCCCGTGTTCTGCGGTAAGACCCAATAATGCGTTCAGGTCGTTCTGCGACAAAAGGTCGGTCATTATGCTCTTTTCCGCGGGGCATAAAGCCGCTCACCCGATCGTTATGCCCATAGTAATGATCGGCTTTTTGCGGAAAAGACTTAATCGACACAAAAACGGCCCGCGCAAAAAACTTAACTCTCCTTTGGCTGAGAAGCTGTGAAAAAATTGACTTTCGGTCGTCACCCCGGTGAAAACCGGGGTCCAGGTTGTTTGTAACATACTGAAAAGACTGGATGTCCCGCCTGCGCGGGATTAAGGCCCGCTTCGCTCTACCGGCGTCCGCCGGAATGACGGCAAAGGATCCCCAAACGATTTTTTCACAGCTTCCGACTTACTGGTGGTCCTTCCACATGCCGTATCTTTCCCTCAGTACCCTGTGAAGGATCTTGCCGTTGCCCGTTCTCGGCATCTCCTCGTCCTTGATGAGGACGACGCTCTTCGGCACCTTGAAACCGGCGATCTTGCCTTTGCAGAACTGACTGAACTCTTCCGGCGTCGCCGTCTGCCCCTCATGGAGCACGACAACCGCCATAACCGACTCTCCCCACTTTTCGTGCGGCACACCGATGACCGCCACGTCTTTGACCTTCGGGTGGCCGCCGACGCAATTCTCCACTTCCGAGGGGAAGATGTTCTCGCCGCCGGAGATAATCATGTTCGCTTTTCTGTCCACCAGGAACAGGTAACCCTCTTCGTCTTTGTAACCCATGTCGCCGGCGCTGAAGTACTCACCTTTCATCGCAGCCTTCAGCTTCTCGGGCTCTTTCCAATAACCGGAAAGGAGCATGGGACTTCTCGAATAGACTTCGCCGACCTTATGAGGCTCTGTCACGAGGTTCCCCTCCTCGTCGTACAGTTTCAGGAGGTCCGTCCCGATGACTTCGCGGCCGCACGAGCCGAGCTTCGTAATCTGTTCTTCAGGCTGGAGTATGGTGACGACGCCTGCCTCCGTCGACCCATAGGCTTCGTCGAGCTTGGAGTTCGGGAACATCTCGAGGATACCGAGCTTCGTATCCCTTCGCGCAGGAGCGGAAGAGATGAGGAGCTTCTTGATGGAGGTCAGGTCGTACTTGCTCTTCACCGCATCGGGAAGGGAGAGGAGCATGATATAGTGCGTCGGAACGAGGGAGGTAAACGTAATCTTGTGATCCGAGAACGTCTTGAGGAGGTCTTCGGCATCGAAGCTTATCATGTTGTAGCACATGACCGTTCCACCTAACCACGTGTTGACGAAGGAGTAGTTGAGCGAATTGATGTGACAGCAGGGCATGACGAGGAGGGTCACGTCGTCGAAACCGAAGCCGTGGCCGGGGATCATGACGAAATACTGTGCAATCAGCGACCTGTGGCTCTTCATGACGCCCTTGGGCTTGCCCGTCGTGCCGCTTGTGTACATGATGATCCAGATGTCCTCCGGTTCGACCTTTGTAGCCGGCTCCTCGGGGCTTGCCGCAGCCAGGGCATCTTCGAAGGAAACCCAGCCGTCGTAATGCGGGTTGTCAACAGCGAAGGATAGGTACTTTTTCACTGTAGGGAGGTTCTTCTTCATCCCGGATGCCATCTCTATCCACGGAAACGCCTTGCCGTCTCTCGGGTTCTTCCCCCCCTGCACCAGAAAGGCCTTGCATTCGCTGTGGTTGATGTTGTACTCCATTTCCGGGGTGGAAAGCCTGAACATGATGGGCACGACGATGAACCCGCCCTTTGCGGCGGCGGCGTATATGTCCATCCACTCCACGCAGTTATACCCGAGTGCCGCGAACCTGTCGCCCTTTTTCAAGCCCATATCCGCAAGGGCGTTCGCCAGCCGGCAGGCCCGCTCGTTCCACTGCGTGAAGGTGTACTCCTTGTACAGGTCTTTGGCCCCTATCTTGTTCGGCCATTTAACCGCGTTTAACCTCAGCACCTCTTTTGCCGTCATCCAATACGCGTTGTCCATATACGCCTCCTCCTGCGTTTTATATTTGTGCGAAAACACGGCTCAGGCCGCGTCCGGCCGCGCTTTTTCGCATCAGCTACCGCGCTATCAGGGCAGCGCCAAGGGCTGCCGTGATCTGCGGCTCTTCCGGAACCACAATCTCGCTGCCCAGCTCCGCCTCTAAGGTCCTGACGAGCCCTATATCTTTTGCGCCACCCCCTGTGACCACGCATTCGGGGGCAAGACCGACGCGCGTGACGAGGTTGGCGATCTTCGATGCTATGGCCTTATGGACTCCCGCCAGGATATCCGCCGGAAGGGCCCCCTCCGCGATCCGCGACACCGCCTCCGATTCAGCGAAGACCGCGCACCCGGTCGTGAATTCGACGGGCGACTTCGACCTGAGGGAGACTGCGCCGATCTCTTCCAGGGTCATGTGGAGGATGCGGCTGATCACCTGCAGGAATCTTCCACTCCCTCCGGCGCACTTTTCATTCAGGACAAAGCCGGTGATCCTCCCCGCGCTGTCGACCCGGATCGCCTTGCTGAACTGGGCGCCTATATCGATGACGGTCCTCGCGTGAGGAAACAGGTAATGAACACCCGCCCCGTGACAGGCGATGTCCGTCGCGGTCTCGTCGGCGAAATCGACCGCGCCCGATCCATAGCCGGTAGCCCTGGTAAACGCGATGTCGGCCATCGAGAGCCGGGCTTTGTCGAGGGCGGCCTCTGCGACCGTTCTTGCCGTCTCCCTGTAGCTCCCCACCGAGGGTATGACCGCGGATGCCAGGACGCTCCCGCCTTCGCAGACAACCGCCTTTGAAAAGCCGGATCCTATATCGATGCCAAGCACATAACTCATTCGCACGCCCATCCTGACAGACAATCGGAAACGGAAGAACTCACCGGGAGGCACGCCTGCGCCGCGCGCCTCATGAGAAGAATGTGGCCTCCTTCAGGGTCCGCCCGCTCCTCTGCAGCGTTTCTCCGCTTTTGAGCGCATTCCGGTATATCTGTTTCCCGGCAAGCGCCGCACCGAGGGCCCCGGTGAGGAGGGGCTCGGGCGGGACCAGAACGGGAAAGGTGAATTTTGCGGCCAGGGCCCTGACCAGGCCGATGTTCTTGGCGCCGCCGCCGGTCACGGCCACGTCCGGCTCTATCTTGAGCTTGCTTACGAGCGCATATATCCGCGTGGCGACGGCTTCATGGATCCCGGCGATCAGGTTGGGTACGCTTTCACCGTTTGCAAGCCGGCCGGTCACCTCGGCTTGTGCAAAAACCGTGCAGGTATTGCTGATCTCGGCAGGCCTTTCCGCGGAAAGGGAAAGCTCCCCGAGCCGGGCGAGGGGGACGCCAAGGACATCGGCCATCACCTCGAGAAACCGGCCCGTACCCGCGGCGCATTTATCGTTCATCACGAAACCGGTGACCTTGCCGTTCAGGATCTTGATGCCCTTGCTATCCTGGCCTCCCACGTCGACCACCGTCCGCACCGTGGGCAAAAGGTGGTGGATCCCTTTTGCGTGGCACGTGATCTCTGTCACTTGCTTGTCCGCGAAAGGCACATTTATTCTCCCATATCCGGTAGCCACGACAAAGACCAGGTCTTCGAAGACGAGGCCGGCCTGCGCCAGAGCGTCTTCCATCACCCGGTAGGCCAGCCTCCGGTGCTCCGGGCCTGTGGGGCCGATTATTGACGACACAACGGCGGACTCGTCCATGACGGCCACTTTCGTCATCGTGGAGCCGATATCGATACCCGCGAAATAGTGCATTACCCGCTCACGCCTGTTGGGAAGTGAATAATTCTGCCCACAGAACATAGTTCTGCATTACTATAGAGAAACCTTATCCGAATTCGTGACGCCGTGTCAACAAAAAGTGGTAAATATTCTCACTGCAATCGGCGACAGTTTCACCGTCTATCCTGAATATATGGTGGGTGTGCTGCCCCTCGCGCCGCGCTTCATCGCAATAATCTCTATAATTTTACCCGCTTCCTTGTGTGGCACGGTTTATGCTTAAATCCCTTCTATGTATAAACGGAGGGAGTCACCCATGAAACAGCTAGGTGTTGCAATCTCCAAAGAAAAGGACCGGCAATTCCGGATATGTTTTACCGAAAACGACGTGCGGCGCGCGTGCCGCATGATGGTGTGCGGCCAGCACAGCGAGTCGTGCATGAGACTGATGGAAGAAAATGGGGTAACGTGTGAACTCTGTTATGCCGTTCTCACCGCTTTGGGAAAATACCCGTCCCGCATAGAGACCAACTGACTTTATCCGACTGCCCGTATATTCTTGCTGCGGCCGAAGGGAATGCCAAGCTTCCGCATCCGGTGGCGCAAAGTCGCGGGGTTGATCCCGAGGATTTCGGCCGCGCCGCTTTTCCCCTCTATTCTGCCATTGGCTATCTTCATCACCTGCCTGATATGCTGCGCCTCCATTTCTTCGAGCTTGAACGGCCCGCTTGGCGACTCCACTACCTGCCGGGGAGGCACGGCGATATCGTCGAAGGTGAGAGGCTTGCCATTCGACTGGATGAGGGCCCGCTCCACGACATTCGCCACTTCCCGCACATTCCCGGGCCAGTCGTATCTGAGGAGCCGGTCGATGGCGCCCTGGGCCAGGGCGGGCGTGATGCGCAGGCCCATCTCGTGCACTTTCTTCTCCATGAAGTGGCTGACGAGGGCCGGGATATCCGCTTTTCGCTCCCTGAGCGGCGGAATCCTGATGGGGAACACGCCGAGACGATAATAAAGGTCAGGCCTGAAAACCCCTTCCGCGACTAACTCCTCGAGGTTCCTGTGGGTCGCGGAAATGATCCTTATGTCGATTTTGATGGCCTGGGAGCCCCCTACCCTCTCGATCTCCTTCTCCTGCAGGACCCGCAGCAGCCTGACCTGAGCCTGCGCGGGCAGTTCGCCCACCTCGTCCAGAAAAATCGTCCCCTTGTCGGCCCGCTCGAAGCGGCCCCTCCGCTGTATCACCGCCCCGGTAAAAGCGCCCTTTTCATGGCCGAAAAGCTCGCTGTCCAGCAGCGTTTCAGGGATTGCGCCGCAATTGACGGCGACCAGCGGTCCGTTGTGCCGCGGTGAGAGATTATGGATGGCGTGCGCAATCAACTCCTTGCCGCTTCCCGTCTCGCCGACCAACAGCACGGGGCCGGGCAAAGGGCCCACTTTCCACACCTGTTCCATCACCTCTCTCAAGCCGAAGCTTGAGCCGACTATCTCTTCCTTCCAATCTCTTTGCAGCTCGTCCCGCAGATAACGGTTCTCATCGGCCAGCATGTCCCTCAGTTTCACAAGCTCGACGTACCTCCGGCTGTTCGCGAGGGCGATGCCCGTGGGCTCGTTGACAACGGACCAGAGCCGGCCGTGCCGTTCGTCATACCGGCCCTCTCCCGCCGCCCGCACGATAAGCGAGCCGATAAACCGGTGCTGGATAATGAGCCGGCCCACGACCAGAGAGGAATCGGGCCACTTAAGGTGGGATGCAACCCTCTCCATTATAGGGTCCTCCCGGACTTGGCCGCATACCCGCACCCGTGGATAGTTCTCCACATCCTCAAGCTCCCTCCTGAGGTGCGGAGGCATTGCCACCTTGTCGGAACGGAGCGCGTCGCCCCCTGCTTCATCGGCGCTTGCGACCACTTCCAGGATACCCGAAGATACATTATAGACGGTAAGCA
>Ga0187856_1002327_pt1 | contig 14129 bp, 12 predicted proteins | sample June2016WEW_8_40_FD_132443 | JGI IMG/M metagenome (GOLD analysis project Ga0187856, IMG submission 132443) | Peatland microbial communities from SPRUCE experiment site at the Marcell Experimental Forest, Minnesota, USA - June2016WEW_8_40 | ecosystem: Environmental > Terrestrial > Soil > Wetlands...
ACCTTGTCGAGGAAGCGCTGCTCGAGCCGCTTCTTCGACTCGTCGTATTGCTTGCGGATGGCTTCGATCTCCGCCATCACCTTGTCGTTGGGCGAAGCGAACAGCCACCATTGCGAGCGCGGATATTCCTCGAGCACCGCGCGGGTGATCTTGGTGTCCTTCTTGAACCCCTTGGGCCCGGCAATGCCCTGGCGGCCCTCCAAGAGTTCGGCAAGACGGCCATAGACGTTGCGGTCGAGGATCGCCTGCTCGTCGTCACGGTCCTTGGCCAGCCGCTCGATTTCCTCGCGCTCGATGGCGAGCGCGCGCTCGTCCTTGTCGACGCCGTGCCGGTTGAACACGCGGACCTCGACGACCGTGCCCTGAACTCCGGGCGGAACGCGCAGCGAGGTGTCGCGCACGTCGGAGGCCTTTTCGCCGAAGATGGCGCGCAGCAGCTTTTCCTCGGGCGTCATCGGGCTCTCGCCCTTCGGCGTGATCTTGCCGACCAGGATGTCGCCGGCCCGCACTTCGGCACCGATATAGACGATACCGGCCTCGTCGAGATTCTTCAGCGTCTCTTCCGAGACGTTTGGAATGTCGCGGGTGATTTCCTCGGGACCGAGCTTGGTGTCGCGCGCCATCACCTCGAATTCCTCGATGTGGATCGAAGTGAAGACGTCGTCCTTGACGATGCGCTCGGAAAGCAGGATCGAGTCCTCGAAATTGTAGCCGTTCCACGGCATGAACGCGACCAGCGCATTGCGGCCGAGCGCGAGTTCGCCGAGGTCGGTCGAGGGGCCGTCCGCAATGATGTCGCCCTTCTTGACCTGGTCGCCGACCTTCACCAGCGGCCGCTGATTGATGCAGGTGCTCTGGTTCGAGCGCTGGAATTTCTGCAGCCGATAGATATCGACGCCGGGCTTGGTCGGGTCCGGCTCGTCGGTGGCGCGGATCACGATGCGGGTAGCGTCGACCTGATCGACGACGCCGGTGCGGCGCGCGGCGATGGCGGCGCCCGAATCGCGCGCCACGACGCCTTCCATGCCGGTGCCGACGAAGGGGGCCTCGGCATGCACCAGCGGCACCGCCTGGCGCTGCATGTTGGAACCCATGAGCGCGCGGTTGGCGTCGTCGTTCTCGAGGAACGGGATCAGGGCTGCTGCCACCGAAACAAGCTGCTTCGGCGACACGTCCATGAAATCCACCTTGTCGGGCGGAATGAGCTGCACGTCGCCGGCATGGCGCACGACCACGAGATCGTCGGTGAAGCGCCCGCGCGCGTCGATGGCGGAATTGGCCTGGGCGACGGTATAGCGGCCTTCCTCCATCGCCGAGAGATAGATGACCTCGTCGGTGACGCGGCCGTCCTTCACCTTGCGGTAGGGCGTCTCGACGAAGCCGTATTTGTTCACCCGCGCATAGGTCGCGAGTGAGTTGATCAGGCCGATATTCGGCCCTTCCGGCGTCTCGATCGGACAGATGCGGCCGTAATGCGTCGGGTGCACGTCGCGTACTTCGAATCCGGCGCGCTCGCGCGTCAATCCGCCGGGCCCCAGCGCCGAGAGCCGTCGCTTATGGGTGATCTCCGACAGCGGATTGGTCTGGTCCATGAACTGCGAGAGCTGCGAGGAGCCGAAAAACTCGCGCACGGCGGCCGCCGCCGGCTTGGCGTTGATCAGGTCCTGCGGCATGACCGTGTCGATATCGACCGACGACATGCGCTCCTTGATCGCGCGCTCCATGCGCAGAAGGCCGATGCGATACTGGTTTTCCATCAGCTCGCCCACCGAGCGCACCCGCCGGTTGCCGAGATGGTCGATGTCGTCGATCTCGCCCTTGCCGTCGCGCAGGTCGACCAGCGTGCGGATCACCGCGATGATGTCCTCCTTGCGCAGGATGCGCATGGTGTCCTCGGCGGTGAGGTCGAGCCGCATGTTCATCTTCACGCGCCCGACCGCGGAGAGGTCGTAGCGTTCGGAATCGAAGAACAGCGATTGGAACATCGACTGCGCGGTGTCGATGGTCGGCGGCTCGCCCGGGCGCATGACGCGATAGATGTCGAACAGCGCCTCCCCGCGCGTCATATTCTTGTCGACCGCGAGCGTGTTGCGGATATAAGCGCCGACATTGATGTGATCTATGTCGAGGAGCGGCAGCTCCTTGTAGCCGAGATCAATGAGCGAACTCAGTGGCGTTTTGCCAACTTGTATATCCCACTCGCCGTCTTTTCGCTCCGTGCCCGTGATCTCGTCGCCCGCCTCGGCGTATATTTCCCCGGTTTTTGTGTTGACGAGGTCCTCCGCGAGGTAACGTCCGATCAGTTCCGGATCGGTCATCCGAAGAGCCTTGAGACCCTTTTCTGCCAGCTGACGTGCCGAGCGTACCGTCAGCTTCTTGCCCTCTTCAAGAACGATCTTACCGGTGTCGGCATCGACAAGGTTTTTTATCGCCTTGTAGCCGCGGAGCCGGTTGGCATCGAACGGCACGCGCCAGCCGTCCTTGGTGCGCTTGTAGGGCACCTGCTTGTAGAAGGTGTTGAGAATCTCCTCCCCGCTCATGCCGAGCGCATAAAGCAGCGACGTGACCGGGATTTTGCGCCGCCGGTCGACGCGCGCGTAAACGATGTCCTTGGCGTCGAACTCGATGTCGAGCCACGAACCGCGGTAGGGAATGATGCGGGCCGCGAACAACAGCTTGCCCGAGGAGTGCGTCTTGCCCTTGTCGTGATCGAAGAACACGCCGGGCGAGCGATGCATCTGCGAGACGATGACGCGCTCGGTGCCGTTGACGATGAACGTGCCGTTGTTGGTCATGAGCGGGATGTCGCCCATGTAGACGTCCTGCTCCTTGATGTCCTTGACCGACTTGGCGCCGGTTTCTTCGTCGATATCGAACACGATCAGGCGCAGCGTGACCTTGAGCGGCGCGGCGTAGGTCATGCCGCGCTGGCGACACTCGTCGACGTCGTATTTGGGCCCTTCGAATTCGTACTTCACGAATTCGAGCATCGAGGTGTTGGAGAAGTCGGAAATCGGGAATACGGATTTGAACACCGCCTGCAGGCCCTCGTTGGGCCGGCCGCCTTGCGGCTCCCGCACCAGCAGGAATTGGTCGTAGGATGCCTTCTGAACCTCGATGAGGTTCGGCATCTCCGCGACTTCCTTGATTTTTCCGAAAAACTTGCGAACGCGCTTCCGACCGATAAACGTCTGCGCCATCATGTCCTCTCGCTCAATCGAACCCGTGGGCTCGAACCATTCGGCTCAAACCACCACGCTCGAATCCACGGGCCTTAAGCCCTGTGGTTCGAGGTATCGAGGCGATTAAGGCGACTCTCCAGAAGGCCGCCATCCATCGCGACCATCGGGACAGGCGTCGAACCGCCCTATGTACCGTGATTCGGAGAAGATTTCCGAATCATCTCAATACTCTCGCCGCTAGACGGCGATCATGGTGATTCCGGGACCGCGGCCGCCGAAATCACCGATTTCCACTGTTTCCCTGCGCTCGCGCCCAGGGGTTTAGCTTAAGTAAGCATTGTTTACTTAAGCTCAACCTTGGCGCCGACTTTTTCCAGCATCGCCTTGATCTTGGCGGCCTCGTCCTTGTTGACGCCTTCTTTCACCGGCTTGGGAGCACCCTCGACCAGGTCCTTGGCCTCCTTGAGGCCGAGGCCGGTGATGGCGCGAACCTCCTTGATCACCTCGATCTTCTTATCGCCGAAGGCCGAGAGAACCACCGTGAACTCGGTCTTCTCCTCGGCCGCGGGTGCGGCCGCAGCGCCCGCCGCGGGACCGGCCGCAACCGCAACCGCGGCGGCAGCCGAGACGCCCCATTTCTCTTCAAGCAACTTGGCAAGCTCCGCCGCCTCGAGCACGGTGAGCCCAGACAGGTCGTTCACGATTTTCTGCAGATCAGTCATGAGTGACGTCCTTCGGTTCGAACCTTCGAGTTGAGGCCGCTTCAGGCAGCCGCGCCTTCCCCGCTCTTGCTGGCATAGGCCTGCACGACCCGGGCGACCTTGGCGGCAGGGGCGGTCACCACCTGCGCGATCTTGGTCGCCGGCGCCATGATGAGGCCGACGATCCTGGCCCGCAGCTCGTCGAGCGAGGGCAAGGCGGCGAGCGCCTTGACCCCATTCGGGTCGAGCGTGGTCTTGCCCATCGCTCCACCAAGGATCACGAACCGCGCGTGCGTCCTGGCGAAATCGACGGCGACCTTCGGCGCTGCGATCGGATCGCCCGAAAAGGCGATCAGCGCCGGCCCCTTGAGCAGGGGCCCGATCGAAGCGACATCGCTGCCCTCAAGAGCGATCTTGGCGAGGCGGTTCTTCGCAACCTTCACGCTCGCGCCAGCTTGCTTCATCTGCCGACGCAGAGTCTGCATCTGGGCGACCGTCAGGCCGGAATAATGAGCAACGACGACGACCTTGGTAGCCTTGAACACTTCTCCAAGGGCGGTGACGACCTCGCTCTTTGCCGCGCGTTCCACCAGCTCTCTCCGGTTGGCGGTTCCTTCTGCGGAAGCCGCCGGGTTGATGCCGGCCGTCCAACCGATCGTCATCGACGAACGGGCGGACGACATTTACACCCTGCCCCCCGGGCACAGCTTTCGCTGTCCCGGGCCGTCGAGGTCAGAACCGAAGGGCCCCCACCCTATCCTCCCCCGCACGCGGCGGAGGGTGTGGGGTTGCCCCGGTCTTCACCCGTCTATGCTGGCTCTCACGATTTAAGCCGTTTCCGGCACCTGCAGTCTCGGACAGGACCGCGCTCGCGAATGCCACTAAGGTCCTCCTCCTCTTAGAAAATCCACACGAGAGGTTCTAAGAGGAAGTCTCTCTTGCATAGCTTTCGCGAAGCGCGAAAAGGCGCGCCGACAAACCGGGCCGGCACGCCCATAGCGGCTATTTAGCCGCTCGCGGCGAATTTGCCAAGTGCCATCTTGTCTCCGCCTACGTGCTCCCTCCCCCCTTGTGGGACCTTGTGGAGGAGGGGGTCGGGAGGCGGCGTGAGAGCGTCGACACCTCGCAAATCCTCGCGGCCCCCACCCCTACCCCCTCCCCACAAGGGAGACTATATACTTGACAACGGAAGCCACAAGGTATAGATTAGCAGCATCAGACGGGGATTTTCCATGGCTTCCGACCTCCAAAACTCAGCTTTCCATGACAACCACAAGGCCCGCGAAACCCTAGAGGCGATCCGCTGGCCCGATGGTCCCTACTGCCCTCATTGCGGCAACTCCGATCAGGATAAGATCGCCAAGGGTGAGGGCGAGGTTGCCCGCCCCGGCCTGTACTATTGCGCAGAGTGCAACGGTCAATTCACCGTCACGGTCGGCACCGTCATGGAGCGCAGCAAGATTCCGCTCTCCAAGTGGCTGTTCGCGATGCACCTTATGGGCGCGAGCAAAAAGGGAATGAGCGCGCTCCAGCTACAGCGCATGCTCGGCGTGACCTACAAGACGGCATGGTTCCTTTGCCATCGCATCCGTGAAGCAATGACGCCCGCAACGCGCGGACCGCTCGGCGGAGAAGGCAAGACCGTTGAAGCCGACGAAACCTACATCGGCGGCAAAGAGAAGAATAAGCACGTCGGCAAGCGCAAGAAAGGCAACATCGGCGGCAAGGGCAAGCAGCCTGTATTCGCCCTAGTCGAGCGCGACGGCATGTCTCATTCGTTCCGCGTCGCTAAGATCACCGGCAAGACATTGCGGCCTCTCATTGTCGAGACCGTGAGCCGCAAGTCCGCGCTCATGACCGATGAAGGCGGCCAGTATTACCATGTCGGCAAAGAGTTCGCCCGCCATGAGACAGTCAACCACAGCGATGACGAATACGTGCGTGGCGATGCCTACACCAACACTGCAGAGTGCCGTTTCAGCCTCATGAAGCGGGCGGTCTACGGCGCTCACCATTCGATCAGCGAAGCACATTTAGCGCGCTATCTCGCAGAATGGGATTTCAAGTGGAACACCCGCAAGACGACTGACGGGGAACGTGCGGCGCTTATTGCCAAGGGTATCGAGGGCAAGCGCTTAACGTACCGGCCGACTCACTAGGGGAACGATCAAACAAAGAGCGAAGGCGTTTCTTCGCTGGCGAAAGAGGCAACCATGAGCGACAACATCAAAGCTTTTAATCAGCTGCTCACTCGCGCCATCGGCATACTTTACAACTGCCACCCAAGGCCAACTACGCTTGGCCCGATGGACTTGTGGAACCCTTCCCCCAAAGAGAGCGACCCTGATTTCGAGGTCAAGGCACAGGAAGCCAACGGCACGCTGCTGTGGCTCCACAGAAATGACATTGTAGACGGCGACTTGCAGGATTTTGGTAACGGCAAGATGTACGCCATTAACAAAGCACTATTGACCGCAAAAGGATACCGAATTGCCAATACTGTTGATCCGAACGAAAACGGAAAAACCGTCGGTCAAATTGCCGTCGAGACCCTCGCCGCATCATCATTGCCGGCCGTCGCCAGGGCCGTTGCGCTGGTCGCGCGTCGCTTCACAAACGGCACATGACCATCAGCGGCATTCTCAAAAGCATGGTCAACGACAGAAACAAACAGCGGATCGATAACATTCATTTCATTGCGGATTAGCCAGTTTTGGAGCAACTGGCCGATCGTCTTAGGTTCGCGGCTCATGGCTGATATTTCTTCTTTGCTTTGGTTCGCTTGGTTTCAGGCTTGCCAAGGTTGCGTTTCGGTCGGCTTTTACCGATCTTCATTTCGTCGTGCGGCTTCGGCGGCGTGCTTAACATGCGACGCGCAATCTGAATCGTCGCGTCGTCTAGATCGGGTTTAGGAGCCTTGCCTGTCATGCCGCAGGTACCACCGCTTAATCGGGGCGCCACGCTCGCTGGTTTTCACCGTGAGCAGATCGCCGCCTTTCTCACCACGAAGCTCACGGACCAGCAGCTTCGCCTCATCGGAGAAATAACAACCTTGTGGAATTCCGTCCAGTCCCGGCTCCAATATTTCGTCTGGATAACCGCGGACTGGAGGGGCGGCATTGGCGCACTAGTGACCGCGGATTTGCAAGCAGCGGCGCTTGTGGTGCTAGCCCGCAACATCGTCGATAACCGCATCAAGAACGACTACGCCAAACAATGCGCCGACGCGACAATCGACCTGTTCGACGAATTGCGCGCCATCCGCAATAAAATTGTACATGGCCTCCCAGTGACCGGCATTGACGGAACGGTGCAAGAATTTTCGGATTCGACAGCCAAGCGAGGCGCTGGTTTGAAAATCACAACCCGTCAAGCGACCGAAACTGAACTCTCGAATTTGCTGGATGACATGGCTTTATTGGCGGTCGCAATCGAAGGGCTGATATTGCAGCATGCCGTCCTTGATTTCTCCCAACGCTTGCAAATCACCCATGAACTGCTTCGGGAACAGCTCGACAACGCATTGCTGACTCCAATATCTCACGTACAAGATTGTCGTAACCGCCTACACCTTCAACTCTCCAGTACAGGCAAACCTCAACCCCCGCCTCAATCATAGCGGGGGTGATTTCAACGTCGGCCTGTCGGCTGCCGGAACTAAGTCTTGTATTTCCCGTTGTCAAGTATATAGTCCCCCCCACAAGGGGGAGGGGAAAAGGTAAGGGAAGCTAATGCGTCTGCTGCGAAGCCGGGAACAGACTGGCCGGCTCGACCTTCACCCCGGGGCCCATGGTCGAGGAGATGGCGACGCGGTGGATGAAGTGACCCTTGGCGCCTGCCGGCCGCGATTTCTGCACGGCGTCGGCGAAGGCGCGGATGTTCTCGACCAGCTTGTCCTCGCTGAACGAGGCCTTGCCGACCCCGGCTTGCACAATGCCGGCCTTCTCGACGCGGAACTCGACCGAACCGCCCTTGGCGCCTTTGACCGCGTTGGTGATGTCCATGGTCACGGTGCCGACCTTGGGATTGGGCATCAGGCCGCGCGGGCCGAGCACTTTGCCGAGGCGGCCGACCAGCGGCATCAAATCGGGCGTGGCGACGACACGGTCGAAATCGATATTGCCGCCTTGCACCTTCTCCACCAGATCCTCGGCGCCGACGATGTCGGCGCCTGCGGCCTTGGCCTCGTCGGCCTTGACCCCGCGCGCGAACACGGCAACACGCACCGTGCGGCCGGAGCCGTTCGGCAGGTTGACGACGCCGCGCACCATCTGGTCGGCATGACGCGGATCGACCCCGAGATTCATCGCCACCTCGATGGTCTCGTCGAACTTCGCCTTGGCCCGCTCCTTGACCATTTTCACCGCTTCCGTGAGCGGATAGAGCTTTTCGCGATCGATGCCCTCGCGCACCGCGCGCGTGCGTTTTCCAAGCGTGCTCATGATTATTCCCTCACCTCGATCCCCATCGAGCGGGCGGAACCTTCGACCATGCGCATGGCCGCATCGATGGTGTCGCAGTTCAAGTCCTTCATTTTCTGCTCGGCGATTTCGCGCACCTGCGCCTTCGTCACCGACCCCGCGACATCGCGTCCGGGCGCTTTCGAGCCGCTTTCGATCTTGGCCGCCTTCTTGAGGAAGTGCGACACCGGCGGCGTGCGCAATTCGAAGCTGAAGGAGCGGTCGGCGTAGACCGTGATGGTGACGGGGATAGGGGTGCCCTTCTCCAGCTTCTGGGTCTGCGCGTTGAACGCCTTGCAAAACTCCATGATGTTGAGGCCGCGCTGGCCGAGCGCGGGGCCGATCGGAGGCGACGGATTGGCCGCCCCGGCCGGCACTTGCAGCTTGATGTATCCGGTGATTTTTTTCGCCATGCTCTACTCCTGTTAGTGGTGCGGCTGTTGACGGCTGGCGGCCGCCTCACCTCCCACGGTTTCGGATGACGGATGTCAGATGACGGATTTTGCTTCGCTCTGACCTCTGACCTCCGACATCTGACCTCTGACCTCCGACCTCCGACCTCCGACCTCTGCTATAGCTTCTCCACCTGCCCGAACTCCAACTCGACCGGCGTGGCGCGGCCGAAAATCGAAACTGCGACCTTGAGCCGCGAACGCGCCTCGTCCACCTCCTCCACGGAGCCGTTGAAGGAGGCGAACGGGCCATCCGACACGCGCACCTGTTCGCCGACCTCGAAGGAGACCGAGGGCTTCGGCCGCTCGATGCCTTCCTGCACCTGATGGATGATGCGTTCGGCCTCGGCATCGGACAGCGGCATCGGCTTGTTGTCGGAGCCGAGAAAGCCGGTCACCTTGGGCGTGTTCTTGATCAGGTGATAGGCTTCATCGGTCATGTCCATTTTCACCAGGACATAGCCCGGGAAGAATTTGCGCTCGGCGTCGACCTTGCGGCCGCGCCGGACCTCGACGACCTTTTCGGTCGGCACCAGGATTTCCTCGAACAGTTGCGAGAGGCCGCGCTGTTTCGCCTGCTCGCGAATCGATTCGGCCACCTTCTTCTCGAAATTCGAGTAGGCGTGGACCGCGTACCATCGGTTCGTCATGTCACGAATTCCAGATCATGAATTTTTAAACGTCGTGAATGGAGAGCACTCAAGAGCTGATGCCGAGCAGGAAGCCGACGCCGAGCCGCATGACCTGATCCGCCAGCAGGAAGAAGATCGACGCGATAAATACCATCACGAACACCATGATGGTGGTGACGGTAGTCTCCTTGCGCGTCGGCCAGGTGACCTTTTGCGCCTCGGCCCGCACTTCCTGCAGGAACTTGAATGGGTCGATCTTCGCCATCGCTCGCCTAAATAGTCACTCCCCGCCCATGTTTCAGGAGGAGACCGGTATGGCGCATCCTTTGGGAAATGTTCGTCGCGGAAATCCGTCGCCGGGCCGCTGACGATGACAAGCTTCCTACTGCCGGCCGATGACACCGTCAAGTATCGGAGAACGGTGGACAGAGGACGGACGACGGATTAGGAGGGTCCAACCGCGTAAAACCGCGTCCTAAGCTCCGTCCTCCGTCGTCTGCCCTCTGTCGTCCGAACTTGGCAGGAGTGGAGGGACTCGAACCCCCAACCCCCGGTTTTGGAGACCGGTGCTCTAGCCATTGAGCTACACTCCTAGGCGGCGGCCGTCTCATGCCCTTTGGCGCGAAGCGGCGCAAGGGCCCAGCCCGCCTTCGCTGAAGCTACGGCGGGCAACCTTCGCGGTCGCGGTTGGCCTGCCAACCGAAGCGCCGCCGATCTCGGGTTTACCCGAGATCGGCGATTTATAATGCTCAAGTCGGCTAAAGCCGACTTGGGTGGCGCGAAGGTTGGAGCGGGTGAAGGGAATCGAACCCTCGTCATAAGCTTGGAAGGCTTCTGCTCTACCATTGAGCTACACCCGCGCCGGCGCGACGCGCACGCGGCAGACTACAATATCTACACCGGAATTTCACGTCAGTAAGCGGCGGACGGCAGCGGTCCATCCCGCCAGCTTTCGCTCCCGCGTCGCCGCGTCCATCTGCGGGGTAAAGCGGCGCTCCAATCGCCAAAGATTTTCAAAACGGTCCGGCTCCGGAAAGAAGCCGGCATGCAAGCCGGCCAGATAGGCTGCGCCAAGCGCCGTCGTTTCCTTGATTTGCGGCCGGTCGACGGTGCTGCCGATCAGATCGGCGAGGCGTTGCATCGTCCAGTCGGAATTGGCCATTCCACCATCGACGCGCAAGATCTTGAGCGAACTCTCGGCGTCGCGCCAATCCGCCTTCATGGCGGCGAGAAGATCCGCGGTCTGAAAAGAGACGCTTTCGAGCGCGGCCCGCGCCAGCTCCCGCGGTCCGGTCGCCCGGGTCAAGCCGAAGAGAGCGCCGCGCACGTCGGGACGCCAATAAGGAGCACCCAAACCGACGAAAGCCGGAACGAGATAGACCTCTTGCGTGGGGTCGGCCGCTGCGGCGAGCGCGCCGGTCTCCGCGGCGCTTTGCACCACCCGCAAGCTGTCGCGCAGCCATTGCACTGCCGCTCCGGCGACAAAGATCGAGCCCTCGAGCGCGTAGCAGCGCGTGCCGTCGAGCTGGTAGGCGATGGTGGTAACGAGCCTGTTCTTGGAGGCAACCGGCGTGCGGCCGGTATTGAGCAAAGCGAAGCAGCCGGTCCCGTAGGTCGATTTAAGCATTCCCGGCGCGAAGCAGGCCTGCCCGATCAACGCGGCCTGCTGGTCGCCGGCCATGCCGTAAATGGGGATCGCGGCCCCGAACAGCTCGGGGTCGGTGAAGCCGAATGCGGCGGAGCAATCGAGGACCTGCGGCAGAACGGCTTTGGGCACGCCGAGCAGCGCCAACAGCTCGTCGTCCCAACGGCCTTGGTGGATGTCGAACAAGAGCGTGCGCGACGCATTCGTCGCATCGGTGGCGTGGACTTTGCCTCCCGTGAGACGCCACAGCAGATAGGTATCGACCGTGCCGAAAGCGAGCTCGCCGCGGGCGGCGAGGTCGTTGACGTCCGCAGCGTGATGCAAAAGCCAGTTGAGCTTGGTGCCGGAGAAGTAGGGATCGAGCAAAAGCCCGGTCTTTGCGGCGAATAAGGGTTCATGACCCTCTGTCTTGAGCCGAGCGCACAGATTTGCAGTTCGCCGATCCTGCCAGACGATCGCGCGATGAACCGGGCGCCCGGTGGCCCGGTGCCATAACAGGGTGGTCTCGCGCTGATTGGCTATGCCGATGGCGACGATATCTGTCGCGCTCGCACCGGCATCGCGCATGGCGCTCCGGCAAGTCTCGAGCGTTGTCGTCCACAAATCTTCGGGCTCGTGTTCGACCTCGCCGTCGGCCGGAAAATGCTGCGGGAACTCCCGTTGGGCAAAGGAGGCGATCGAGGTGTCGGCCCGGAACAGAACGGCCCGGGTCGAGGTCGTGCCCTGGTCGATCGCTAGGACATAGGATGTCACCCGCTCCTCCCTCTGTCGCGCGATGTTCGAAGATCGCAGCTGCAAACAGTTAATGGCCCAAACAGCAGCCCGCCGCAGGGGCCCACCTTCGACGATCGAAGTAACAATTTCCTAGCAATTTCAGCATAGAAGCGCACCATTGGAGTAAATCCATCATGCTGAAAGAATCGATCCGATTTGGCGCACGCTTTGCGCGGATACGGGCCCTGATCTCCGATTTCCGGTCGGATAAGCGGGCAAATACCGCGATTATTTTTGCGCTCGCGTCACTGCCGCTGATCAGCGCCGTCGGCTGCGTTGTCGATTATTCGACGGCCTCGATGATCAAGACGAAACTGCAGGCGGCCTCCGACGCGGCGGCGCTGGCAACCGTCTCCAACAACTCGCCCATCATTACGACCGCCAAGAACATGAGCGGCAACGGAACCGTTACCGGTGGCCAAACCTACGCGCAGAATTTTTTCATTGCGGATACGACGGCCTTTTCGGGCGTGACTTACAGCGCCAGCGTTACCAAGACCGGAACGACGCTCACCGCGAACGTCACCTTTTCCTATCCGGTGCCCACCTTCTTCATGGGAATCATGGGCTATAAGACCATCACGGTCTCGGGCTCATCGACGGCGAGCTACTCGCTGCCGACCTACATCAGTTTCTATCTGATGCTCGATGTTTCCGGCTCCATGAGCTTCCCCTCCACCGCTGCGGAGCAAGTGAGGCTTATGGCGGTCAATCCCGACAATCTGCACCCGTCGAACAGCCCGCCCAACGGCGGTTATCCACAAGGTTGCCAGTTCGCCTGCCATTGGGCGACGCAGAATACCACGTGCCAGCAAACCGAAGCCCAAACTGGATCATTCGGCCCGTGGCAGGGATCATGGCCTCCATCCGTTCAACAGTATGGCGGCACGGGCCTAGCTATTACCAGTCAATGGCCAAGCGGCTATCCCGGCGGCTATTGCCTGGGATTTTTGATAAGCCGCCTAGGAACGACGCCGGTGGCACCGATTAACTGCGTTCCCGCCAATGATACGCCCCCTCCCGTTAACACCAATGACAGTAGCCCCCTGCCCGCCGCCCCTTCAGGCAAAATCCCGGGCACTAACACCTTTTATCCGTCGGGTTGCGGCCAATACGTCAATTGGACCAACCCCCAAGCCAGCTCGTGCCCCAATCCCGGGACCACGTCGTGCATCCAGTTACAGGCCGACGCCGTCGGCTATGCGGTTACGGCGCTTCTGCAGCAAGCGCAGGATCAAGAAGGACGGACCGGGATCAGCAATGAATTCAGCGTGGGATTGTACCCGTTCATCGTCAATCTGTGCACGGCGTCAGCCGGGAGCAGCAATTCCTGTTCGGTCGGACAGACGACTAGTCTCGGCGGCTCGACCATCACCAACTTTGCGCAACAGCTGGCTAGTCTCCTCGATAACGGCGGCGTCGGCTCGGCGAACTCGACGCTCGGATCCGGTGGTACGCATTTCGAGAATGCGCTGTCCAGCATGAACAGTTTTATTACGTCCTCGATGATCGGCACTGGCGGAAGCGCGTCGAGCACCCTGCCCTATGTGTTCATCGTTACCGACGGCTCGCAGGACTACCAGACGCAGTCGAACGGCAATTGGGGCTCGGAAAATTGGTCGTCGTCGTCAAACGTGCCCTGGTCGAACTCCGCGACTGTGTTGCCGGCCCAACCCGGCAGTCCGAACGATCAAAACAGCCCCGCGATCAACACGACGAATTGGTGCGCGACGATGAAAAATCGCGGGATCACGATCGCCATTCTCTACATTCCTTATCAGCCGATTCAAGATCCGAACTCAAGTTTCGCCAATGACGAAGACGGTTACGCCAACGCTAACATTCCCAATATTCCGACGGCTCTTCAGAGCTGCGCCTCGCCCAAATTCTTCTATACCGCCACCTCGCCAACGGCCATCTCGAACGACCTGGTCGCGATGTTCGACCAGGCCGTTAGCACCGCGCACGTATCCCAATAGAGTTGTGCCGCGGCTATCGCCGAGAAAGATTGCGGCCGCGATCAGAGGCTGGCGAAACAAAACAGACGATTACGAATGTTCGAGCAGGCCGTGAGCATGGCGTATCCGGCTGTGCCGTCCAGCCACGGGTGGCGGCTCACTTCCGCGGCGCATAACCAAAACTAGGATAGCGCCCGGCCGATCTAGTCGCCCGCGTCCTTGATTCTGCGGTGTTTTTCTGAATCTCTGTCGCCGCGATGCAGCGATGGAGGTGGTTCGTGGCGGGGAAAGAGATTGCGGTCAAGAAGTACGTTGTGCGGCTGAG
>Ga0187856_1002332_pt1 | contig 14117 bp, 12 predicted proteins | sample June2016WEW_8_40_FD_132443 | JGI IMG/M metagenome (GOLD analysis project Ga0187856, IMG submission 132443) | Peatland microbial communities from SPRUCE experiment site at the Marcell Experimental Forest, Minnesota, USA - June2016WEW_8_40 | ecosystem: Environmental > Terrestrial > Soil > Wetlands...
CACGTGGGCCCCGAAGAAGGTGAAGATCGAGGACATTTCCGCGACGCGGGAGTACACGCCCGTCACGTCAGGCACGCTGACGTTCCAAAGCTGGTTTTATCCGGTCACGTACACGCTGGCGGTTCGGACGCACGTCGTCACGATCAACGGCGGCAGCGCGACGGACATCGGCTGGCAATACCTTGAGGCGAACCACGGCTCGCAGTACCGCGCCGTGGCCGGCGGGCCGACGCGGGACACCGTGAAGTACGGCCTCGGACCCGACGTGCTCTTGAAGCAGGACGGCACGCTCGTCATGCCGACGGACCCCGACTCGTCGCTGTACTGGCTGCTCTATGACGACTTCCTTCCGACGGCCTTCGCTCCGCTGGGGTTGAGCTTCTAATGGACAAACTCGTCATACCGCCGCTGCGCGAATGGAACGACGTGCTGAAGCGGCTGGGCAAGCTCGACCGCAAGGGCGATCCTCGGCCGCGCCGCGAGCATCCGTGGACCTTTCCGCCCGGCCAGCCGATCCCGATCACGAACAACTTCTCGATGCTCGCGCCGGCGGGCGGCTTCGCCTGGCTCAACGGCGGCGCCGGTTCCGACGCCGACCACTACGGCATCGTCCAGCCGCAGTCGCCGGGGATCGCCGCAACGCTGGTCATCATCGACGAGGACATCCCGCCCGGCGCGAACGGCCTCGGCTGGACGATGGACGGGTGCGAACACCTGTTCCTGCCGCCGACCGGGATCGCCGCCGGTCAGCGGGTCAGCGCGCAGATGAACTCGTGGATCGGGATGCTCAACCCGCTCGGACCGATAACCGTCACTCAGTTGGCGAATTCGGATGGCCTCGCGACGGGCGTTTTTCACGGCCAGCGGGGCGACATGAAGATGATCCGCACCGGCTCCGGCGCGACCGCCGGGCGGCCCGTGAAGGTGCTGATGTTCAGCAGCAGGTACACGCTGACCCAGACCGCGCCGGGCGACGTGACGGTCAGCGGGGGTTAATCGCGTGATCCTGCTCGTGGACAGCAATGGGAACGTCTATGAGGCGGTCAACATCATTCCCGGATCGGGCGTCACGTTCGACACCCTCGACGGCATTCTGGACCTGTCGTCCTGCGCGACGGAGGACTACGGCGACGACATCACCTGCGTGGAGTAGCGCATGCACGTTCTCTTTCTGGTGCTGGCGATGTCTCTGAGCACTGATTTCTGGCAGCGCGTCCCGGTCCCGGCATTCGCCGACCTCGGCCCGAACTGGACGCAGTACCAGCTTCAGGGACAGGGGAACTTTTTCCTCGTCGAGACCGGGACGCTCAACTTCGGCGTCGGGAACTTTCTGGCCGGAACGCATGAGAATGTCGCGCTCTATTTCCGCAAGGCTCAGACGGCGGCGCAGCACGCCGACTTCACCTCCTCCAGCCCCGGCTACAACTCGGACGGCAGCGCCGCGCCGATCTCCGGCTTCACCGGCCCGGTCATTCGCGGCCAGGACAAAGACAATTTCTACTTCGGCGGAACGCGATGGACGTTTTCCTATTCCATGATCCAGCGGACGATCACGACCCAATGGTGGCTCTACTACCAGCAAGGCGTCAACGCCTGGTATCTCGAATACAACTGCTCTTACCCGCCAGCGAACTTCACGTGCTGGAACAAGCAAGCCTCCCAGAACCTGAACGACCCCAGGGCCGGGAACGACTTCGATTACGACGTGAACAGCGGCGAGGAGCTGTACGACTTTTACATCATGTCCTGGACGCCGGGGAACCCCATCGTCAACGGCGGATCGGTCGTCATCGGCAAGCGCTCCGACCCAACGTTCAGCAGGACGCTGTACCAGAATATCCTCGACCCTTACGCCTATGAGGAAAGCCAGAGCACGACAGAGCAGGCGCCGGGTCCGCCGACGCTGGCCATAACGTTCGAGATCTGGAAGCGTGTCGGCGGCGTCGAGACGAAGCTCGCCTCCATGAACGCCGGCGGCGGCCAGGTCGCCACGCGGCTGAGCTACGAGGCCGGCGTCCTGAAACTCTGGATGCACAACGAGACGACCGACACGGTCCTGCTCCAGGTCGCCGATTCCGATCTCCAGACCGGCGACCTCGTCGGCATGATCGCCTCGCTGGAGATGAGCGCGACGAGCGTCACCACCGCGATGGAATGCACCGGATGGGAGGCCAGCGGCGGCGACGAGCCTGTCTTCCTCGCTGTCGACTGCTATGGCCGCGTGTTCGCCGTCCAGAATCTCCGCAGCCAGCCGGACATTGGCGCGCTGGCGAACGACGGCGTGATCTTCTTCACCGAAGACGGCGGGATCGTCAATCTCAACGGGTTCGACACGGCCGACCTCGGGGACGATATCACCCGCGTCATTTCCGGCGCGACGTTCTGCCAGTCCGGATGCCAGTCGGGCTGCGAAGCCGGCTGCCAGGGAACCTGCGAGGTCGGCTGCCAGTCCGTTTGCCAGCTGAATTGCCAGGCCGGGGGATGCCAGACCGGTTGTCAAACGGGCTGTGAAACGGGGTGCCAGGGGACGTGCCAGGTCGGCTGCCAGTCCGCCTGCCAGCTGAACTGCCAGGCCGGGGCATGCCAATCCGGTTGTGAGACGGGCTGCGAAACGGGATGCCAAGGCGCCTGCGAGGTTGCATGCCAAGGGGCGTGCGAGAATTCTTGTCAGGCCGGCTGCGAGTCGGGGTGCGAAACCGGCTGTGAGGAAGGCTGTGAAGCGACCTGCGAATTGGCCTGCCAATCGGCCTGCCAACTGAACTGCCAGTCGGGTTGCCAGCAGGGATGCGAGACGACGTGCGAAACAGGATGTCAGGCGACCTGTGAGCTTTCCTGTCAGTCGGCTTGCCAGCTGAATTGTCAGTCCGGCTGCCAGGCCGGATGCGAAACGGCGTGCCAAACGTCCTGCCAGGGAACCTGTCAGAACGCCTGCCAGGGAGCGTGCCAGGGCAGTTGCCAGGGAGATTGCCAGGCCGGATGCGAGTCCAATTGCGAGACGGGCTGCGAGGTCGCCGGTTGCGAGACCACATGCGAAACCGGCTGCGAAGTTACCTGCGAGACGGTGTGCGAGGTCACCTGTCAAACCGGCTGCGAGGTTCAGACCTGCCAGACCACATGCGAGGTCGCATGCCAGACGGGATGCGAGACGCAGACTTGCCAAACCGCCTGTGAAATCGGTTGTCAGACCGGATGCGAAACCCAGGCATGCCAGACGGCCTGCGAAGTCGGCTGCGAAACAGGTTGCGAGACGCAGACCTGCCAAACGGCCTGTGAGGTCGGCTGTGAAACGGGGTGTGAGACGCAGACCTGCCAGACGGCTTGTGAGGTCGGCTGCGAAACCGGGTGCGAGACTCAAGCCTGCCAGACTACGTGCGAGGTCGGGTGTGAGACCGGCTGCGAAACACAGACCTGCCAGACGGCCTGTGAAGTCGGCTGCGAAACTGGCTGTGAGACGCATGCCTGTCAGACTGCATGCGAGGTCGGATGTGAGACTGGATGCGAAACCCACACGTGCCAAACGGCCTGTGAGGTGAGCTGCGAGACTGGTTGCGAAACTCATACTTGCCAGACGGCCTGCGAGGTGGGCTGCGAAACCGCCTGTGAGACCCATGCTTGTCAGACGGCGTGCGAAGTCGGGTGCGAAACCGGATGCGAAACACACGCGTGCCAGACCGCATGCGAAGTCGGATGTGAGACCGGCTGCGAGACCCACGCCTGTCAGACTGCCTGCGAAGTCGCCTGCGAGACTGGCTGTGAAACCCACACATGCCAGACGGCCTGTGAGGTCGGCTGTGAAACCGGATGCGAAACGCAACCGTGCCAGACAGGTTGCCAAGTCACCTGTGAAACGGGATGCGAGACGCACGCTTGCCAGACGGCGTGCGAAGTCGCCTGCGAGACGGGCTGCGAAACCCATGCCTGCCAAACCTCATGTGAGGTCGCCTGCGAAACCGGCTGCGAAGTGTCCTGCGAAACGGGATGCGAGACGAAATGCGAGACGGGTTGCGAAGTCGTCTGCGAAACCGGATGCCAGGTGACATGCGAGACGGGCTGCCAGGTCGCGTGTGAAACCGGCTGTGAGGTCGCCTGCGAAACCGGCTGCCAGACGCAACCGTGCCAGACGGGTTGCCAGGTCGCGTGCGAGACGGGCTGTCAGACCCACGCCTGCCAGACGGCTTGCGAAGTAGCATGCGAGACCGGCTGCGAAGTTACCTGTGAGATCGGCTGCCAGGTCACCTGCGAAACGGGCTGTGAGGTCGCCTGCGAAACCGGTTGCCAGACCCACACGTGCCAGACGGCGTGCGAGACGCAGGCCTGCCAAACGGCGTGCCAGACGCATACCTGCCAGACCGCCTGCGAGACCCAGGCTTGTCAAACGGCGTGCCAGACGCACACCTGCCAGACCGCGTGCGAAACCCAGGCTTGCCAGACGGCCTGCCAAACGCACACGTGCCAGACGGCCTGCGAAACCCAGGCTTGCCAGACCGCCTGCCAGACGCATACCTGCCAGACGGCATGTGAAACTCAGGCATGCCAGACGGCCTGCCAGACGCAGGCTTGCCAAACGGCGTGCCAGACTCATTCCTGTCAGACGGCGTGCCAGACGCAAAGTTGCCAGACCGCTTGCCAAACTCAGACCTGTCAAACGTCTTGCCAGACCGCATGCCAGACGGGGTGCCAGACGGCGTGTCAAACGGCCTGCCAGACCGCTTGCCAATCGGCCTGCACAACGGCGGGGTGCCGATGATCCAGAGAATTCCGACATTGCAGATGGTCTGCGTCAGCGACTCGCGGCAGTGCAACGCGGGCTGCCCGTATTGCCCGTCGCGCGGGCTGCCCGTGAAGGAGCGGCTGCCCCTGCCCGATCTCCGGCGGCTGGTTGATTACTTCGTGGCGCATACCAACCGCGCCGCTGAGAAGCCCCGCGACCTGTCGTTCGTGATGAATACGCTGGGCGAGCCGACGTTGGGGATCGAGAACGTCCTCGGCGTCGCCGACTACGTGGCCTACATTAATAATAGCGGCGGCTGCGCCGTCCCCGTCTATTTCTTCATGTCCTCCACCAATCTTCTGGAAGCGCCGGAAGGCGTGGTGGATTACGCCAACCGCCTCGGATACCTGACCGTTTCGCTGCATGGCCGGCCTGCGGCCGAGTTCGCGGAGCGGCTGTGCCGGTTCGACGACCGCGTCACGACAGAAGGCTCGCAGGTCATGCTCAAGACCCCGATGGACCTCCTGGCCCGATACCGGGAGATCATGGAGCACTTCGATTTGGCGTCCCTGTACCCGGTCAAAGCGGCGGACATGACGCTCTCGGACGCCGCACTGTGGGTCGAGGAGTTCTCGGAATGCTTCCGGGTGCTCGAAGCGCTCTCCGACGCGGAGCTTGCGGACTTCCTGGGGCGGCTTTCCTTCAACGACACCATCATGAACGAGCTGCGTCTCCTATGCGTGGACGCGCGCATGTTCCACAAATGCGGCGCGGGAATCTTCTCGCTCCAGGTCACGCCGGAGATGGAGTTCTACCCCTGCATGTTCTCGCAGTACCCCGATCTGCGCATGGGCGACATCGAGACGGGAATTGACCCGGCCTGGCTTGAGCGCTTCGAGCCGCGCCGCCGCGCCGGAGCGGAACCGGAATGCGCCGGCTGCGAGATCGTGTCCGTCTGCGGCGGCTGCTGCCTGGACTGGGCGCGCAAGGACCCGCTCGGAAACGGATTCTTCAGCCCGACGGAATGCGCGTACCGGCGCGGACTGGTCAAGGCGGCGAAGCGGTTTCTGGCAAGCGTCGAGGACAGGCCGCAGGTCATGGGCGCCATCCGCAAGCACCTCGACCTGTGCAATCAAGACTGGCGACACAAGACGAAGGAGAAGTGAAAATGTTCAGACCGCTCAATGTGGCGCGCGAACGCCGGTTCCAGTTCGGCCCCGCCGACCCGAAGGTCGAGGTCGTGAAACTGCCCGGCCACACAGTTCTCTATGACGCGAACAGCATGGCGGCCGTCGAGGTGGATGATCAGGCTGCCGAGGATGTCGCCGCCGGAAAAATGACCTTTTCCCCGGAAAGCGGCCTGCACTGCGCCGAGAAGCCGCAGTTCCGGTTCTTCCACCAGACGGAATACCTGTTCCTGGTGCTGGAGGCCACGCACGCCTGCAACCTGGCCTGCCAGTACTGCTTCGTTCGGAACTACTACCCCGAACAGGGCGGGATGATGCCGATGGGGACGGCGCGCGGGGCCGTTGACCTGCTCACCCCGAAGCAAAGCATCGCCGTCGGCTTCTTCGGCGGCGAGCCGCTCCTCAACTGGGACCTCATCACCGGCGTCACCGCCTACGTCAAAGACCTCACGGCGAAACGCGGCGTGGATCGGACGCTGCATATCACGACGAACGCGACCCTGCTCGATGACGAGCGAATCCGGTTCCTGGACGAGAACGGCTTTTCGCTGATCGTCAGTCTCGACGGGCCGGAGGAGATTCACAACCGGATGCGCCCGGCCAAGAGCGCCGCCCTCAACAGCCAGCAGGCGACGGTCGCCAACCTGCGGAAATTCAAGGGGCGCGGCCTGGCGCGCCGGACGACGCTCCGCAGCACGTTCACCGGCGCTGGGATAGACATGCTCCCGCGCATCGAATACCTCAACGCGCTCATCGAAGATGGCTGCGCCGGCCACATGAGCGTGGAGCCGTGCTCGCTCAACGAGACCGCCTGCCTGCGGCTGCCGGACGGACACCCGCTTTCGCTCACGCGGGCGCATTACGAGGCGCTCGCCCAGGAGTACCACCTGGCCGCGAACTGGTACGTCGCCAAGGTGCGCGCCGGAAAGCGGCCGTCGCTGCAACAGTTCGCGTGGGCGCTGCGCCGCCTGCTCTACACCCAGCATTCTTGTACGGAGTGCGGCGCGGGCTGCGGATACCTCTCCGTGGACCCCGGCGGCCATCTCTTCGCCTGCCATCGGGAAGGGAAGTCCATCATCGGGCATCTGGACACCGGCGTTGACGAGGAGTTGCGTGCGAAGTGGAAGGACAACCGCCTCTACACCCGGCCCGACTGCATCGCCTGCCCGATCAAGTATCTCTGCGGCGGCGGCTGCCGGATGAACAGCCTCGACCGCTATGACGACATTCGAAAGCCCGACGAGCTGGACTGCTTCCTGAAGAGACGGATGTTCGAGGAGGCGCTCTGGATCATGTGCGAACTGGGGCCGGAGACGCTGCAAACCATTTTTCCGAAAAGGAACGGCACATGAACGGCGACGCGGTGCGGAATTTCGCCGAGGGTCTGCGATGCAGCCTCGGCCAGTTGGCCGGGAAGTATCAGAGGATCGCCGGCAATGAGCGGGACCCGCGCGTCGCACGCTATTACGAGGATAAGGCTGAAGGCGTCCGCGAGGCGATCAGACTGGTCATGGCGCAGCTGGAGGAACGCAAACGATGAATGTCCGCATATTGAGAGAGGCCGGCGGGATTGGCGACATACTCTGCACGCTGCCGGTCGCTCGCGCCGTGAAAGAGAAGTGGCCGGACGCGAAGGTCTGGTACTTCGGCCTCCGGGATTACCGGGAGGTCCAGGAACATTGCCCCGACGTGGACGTCCTCGTCCCCGTCGAGTGCCAGGGCCGGCGCGAGCGCGACACCGCGCCGGACCCGAAGTTGCACTCGTACCTGGCCGCGCCGGGCCTGCCGGCGTTCGACGTGACGATTGACCTCTGGTGCCCGGCGGCGAGGTACGAGCGGGAAAAGGGCGAGCATCTCGACCGGAGCCGCATCGAGTCCTTCTGCGCCGCAGCGGGCCTGACGCCTTCGGATTACGTCCCGCGTTACATCGTCCGGGAGGAGGAGCGGGCCTGGGCCAAGACGTGGCTTGGCGCGGACGTGAAGCGGCCCGTAATCGGCCTTGCGCCCTTCTGCACGAACAACATCCGGCGCGATTGGCCGTTGCCGCGATGGGTCGAGCTGGCGAAAGCGCTCGGCGGCCAGGGGATGACCGTTCTCGTCTTTCACACGTGGTTCAGCGCCGTCGCGGACGTGCCGGGCCGGAAAGTCATCGGAATTCCGGTCTGGCAGCTCGGCGCGCTGGTCGCCGAATGCGACCTCGTCGTGACGCCCGATTCCGGCCTGTTTCATCTCTCGGCCGCTGTCCATGTGCCTGCCATCGGTCTCTTCGGTTCGACCCACGCCGACCAGATTTCCAAGCACTATCCGCTACACAAGACCATCTGGCCGAGGGACGGCGAAAAACGCGCCCACAAGTGCAAGCCGCCCTGCATGATGTTCGAGTGGCTCGGCTGCGACAACCAGTGCCGCACCCAGGGCTGTGAGGTTCTTCAGAAGATCACGACCGAGGAGGTGCTGAATGCAGTGAAGGAAAGGATACGACCGTGAGCAGAGGAAACGAGGCGCGGGCGGCGTTGAAGGCCGAATGCGAGGCGGCAATCGAGGACATCAAGCGCAACGGCCATCTGTCGAGCTGCAAGGCGCATGACGCCCTTGCGCGCGGACAGATCGTGCTCCTGAGGTGCGAGATCGCCCGGCTGGAATCCGACGGCAGGTCCGAAAGCCGGCACAGCCTGACTCGCATGTGGTCGGCGATCATCGCGCTGATTGTGACGGTTCTGGTCTCGTGGATTCAGTGGCATTTTTGGGGCAAATGATTTGCCCCGGAAGGGAGGGACGTATGCGACGACTGTTTGCGTGCGTGGTGCTGGGCGTGGCGTTGGGCATGGTCGTAGGCTGCGCGGGCGCGCCGGTTCAGAAGCCGACGCAGACCATCGCGCCGGACACGGCGACCGCCGCGAAGCTGGACAAGGTCTCGGCGGACGTGCTGGCTCTGACGCAGCAGAACCAGCAGGTGATCAACGCGGTGCAGAAGTCCGCCCAGGACGCCGACCAGTTCCGGACGCAGATCGGAGGTCAGGTTTCCAGCCTGAGCCAGTTTCAACAGCGGGTTGAGTCCTGGCTGGCAGAAGATGTTGGCGGTCATTGGCTGCTGGGCGTTCGCGTTCCTGCTTATCGTCCTGGCGGGCAAGCTGGACCTGAACTGGTGGATGGACGTGATCGTGGCGCTGTGCATCCCGTTTCTGGTGCTCGGGGCGCCGTGGACGGTGCTCCATCAAAAGGCGCTGTTTTGAAGAAAGGAGGGTTGGCGCTCATGGAGAAGTTGGAGTGGTTCGTCATCGGCGGGATCGTGTTCTCGCTCGGGCTGTCGGTGCTGTTCGGGTTCTTCCAGGCGGTCGGCGATGCCATTGAGACGAAGGAACACAACGTCATCGTGCTCATCGTCAACTGGGTCAAGGCCGCCTGGCAGCGAATGTTGGGGAAGAAAGCGGCAGCGCCGGCCACTCCCACGAGCGGAAGCTGACGGAAAGGTGTAACCGGAGGACTGGAACGGGCCGAGCCGAAGGGTTCGGCCCGTACCATCTTCACGGGCGCTCAGCGCCGTCGCGCACGTGCTGGGCCGGAAGGTCATCGGGGTTCTGATCTGGCAACTCGGCGCGCTGGTCGCCGAATGTGATCTGATTGTGACGCCCGATTCCGGGCTGTTCCACCTCTCGGCCGCCGTCCATGTGCCAGCTGTCGGTCTCTTCGGCTCGACCCACGCCGACCAGATCTCCAAGCACTACCCGCTGCACAAGACCATCTGGCCGAAGGACGCGCCGCGCACCCACAAGTGCAAGCCTCCCTGCATGATGTTTGAGTGGCTCGGCTGCGATCATCAGTGCCGAACCCAGGGCTGCGAGATTCTCCAAAAGATTACGGTCGAGGAGGTTCTCAAGGCAGTGGAGATTCAGCGTTCGAGAAGCGGGTGTGGCTGCTGAAATGAATCCCACAAGCGACCGTTTTTCGACGAGGACAGTTGCACAGGGTGACGCATCGACAATAGCAGGTCGCCCCTGTCAGGTCACGCCGGCCCTCTACGCCGAAGAGCGCGCGCAAGTTGTCCACGTTGCGCGCGTGCTACGGATTCCCTTCAGTGACCGACATGCTTCGCATACAGGGACCGTGCAAGAGCCTCGTCAACCGTGCCTTTGATCATCGCGCGTCCGTTCGGAAACACAATTATCTCCCACTTATCAACCCGGATGTTGAGCAGGAAGCCGTTCAAGCGGACGCAGCCATCCTGGGGAAGTGAGCGTGCCAGTTGGTCGAGGTCTACGGCGCGCTCTTGGGAAGGCGTGATCTGCACGGCGTTCCTGCCGCAGAGAACTGTCGTCCATGAGATGCCTTTTCCTTCCAAAAACTCAAAACGGCGATGCCGGCATACGGGGCAATCCGAGCGGCGAGCCGCAGTCAGACTCTTGAATTCACCCTTCCACACGTCCAAAGACAAAAGGGAAGCGGTCCAGACTCCGGCGCCGACCAGGATTCGAAGAGCTGCGGCGGTTTGCAGGGAAGCGACCGCGCCTGATGTGGCGTTGAGGATTCCTGCACGTTCGCAGGTCGGCAGCGCTCCCGGCGGCGGCAGGTCCTCTATGAGGCAGCGAAGACAAGCGGTCTCACCCGGAATGACCGGCATTACCATCCCTTCCGATCCCACGGCGCCTCCATATACCCATGGAATGCCGTTCTTGATGCAGGCGTCGTTGAGCAGGAACCGTGTTTCGAGGTTATCCGTTGCGTCCAGGACGATGTCGGCGCCGTCCAGCAATTTCTCGATGTTCTTCGGATGGACGTCGGCCACGACCGGTTCGACGGAAACGGTCGAGTTAACTAGCGTCAAGTGCCGGGCAGCCGCTACGGCTTTGGGGAGTTGTTGCTCCGCGTCCTTTTCGGTAAAGAGGCTCTGCCGCTGGAGGTTGCTTTCCTCCACGAAATCGCGGTCCACGATTCTCAGGCGTTTCACGCCCGCACGGCACAAGTTGTTGGCGATGACCGTGCCGAGCGCCCCACATCCGACGATGACGGCGGTGCTGCTTTGAATCTTCTTCTGGCCCGTTTCGCCGATGGCGGGAAAAAGCATTTGCCGGGAGTAGCGGTTATTCGTCAAGGGTGCGCCTCCTGGCGCAGAGACCTGAAGCAGGAGCAATCGGGGCCACAACTGCTTTCACTGCCTGCCCTCTCAGCCTTCGACATCCGCCTCAAGACGCCGACCGCGTCTCGCAGGATCGCAAGAACCTGATCCACTTCTTCAATCGTATTGTCTCGGCCAAATGAGAAGCGCATGCTGCCTTTGATCAATTCGGGTCGCAAGCCCATCGCTTGAAGGACGTGCGATCCCTCCATCGCCCCGGCCATGCAGGCCGAGCCGACGGAGGCCGACACTCCGCGCACGTCGAGCGCCATGAGCAATTCGTCGGCATTGACCCCGTCGAAAGCGACGCTCAGGATTTGCGGCAACCTGCGCGTAGGATGCCCATTGACGTGAACGCCGGGGATGGACTCCAGTATGCCTTGTTCCAAGCGGTCTCTCAGCGCGGCGAGCCGCACCGACTGCTCAGGCATCTCCCTGCACGCAAGGTCCATTGCCTTGGCCAGGCCAACGATTCCCGGCAGGTTCTCCGTCCCAGCCCGGTGCTCGTGTTCTTGGTGACCGCCGTGAATCAGCCCGGCGATGCGCGTCCCCCGGCGCACGTACAGCGCGCCGACGCCTTTCGGACCGTTGAACTTGTGCGCCGAAACGGAAAGCAGGTCCACTCCGAGCGCGTCCACATTGACCAGCACCTTCCCGACCGTCTGGACGGCGTCGGTGTGCATAGTGATGCCCGCGGACCTCGTCATTGCGGCAATTTTCTGCACTGGTTGAAGGACGCCTGTCTCGTTGTTCCCAAGCATCACGGAAACCAACCCCGTGTCCGGGCGAAGGAGTTTTCGCAGCGCCTCGCGGTCCACTACGCCAAAGGAATCCACCGGCGCATGCGTGATTTCGATTCCGCATTCGGCCAGAGCGTCGGCGGTGTTGAGGACCGCACGATGTTCTATGGCGGAGACAATGACGTGCCTTTTGCGCGTCGCGCGAAGTGCACCCTTGAGCGCAAGGTTGTCGCTTTCCGTTCCTCCGGAGGTGAAGGTAATCTCGTCAGGCAGCGCGCCGAGGCACCAAGCAACTGTCTCTCGCGCCTCATCAAGCGCACGCCGCGCTTTCTGCCCGGCCGTGTGGAGGCTCGACGGATTGGCGAAGACCTCAGAGAAGAAGGGCGTCATCGCCTCGATCACTTCCAGGCGGACTGGCGTAGTTGCGGCATGATCGAGATAGATGTTCTTCATCTGCCTATCCTCATTCCTTCGGCCTCAGTTGTGTCCAAAGGCGCAACGCTTCTCTCCTCAAGAATGTCGCCTCGGTGAGAGCTGACTCGGACCTTTGTTCTCGCCTGGTGACGTGCTTTACCATAAGTCAAGGTGATCTTCGCGGCTACGAGCCGCTCGACGACGTCGATCCGCCCGCGCAGCAGCGAAAGCGGCCCCGGCACGTCTACCGCTTCAAACAGTTCGTCTCCCTCCCGCGCGAGGGATTTCAGTCGTTCGTTCTCCGACTGGTCGCGCCCGACAATCACCTTGGCCTCATTCGTAAGGCGCAGATGCCTTCCGAGCTTGAGAAGGAGGACGTCCGGAATGCCGAATCCAGGCTGGTGCTGCATGAGGTCGCGCATCCGGGCCGCGAATATGGGATCGGTCAGGAGACATCCACCAGTGGGACACGGATAGTCCTTAAGCCCGTAGCTTGCCGCGAGAGCGATCTGCGGCTTCCGCGAGCGCCCGCGAATCGCCAGCAACTTCCTACGGTCAATCCAGCGTTCCTTTTCCGGCATTGAAGGATCAAGGAGTTCCGCCGAAAGCGGACGGACGATCAGTCCCTCCAGCCCAGCTTCCTTCTCGATCAGCTTCATCGCATCCCGGCGCTGCGACATCGGCCGCTCGCCAAGCACTTCACCGGTGACGATGAAAGATGCGCCGGTCTCGCGCATGTAGTCCGCCGCTCTTCGGAACATCAGGATGCGGCAGTCTATGCAAGGGTTGAGATTGCTTCCATAGCCGTGCAAGGGATTTCGGACGACCTCCAGGAACTCCTGGGTGTTGTTGATGACCTTCAGGCCGATGCCGAGTTGCTTGACCGCGGTCGCCGCTGACGAGCAGCACCGGGATTTAGGCGTACAATTACAGAAGAGGGTGACGAAGTTCAGCGCTTCGAGTTCAATCCCCTGGTCGAGGAGCACTCGCGCGGCGAGCAGGCTGTCGAGCCCGCCCGATAACAACATGACCGCCTTCATGTGAGCGTCCCTCTACGCAGTAGTCCGGATCGGCGTGTCCGCCGGGGCGGCCTTGGCGTAATGATCGGTGATTTCTCGCAGCACCTTTGCTTTATGAAGGCCCCACGCACAGTTGGGAACATGTTTGACGCGTCCGTCCTCCGGGTCCACATAGGCAAAGGCGGCGGGGCATCGCTGGAGGCGGTCGGTCTCCATGTTCTCCTCGTCGCCGAACGGCAGGACGATGATCTGGAGCGCGGCCTGCACGGCGGTGAATCGGCGCAGAACTGTCTTCGTTTTCTGACGGCAGAGGATGCCGAGTCCGACGCGCAGCCCTCGCCAGAGCGCCGCCGGTCCGCGCGCGCCCAGCGCCTCGCCGATGCGGATGTGTCGCCGGCCGAGCCGCACAATTTCCTTGAACATGGCAAGCTTCAGCCATGCCTGGCGTAAATGCAAACTCGCCAATGTGCGGCCCCACAAGCTGCGTTCGAGCGTCTTCTCCCGCGCAGCCAGCCGCTCTTCGAGTTTCAGGAGGTCCTTGGCCGCATCGGTCAGGCTGCCTTTGAGATAGTGCGCCAGCGGGCGATAACGCTGCCCGTCGGAGATGAGCAGGTACATGCTTTCGCAGTTCGGGTGCCCGCCGACGAAGGGAACATCGCGGATGCCCAGCAGGCGCGAGAGCGTCGGGATGCGGCCGAGCAGGTTGGTCGGAACGAACTCGACGCGGTCTTCCGGGAACGCGTCTTCAATCGCCTGCTCCAGGTCTTCGGTGGTGATGCGTTCCGGCTTGAGGTCCACCTTGTCGGGGTCCCAGGAATGCGCCAGGGGCATGAGATAAATCCCGCCGACGAAATCGCGCCGCTCATGGCAGAAGGCGAAGATCGAGGCCAGTTCCTTGTCGTTGTAGCCTTTCGCCACCAGCGTCATCAGCAC
>Ga0187856_1002336_pt1 | contig 14100 bp, 11 predicted proteins | sample June2016WEW_8_40_FD_132443 | JGI IMG/M metagenome (GOLD analysis project Ga0187856, IMG submission 132443) | Peatland microbial communities from SPRUCE experiment site at the Marcell Experimental Forest, Minnesota, USA - June2016WEW_8_40 | ecosystem: Environmental > Terrestrial > Soil > Wetlands...
CGCTTGGCAGGACCATCGAAACAAGCATCACGCCAAGGCCGATTGGCAATTCACGACAGATCATGCCCGCGTCAAGCTCAAGAGGCTCTACCCCTCATTTTGAGTGACTCGGGCGACTAGTATTCCGCTCATTCAATTGAATATGAAGGTTGGCAGCGCGAAGACCGTTAAGAAGGGCATTCCGGAATTAAAATTGGCCGGATTTCATCACGGTCTCCGCTTCCGGTGAGCCAATGCTTACTGCTAAAGGCTACAAAACCTCAGTCTGACTTACCGTCACAATCTAGGTAGACCACTACCAATTGGTCACTGCAGAGCGGCAGTTGAGCGCTATGCAACTTGTTGCTCACACACACCTTCGCGTTCGGAACACTCGGAATCGCAGACCCATGCGTCTTTGGCGAACCACTCGTGCATCTCGTGGCAGAGCGGACAGTAGGTCCGGCTGAAGAATACAGGGGAGGAGCGGAAGGCCGCGAATTCAACGTATCTGCCTGTGGAGATTGGCTGCCCTGTCTTCGGGCAACGGATCATTAAGGCGCACTCTTGCTGCGGCCGCATGCGGCTTGCGTACTTTTCTGGTGTGAAGAAAAGATAAAAGCCCGGTGGCAATTTATGGGCTTTATTGCGGCCCGGCACGTCACGGATTTTGGAAGGGAAGAGGCGGCGGCGGGGCTCTGTTGAGCCGCGGGAGCGGATTGGTTGCGGCTCTTGAGTGGCGAGGCTACTTCGGCGCGCGCTCGGTAACGCAATATTAAGCAATAATGGATCGGAATCCCCCGCAGTCGTAAACCACATGGCGGTGAGGACATGTTTGAAGTTATGCAATACGAGCCTCCGCATATTTTCGTTAGATGCCGTCGAACCGGCGAGACATATAAGTTTCTAGTCGGAAACGACGGAGCCCTGGTGAACGAAGGGATATGCTTCGACCAAGGGGATGCTCGTCGAACCGCGATCGCGTATTTGTTTCGGAGAAGGGGAGCCAAAGCAGCGGAGTCGCGGACTCTATTGAACGGTTGAGGTGGAGGCTGGGGAAGACGCCGATGGTGGTAGGGGCGGGAAAAAAGAGAAAGCCCCGCGCATAATCTGCGGCGGGGCTGAGATCGTAGCGTAGCTCGGGTGCAGAGCTGCGAAGTTCAAAGAGCAATTACGGTCTGGGCTTCCTTAGCTAATCGGAGCGCTTTCAAACGTGCGGTCCTTTCCCGAGTGGCGCGAGCTTCGGCTTTGTATTCGGTCATCGCCGCTCGACCATCCCGATCGCGCTCTTCCTTTTTGAAACATGCTTCTGCCCACTTCTTCTGGGCTTCCTTCGAATTGTTTTTCACCATCATGTCCTTTTCGGCGCGTCTGTTCCGACACAAACTTTCATTTCGGCGTTGATTGAAGCTGCCACGGGCGCGGAACCTAATTAGTTATGTATATATGCACGAAACACGATGAAAAGAGCTGCTATTTTTCGCGGCGCGCAGGGCGCAGCGCTGGTTGCTTCAGCGGCGGCTCTTCGGTCTGCGCCTCGGCTTCCTTAGCTAATCGCAGCGCTTTCAAACGTGCCGTCTTTTCACGAATAATCTTTGCTTGGACTTCGTAGTCCACCGGGAGATTGTCACTCTCCCGCGCAATCTTCTCCAACCGCGATTGCACTCGCATGTTCTTCGGATTTGCGGCCATCGTTCGCTTCTTTTTCGGGCGCAGAAACACGGCCCTATAGCGTTCACGCACATATATATATATGCACGAAACACGATGAAAAAAGCCCGTAGGATGGGTTGAGCCCCTTGCGAAACCCATCGCTGAACCTCGCCACCCTAAAAAAAGGGCGTCCTGTTCCCCATAGCTTTTAACAGGCCACGTAGCACGACAGCGCCGAAGGCTTTGGAATCGATATAGTCTGTTTCATGAGTGATACATTTGTAATTTCGGGATGCGGAAAACCTGCACGCCCGGCCGTCATGGCGGTAGCGCGGCTCGGTCAGCCCGCGGCTTTGGTGCCGCGCGCATACTTTAGCAGCAGCACGACGAGCGCGCCGATAAAGCACGGCACTGCGGCGGCGTAAAAGATGCCTCCCGCGCCGACGCCCCAGCCGACAAGAATGCCGGCACCAAGCGGGCCGAAGACCTGACCGAGCCGCCCCATGCCCATACCCCAACCGATTCCCGTCGAGCGCACCGTCGTCGGATAGATCGCGGCGGCAAGCGCAATCAGGCCCGTCCCGGTGCCGCCGACGAAAAAGCCGGCGAGCGTCGACGCTACCGCCAGCGTCGCCACCGATGCAGTAGCCTGCCCGAACGCGGCGATGCATACGCCGCCGACGATGAACCCCGGCACCAGCGTCTTGTAAGGTCCGAAGCGATCCACGAGAAAACCGGATAGCACGCTGGCGCACACGCTGCCGGCGTTGTTGAGCGCAATAATGAGCGCGCCTGCCGAAATCGAAAAGCCGACGGAACGCAGTACGGTCGGCGTCCACGCCGTCACCGTCACCAGCACCATGAAGACCACAAAAAATGCGACCCAGAGCATGACGGTTGTTGCCGCCCGTCCTTCGGTGAACAAGTGCCTGACCGGAATGCCTTCGCGTTCGCGCTCGGGCGCGGCGACAAGTTGGGCATCGGGCGGAATCTCGCCCGGAGCGATGCGCGAGAGCGTCTGTCGCACCTCGTCGAAACGAATATTCCTGGCGATCAGAAAGCGCAGCGATTCCGGCAGCCAGATGCTGAGGATTACGGCGAAGATCAGCGGCACGACGCCGCCGAAGTAGAAGACGAACTGCCAACCGAGATGTGGAATGACATACGAAGAGGTCAGCGCGCCGATCAAGCCGCCGAACGGCCACGCCGCAAAGGCGATGGCGACGAATACGCCGCGCTTGCTCGCCGGCGCAAATTCGCCGCCGAGCGCGAGAAAGCTCGGCGTCGCGCCGCCGAGCCCGAGGCCCGCGCAGAAGCGGTAAATCAGAAGTTGGGGTAGCGTCGTCACGTACGCGGTCAAAAGGCTGAATACGCCGAATATGATCGTGGCGGCGACCATGAATCGCTTGCGGCCGAATCGATCTGCCAGAGGCCCGAAGCTCAACGCCCCAAGCGCGGCGCCGAGCAATGCTGCCGAAAATACCGGGCCCAAAACATCCTTCGGCAGATTGAGCGCCTGCGCGATCGCCGGCGCGGTATAGCCGATCGCTTGCGTGTCGTAGCCGTCGAGCAATGCCACCAGCATGCACATCACGAGGACCCCGATCTGATATGCCGTGATCGGGTGCCGGTCGATAGTCTCGTTGACATTGACGACAGCAGCCATTGTCTTCTCTCCCCAGACAAGTATTACATCGAATGCTTGCATCTGGCATAGCGCCTCAGCAGATCATAGAATCAACGCTATCTCGTAAGGTGAGCTAGCATGAGCGCGACGACCGCCGAAAAAATCGAGACCCTGAGCGCCTGCTTCGGGACCTACCCGCACACCCAGGCGCTGAAAAACGGCGAGATCAAATCCGATCGGGTGATGCTACGCTTCACCGAGATCAATCCGGTCAACAGAGCGTTCCTGATGATGGCGCGCGACCAGAAGTTCGACGTGAGCGAGATGGCGATCGTCACCTATCTGCAGGCCAAGGCCTACGGCAAGCCGCTCACGCTCATGCCGGCGACGATGCTGGGGCGCTTTCAGCACGGCGCGATGCTCCACAATGCCGAACGGGGAACGCTGCGGCCCGAGGACCTGCCCGGCCGCAGGGTCGGCGTGCGCGCGTTTTCGCAGACCACGGGCGTCTGGATCCGCGGCATCCTCTGGAAGGATTACGGCCTCGACCTCGGCACGGTGAAATGGGTGACGTTCGAGGACGCCCACGTGGCCGAGTTCCGCGATCCGCCGGGCGTCGAGCGCGCCGTCGGCAAGGACATGACCAAGATGCTGATCGAGGGCGAGCTCGATGCCGCCATCTACGGCGGCGTCATGCCGACCGATCCGCGGCTCAAGAGCGTCATTCCCGATCCCGAAGCGGCGGCGAAAAACTGGTACCGGGAGCACGGCACCGTGCCGGTCAACCACATGGTCGTGCTCAAGGAGAGCCTATCGAAGTCGAATCCCGCCGCGGTGCGCGAGGTTTTCCGCATGCTGCTCGACAGCAAGAAGGCCGCCGGCCTGCCGAAATCCGGCGCCATCGACTTAATCCCGTTCGGCTTCGACGCAGTCAAACCGGCGCTCGACCTCATCAGCAGCTATGCGCTGGAGATGAAGATTATTCCACGCCGCTATGCGGTCGAGGAATTGTTCGACGACACGACGCGGACGCTGCAGGCATAGATTTCCGTGGAACGCCAACATTATGGCGCGCAAGATCGGGTCATAAGGTTCTCGCAATTAATAAGCGTTCGGCCGCCGCATGACCATCCATTGACCGGAGCATTGACCCGTGGACGTGCGTCATTGTCCGCGGCCGCTATCGGCGGACAGCCGGCCGAAGCCGCTTGCGGACCGGCCACCTTCGGCAACCATCACGCGGATTTCGCCCTTGGGGGTCACCCTGCCGGAGACCTGGTAGCTTTGGTCGTCTGCTTGCACCTGGCCGTCTATGATGCGCACGGAATAACGAAGGGAACGGTCGCAATCGCCGACGAGCGTGTAGATCACGACGCTCCACTGGCCATCATAGGCCCGAGTGCGCGCCGCCCGAGACGCGGCATTGGACGGAATACTGGCGCTCGCTGCCAGCACGACGGCAATTGTCGCGACCAAGATCGGGCGCGAGAAATTTTTCATCAATTCGCTCCGGTTTTCTCAATATGGCTCGGTGGCGGCACGGGCCAGCGCGGGTAAGGCGGCGGTTGGGTGCTGAACGGAGTTGCGCTCCGGCCCTGTTCATAGCCGGTTTGAAACAACGCCCCCATGTAATCGGGATCGAAGGCGCCCTTGCTCGGCGCGTTGAAGCTTGCAGGCATGGTGGCGACATTGAACTCGACGCCGCTGCGCTTCGCCAGGATATAGGTGCGGTCAAGCATCATTCGGGTGTCGACCTTCACGGCCGCGCCGACCGATTGGGCGAGAATTGCCGGCGCGAAGCGGTCGACGACCTTGAAGTCCGGTTCGAGTCCAGTGTTGACTACGATGTAGAGCTGCGTCGCCGGCAGCCGATAGTCGCTCGTACTTGCCATCAAGGCCGACGGCGCGACGAAGAACTGTCCACCGACGCCGCCGTCCACGTGCATTTCCGCGAAGCGTTTCCCGTTCGCCTCGACATCGATCAGCACCGGCGGGAATGCGCCCGGAATGCTGGCCGAGGCCAGCAGCACGCGGCGGAACAGCTTGAGCGCATCCTCGCCGCCATGAGCGGCGATCGCCCCCATGTTCCAGACCACGGAGCGTTCGGCATCGAGGTCGGTGGAGACGACGAAAAAGCGTCGGCCGCGGCGGTGCTCGGCGGCGATATCCGCCATCAGCGCCGGCGTGATCTCTTTGGCAATCAGGTCCCCGAGCGGCCACGAATCAGCAAAGCTCTCGCCGGTCCTGCCCGCCTCGAAAACGTCCGCGGCGCTGACTTTGGTATAGACCCTACGCAGGGCATCGTCATAACGCTGAGCGGCAAAGGCAAAGGGCGCCATGAGCGCACCTGTGCTCACACCGGTGACTACCGCGTAGTCGGGCCGCTTCCCGGCAGCGGTCAAGCCGGTGAGCAGCCCGGCGCCGAAGGCGCCATCCTCTCCGCCGCTGGAGAGAATGAGCCAAGGACCCGGCTGTGGCGGCAATGCGTTGTTGAAGTCTGTTTCGGAATCCGCCCAAAAGCGCGCATCCGGAATTCCGGGAATGATGGAGACCGCGTCCTCAGCGGCGGTGAACGGCACGCGCGGCGGCAATTGCGGCTGCGCGGTTGCAACCGGAGGTGGTGTTGGCGCCCTTCGGACGTTTTTCGGAGCGACCCGCCTCACACGCGCCTGGGCGACCCACTGCGGATGAGATTTGGCCGTTGCCGGTGCCCCCAAGCCCTGCGCCAGCGCGGCCTCGAACGGCGCCTCTGAAGACACAAAAAACGGCGCCGAGAGCAGGGCGGCAGCCGCGCAGATGGTCCATCGCGTATGCATGGTCATGGCGGATGAAGGTCCCGAAATCGACAAAAGGGCCCGGGCCGTGTTTCGTTCCCGTCAATCACGCACGACTGCGCGACCATGGGCAGATAGGGCCCACCCGCGCCAACTTCAATCGGGCTGAAAGGGAGCACGACTGAGCCTAGGAATGCGCGCCCAACAGAGCAATCGCTCTTTGGCGCTTATCAACCGTCATATCGCGCTTCAAGCATGCCGGTCGGCAACGAATCTCGCGCCTTCGATAAGGATCGTGGCACCGGGCCCGAACGGCGCGAGCGCCTGTTCGGCCTCCGCCACGAGCTGCCTCAGCCGTGCCTTGGCGCCCGCTCCGCCGAGAATGCCGACTATTGTCGCCTTGCCTGCCACTGCGTCCTTGCCGGTCTGTTTGCCGACCAGGGCGGGATCGCCCTCGAGGTCGAGAAGATCATCGGCGATCTGGAATGCCTGGCCGACCGCCGATCCATAGCGCTCGAGCGCTCGACGCTGCGGACGTGTCGCCGATCCGAGCATGCCGCCGGCCTCGCAGGCGAAGCGCAGCAGCGCGCCGGTCTTCATCGCCTGCAACGTGCGCACATCGTCCTCGCCGAGCTGCTGCGGGCCGTTGCCAGCAAAGCGGCCTTCGGCGGCGAGATCCAGCATCTGGCCGCCCGCCATGCCGCCGAATCCGGCCGCGCGGGCGAGCGCGTTGACGAGTTCGATACGGACAGCCGGGTCCGGATGGGTCTGCGGGCGGGAAAGGATATCGAAGGCGAAAGTAAGCAGACCGTCGCCGGCGAGGATCGCCGTCGCCTCGTCGAATGCCTTGTGCGCGGTGGGCTGTCCGCGCCGCAAGTCATCATTGTCCATCGCGGGCAGGTCGTCATGCACCAGTGAGTAGCAATGCACGCATTCCAGCGCCGCGCCCGCCATCAATGCGTGCTGCCGTGGGACGTCGAACAAGGCCGCGCACTCAACCACCAGGAAGGGCCGGAACCGCTTGCCGCCACCGAGGCTGGCATAGCGCATGGCCTCGACGAGGCGCGGTGGCCGGCTCAGCTCGCCTTCCGCCGGCGCTGCCGATACAAGTCGATCGAGCAGGCCATCGATGTCTTTGGCCGTCGCATCGAGGCGCGAGAGGAAAGGGCTATCCTTGGCATTCATAGTTTCGTTGCCCCGGCCTTCCGGTGTCCTCAATGGGTGCTATCTGATCCTATAATTACCGGAAGGAGCTGCCCCCGGCACGGGCGATTCCGCTTCGGCATCGGTGAATGGCAGCCCCCCAATCAGCCGCCACAGGACTATCTGTGACCAACGACCTCATAGCGTCAATGGTGCTTGCGATCTGGCTCTACCTCCTGGCGGGGCGCGGAGCGTTCTGGCTCGCGAGCGAACGCGATGATGAGATCCCGGCGGTGGAGGGGTCTTGGCCCGCGATTGCCGCAATTATCCCGGCGCGCGATGAGGCCGAATACGTGGGCGAGACCATCGCTTCGCTGCTGCGGCAGGATTATCTGGGCGAATTCGCGGTAATCCTGGTCGATGACCAGAGCCGCGACGCCACCGCGCAGGTTGCGCGCGATGCGGCGGCAGCGCTCGGCGCCGCCCACCGCCTCACCGTGTTGCCGGGGCGGGCGCTGCCGGCGGGGTGGACGGGGAAGCTGTGGGCGCAGCAGCAGGGCGTCGAGGCAGCCGAGGCGGCGTCGCATTCGCCGGCTTACCTGTTGTTCACGGATGCCGATATCGTCTACGCCCCGGATGCGCTTAAAGTGCTCGCCGCGCGGGCGCAATCGGGCGGTTATGTCCTGACCTCGCTGATGGCGAAGCTGCGCTGCGAAAGCCTGGCCGAGCGCGTGTTCATCCCGGCCTTCATTTTCTTCTTCCAGATGCTCTATCCGTTCTCCTGGGCGAACAATCCGCGCCGCGCCACCGCCGCGGCAGCCGGCGGCTGCATGCTGGCGCGCCGCGATGCGCTCAGCCAAGCGGGCGGCATGGCCGCCATCCGCAGCGCCTTGATCGACGACTGCGCGCTGGCGAAAAAACTCAAAGGCCATGGCCCGATTTGGATCGGATTGACCAAGCGCGTATGCAGCGCCCGCGCCTACCCGGCAATGGCGGACATCCGCCGCATGCTCTCGCGCACCGCGTATGCGCAGTTGCGCTATTCGCCGCTTCTGCTCGCGGGAACCGTCTTTGGTCTGACCATCACTTATCTTGCCCCTGTGGCGCTCGCCGTCTTCACCGGCGGCATGGCGCGCCTCCTCGGGATCGTCGCCTGGCTACTGATGGCCGTCGCCTTCCAGCCCACGCTCCGCTTCTATCGCGTGTCGATGCTGTGGGGGCTGGCGTTGCCGGCGATCGCCGCGGTCTATCTGGCGTTCACGATTGATTCCGCCTATCAGCATGCGCGCGGGCGTGGCGGCATGTGGAAGGGCCGCGCCCAAGGCAATATTCAAGACAACGTTTCGGAATTGCGATGAACGATGCGAGCATAGGCGACGCCAAAAATTGGCGGTCGGGGAAGGGGCACCGGGATGAGAACTTCCCAGTCGCCTCCTGGCTCATTCATCCGCGCCACCGCAAGGTGATCTTGGCATTCTATAATTTCGTGCGCACCGCCGACGATATCGCCGATCATGCCACGCTCACGGCGCCGGACAAGCTTGGTTTGCTCGATCGTCTCGAAGCGGGCCTCACGGGTGCGAACGACGAGGATACGGTGGCGGTGCATCTACGAGCCGCGCTCGCCGAGCACAGTCTTTCGCCAAAACACGCGCAGGACCTGCTTGCAGCGTTCAAGCTCGACGTGACCAAGCTGCGATATCGCGACTGGGACGATCTCATCGGTTATTGTTCGCTTTCGGCGATGCCGGTCGGCCGCTTCGTGCTCGACGTGCACGGCGAAAGCCGCGGCACTTGGCCGGCCAACGATGCGCTGTGCGCGGCCTTGCAGATCATCAATCATTTGCAGGACTGCAAGGACGATTACCGCAATCTCGACCGGGTCTACGTTCCGCTCGACATGCTCGCCGCGTGCGGCATTGGCGTGGAAGCGCTGGGCGAGCCGCAGGCGTCGCCGGCGCTGCTCGCCGGCCTGCGCAGCCTCGCCGAACGCACCGAGCGGTTGCTCGGCGACAGCGATGTCTTCCCCCTCTTGATCAACGACTGGCGGCTCTCGCTCGAAGTCTCCGTCATCAATACGCTGGCGCATCGCCTGACGCGCATCCTCATGACGCGCGATCCCTTAAGCGAGCACGTGCATCTTTCCGTGCCGGCCGTCGTCGGCCTGACGATGACCGGCATTTTGAGCGGTGCGTCCCGGCGGCTCGGTCGGCGTTTCTCCGCCGCGTCGCAGAAGCCGCGGGGAGCGTGAGTGAACAAGCCCACACCGGCGGCCGAGCGCGCCTCCCGCAGCTCGTTTTATACGGGCATGCGCATTCTGCCGCGCGCGCAGCGCGAGGCGATGTTTGAAATCTATTCGTTCTGTCGTGCCGTCGACGACATCGCCGACGACCCGGGCCCGCGTGAGTTGCGTCGCCAGCAATTGGCCCGTTGGCGGTCCGACATTGACGCGGTCTATCGCGGCGCGCCGCCGCCGCAGCTCGTCGGATTGGCGTTAGCGGTGCGCGGATTTGAGCTGCAACGCGACGACTTCATCGCCATCATCGACGGCATGGAGATGGACGTCGTCGCCGACATCCGCGCACCTGACCGCGCGACGCTCGACCTCTACTGCGACCGCGTGGCCTGCGCGGTCGGACGCCTCTCGGTGCGCGTGTTCGGGATGGAGCACGACGCAGGCGTGGCGCTTGCTTATCACCTGGGTCGCGCGCTCCAGCTGACCAACATTTTGCGTGACCTCGATGAGGACGCAGCTCTCGGCCGCCTCTACTTGCCGCGGGACGCGCTGCAAGCGGTTGGGATCGCCGCCACCGAACCGCGCGAGGTTCTGGCGCATCCGGCGATCGGCAAGGTCTGCGCCGTCATCGTCGAACTTGCGCAAGAGCACTTTCGCAAAGCCGAGGCGATCATGGCGCACAATCCCCGCCGCGTCGTGCGGGCGCCGCGGATCATGGGCGCGGCTTATCGCGCCATTCTCGCGGCGCTGATCGCGCGCGGCTTTGCGCCGCCGCGGGCGGCGATTCACCTGCCGCGCGTAAAACTCCTTTTCATCGTGTTGCGCAATCTGGTGTGATGCAATTCTTCCAATGACCGCAACGGTGCACATTATCGGCGCCGGCCTCGCCGGATTGTCAGCCGCGCTCAAGCTTTCCGCGCGCGGCACTCGCGTGATCCTGCACGAGGCGACGGCGTTCGCCGGCGGCCGCTGCCGCTCCTATCATGACGCGTCGGTCGGCATGACCATCGACAACGGCAATCACCTTTTGCTCTCGGGCAATCGCGCCGCGCTCGATTATCTGCGCAGCATCGGCGCCGAGCATCGGCTGGTCGGTCCTCCGAGTGCGGAATTCTCCTTCGTCGACCTCGCCAGCCGCGAACGCTGGACGCTGCGCTTCAACGACGGTCCGCTGCCATTCTGGATTTTCGATCCCGGCCGGCGCGTGCCGGGAACGCGCGCCCTCGATTATGTGCCGCTGGCGCGGCTGCTCTGGGCGCGCCCGGGCAAGACGGTCGGCGAGGTCATTGCCTGTGACGGGCTGCTCTATCATCGGCTGGTCGAGCCGCTGCTCGTTGGCGCGTTGAATATCGATCCGCCGCAAGGATCGGCGCGGCTTGCAGCCGCAATCATCCGCGAGACGCTGGCCGCCGGAGGGCGCGCCTGCCGGCCGCTGATTGCGCGCGAGGGGCTTGGCCCGACGCTGATCGAGCCCGCGCTCGTCCGTCTGCAGGGGCTTGGCGCCACGGTGCGCATGGAGCATCAACTGCGCGCGATGCGCTTTGTCGCCGAGCGGGTCGAGGCGCTGGACTTCGGCAGTGAGACTATTGCCCTCAACTCCGACGATGCGATCATTCTCGCAGTGCCGCCCTACGCGGCCGCGCCGCTGGTGGGCGGACTCGACGTGCCGACCGAGTTCCGCGCCATCGTCAACGCGCATTTCCGAATCGATCCGCCGGCGGACCAGCCGCCGATCCTCGGTGTCCTCAACGGGACGGTGCAGTGGATTTTTGCCTTTCTCGGCCGGCTTTCTGTCACCATCAGCGCCGGCGATCGGCTCATCGACCGGCCGCGGGAAGAGCTCGCCAAGACGATCTGGGGCGAGGTCGCGCGCGTGACCGGACTGCCGGCCACGCTGCCGCCCTGGCAGATCGTGCGCGAACGACGCGCCACCTTCGCCGCCACGCCCGCGCAGGACGCCAAACGTCCGGGCGCGCGAACCGCGTGGCGCAATCTTGTCCTCGCCGGCGATTGGACAGATACGGGCCTGCCCGCTACCATTGAAGGCGCGATCCGATCCGGCAATTGTGCTGCGGACATCATCGCGAAACTGCCATGATCGACGATGCTCTCGAACAACAGCGCACCCGGACGGCTACGCTGCGGCAGCAGCTCGGCGAGCCGGTTGAGGCGGCGCGCGAGACCAAGATCGGAACTCACCTGGGCCGCATCGACGACACTCTGGAACAGCGCATCCAAACGGCGACGCAGGCGTTGCTCGCCTGCCAGCGCCCCGACGGCCATTGGGTGTTTGAGCTCGAGGCCGACGCCACCATTCCAGCCGAATATGTGCTGCTGCGGCATTATCTCGGCGAGCCGGTCGACGCCGCGCTCGAGGCCAGGATCGCTGCCTACCTGCGCCGCATCCAGGGCGGCCACGGCGGCTGGCCGCTGTTCCGCGACGGCGAGCTCGACGTCAGCGCGACCGTAAAGGCCTATTTCGCGCTCAAGATGATCGGCGATTCCGTCGATGCGGATCATATGCGCCGCGCGCGCGAGGCCGTTCGCGCCCGAGGCGGCGCCGCACGCGCCAACGTGTTCACCCGGATCATGCTGGCCTTGTTCGGTTTCATCCCATGGCGCGCGGTGCCGGTGATGCCGGTCGAGATCATGCTGCTGCCGAAATGGTTTCCGTTCCATCTCGACAAGATTTCGTACTGGAGCCGGACCGTCATTGTTCCCTTGCTGGTGCTGATGGCGAGAAAGCCGCAGGCGCGCGACGCCAAGGGCGTGCGCATCGACGAGCTTTTTCTCGATCCGCCGCAGAGCATCGGGCCAGCGCCGAAGGCGCCACAGCAGAAGGCGTCCTGGTTCTGGTTCTTCCGCGGCGTCGACAACGTCTTGCGCGCGACCGAGCCGTACTTTCCCAAGCGCACCCGGCAGCGCGCGATCGATCGCGCCGTCGCCTGGGTGGGCGAGCGCCTCAACGACGAGGATGGTCTCGGCGCGATTTTCCCGGCCATTGCAAACAGCGTGATGATGTTCGACGTGCTGGGTTATCCCGAGAGCGATCCGCAGCGCGCCATTGCCCGCCAGTCGATCGAGAAGCTGTTGGTGGTGCACGAGCACGAGGCCTATTGCCAGCCCTGCGTCTCGCCGATTTGGGACACCTCGCTCACCTGCCACGCCCTCTTGGAAGTCGGCGGCGCGCGCGCGGTCGCGGAAGTCAAGCGCGGCCTCGATTGGCTCGTCCCGAAACAAATCCTCGACGTCCGCGGCGACTGGATCGCGCGGCGGGGCGAGCTGCGGCCGGGCGGCTGGGCCTTCCAATACGCCAACCCGCACTATCCCGACGTCGACGACACCGCCGTCGTCGCCATGGCGATGGATCGTGTGCAAAGCCTGTCCGGGCACAAGGACTTTGCCGCGAGCCTCGCGCGCGCGCGCGAATGGATTCTTGGCATGCAGAGCGAGAACGGCGCCTGGGGCGCCTTCGATGCCGACAACGAATACCATTATCTCAACAACATCCCCTTCGCCGATCACGGCGCGCTGCTCGATCCGCCGACCGAGGATGTCACCGCGCGCTGCCTGTCGATGCTCGCTCAGTTCGGCGAGGCGATCACGAGCAGTGCGGCGGTGGCGCGAGGCGTCGACTATTTGCGTAGAACGCAGCTCGCGGACGGAAGCTGGTACGGCCGCTGGGGCATGAATTACATCTACGGCACCTGGTCGGTATTGTGCGCGCTCAATGCCGTCGGCATCGACCACGGCGCGCCGGAAATGCGCAAGGCGGTGGAGTGGCTCGTCGCCATCCAGAACGACGACGGCGGCTGGGGCGAGGACGGCTCAAGCTACAAGCTCGACTATCGCGGCTACGAGCGCGCGCCGAGTACGGCGTCACAGACGGCGTGGGCGCTCCTCGGCCTCATGGCCGCCGGCGAGGTCGATCATCCCGCGGTGACGCGCGGACTAGCCTACCTCGCTTCAACGCAAGGTGCCGACGGTTTCTGGAACGAGCCGCGCTATACCGCCACGGGTTTCCCGCGCGTGTTCTATCTGCGTTACCACGGCTATGCGAAATTCTTCCCGCTGTGGGCGATGGCGCGCTACCGCAACCTCGAGAGCGGCAATACCCGCGCGGTGACGTACGGGATGTAGTTCGACCGTCATTCCGGGGCGCGGGCGTAAGCCCGCGAGCCCGGAATCCATAACCACCAAACAAGCAGTTTGGTACAGATCGAATTTCTATTGTTAGACCTGTGATTATGGATTCCGGGCTCGCCGCTGCGCGGCGCCCCGGAATGACCATCTGGTTACGCGGCCGTTGCAGCGGTTTTCACTGCTTTCGCGGCTTTCTCCCGCGGCTCGTTGGCGTGGATTTCCGACAGCCGCTGCTGCACCTGGCCGTCAAAGACGTATTGCGCCGGCCGCTGATTCTCCATCGAGATTTCCGGCGCCATTTCGCCTTCGGTCTTCACGCCGCGCAAGCCGATCGCCAGCGCCTCAAACGGATGCTTCATCATGGCGTTCGCCGCGGTCGCCTCGTAGCCGCAATGCGCCATGCAGTTCGCGCATTTCTCGTAGCGGCCGGTGCCGTAGGAATCCCAGTCGGTGCCTTCCATCAGCTCCTTGAAGGTCTTGGCGTAGCCTTCGCCGAGCAGGTAGCAGGGCTTCTGCCAGCCGAAAATGTTGCGCGTCGGCATGCC
>Ga0187856_1002337_pt1 | contig 14099 bp, 18 predicted proteins | sample June2016WEW_8_40_FD_132443 | JGI IMG/M metagenome (GOLD analysis project Ga0187856, IMG submission 132443) | Peatland microbial communities from SPRUCE experiment site at the Marcell Experimental Forest, Minnesota, USA - June2016WEW_8_40 | ecosystem: Environmental > Terrestrial > Soil > Wetlands...
AGACCAGTTGCCAGACCGCCGCGACCGACAACAAACCCAACGCTACGCCTACCAGGCGCAGCACCGGCCGTCGTGTCGCGAAATTAATGATTGCGCCGATGATCGCGAGCCCTGCCGCGATCGGCATAATCGTGCTTGCCAGGTAGGTCCACAGGCTATCCAAAACGTCTGCCGTCGCATATTGCGTGCCCGAGTTGTAACTTTGAAGAAGGTTATAAGTCGTTTGAATGCCGAGCATGAACATGGCAGTAAGAATCGACGGCAATGGATTCCCGCCCGCAGCCGAGTCCAGAATCGCCCGAAGCACGAAATACGCCGCGAGTGTTGTGGCCAGCCGCCCGACCACAAAGTTGGTCACAAAGCTTCCTACATCCGACTGGAAAGTTGCGAGCCACGAAGTACTGATTCCGCCCCCTGGCAGCGGCACCCCCACCCCGAACGAACTAAACCAGCCCAGCAACGGCTGCAGGGTAAGGAACACGACCGCCCAGAACATCCACTTCGTGAAACTCCCGCCGATGACAAAACTAATCCCACCACCTTCGCGGCGCAGGCTGATGCCGGCTAGTACCAGGCTTAAACAAGCCGCCGACGGCGCCAGCAGCAATAAAACATTCACGATGTCGTTCAAGAGTTGAGGAGTAGCCACGGTTTTAAACCTTCACTCGAAAATTGGATCTGGTCACGGGAAGTGTGGCAGGCAACTCAATCTTGCTGATTTTGAGTTGCCTGCCCTTTTCACTTCGGGGATTCTCACTCGCCTTTTGTTAAGTAACACCTCCTGTTCCGTTCGTGATCCAGTACTCGATCAATCGAGTCACCCCTGAGACCGCGAGCAAGGCTCCGGCCGCTAACAACCAGCGGCCGTGGCCCCGGCCTGAGAGCCAGCCGAAAATGGCCCCCAGCACCGCGCCACCGGCGCCCACGGGTGCGATCACGTTGCCTATCCAGTTGATGAAGTTGAGGAACGCACCTTCCGGTTGCGATCCGGTTTGGCCTTGGACAGCTTGGTTGAACTGGGGTGTGGCGCCAAGGTTCTGTGCCAGCACGTATTGGCCGGCCAGAACAAAGCAAATGGCTCCCACCGCCAGCGTCTTCTTCAACGCCCTGTCCCACTTGATTCGCATGAACGTTTGTCCTCCTTTCTGCCCTGCCATTGTTCCGCCTGCGAAAACTGCCGAACACTGCTGAGCCGTCGCCAACGTAGCCAGGGTTTTTTTGTATCAAACGAGCCCGATGAAGCCTTACGAGGTATGGATAACGGTGATGGGAAGAGAAAACCCCACCGGAAACGAAGAGGCTTGGCTTGGATTGTGTGGGACTGCATGGGTATCCACCTTCAGTTCACGATGATTTCTTCTGGCTCCAGCTTTACGCGCAGAATGGGAATACCGGCTCTTTCGAGGGCGCGGGTTTTGCGGGCGATGTATGCGTCGTCGTATGGTGTTGTAAGCGTCTCGCCTTGCTCCCGAAGCGCCGCTTCCAGCTTTCGCAGCTCCTCCGAAAAATCGACTGCCTCGAATATCCCTTTGCCGCGATGAACGAAGCAGTTTCCCGCGTCGTCCAGATTGAGGTAAGTCCGCGCGATTCCGTGCTTGTAGAGGTTGATTCCGTTCACCCGCCCCATGAACATGAATCCTACGCAACGCGCGCGCCCGATCTGTATTTCCAGTGGCTTCCAATTCGCTTCCATCTTGTTTCGCGTCTCCTTTGAGTGTTGCTGGTTACTGCGGCGGCTGGTTCTCCGGCAGAGGCGCGCTGCCTTGTTGATACAGGGCACTGAGTTCCTGCCTGAGTTGCATCAACTGCCGAAGCTCGTCCAAGCTCGGTGCCGTGGCTTCTCTCGACCCCGCGGAAGCAGGGGCTGCCGGTTGCCTGCTTCCGGTTTCCCCGCTGGTCCCGCCCGTTTCCAGCACAATGTAAAACCTGGCGTTGCCGGGAACTGTGACGACAATATTCTGGTTGAAGGCAAGCTCACTCATTTGCTGGTCGCCCGCGATTCCGATGTTATTGGCGACACGTTCCCGGAGCAGTGCGCTCTCGGAAACCGGCCCGTAAAACCCGGAACTGCCTCCGCTTCCCACCAGGTAGGAGGCAACGGTTCCGAGGCCCGTAAATGCCCGCACCAGGAACTTCGTTCCGGTATCCTTCCCCGAAACAGCGCCCTTGAGGGGTTGGAAGTCGAGACCCATCGCCGTCCCGTCTACCTTCTGGGTCGTTCCGTCCGGCATCTCGAATTTGTCGAACCTGATATCCACATATCCCGAGCGGTTCCCCTGTCGAAGCTGGCCGATGGCCTTCGCTCCCGCTGGCACTACGATCACGCCATCGCGTTCGTAGTTGTACTCAACCACCGCGACCACGGGCGCCTTCACTGCCGTGCTCACGGCCGATTCAAGGCGCGCCACCAGGCGCGTGCCGGTAGGTAAGGGGGTCACAAACTCGCTTTGCTCGAGGGCGCCCGGGCGCGCCGGGTTCCCTCCAGGAACGGTAGTTTCCGCCGCACGAACAAACACCAGCGAGGGCTTGGGGAGATCGCCTTCGGAGGGTCCTGTATGTTCTGGAGGTGTTTGGGGATGTTGGTAGGCCGGCCCAGCGCCGTAACCCGGTGTCTCGGCCAGGGTGAAATCGGAATCGACCCTACTGAGCGCGTACTGACCCGGATTGTTCTTTGGCGCCGGCCCCGGCGCGGGTGCGAGGTTATGCGCGAGACCTGCTCGCGCCGTTCGGTCAATATCCTCGGGCGTCACATCGCTCTTAATCAGCCCCTGGTCCCCGCTAACCTGGGCGTTCAACATGGGCGTTGCTGACCCGGCATGAGCATTCTCCTGGCCGGGGGTCACCCTACGTCCCAAATCCGGCGCGCCTGGCCGTCTCCCCGCCTCAAGGTTCTTGGGCCTTTGCGGCGAAGAGAAGATACCCAGGAAAAACAGGAGCATGAGCACGGCTGAGCCACCCAACACCAGCATCGCCTTGGTCTTGTCCTTGCGGAGTTCACTTTGCGAGCTCGTCGGCTGCTGGCTTTGTCGCGCCTTCAAAAACGCCTGGCGAATGATCTCCCGCCATCCGAAGTCGGGCTTGCCGCGAGTTGCGTCGGGCTCCCCCACTTCTTCTACCTTAGCCGGCATCTCGACCGGCGCCGGGTCCAACTTGCTGTTACCGTCCCGCTTGGGGTCTCCCATGGCTTGACTCCTCCCGCAATGTATTGATCCCAAATCCGATGGGGGCGAGGGCCGGGCGATCGACGGCGCCGGCGTCTGCGATCTGCAAGAGCAAGGTTTGGTTCGACTGCTTGTAGGGCGGGCGCTCGAAGACCACGACCCCGTCTGCCCGCTCACCCGGCGCGAGGCGGCGTTTGCTCAGGAGAAAATTCTTGATCGGAATCTGCTCGGCCGTCGTCCAGTGTGACCGGTGAATAATCTTGCCGGATTTAACCTTCCCCCCAAGCTGGACCTGCGGCGGCATGAGCAGGATGTTGTGGTCAGTGGGGTTGACAGCGGAAAACAGCACGATGACCTGCTCCTTGCTATCTACAACCTCGCTTGCGCCCGTCAGCACGTGGTCTTTGGTGGCGGCCTCTCCGGCCACGTGTTCTCCGAAGAGTGCCGGAAGTGGAGCACGCTCCTGCCTCGCGAGAAGCTCACCGAGCCCCGTGGGTGTAGGGTCACCGGGGGGATCTGGCAATACCGGAGACGCCAGTTCCAACTTCTTGGCCACCACGCTTGAGCGTACTGAATCAGAAGCCACGGGGGCGCTAGGCAACGGAACCGGCTCTACCGGGATGGTCTCGCCCACCAGAGCCGATGGGTAATCCGCCTCAATCAGGAAGCCTCCGGCACTCTTGTATTTCACGAGAAAGTCCACGCTCGCAGCGGCCGCTCTCGTCTCTTCGCCCCTGTTCAGCACCAGCAAGCTCACCTCATGACCGCGTGTCGTGGAAATCAATAGATTGGTCTCGGCGGGCTTGGGTGTGAGGGCTTTGATGAACACGAGTTCCGGTTCCCGGTCCGAGTGCTCGACCTGGAACAGGGTCGGATCACCCACTACCACCGAATTCACCGTCTCCGGCATTCGGATCGCCGTCACAAAGTGTGTGGCGACTTCGACGACGGTCACGCTGCCCTCGGCCTCCGGCTTGGTCAACACGTGCGGCCTGACCTCTGGGACCTGCGCCATTGCCGCGCGCATCGCTAGCAATAGAAAGAAAGCAAGAGATTTCCTACCGGTCATCATGAATCACCTCGCTGTGATATTCGGGTGGGCGCTCGGAGAGCACCCTCGGCGTTTTTGCCAACCGTTTCGCGCGGTATAGGCGAGACACGCGGGCGACGTAGCTGTAAACATCGGGCGAACAGTAGTCGAGTCCCCGCGCAAGGATGGGGCGCTCTCCCGTGTAATAGGCAGCGACCGCGAGCCTCAGATCGCCGTGAAAGTCGCGGATCAGCCCGGCTAAATACTCGACTCCCGCACGGATGTTCTCCTCGATGTGAAACCGATTCCTGACTCCGAAATGCGCTGCCGTCGCCGGCATCAGTTGCATCAGGCCAGCCGCGCCCTTCGGCGAAACCACGTAGGGTTGCCAATTCGACTCCACCTCGATCATTGCCTCCACGAGCTCAATCGGAACTTGATAGCGATTCGCGTAATATTCAGCGCACCGAAGGGAATACGCGCGCAGGGCGTCGGGCTCGGCGCACCACGCGTTGGGCGCCAAGTACATGAGAAGAATTAGAGCCCGCGCCGTTGTCTTCAAACCGTCACCCCCGCCAACTCATCGCGGTATCGCTTCGAGTCTGCGACCAGGCCATCGAACCCGGCCCGCAGTAGCAGGCGCCTCCGGTCAGCTTCCGTCTTGGCCAGGAGGGGAAGGAGCACGTCGCGTTGCTCGGGTTCTATTTCGCGTACCCCCATGATCTCGAGTGCCTTGGCTAAATCGAGCATTTCGGCAATAGAGGGCGGCTTTTCGAGGCTCCACCCGCGCAGTGCTCGCGCGAGACCAGCCAGTTGCGCACGTAAGCCTTGATCCTCGGTTGTGCCTCGCACGGCAAGGATCTCAACTTCCCGTTCCACGGTGGGATACTCCACACGCAAGTAAAAACAGCGCCGGCGCAGCGGATCCCCTAAGCGCCGCTCTTCATTCGAGCTTAGAACCACGAATGGAACCGTCTCCGCCTTCATGGTCCCGAGCTTCGGCACAGTGATTTGCCACGCGCTCAAAATCTCCAGCAACAGCGCTTCAAAGGCATGGCCCACCTTGTCGAGCTCGTCGACCAGCAGCACGCAGGGCCGATCGCGGTATCGCAACGCCCGCAGGAGAGGACCTTCGGCAAAAAAATCAATCGAATGCAGGCGCTTCCGAATGGCGTCCCAGTCATCGCTAAGGCGGTCGCCCTGGGTTTCAAGGAAAAGCTTCTGCAAGGCCTCGTCGAACTTGCCGATGGCCTTGTCTTCCGTGATGCCTTCGTAACACTGAAGGCGCTCGACGAATGTTCCCGCGGCCTCGGCCACGGCATACGCGAGCTCCGTCTTGCCACAGCCGGGCGGCCCTTCCACAAGCAGCGGCTTCTGCATGCGGGCGGCGAGATAAACCACTTGCAGGGTCACCTCGTCGATGACATATCTGGCTTTTCGCAGCTTTCCGGAAAGTTCCTGCCTTGATTGAAACACTCGCTCTACCTCCTGGCCGCAAACTCTACACCGTGATTTTTCGGGGAAAAGGCAGCTTCAAGCCCGAACGGAGCCTCGGCCTCAACCGGCGTAAAGCGGAAAAGGCTGACAAAATGAGCACTTGGGGGAGGGAAGGAGGCTTCGAGAAATTTTTTTCACCGGTCGAGGATTGTGAGCACCACATCCAGGCGGTTTACGAATCCCAGACGATGTTCCTTAGCTGTGGCCCCGGAAATAACACGTTCAGTGCCAACTGTTTTCTGCGGGCCGACAAACGTGAGGACCGGTTCCCTCAAAACAAGCTTTCACAGATGTCCACGCATGGAACGTGTCAGATCCTTTCCGGCCGAGAGAGCGGAGAACCGGCCGGCCAGTGAGGGAAGGAGTAGAGAGACGAATTATTTTCGCCGGTCGACAAATGTGAGGACCACGTTTCCACGCCCCCCGCAGCGGCAGGCGATCTACCTTCACGTTGAATTTGAAGACCAAACCCTTGATTCGCGCGGTACAAAAGCCTCATTCCACCTGAAGGCCAAGGCCTCGTTTGACGGGTTTAGCATCTTCCCGTACAACCGGGTCATGACGGAACGAATTCTACAGATCTCATTGCGGAATGCGCTCATCGGACGGCAGATGACGAATGGAGGTTGGAGCTATGGGCAAGCGTCGGCCCAAGGGGATCTCGAACCAACGTGCCTCGCTCTCTTGGTTTTACGATGGGATTCATGCCCAGCCCGGGCCCGGGGCCTTCAATTTTTGCTCGACACCCAGAATCCGAATGGAAGCTGGCCTGCCTTCAGCGGTGACGACCAGGAGGGGTCAGGTCTGACTGCCTTGGCGCTGATTGCACTCATCAACAGCGGCGAGATGGCCCTCCAAACCGAGCGTGGCCTCAAATGGCTGCTGAATTCAAAAGGGAAAGAGTCACTTTGGCTCTGGAAATGGAAGTTCCGTACCTCGGATACCCATGTGCGTTTTGATCCTAACAAATTCGGCTGGCCTTGGATGCCCGATACATGCAGTTGGGTCATCCCCACGGCGTTTTCGATAATTGCGCTGAAGCAAGCGTTTGTTTGCTGCAAGACGGATGAGGTCAGCCTCCGCATCCGGCGCGGCAAGGAAATGCTTTTGGATCGGGCCTGTCCAGGCGGAGGATGGAATGCCGGAAATGGCGTGGTTTACGGCGTTCCTATGGCGTCCCACCTCGATGCCACGGCCACCGCCTTGCTCGCCCTGCATGGGGAAGAAATGGACGACATCATAAACTCCGGCCTTGATTGGCTGGAACGCAGGGTTGTGACCTGTTCCGCGCCTTGGAGCATGGCGTGGTGCCTGCTGGCCCTCGATGCCTATGATCGGCCCGTCGGGAGTCTGGCAGATCGCTTGTCCAATTTAAGCGATCCCGGCCTGATCCGGGATTCTGCCAGGCTCGCGGCCATGACTCTTGCCCTCGATTGCCTCGTCCAGGGGAACGTATTCAAGGTGTATGCATGACGAGGAGAAACATGCTCGCTGGCTCTGTATGGCTCGCCGCGGGGGCGGCGACGTCCCTTCCTTTTCTCGTGCCCCGATTCGATCAAGTGCGGCGCCCGTCCCGTTCACGCGTTGCTATTCTGCGTGCGGAGGAATATTCTGAGCGGCTTCAGCGAGACTTGCTAAGTGGCGTGCGCCTGTTCGGCCTTGACCTTCATGGAAAATCAGTTCTGCTCAAGCCGAACTTTGTGGATTTCTTGCCCGGCGTCGATATCAACACCCATCCAATCCTGGTAGTTTCAGCCGCGCAATGTTTCTTAAAGCTCGGTGCTGCCTCCGTCTCCGTCGCCGAGGGCCCCGGCAACCAACGCGATACCGAACTGGTGCTTTCGGAAAGCGGGTTCCGAGCCTTGCTCGATGAGCAGCGCATTCCTTTCGTCGACTTGAACCGCGACGAGCTCGTCAAAACGAAGCTTCATGCAAACTACACAGGCTTGGGACACATTTGGCTGCCGCGCACACTGCGCAATACCGACTTCGTGGTTTCCATGCCCAAGGTGAAAACCCATCACTGGTCGGGTGTCACCCTGAGTATGAAGAATATGTTTGGGGTCGTTCCAGGGGCAAAATACGGCTGGCCCAAGAACATTTTGCACTGGCGGGGAATCGAGTCCAGCATCGTCGACATCTGTGCGACCGTGCCGATCCATTTCGTCATTGCCGATGCCATCGTAGCGATGGAGGGAAACGGCCCTCTTGCCGGCAGCTCTCGCGCTCTCGGCAAGGTCATACTTGCCGACGATCCCGTGGCCGCAGACGCGACGTGCGCGAGGCTCATGGGCTTTGCCCCTGAGAGGATTGCCCACATTTGCGAGACTGCAAAATTCCTGGGCAATGCGTCGAAGGAATTGATCGACCAACTTGCTGACCCGGTCACAGCGCCAGAGATGCCCTTCAAGACGGTACCGGAGTTTGAGTACTTGCGGGCCAGGTAGGAAGCCGTTTGCCAACTAACGTTAACCGTCAGCCCGAAGGCTCACCCAAACTTGAAGCTTTCACAGAATCACAAATCACAGAACGTGGCACCGCTTGTTGCTGGGACTACACGGACATCTGCGCTTTTCTGATCTGTGTCGTCATGTTTGGGTCCTTGCTTCAGCTTGCCATCCCCTTCCACGTGCTTCCCCCTCTTGCCCTCCAGCGACCCACGGCGCTGCTCCAGGCCGTTGTTCTTGTGTGGGTGCTTCTCGCACTGTATGCGACTCTCAAATTCCGCCATGGGGGCGCCGTTTGGCGGGCCTTGGGCTGGACGCTACCCTCCCGCCGATATCTGCTCGTCGCCCCGCTCGGAGGCATACTGTGGGCCGGGGTGGTGATTCTCGCTGTGAAGTCGACAAGCCCCACGCCGTTTCCGCAAATACCTTTGGAGCTTTTGGCTTTGGCTGCCACGCTTAGCCCCGTTGTTGAAGAATCTTTCTTTCGTGGCTGCTTGCTTCCACTGATTGCGCGGACCTCGGGGTCCCCGGCCGCTGTTATCCTTACCGCGCTCGTCTTTGCCTTATTCCACCAGCCTCCGACGCTCCTCCACTGTGCCTGCTTGGCGGCGAGTGGTATTCTCTATGGTTGGGTGCGTGTCGTCTCAGGTTCCACCACAGCCGCCGCGGTGACGCATTCCGTCTACAACCTGACCCTATTCATGTGCCAAAGGATGTGATGCTTGGCCTGGGCTCACCCTCAGAAGCATTTCGGTACTGGGAGCAAGCGGGCGGCAAGGTCGAGCACGTCCATTCTTGCGTGGTCATCCAGGCAGATCGGCATTTTCCGCTCGACTGCGGTAGAGCTGCCGAAGCACTCCCTGGGTTAAAATAACGGCCGTTTAAAAGGAGCTCTCTGGTATTCACGAGCGCTCTGCCACCGAGGATCTGACCGGTTCCTCTTGGCATGGTCTAGCTCACAATGCCGTGCATTTAATATGGCGAATGCCTCCAAACAGCGAGCGTGGCGGCCGAGTAAGGTCGAAGTTCGTGCATCCGAGATGGCCCGCCGGGAGGCCGATCGGCAGGCGAGGCGAATCCCCTGGGAACGGCTCCTCAAAGCGCGACGTCAATACGTCGAGTGGAACGCGTTCAGCCTTTGGGTGCATGCGATCGCGAAAGCGGAGGGCGAACTCCCTGAATGGCTTGCCAAGATTATCGAAGAGCGCTGTCCCGGGTTCATTGGATCGGAGCGCCAACCCCCGGAAGCAGCCCCGGAGCTGGGAGCGCTTCTTGACCGGGGCATATTGGGATGGGTCGAGGAAAACGTCCTTGCCGATTCCAAACAGGGAGGCTGGTTGCGGGCCGTTACGTTCTATGCGATTCGTGATCCCGCCTGCGCACGGGACTGGGCCTATTGGCAATGGTGTGAGGGGCGATGGGAGCGGCAGCGCCCTCCAGCCTATCCATCCTTTGAAGAGTGGAGGGCCGCCTCCGAGCAATGTGCCGACGAGGTCCTCGACACATTCAAGATGGATGAAGACAAACGCCAGATCGTCAAGGTTTCCAGGGCAATTGGTCCCGAGCGCCTGACGGCGGCAGTGGCTCAGTACATGGAGTGGGAAGCGTTCACCTACTGGCTCCGTTCGCTATTGGAAGCAGATGCCCAATTCCCTGAAACCGTGACCCAGGAGGTCCAACACCGCTGCCCTGGTTTCCTCGAAACCGACAGAGAGCTTCGTAGTACTCTCTCTCCCGAGGACTACACCCGAAGGTGGAAAGCTCTTCTGGAGTGGGGCGAGGAGCGTTTCTTCGCCGAGGCCCGAAGGGAGGGCTGGTTCAACACGGTTGTGTACTACGCACGGGCGCATCCGCGAAGTGCTCGGACCGTCGATTATTGGGTATTCCACTGGGACATGTACTGGTCGACTCAGCCCCTGGAAATGTATCCTTCATTTAAGTATTGGCGCCAGGCGGCCGACAACTATGTTGTGCGGTTAGGAGACGCGTGAACGTTTGGCAATGTCCTCGTGGTCATCCTGTGCTTGCCCGGCCTTCTTGGCCGAGGCCTTTGCAAGCCTTGATATGACGTCCATGGGCGTTGCCACGGGTTTTGCGGCCGCACCGTGGGCAAACCCCAATTTTTTGCAGGTGTTTTCGAATCCTTTCGTCACGAGTCAGTCCTGCAGCTGCTGGAACGAAGCCCACACAATCTTTTAGCCACCGCTGCATTTCCTTGTCGAGAGCGTCGTAATTTATTTCTGAGCCAAGCTTCCGGAAGAGCTGCTTAAGTGATTCATGTGTAATCCGCCCATCGCGGCGCTGCAACACACCCGCCGCCTCCCAGTGGCGGACAGTTTTAGGACTGACCTTCAAATCCCTCGCCAAATCCAGCTGAGTGTAGTTATCCCGAACCCTGGCGCTTTCGCCAAGCACCGCAAATCTCTTCCGTACCGCCCATGCCGAGCGGTGCAGCCAGCGAGCGATCGTCGCGACAGATTGCTCTTGCGCAAAATCCATCAACGCTGCTTCGTCCGCAGCCGACCAGGGCGGGCGTTCAAGGACATATTCCTGTTGAAAGCCTAGCTGCTTGGCGCGGTCCCAAATAATGTGGCTACGCCATTTAGGGCGTAGCTTCTGAATCTTGTCAACCGCTTCCCGGGCCCCGGACCAGCCTCGTGCGTATCCCTCTCGGAGTATTGCATCGAGTTCGGAATTCCACACTACCGGGTCCCGAGTGGCTTTCGTCGCCACTGTAGCCCCACTCAGACCGTAATCTCTATGCCCATTTCCATGGTCTTTCATAAGACCTGCCCTGGTGCAATCGCTCGCTTCGTAGTCGACACATTCGCTCGGGTCAGCCAATGCGCTTCGGCCAGTAGTCGCGGGGCTTCAGTTACGACCACTGCCCTTGACGCAAACGGCTGGCAAATCGATGGGCTGCCAAATTGGTGCCGGTGCGTCCGGTGTCAAATTATCGGAATACCTATTGCCCCATATTGAGAGAGCCCGATAAAAGCCGCAGGCTTAGCAGGGGTGTACCAGCTTGTGGCTTCGCGACTTCAGACGGGGAAACCAAACGTCCGAAAAAAGGAGTGAGATATTAATATTTAGACAAATTGAGGGCTCTCCTCTAATAGGGGGGAAACATCGCTTCGGGACCTTGGGCGGATGTTAGAATTCTGGAGCAATGGGACCGGAGAGGCTGGCGGCGACCATGCGTGAGGAATTCGAAGTTGATCCACCGGTCTGGATTTGGCAAGTGGAAGGCTCTGGGAGTGCGGTCGAGACAGACCTCCTTGATGCCGCACGGCGAAACTGGGCCCGCATGCTTTCCTACGCCCAGCGATTCGACCAGGACTCAGCCGTGGCCGCTAACATACTTGAAGCAGTACTCCTAGCGACATCGCGGGCGCGAAAAGGCCAACGGCAGAGCGGGAAACCAATCCGAAATCTCGACAGTTACCTCTATGTTGCCTTTATTCGCAGGTTCCACCGGTATCTGGCAAAACAGCCTAGACTTGTATATGTCGGCACGGACCAGGACCTTGACGCCCGCACAGGTGCTCGAACACGCAGCACCCAGCCAACAATTGAGGATCATCTGCTTGCAGGAGAGCTGATTCAGTTCATGAACCAGCGCGCACGGAACACGTTTTACTTCAGGGAGATCGCCGGCTACAACTGGAAAGATACCGCACGTTTCCTGAAGACTACGGTCAACAGTGCACAGGTTCTTTTCAACAAGGCATATGGAGGGGTCCGCGATCGCATTATGAGGCGGAAGGGCTCAGGCAGGCCTGGCAAAGGGGGCGAAGCTCATGCGTGATCAAGCGCCCGCAAGGCGAGAGGAGATGCGATTGATTAAGGCCTACCAGCGCGTTGTACTTGGAGGAGGTTTTCCCAATCCGGAGCGAGCCGGATGCCCCGGCAATGAGATTTTGAGGGCTATGGCGTTCCGTAAACTCGGGGTTGACCAGGTCAACGACTGGATCGAACACCTCGGCACGTGCAGTCCCTGCTTCCGCGAGTACACCGAGCTTCGCAGACAGGTGGTGTGGCGAAGGCGTGCGGCATACCTAAGCATCGCCGCCGCCATCATCGTTGTTCTATCACTCGGCTGGTGGAGGTGGCGATCAGGTTCGCAGACTGTAATTACCGCGCACAATCACATCGTCGCCGACATAAGAAGTCCGTTAGTGCTTCGCGGTGATCGAGGCCCCGGCAAAGGGCCGCTGGTATTCCAAAAGGGCTTTGACGACGTGACCTTCTACTTCCCGGAGGGAAGCCGTGCCGGTACATACGAGGTCGCTATCCTTGGGCAGGAATTCGGTGAGCCGCTCACTAGGGCCTCGGGAACAGCAACAATCGAGAGTCGCATGACCACGATGAAAGTAACGCTTGATCTTTCCCGAATCGCGCCCGGGTACTACTTGGTTGGCATCCGTCCACTCGGAACCGACTGGAGCTACTATCCAGTAATCGTGAAATAATCGTCAGCAGTACGGCTGCCTTGCGCGCAACAAAGCCTTTTTCATTTATCCCGGAATTGCATTTCAGCTTGAGACGGAGCGTGCTGAAATTTGGCGTGAAATCGATCCAGGTGCTTGTCTGCTGACTGTTCGTTTCTTGCGGCACCGCACTTGGCAAGGGAGGCCACGAAAATGCGGCGTGTCGCTCAAGGGGGTTTGTGCGCGATCCTGGCGCTGTTAGTCGGGCAATTTGTTGGCTTACGAGCGCAACAAGTCCAAGGCAGCTTCACTGGAACGGTGAGGGACCAGTCGGATGCGCTCATTCCAGGTGTCGCGGTAACGGCGAAGGAGATTGATACCGGACTGGCTCGCAGCAGCGTCACTCAGGAAGATGGCTCTTACACGATCCCTCTTTTGCCGCCCGGCCAATACCGGCTGTCGGCAGAGAAAACGGGTTTCGAGAAGACCATTCAAGGCCCCATCCACCTTCTGGTGGACGAGCATCCGCGAGTGGACTTTCAGATGAAAGTGGGCGCCTACTGAATCTCGCATAATATAGTGACAATTCCTCGCCCTTGGTGTATAGTGGGCGCATGAAAACACTGGTGCGTCCTCGACGAGATTTCCAAGCCTTAGAACAACGCCGTCAGCAGGCCGCCAAGCTGTTCCGTGCTGGCGAGACTTTGGCCTTTGTCGCTCGGGCGCTCCACGCCAGCCGCCAAAGCGCCAGTCGCTGGTACCAAGCCTGGAAGCGGGGCGGCCTACCCGCGCTGCGCGCCGCCGGTCGAGCCGGCCGCAAGCCCAAACTCAACCGCCGCCAACTCCAACAAGTCGAACGCCTGCTTGGCCAAGGCGCACGGGCCCACGGCTTCGGCACCGATCTGTGGACGCTGCCGCGCGTGGCGGCCGTCATCGAGCGGCACACTGGAGTGCGGTACCATCCCGGCCACGTGTGGAAGATCCTGGGGGCCATGAACTGGAGCTTGCAGCGGCCCGCTCGGCAAGCGCGCGAACGCAATGAAGACGCGGTGCGCCAGTGGGTTGCGGAGCGCTGGCCGGCGGTAAAAAAAACGCTCGGTGCCGAAAAGCCTGGATCGTCTTCCAGGACGAGAGCGGCATCTCCGAACGACCCTCGGTCCGGCGCACCTGGGCGCCCCGCGGCCAGACGCCAACCCTGATCCACGCCTTCAACTGGGGGAAAATCTCGGTGGCGGCGGCTCTGGCTTATCGCTGGGACGGGAAACGAAGCCGTTTGTATTTCCAACTTCGGCCGGGCAGCTACGGCCCGGAAAGCTTGGTCGCCTTCTTGCAGGAGTTGCGGCGCCACTTTGCCGGCCAGCGAGTCATCTTGGTGTGGGACGGATTGCCCGCCCACAAGAGCCGGATCATGAAGGAATACCTCGCCTGCCAGCGCGCTTGGCTCAGCGAGGAACGGCTGCCCGGTTACGCGCCTGACCTCAACCCGGTCGAGATGCTGTGGGGCAATATCAAGGGTCAGGAACTCGCCAATCGC
>Ga0187856_1002350_pt1 | contig 14039 bp, 7 predicted proteins | sample June2016WEW_8_40_FD_132443 | JGI IMG/M metagenome (GOLD analysis project Ga0187856, IMG submission 132443) | Peatland microbial communities from SPRUCE experiment site at the Marcell Experimental Forest, Minnesota, USA - June2016WEW_8_40 | ecosystem: Environmental > Terrestrial > Soil > Wetlands...
AATACAGGTTCCCGTCAATGAGCATCCCCTGCTTGAGCGGATCGAACCACCGCGCAGGCTCCTTCGCGCGCACCGATTCCTCGAAGGCGCTCTCGCTCTTGAACGCCTCCATGTCCGCGGGATGCCGCCCGAAGAACGGCGTATCGTACCAGAGAGCGAGTTGATACTGCGCGTTCCGCGCCGAGACGTTGCCCACGATCACGTGCCCTGAGTTCAGGAATGGCCCCGGGTCGAGTCCCGGCTCGCTGAGATATCGCGGCCCCTGCTCGTGGAGCGACAAGCCGTCCCGATTGCCCACCAGCAGGTTCTTCGCCACCACGCAATTGCGGCTCTCCGCCAGCGTCAACCCGGCCTCCGCCCAGATCCCCGGAAAGCGCAGGCCGTTGCGCACGAAGAGATTGTTGAGCACGTAAATGTCGCGGCTGATCTCCACGGACATCCCCGAGCATTCGTTATTCTCGAAGAGGCAATCTCGCACCACGACGTTTGCCACGTCAACGTCGAACCAGAGCCCCGGCCCGCCGTTGTTGCGGAAGACGCACCGCTGGAACGCGCCGCCGTGCGACGCCGTCAGCTTCACCCCGCCGGCCTCCCACATCCGGTTGATCGGCTTGCGCGTGTTTTCCTCCCAGACATCCCCTTCGTTGAGAAAGTTCCTGCCGTAGGCGCCGTCGCCGACGTGGCCGCAGCGGCGGACGGTGCAGCCCCGCATGACGCCGTCCTCCGGCCCCACCAGCGCGCCTCCGCCGGCCATCCACTCGACGACGCAGTCCTCGAGGCGATTCCCTTTCCCGAGCAGCCAGACGGCCGGCCGCTGCGGAAAGGTCGCCGCATAACGGAACGTGAACCCGCGCACCCACACGTATTGGAAGCCCTTCGGCCGCGCCCACGGGTTCGACCCGAAAATCATCTCGCGCGTGGACGCCTCGATCCGGTGGGCGTCCGGGTTCGAGCCGTCCTTCAGCCACAGGCAGAGCCGCCCGTTCTCCGGATCGGGGAAGAACGTCCCGGGCTTCATGTCGGCCAGGCTCAATTGAATCTGCGGATAATCCCACACTTCGCCGTCCACGATCATCTGTTCCGCGCGTCCGCTGCGCTGATGTTCCTCGTCGTTCGGGTGATGGCGGACCGGACGGCCGGCGATCGTGTCAATGATGAAATCGTGGCGCCATGCAATCTCGAAAATGGGCCGCGGGCCCTCCACGCGGCGCCAGCCGGTCGCCACGTCGGCGCCGGTCGCCACGACTTCTTCGCCGGGCGCAGCTTCGTACACGATCGGCGCGCCGGGAAGCCCCGAGTTCCTCGGCTCGACGTACTCGCGATAGACCCCGGCATGGACAATGGCCCGGTCGCCCGGCAGGAGCATCTCAGCCGCCTTGCCCATCGTCTTCCACGGCCGCTCAGCCGACCCGGGCCCTTCATCCGAGGCCTGCGGGCTCATCTGCGACACGCAGTACGTCGCCGACCAGGCCGGTACGGAGATCAGCAGCGTAAGAACCGCCCAAACCCACCACCGCATGTTTCACCTCATGTCCTGCAATGCCGTTCTTTCCCGCAGCGCTCCGAAACGTCTGCCTAAAACGGGTCCTGTCTCCGGTTTCTCCGGTTTCTCCCATGCGCGCCCCTCGTGCGCCTGACTGGAACGAGGAGCCGGAGCGGTTTACAGGTAGCGATCCCTTTTCCAACCCGGAACCTCCTCAAACCCGTTCGCCAAAAGCGCCTGTGCAACGCGATTGAGGTTGGATTCCGTGTTTGCGTAAAACGTAATGTACGTATCGTGATCGGCGTATATCACAAAAGGACTTGGGGTGGGAACGAAAATGAAATCAACCCAATCGCCTAAAGCTGCTTCAAGCAGGGCCTCCGTTTCCTGTTGGCCCTCAGCCGTGAGACTCCAGTGGCGGTTGAACTCTGTGGGCAGGGAGTGCTTGGCAAGCAAGCCGATCAAATTCTCCGGCTCGAAAACCACTTGACCAATAGTCACACATCCTCTTTCGAGCGGGTCGAGAGCCGAGGCAATCGTGGCCACGAAAGATTGCAGGTTCTTCGGAGGAGTAACGAGGTCTGCTGGAAGCTCCACGGAGTTCTGCAGAAGCGCTCGATTGTACCTGGGGTTTGGGTAAGCGTCATCGCTCTAACTCCGCATTCGGCATGGCCTGAAATGCGGTACAGTAGGGCTGTTGAAAATGCCACTTGTCATTCCCGCGAAGGCGGGAATCCAAATCCGCGCTTTGAAACCATGGAAATAGCTAATAGTGTGACTCCAGCAATACCTAATGACTGTATCCCGACCACTTCATGTGCTCCCACGCAGTGTAGGCGGCAAGACTCACAATCGGACCACAAATAATTAGGACAAAGTAAAACTTCCAGTCGCTGTTTCGCTCGCGACGTCTGATTGCCATCGCCCAGCGAACGATCCCGATAATGAGACAGCCCAAGGCTATTCCGATTCGGGCAAAGTTCGGTCCCCAACCGTCCAGCGAGGGCAACAATATTCCTGCCAACAGGAACCATAGCACCATGCTAAGCACCAAAGCGTTTGCAGGCCAAGTCGTGTTAGGTTCCTCAGACATCGCTGCCTGCCTTCTCGGCCATGCGTAATGCCGAGGACATAAGCCCTATTTACTCCGCCTTCGCGGTGGGCGGCCGGGCCTTAGCTGACAACTCACATCCTGATCTTGTAGACGTGCTCCGTGAGGGGCGCGAAGTCGTCGCTGAATTTGCCTGCCTCGGCCGGAATGGAACGGTTCTCGTCCACGACCTCGATCTTCGCGCCGGCCTTCAGACCCTCGACCGAGATCGTCGCCTTGCCCGCGCGGGGCTTGATCGGGTCGAACTGCTCGAGCTTCTCAGGGTCGGGACCCAGGTCCGTGTTCTGGGCGAAAATGTACAGATCGCGGCCGAGCCTCGTCGCCTTGAAGTGGCTGGGCAGGTCGGCGCCGTCACCGGCCAGCTTCATCTCGATCCTGGCCTTGGCGGCGTCGGCCAGGATCGCGGAGGAGAGGCGAGTGATCTGGGCGTTGAGCCGCTTCAGTTCCGCCTGCATCGCCGGGTCTTCCTTCGGCGCGAACGACATGTAGTTCTCGCGGCCGTCGGGATCCACCCACTTGTGAGTGAAGTAGGCGATGCCGGTGGCGCCGTTGATGATGCAGCCCCAGGTCTCAAAGCGGGTGTGCTCGGGCTTGACTTCGGGCTGCTTGGCGGGGGTGATCCACTTGCTGCCGCGGTTGGTCTCGATCCAGGCGTAGAGGGGCTGGCCGGGCTTGGCGAAGGGCCGCATCTCGGCCGTCCCCTGGGCGGGCTCCAGAATCTTGCCGAAGTATCCCGTACCGAAGATCGGGTAGGTGTCGAAGCCGAGCACGTCGCATCCCCTGGCGTAGGCGGGGTAGACGCGGTCCTTGGTCGCCTGGTCGTACTCCTTTTCGGACTTCATGAAATCGCTGGTCAGGTTCATGAAGACGGGGTGGGCGGCGTCGGCGGCCTTGGTTGCCCGGTAGGCGGCCTGGATGACCTCGGGGGCGACGCGCGGCTCCTTGTGCGGCTTGGAGAGGAGCACGTCCTTGCCGTCCTTGTCGAAGGCCTGCACCTCGCTCACCGAGCCGTACTTCTCGTCGCCGGGGTACTGGGAGGTGAAGCGCACGGTCAGCGACTGGAACGTGGCGGGCTCCTTCAGGTCGAACTTCTGCTGGCCCTCCTTGTTCTCGAGGGTGGCCTTGAGCAGTTCCTTGCCATCGCCGGAGAAAACCACGTCCTTGCCGACGGCCAGCCCCTTGGAGATGGTCAGCCAGACGGCCAGGCTCTGCACCGTCACGGGGGCCTTGAGATGGATGGTAAACTCCCCGCCCGCCATCGGCTCGAGGACGGTCCAACTGCCCGTGTCGCCGTCCACGATGCGGAAGAAGGGCGTGCTGGGGTTGACGTTCATGTTCTCGGCCGGCGTGACGGTGGCGTCGCTGACCATGGTGGACATGTCCGGCTCGTCGCCCTGGATCCAACCCAGGACGTTCTCCAGGGCGGCCGCCTTGGCGACCGTGCCGGCGGGGTAATCCGCGCGGAAGGAGGGCACGAAGTAGAGGTTGGCGTTCCACGCCTTCTCGGCGTAGGCGGCCAGGCCAGGGTCGCGGGTCTTGGCGGCGGCGTCGCCCTCGGGCAAGTCCCAGTCATAGCCGACGATCGTGTTGACGTTCAGCTCCTTCTCCAGGGCGAAGTCATTGGGCGACTGGAGCCAGAGCATCAGGGGGAAGAACGGCTTGCCGTTCACCAGGAGCTCGGCGTTCTTGCCGATCTCAACCTTATGAATGGCGGGAAGCTTCTGAGCTTGATTCTGACTATCCTGGGCCGACGCGAGGCCGCAGGCGCCCAGGACCAGACCGCCGCAGAGTGCCCATGCGATGTGCTTCATGACGAGTTCCTTTCCGCGATAAGCCAAAATTTCCCATTTGACTGCCTGCCCATAGCCGCCATGAGCAGCCTGCCGGAATCCGGCGGATTCTATGTGCTGGCCATGGCGTTGTCAAGGAAAACAGCGACGCGTGCCGGCTCCGTCTTACCTCGTGAGAGACCTGACGAAGGCGAGGCAGACTTCCACGGCGAGGTCCGTCGAGATCAGGGTGCCGTAGCCGGAGCGTTCCGCGTCGCCCACGTATACACCGGCGGGCAACTCGACAAGAAAGCCATACTTGTCCCGGCTGGCGAAGCTGCACGCCACAAGCAACCCCCTGCCGGCCTCCTTCTCGACACTCTCAATCACCAGGGGCTTGCACTCCTTCTCCCGCTCCTGGCGAAGGACAAAGCGGCCGGCAACGCTCGCGTTGAAGAGGTCCCGCACCTGCCCGGCCTTCTCCTTGCAGTCGGGCCTGCAGACCGTCATGTAGGAGAGACTCTTATTGTAGCCGGTGCCCGAGACGTTCCCATGGACGTCCAGGAAGGCGAAGAAGCGGCCGGACTCGCAGATCCTCCGGTAGGTCTGGGCTTCCGGTTCGCTGAGCGGGGCGTCGCCCTTCCAGTCGTAGGCGCCGGGACCGTACTTCCCTGTCTGGGCGGTCTCCTCGCCCCGAATCGTCTCCCAGTCGAGGTCGCCGTTGCGGTTGAGGTCCACCTTGCGGGCGTTCTGCCGCGTGTTCATCTCATAGCCGCTGGGGTTCATGACCGGCACCAGGGTGATCCGGTACCGGGAGAGGTCCAAGGCGGTCTGGTTCGGCTCCTCCGCCAGGTATCGCGCGAATCGGATCAGCCCGAGGCAGTTCTCCCACTCGTTCCCGTGCACGACCGAGGTGATGAGGAGGCCGGGGCGATCGGGCTTGCCGGCCGACAGACTGTATATCTTGTAGTCGCCGACCGCGTTGCCCTCCTCCTGGAGATGGAACGTCGGATGCTCCTTCGCAAGGCCCCGCATGAGGCCGACCACCTCGTCATAGGATGGCTTGCGCGGGTAGAGCTCGCCGAAGCGGACGGGATTGCCGATGGCATTAGCCAGGAAGAGGTACTTGTAGACGCTCCCGGCGTCCCAGATGTAGGGCTCGCCGGGAGTCTGGAGATCCAGGGCGATCACTCGTCCCTTGCCGATCTTCTCTTCCACCACGGCCGGCTCGCCTCCGCTTTGCGCCACGCCAAGGACCGCCAGGTCCTTGTCTGTCTTGAGGCCCGTCAGGACCCCGAGCTTTCCCTTGCCGCAGAACGGCACCGTGTCATCCTTGCGCAGACCGGCCGTGATGTCGGAAACGGCGACGACACGAATGCTGGGCGTCTCTACCGCCTTCACGGCCGCGCCTCTGAAGGCCGCGTAGCACGCCAGATCGGCGACCACGGTATGACCGTCCGCGGCGTACTTCTCGACCCGCCCGCGTATATCATCGGCGGCATCGGTGTTCCGGAGCAGGACGACAAGGCCGTCCTTCGCCCCGGCGAGGGCTTCCGCCGTAAGCGCAGAGGGTGCCAGCACGGTCAGTCCGTCGCCCAGCAGACGTCTGAGGCTGACAACAGGCCCGGCAGAGCCTTCCAGATCGGTGACGATCGCGTAGGCCTTTGCCGCCGCGGACATCGCCGCGGTGGCGCCCTTGGACTCAGCTTGATCAGCGCCGAGGGAGACCGTCGCCACCAGCAGCAAAGCGCCCGCCACCAGAACGCGTTGTCCGATCATCCTCCTTCCTCCTTCTCAACTGCGGCCGTTACTTGATCCGATAGAGATGCGCGTCCCAATCGCCGAAATGGTCCTGGAACTTGCCGTCCGCCGGCTCGATCTTCCGGTCTTCGCCGAGGACCTCGACTTTCGCGCCGGCCGGGAGATCCTCGAGGGCAAAGGTCGCATCCGTCGCGCCGGACTTCATCGCCACGGCAAAGACGTAGGTCGCGCCGCCGTGCTTCTTCACCATCGTCGCCACCGGCACGGCCGGGTTCGAGGATTCCACCTTCAGCGCATCGGCCACGGTCGGGCTGTTCAGAACGGGCGCGAGCTCATGGGCCTGCTTGTTGATCGCCGTCACCGCGGCGAGATTCTCCGGGTCGTCCAGGAGCGCATGCTCGTTGAAGTTGGACTCGGGCCTCATTTGGTGGACGAAATAGAGGATTCCCCGACTCCCGTGCACCAGGCTCATCCAGAATTCCGCTCTGATCTGCTTGGGCGTCGCCTTGCCTTTTCCGTTGATTGCCGTGCATTCCAGGGTGTTCCACACGATCTTGCGTCCGTCCGCCCACTTGACCAGCCGCTCCACGCCAAGGCCGACGTACTCAAGCTGGCCGGTCAGTTGCGGGACCTGCCCGGCGGCAGGGTAAATGTCGAACCCGACGATGTCGCAACCTTTCAGGTACTGGGGCTCGGCGTATTCGTCGCGCTTGCCGCTCGGCACGTTGCGGCCGTACCAGCGATCCCAGGCCACGGCCTGCCCGAGCCCCAGGAACACCGGCCGCGTGGGATCCGCTTTCCTGAAGGCTTCATATTTCTTGAAGATCTCGGCCGGCGATATGGGCGGCCCATAGCCGTTGCCTCCCGGGAGATCCTGGGCATTGTCCGGCTCATCGGCCTGCAGCCAGCCGACGATGGTCGGATCGTCCCTGTGCGCCAGGCCCACGGCATTCTGGTCGCAGATGACCGGCATTCCCTGTTTCTTGAGCTCCGCGAGATCGGCTTCGGTCGGTCCATTCCACTGGCCGACGTAAAGATTGAAGCCCGCCTCCTTGTACCTGGATGCAAGCTTCGGGTCCTGGAGATAGACACCGATGGGGAAGTACGAGTCATCCTTCGGCGGCCCATTCTTCCATTGCCCATAGGGACTGGAGGACTCAGGCTTAGCTTCGTCAGCGCCGACAGCGACCGTCGCAGCCAGCACTACCGCGCCTGCCGTCAAGATTCGCTGCCAAGCCATTTTCCCTCCTCCTTCTGTTGACCGGAATCTCCCAGATGGCCGCCCTCCACATATCGCGCGCAGTACGCTGCGCGCTCGCGGCGGTCAGCGATCGAATGCAGGATTCTGACCCTCAGAATCCCGGTTGTCAAGGAAAATCCGCGCGGCGAAAGAAGGCCTCTGCTCCGGCGGCCTGGACTACGGTGGCCCATCAACAGGCGCGCAAGCCGATACTTTGCAAGAGGATAATGCTATGTCCCGGAGACAACGAGAGGACAGTCCAGCCCTCTGTTGACAGACCGTCAATCTGCCCTCAGCGCCGCATACGAAGCGGCGCCGATGGCTTGACCGGAACCTCCGGAGCGTGATAGAAGCATAGTCTCATGCCCGAAGGGGCTTTCCTTCCGGACGGTCCGGCGGGAACTCGGCTTTGATTGGTTCGTGACCGGCGTGGCGGAAAAATCTCCTTACAAACGAATTGACCTCGGGCAACTCGACAAGATCCAGCAGGCGGAGCGCCCGACGCTGCGCATCCGCTGGTGGATCGTGCTGCCGCTGGCGGTGCTCCTCTCCGCCGCGCAGGCGGCGCTGAACCTCCACCTGGAGAACCGCCCCACAGGCGTCACCCTGATCGCCACGCAGATCTCGGTCATCGCCTTCGCCTTCCTGATCCTGCTCTCCCTCGGATTGAACCCGCTGCTGAGGCTGACGCGCCTGATGCAGCCGTTCAACCGCGGCGAGATGATGACGCTGTATGCGGCGCTCTGTGTTTCGGCGGGCATCAGCTCCTATGGCCTGGTGGATCAGCTCGTGCCGCTGATCGCCACCCCGTTCAACCCCGAGTACGCCACGCCGCAGAGCGGCTGGACGAAGGACGTGACGCCGTACTTGAACAAGGCGCTCTACATCACGGACATGAAGGGCATTCAGGAGTACCGGCAGGGCTTCCCCTCGACCGAAGGCCTGTGGCGGAAGGTCCCGTGGGCATTATGGGCCAAGCCGCTGGCGCTCTGGATGATTTTCGTCTTCGCCGTCTACGGCGTCTTCTACGGTTTGGCGATGCTGTTGTTTGACACATGGGCGCGGCGGGAGAAGCTGATCTTTCCTTTGGCGCGGCTGCCCGAGGACCTGATGAGCGACGAAGACGCCCCCTGCGGCACGATTTCCTCCACCCTGCGCAGCAGCCTGTTCTGGCTCGGGTTCCTTTTCGTCGCGGTGCTGCTCAGCTACAATGCCTGCTGCCAGGCGGGCTGGCTCCGCGGCCTGACCCCGCTGACGCTCGGTTTCGACCAGTCCAAGCTTCAGGAGATGCTCTCCCACTCCGTTTTCAGGGGCATCGCCGACGAACTGGGCGGCGGGATGTACAGGGTCCGCATCCTGATCATCTTCACGGCGATCGGGATCGGCTTCCTGATACCGCTGGAGATCTCCGCGAGCATCTGGATCTATTACCTGGTCAGCGTCGCCCTTTTTCTGTTGGCGATCTGGACGGCCGCCGGGGCGACGATCCGGTCCTTCCCGAGCGACTGGCTCTGGGAGAACAACTTCGTCAGCGCCCTGGGAGCCGGCGGGCTGCTGGCCTACTCGGCGGCGGCGCTGGCCAAGCTGGCGGCCGAGCGCGCGAGCGCCATCCGGCAGGCGGCCGCGGCGCAGGGCCGGCGCCTGAGCGCGGCGCGATGGGCCGCAGAGGTGGCGGCGAGCATGGGCTGGGGCGGCCTGGTTTTCGCGGCCTCGTGCGCGGTCGCGATCGGCTGGCTGGCCTGGTGCCACGTCTCCTGGTACTGGGGCGCCGGTTTCATGGCGGTCATCGTGCTGGTCATCGTCGGACTGATGCGCGTCGTGGCGGAAGGGGGCATCTACTGGTTCCAGGTCCACACCGGCCCGTTCCACCTGGTCAAGACTTTCGGCCTTACGGGCTCGGTGCCCCAGTCGGCGCTGACGCCGCTCATGCCGCTTTATTCGGTGCTGTTCACCGACATCAAAGCGACCATGGCGCCCACGGTGATGAACAGCTTCAAGATGCAGGAGGAGACGCGCGCCGCGCGGCGGTGGTTCCACGCCAGCGTCATTGCCGCGATCGTGGTGACGGTCGCCGTGTCGTTCGCCACGCTTCTCTACATCGTGTACGGCGTGGGGGCGAACCGCTGCAGCGAGTGGTTCTTCAAGCTCGGGCCGCAGAGCCTGCTCGACAGCACCCAACTGCTCGTCAGCGGCGGCGCGGCCGGCACGCAGCCAAACAACTGGATCTACTACCTCATCGGCGCCGGCTGGGTGCTCCTGAGCATTGGAATGCGGCGCAGGTTCTTCTGGTGGCTGCACCCGATCGGCTTCGCGATGATGGCCAACGCGCTGATCCCGGCGGTCTCGTTCTCCTTCTTCATCGGGTGGTGCTGCAAGAAACTGGCGGTCCGGTACGGCGGGCGGCACATGTTCACCAGGCTGCGGCCGGCTTTCATCGGGCTGATTTTCGGCGAGCTCATGGCCTGTTTCGTCTGGTCGGTGGTCGCTTCGACCTTTGCGCTGAACAAGGTTTCCATAGACCTCGACCGATTCTGAGCCGCCGGCAGAGCCGCCCCTCCTTCTCAACAAGTCAAACGTTTCGGAGATCTGTGAAATCGAGTTCCGCCTGCCATCCGTGCACTTAGGCGCAACGCATGCTATCCGAGGCATTCAAGTCGGAGCGGCGCCAGCGTTTGCTGAATTCAAGGCTATACCCATAGCTCGCTCATTTGACCGTCAAGATGTAATTCAGCGCTTTATCGTCGCGCGTGCAGATCTTACCGGTGAGCACGCCATCGGCAGCGGTCAGCGTCCGCTGCCGGTCCGCAAGGGGCCGCCCGCAGACGTCCACCGGCAAGACCGTCCAGGTCCCGTTGTGTTCCGTCTTTAGAGAGAAGTCCACCGTGACCGGCTCCTCGATAATCGGAGGACCGCCGAGCGCTTCCAGCCTGTATCTGCCCCTGCGCCCGGACGCGGGCTGGTCGCCGGCCATCGCCGCCTCGATCGTCTGGCCGGTGTTGCGGTCGCGGCCGGCCAGAGTCAGGAGGATGCGCTGCGAGGTCTCGAGTGTGCGGTCGTCGAGACTGGCCATTCCGGCCACGCCATAGGCGCGGCTGAGGTCCATCATGAGCGGGCCGTTCTCGTGCTTTCCCTGGAGGGCGCCCATCAGGCAACGGGTCTTGGGCGTCTGCGCCTGCACAAACTCGCCGCGCGTGTTCCAGACGAGTTCGCCGGTGACGCTGGTGATCGTGCCGGCCTGCGCGTCGTGCCCCGCGTCATAGGCTTTCTGATTCCAGATGGCGGGATACTTTGTCGGGTCGAAGGAAAGCCGCACGCCGCCCACCAGCATGGAGTCCCAGGGCCCGGGCTGGCCGCCGAGGTAGGGGAAGTAGCCTCCGCCGCGCCGCCCGCGCTCCTGCCGGCCGCGGAAGGGGTCGAACAGTTCGACCTCGGTCAGCGCATCCTGGCGGATGATCGGGGCAGGACGCAGATCGCCGCGCACGTAGAGGAAATAAGCCAGCGGCTCGACGGCGATGCCGGCCGGCGATGCGAACATGCTGAAGGAATCCTCCTTCATGGCGACGAATTCCGGAACGTCGGCGTCGAAGCGATGATTGGCCTGAACGTTCTGAAGCGCGCCGTAGGCGGCCATGAACACCGCGGCCTCCGTCGTGTAATCGTTCGGGTAACAGAAGTTCCATTCGGTGATGTTGAAGGGCTTGTCGGCGACGTGCTGGTAGCAGAGCAGGAGGAGATGGTCGTTGGGGTGGCGCTCGACCGGCTCGTTGGCCATTCGAATCCCCCCGCGCCTCAGGCCCGCGCCGCCGCCGAGCCAGTAGACGTGCTTGCCGGTGAAATCCAGCGCTGCCTCCGAAGCGCTCTGCATTTCCTGCAGGGCTGCCGGGCCGTTCCAGGACGTGCTTTGCACCAGCATTTTGCTGCCGGTTTCCCGGATGGCGCGGCGCACCTTTCCGAACCAGTCGGTCTCCAGCTTGTAGTAGAACCGCATCTCGTCGGCCCCGCGCTTCCGATCTTTCTCCTCCGCGCCGGCCACGCCTCTGGGGCCCATCACAACGACGCTGCCGTCGGAGAGCGACTCGCCGGCGCCGAGGGAAGTCTCCTGGCCGGGCGCCTGCCAGGCCTTCATCAAGGCGGCATCGTCCCCGTATTTCTCCGTGAGCCACGCGTTGTACTTCTCCTGCAGCTCGCTGCGGTAGTACTCCGGCAGAAGTCGGGCGTCGCTCCAGAAGAGGCTGGTCTCGTTGACCATCATGTACATGTTGCAGGCGGGATCGTCGGCGTAGCGCAAGCCGGTATAGGGGTTCGTGTGATCCAGAAAGAGCACGAGGCTTTTCAAATAAAGCTCCTGGTGCTTTTCGTCGAAGAAGTACGCGATGTTGTTGAGCCGGGGGATTTTCTCCGGTTCGTGCACGCCGGTGGACGGGGACCAGTAAGTGGCATAGTTGCCGGACAGGCGGACATAGATGCCGGCCCTTTTCAATTCAGCGAAGTACTTGTCGAACATCCGCATGCGGTCCAAGTCGAGCTCGGGCAGAGTGTAAACTGAAGTAGTTCCGCTCGGGCTCGATACCGACAAACCTCCTTCCTTCTTGAGGAGGCCCTCGCACAGGGAGTGGAACCGCACCTCGTTGAAGCCGTACTTGCGCAGGATGTTCGCGTAGGCCGCAGCCTTCTCGGGCGGGCAAGTGAATGCGTGCGTCGTGAGCCCCTTGAAACGGATGGGCTGGCCCGGCGCCTTCTCGAATTCCAGGCTGTCGCCGTTGGCGACGATCCAGCCCAGGCTGCCGGCCGGCGACCGAAAGAACGTGAACGCGTCTTCCCATGGCGCGGGCGTCATGCCATCATCGTACTTGGGCTCCGGCGCAAACCAGCCCTCGGTGCCGTTGTCGTCCCAAGGCTGCCACTGCTGCTCTTCTGCCGGCGCAGTCTTCGCCTGACGCTCTGGCGCAACTGCCGCCTGATGTTCTGGCGCAATCGTGGGCCCCTCACGTCCTGCGGTGAAGAGAAACAGCGTCAATGGCATCAGCGTCATAGCCCATTTGCGCATCGTTCTTTCCCTCCGGGCTGAACCTGCGATTGAAGGCACTGATGTCTTCCCTGCGATCATTTCCCCAATCAAGTCGCGTCGAACTGCTTGACGGCAGATGGGGTTTTCCGGGAGAGACCGATGGCGATTAAGCCCTGTCTCACCATTTACCCGCGTTTTCCGCCGCCACGATGGATGTGCAGAACCCAATCCTTGCTTTGCAGAGTTCCCGGGGAGTCCGCCGGCGCGTGAAAGGCCCGGACCGCTCCGCCGTGGACAACGCCGCCATCCTGCACCTTCGCATCTGCCAGGTCCAACCATTCATAACTAAACGTATCCCGCTCAGAGGAGCGGCGCAGGTCAATCTTCGCGACGCCGCCCCAGCGAAGATAGACGACATATCGCTTTCCGGGGATGGCCGCGCAATAGCGTGAAGCGTTCTCCGTCACCAGTTCGGGATGAGGATCGAGTTCCCACCACGGCAAGCTGCGCAGGAAACGCGCCATAAAGCTGAGCGACCGCGCGCCGGGATAGTCCAGCGTGTTGGTCTCAAAGCCCATCTCCATCGGCCACATATCCGGCCTGACGGGAGATTCGGGAACATGCGCTTTCCACACGTGCCCTCCGGCATAAGAATGCCCCGCAGCCCCGGAGAGCATGGCCGACCAGGCGCCAAAGCGGATGTCCGCGCCCGTAGGGTTCCCCTCGACGAATTCATACCAAGGCTCGGTCACCACGATCGGCTTGGGCGGCCTATGCCGGCAGGATCGCTCGATAACCCAGGGGATCAGCTCGTTACGCCATCGTTCATGGCCGACCTGGCTCTGGTTATAGTCCAGCCAGCGCTCCCTGTGCAGCACCTCTGCCGTGGACCACTGGGGCGCCTCCGCGCCGCCCGTCCACCCGGGTGGAGTAGGGTGAACGCCGGTGATGCGGTCATGGGGATCCTCACGCTTGATCATCTTCCCCAGATTCTTCCAGAAGGGCAGCCCTAATCCTCCGTAGTTGTGCATGTTATACTCGCCCGCGACCGCCCAGATCACGTTGTAAGCTGCAAGACGATGAATCATATACCGCCACCAGCGGCGGATGTTTTCTTCTCCTATTTCCTCCTTCATCTTTGGCCGTGACCACCACCCGTGGACCCAGACGGTTATCCCTTTGGAATTCGCATAGGCGATCATGCGCTCAATGTTCTGGATGTGAGGGATATCCGGGAGGGTGCAGGCCGCGTCCAGGAGAGAGCTCTCTGTGCTCCAACCGTTACCGGCAAAGAAAAGCTGGCCGATGTTAAAGCCCTTGACAGACCGGTCATCAGCCACCTTTCGGAAGCTATCGAAGGAAATCCCGCGCCGGGTCCAGTCCCACCAGGTATCGCCCAGCCACAGGAACGGAGTTCCATCCGCATACTCGAAGTAGCGGCCTGGCCGGGCGCCATGCTTGCAGACGCGGATGAACCCGCGCCGCGCAGGGTTGGCCCGTTTCTCCCGTTCCGTCCATGCTTTGCAGACGAACCTTCCCTCTTTACCATTAAGGCCGGGATCCTTTGAAAGGGTGCGGTAGGACCACTTGCCGGGCAATGGCGGAGCGAATCGCACCCGCCAGGTGTGCCCGCCGTCCCAGAATCCGGCCGCCGCGTATTGTTTGCC
>Ga0187856_1002360_pt1 | contig 13996 bp, 8 predicted proteins | sample June2016WEW_8_40_FD_132443 | JGI IMG/M metagenome (GOLD analysis project Ga0187856, IMG submission 132443) | Peatland microbial communities from SPRUCE experiment site at the Marcell Experimental Forest, Minnesota, USA - June2016WEW_8_40 | ecosystem: Environmental > Terrestrial > Soil > Wetlands...
ATGTACCGCTCGCCGTGTTGTCGGCGGTAGCAGTTGGCTTCATGACCCTATTGTGCTGGATGGGTATTCGAACCACCGCCCGCACCAATCAGATTCTGCTCGCCTTCATGTCGCTGGTGATGGCGGCATTTCTGTTTGAGTCGTTCCGGTACATTTTCGTCCACCAGCATTGGCAGGGACTGGTATCCATGCAACCGTTGTATGATGCGCGGACTTTCAGCGTGCGCGCAATTGCCGCGGGCACGGCGCTTGCCTCCACCACTTATATTGGCTTCGACGGCGTCAGCATTCTGGCGGAAGAAGTTCATAACCCGCGACGGAATGTGCTGCTGGCAACCGTGCTGGTGTGCATCTTTACCGGTCTTTTTGCCGGGCTTCAGGTCTACTTGGCGCAGCGCGTATGGCCCGACTACCGCACGCTCTCCAATCCCGAGACCGCCTTCATGGATGTCGCACAAGTGGTCGGCGGTTATCGTCTTTTTGCGGCCTTCGGCATCGTACTGCTGGTGTCGAGCCTGGCTTGTGGACTGGCGGGGCACTTGGGCGCGGTGCGGCTACTCTATGGCATGGGGCGCGACAACCTTTTGCCCCGCAAGATCTTCGGATACCTGGACCCAGAGAGCGGCAGCCCAACTTACAATGTAGTTATTGTAGGCATCCTCGCTTACGTGGGAACCATGACGATCGGGTGGGAGCGGTCGGTCGAGATTCTGAATTTCGGTGCCTTGCTTGCCTTCATGGCTGTAAATCTTGCCGCGCTTCGCCACTTTGGTTTCGGTCGAGAACAGGCAGGCCAGCGCAACCTGTTCCTGGACATCCTGGCGCCAGTCCTTGGATTCCTTTTCTGTCTGGCGATTTTCCTTGGCTTGCAAGGATCCACGCTCGTCGTGGGAGCAATCTGGTCGGCGATTGGAGGTTTGTACGTTGTCTTGAAAACCAAGGGCCTAAGTGCTGCGCCCATAGAAATTGATTTCAACGAATCGTAACACCCGGGAGAGCTCTCACTCGGTTTGTCCTCGCGAAACATGGAGCCCGAACCCGCACGACTCCCGAATGCGCAATTCGGGCTGCAACTTTTTGACGACCGCCCTTTTTCGGCTACCCCTAATTCGCTCGATCAGAAGCTCGGCAGCCTCACTCCCTAGCTGGTGTTTGGGTAACTCGACCGTGGTTAGCCGCGGCCGGAAGACGCCGAGCCAGGGATAGTCGTCAAAGCTTACCAGTCCGAAATCATCGGGACACGACAGGCCCATCTCTTCGGCGGCCTGCAACAAGCCGATCGTCATGAGATGGTTCGCGACATAAATTCCATCGGGATGGTGCGACAGCAACGCGTGTCCAGCCCGGAAGCCGGAGTCGATCCGGTAGTCGCCCTCAATCACCAGCTCTGGTTCAAAGGACAACCCCTGCGCCTTCAGTGCATCGTGAAATCCCTGCGATCGCGCGACGGCGTTGCTGACTTTAAGTGGGCCGCTGACGAGGCCAATGCGCCGTCGGCCGGCACGCGCCAGATGACAGACTGCGTCATACGCCCCCTGGTAGTCATCGGTGATCACGGCGTCTTTAGTCAGCTTGGGATAGGTGCGCATCACCAGAACGAAGGGAATATTCACTTCCTTAATCATCTGGCGCAAGGGTGGCCGCAAGTCCCCGGCAGCCTTAGTAAGAAGAATCCCGTCCACACGCTTGGAAAGCAGTAACTCGATCGCGCTCTCTTCCTTGTCGAGACTGTCATCGCTGTTACAAAGCAGCAGGTTGTAGCCGTGCTTGTGGGCGGCATCTTCCGCTCCGCGTACCACCATCGGGAAAAAGGGATTGGCGATATCGGGCACAATCATGCCAATGGTGTGCGTCCGCTGCTTGGCGAGACTGCGGGCAATGAGATTGGGGCGGTAGTTCAGTTTGTGAATCGCGGCCTCGACACGCTCGCGCAGCTTCTTCCCGACATGGCTCTTCTTATTCACCACGGCGGAGACGGTGAAGACGGATACACCCGACTCGCGAGCAACATCATAGATGCTCGCTGCCTTGCCGGACTTCCGTCGATGATTCTGGCGTGCGCTGGACATAAGCCCGTTACCAATCGATACCGGTTATCCAAGGGTTAGGATATAACCCCGCAAAGCTCCTAATGCTCGCAGACAGCCTGCCGCTATTCCCCCCGGACAATTCCGACCAGAGCGTTATTCATACCGGATGATGACGGGCGTCCGGTTCCTCGCGGATTCGTAAATCGACTGCAAGATGATCATATCCCGATGGCCCTGCACCCCGTCCGGGTCGATCTTGCGCTGCTTCTGAATCGCGGAAGCGAAGGCATCGAGCTCCGGAGCAAATTCGTCCATGACTTTAAATCGTCGGGCAATCTGGCGTCCCTTAATCTTCCCGGTAAGCCGTCTCTCCTCGTTAAAATCGAAAGCTGGCGTCATCAAGACCCAGCCCTTCGTACCCTGCACGTAAATGAAAGACGACATCACCGCGCCATACGACGAACTTCCCTGCACGGCGAGTCCGCTGGGGAACCGCATTCGAAACGCAATGCCTTCCTCCACTTCTCGAAATCGGAGGAGATCGTGCTTCCACGCTTCGGCGTTGACCTCCACGGGATCTTCACCAACCAGCCACCGGCTCGTGTTCACGCAGTAAATTCCCAAATCCATCAGCGGTCCACCACCCGCCAGTTTGGAATCGAGCAGCCATGGCAAGGATTTGCCAGGCACGTGCAGTTCGCTTAAGGCGGTGTGCATCACATCGACACGGCCAAGGTCACCACTTTGAATCAGTTGCTTGAGAAAACGAGTGCTCGGCTCGAAATACTTTCGATAGGCCGTCATTAGCAACACATGATTTTTCTGGCAGGCGTCTACCATCAGGGCGGATTGCTCGACGGTAGCCGCCAGCGGTTTTTCGCACAGCACGTGCTTCCCAGCTTGCGCGGCTTGGACCGTCAAGCGAGCGTGTGTACCCTGCGGCGTCGCAACATAGACTGCGTCTACCTCCGGATTTGCCAGGCAGGCGGCGTACTCTTTCTCGCCGTAGAACGCCGGCGTCTTGAATTTGCGTGCCAGACGCGCAGCTTTCTTCTGGTCGCGGCTGACCAGGGCAACCAGTCTTGCTTTCTTGCTGTGTGAGAAAGCAGGCAGGACAGAGCCCTGAGCAATGCTGCCCAGACCCACGACCGCAAACCCGACCTTCTTATGCGCCGTCATGAAAGAGAAAATCGAAGTGAAAATCCTGGTGCCGCCTCTAACTTTCGCGATCGGCCCGGCTCAGCCGTTGGTTTCGGATGGCCTTATGATCCAGCGAGCGAAGTTCTTCAATGTTTTCGAGAACTTTGTGGATCGCGTCGGCAATGGCGTCGACGTCCTTCCGGCTGCCCAGGAAAAGCTGGTGCATGAACCATACCGCCTCGTGATACGCGGCGCGGTCCGCCTCTGGGCAGGAGTACATACTGCGCAGGTCGAGCGCTCTGTCACGGCCCCAACTCAGCGCGGGAAAATCGGTCGAGTCCACGGGGAACAGCGAACTCTTGTACACCGGTTCATAGAACAGACCGTCGCAGGGAATCCCTTCCAGTTGCAGCGCTGCCACAAATGCGGCGCGGGGAATGTCCTTGGCTTGATGGGTGAAGTATTTGAGTACGTATCCGTAGGGCGCGAGGCGCGTAATCCGTGGATCGGGCTTTAAAAGGCCAATGCCCGGCGTATTTCGCAGGCGGGTTTCGAGATGCTTCATGTTCGCCGCACGGAGTTTTGCCTGCTTCGGAAGCCGGTCAAGCTGGGGGCCGAGAACGGCCGCCTGAAATTCACCCATCCGGTAGTTGAATCCGATGATGCGGTGATGATACTGGTCGGTCACGCTGGCGCGTCCGGCATTGATGTAGCTTTGCACCTTCTCCATGTATTCGAGATTGTTGGTAATGACCGCTCCGCCTTCCCCCGCAGTGATCAGCTTGCTCGACTGGAAACTGAAGGCACCCAAGTCGCCCATCGAGCCCGCGCCCTTGCCCTTCCACATTCCGCCATGAGCATGTGCGCAATCTTCGATCACTTTCAGGTTGTGTTTGGCGGCGATCCGCAGGATTTCATCCATGTCAGCAAAACGCATGCCCAAGTGGACAGGCAGGATCGCTTTCGTCTTCGGGGTGATCGCCTTCTCGATCAATTTCGCATCCAGACAATACGTCTCCGGATCGATGTCGACAAAAACCGGGACGGCGTTCAACAGAAGCACGGGGCCGACCGTTCCCTCCCACGTGTAGGCCGGAGCAATCACCTCGTCGCCGGGCTTGATGCCAATCGCTTTCAACGCCGCTTGAATGGCAACCGTGCCCGTATTCACGCACTGGGCATACTTCGCGGTGTGCACTTTCGCAAACTTCTTGGCAAAGGCGGTCGCATGTTTCCCCGGAAAGGGCTGGCCGCCCCAGTTGGGACCCTTCAGCACATCCTGAAGCGCACGAGCCTCCTGCTTGGTGGCCATCGGCCATTGCGTAAAAGGCGTTTTTCGTAATGGTTTACCACCGGTGATCGCTAGTTCTCCCACGTGCAAGCCTCCCCGTCAAAATCAAAGAGCACTACAACTGTTTCCTTTGGCCTTCACGAGACCAATCGTTCAAGCGGCATCGGGATTCGGAATCAGAAAATCTCGTACCAGGCCATCTAAATCGTGGCAAGCGGTGATGAATTGACGCAAGGTTCGACGGGTCGAGCCGAAGGAATCGAATTCCTCGATCGTCAAGCCACCCTCGGTGTTGGCGCGCCGAAAATCCGCAAATTTTCTGGACAGTTCATCCACAATCTTCGGGTCGACAGGATCGTCAATCCGTTTGCGCACTTCAATATCACTGGCGTTAAACCGGACTTGCCACGAGTAAGGAGGCGAAATTACCACCTCGCCGCCAATGAACTCGCTCCAGTGCATGTGGTTGCGGAACGCGGCGGAGAGCAGGCGGATTCTGTAACCACGCTCGCGGAAGATCTTGTAAGTCTTCTTAAACACGGCCACGCCGGCCCACTCCAAATATCCAGGGTCGATAGCAATGCTTTCCTTCTCGATCAACACCTTCAGCCAATCATCGAGACGGCCCACCATAATGGTGCACACCGGCCCCATGCTCGCGATGTCCTTGCCCTCACGCGCCCGACGTTTCAGGCCGCGTTCCACCGCTTCTGCTACCGCGATGCATTGCGGCAACGTAAAACAAACCGTCGCGTTGATACTGACACCACGGTAGGTTGCTTCTTCGATTGCCGGGATTCCTGCACTAGTGACCGGGATCTTCACGATCATGTTGGGTGCAAGGCCGCTGAACTCGACCGCCTGCTGCACAATCGCCTTCGGGTCGCGGAACAGGCGCGGATCGGTCTGGATCGACAGTCTTCCATTCCTGCCGCGGTGGGCGTCGAACGTGGGCTTCAGCAAGGCTGCGCCTCGGATCGAAACTTCGCGCACTAATTGCCATGCGATTTCATCTTCCGTGGCGGTGGGGCGCTCTCGGATCAGGCCTTGTATGCGGTCCTTCCAGAGACTCATCTCCTTCTTCAGGACTCCGAGCACGATGACCGGATTGCACGTCGCGCCTACTGCGCCGTGCTCGATCGAGTAGGTCAACTCCTGGATGGAGGCAGAATCATTCCACAGGCATGTCGGAGTCGCCTGGGTCATCTCATGCAGCGGGCTCTTGTATGCGGTAGCGGTCGAACCGGCCATGGGTTCCTCCTTTTTCGACTTTCAGCCTCACGATACCGGGCTGGGAACGTCGCTCGTCACCTGGCACGGTCTGCGCTGCAGGTGGGAATTTTCCGCTGCAACGGCAATGGCAAGCGCTCTCAGCCCATCTTCGCCCGAAACCAGCGGCGGACGGTCGAGCAGCACGTTGTGAACGAAATCTCGTACCTCGGCCAGATAGGCGTCGGCGAAGCGCGAGAGGAAGTGATCGGCAAGAATCTGCGTGCCCCCGTTCGCGCTCAGGAACGTAGCCGGGGTCTTTTCGAGGCTGCCAATAAAGACAGAGCCTTTCGATCCAACGATCTCCGTGCGGACATCGTACCCGTAGAGTGCCTGCACATAGGACTCAACGTTGCCGATGGCACCGTGTTCGTACTTGAGGTTCACGACACTGGCAACCACATCGCCGTACTGTGCTACCTCCGGGCGGATGGCTACCGTCGTATAGGCGTGGGTTTCCACGACCTCATCGCGCATGAGCCATCGAGCCACATCGAAATCGTGGATCGTGTTGTTGTAAAACAGCATACCGTTCACATTCGACTGGTAAGCTGCGATGGGCGGTACATCTTTGTCGCGACCCACCGACTTGAAGACGACAGGCTCACCAATCTCGCCACCTTCCACTCTCTTCATTGCCACCTCATAGGCTGGGTCGTAGCGGCGCATGAATCCAATCTGCAACCGAACGCCGGCTTTGGCGACTGCGTCCAGTGCCGCATGCGCATCCGCCAAGTTCAGGGCCAGAGGCTTCTCGCAGAGAATGTCTTTGCCGGCCGCCGCAGCCACCCGGATTGCTTGAGCGTGAAACTTGTCGGGTGTGGCAATCACGACGGCTTTGAGATCCTTGCAGGCAAGCATTTCCTCAAGGCTGCGATACGATTGTTCGATTTCGAGTTCGGAAGCTGCTTCGCGGGCTCGGTCAGGCGCGACATCGGCGACGGCGAGCAAGCGAGCCTCCGGCACAAGGCGGCGCAGATTCTCCGCGTGGCGCCTGCCCATCTCTCCTACACCGAGCACTCCAAGACCTAGTTTGCCCGCCATCTCTCCCTCATTTTTCTTACCGCTTTGACACTAGCAAGTTTGACTCTGTGGTCGGTGAATGCGCAAGTCATCGTCCGCTACCCGGCGTGAATTGTACCAAAAAAAAACTGACCGCGGCCGATGCCCCTCCCACCACATTTGGCTAACCGATTAGACATGATACCTTGTCCCCAGAAAGGGCCAGTCCCCCTTTCGCCATGCCAGAATCAAGTAAGCTGCGAAGCCCGCGCCGATCGTTCCAAACGCATAAGCCATGAACAGCCAGCCTCCAGGCTGCAGCGACGGAGTCACGAATACGCCCAGCCAACCGACGAGCGCGAATATCGCTGGAAGGGGATACAGCCACATGCGAAAAGGCCGGGGCGCATCCGGCCGGTACTTGCGATAGATCAACAGCCCGATAATCTGGGCGACAAACATAGAAAGTATGCGCGCCAGCATCAGCGCGGTGATGATCTGCACCAGGTCAAAGAAGCAGGCGACGATCACGAGGAAGCCGACCAACAGCAGCGAACGGTGCGGGAACTGCTTCGTGGGGTGCAATTTTTCAAACCACCGAAAGAAGGCGCCATCGAGCGCAGCCGCATAGGGTATCCGCGAGTACCCGAGCATCATGGCATAGGTTGCGGCAAATGCGGTCACCTCCACCATGACGGTCATCAGCGCCGATGCCCCTCGCCCACCGACCCTTTCCATGTAGACCGAGCCAATGGCGTTGAAGGCTTGCGATCCCGGCTGGATCATTTCCCGCCAAGGCACGACTCCAGTGAAGCCCACCGAGATCAAGAAATCGATCACCGTTACGATCAAAATCGAGAAGATCACGCCAAAAGGAACGACGCGCTCCGGCTGCTTGACTTCATCCCCCAAGTAGCAAATCTGGTAATAGCCCAGGAAGTTAAACATGACCAGCATGGTTCCATTGCCCAACCCCAGCAGGAAGGGCAACCCGATATGCCACGCCCCGGGCGGAAAATCGAAGAGCAGCTTGGGATTGAGGTGAGTTGCGCCGGTGACGATGACCCATGCGGCCGTGAGCAGCATCCCGATCCAGAGCACGAGCATTAGACGCGCGATGTCCTGGATCTTTTTATACAGCGCCAGCATAGCGGCTGCCGTGATCGCCGCGGCCAGTAGCTTCACCCCCCAACGGTAAGTAACAAGTTTCGGCCAGAGGAAGCCGGTGTACTCGGCCATCCCGATACTGCTGGTGGCAATCTCCAGCGTGCCGCTGAACAGGAACTGCCACACGAAAATCCAGGCCATCATGTGGCCCCAGCGGTCCCGGCCCAGACACTCGCGCAGAAAGATGTAGGAGCCGCCCGAAGCAGGAATGGCAGAGCCGAGCTCGGCGAACACGAGCCCATCCGTAATCGCCAGCAGCGCGCCCACGCCCCAAGCAATCAGCGATTGCGGACCGCCGAGCGTCGCTATAATCGCCGGAACCGTGATGAAGGGTCCCGTCCCCACCATGTTCGACATGTTGATGGAGACGGCATTCAGCAGCCCGAGACGCCGCGGCAGCCGCGCTGGCTCGTGTACGGATTGTGCCGCGGCGTCGTCGTTGTCAACCTTCAATAGAAATCCATCCGATCCGAAATCCGTCCGAGAATTCAGTTCGTAAGGCCACGTTTTGTCGCCGCGCAGATAATCAGCGCGGCGGCGTCGCTGTCAGCTCGCGAACGACTCCTTGCAGGTAGCGCAGACTTTGGGCAACGCTCTCTGACGGCGGGATCGCAGTGGCGCCAAACTTCACGTCCTGCTCAATCACCGCCCAGCCGGAATAGTGGTTCTTCTCGAGCAAGCGAAACAAACCAGGAAAGTCGATCGACCCTTGTCCGATGATCGTAAACACCTTCTCTTCGATCGCTTGTTCGAAGTTGAGCTTCTTGCGCCGGGCTTCCTCCAGGATCTTGTTGTCCACGTCTTTGATATGGAGAAACCGCAGCACGCTCGCGAACTTGGCCGCCTCCGTTACCGTGTCTCCGCCTCCGTATTCGCAATGTCCGGTGTCGAGACACAAACCGACCCCCGTATGGGAAGTCACATCAAAGAAGCGCTCGCATTCCTCAGGCGTCTCAACGTAGGTCGCGACGTGAGGATGGAACACCAAATCGAGGCCAAACTCCGAGGAAACCTTCGCCGCCTCTTCCACCACCTTGGCAACGTTTTTCCATTGCGCGGGTGTGAGCGCGGCGCTTCCATCAGCGGGCACGCGTCCTGAAATCCGGTTTCGTTCATCCGATTGCGCATCCGCAAGCACCAGGAAAGGTGCCTTCAAGGTGGCCAGGAGGTTGCCCACTTTGCGGATGTGCTCGACCGCAATTCCCGCCGACGCCGGATCGCTGAGCACGACCGGCACGAATGAGCCCAGCAGCTTCAGTTTTCGCCGGTCGAGTTGTGGTTTAAGAACTGCGGGATCGGTGGGGAAGAATCCATACGGACCCAGTTCCGTTCCCGTGTAACCGGCCGCGACCATCTCGTCGAGCATCTTCTCGTACGATTGCTGCCACGAAGGTCCTGGATAATCGAGCACGCCCCAACTGTCGGGCGCACACGCGAAATGAAAGCGCGATGCTACGTCTGTCATATTCATATTTGTCATATTGATAACCTCGAATAAGAATCTATGCCGTCATCGTTGGTCTAAGCTCTAAGCAATTTGTAAAACTTACGACCACGGATCGATCACAACCTTCATCGAATCCGCCGCCATCGACTTCTTCATCGCCGCCTCGACGTCACGCAATCCGAAGCGATGAGTTACGAATTTACCCAGCGGATATTGCCGCATGTAACGCGCCATCTGACGCATACTCGGCCCGTACGCTGCCGGCTCTTCGCCGCCGACTCCGAGTATGCGAGCGTTCTTGGCACACAGATGCCGATGCGGACTGATGGGAATCTCTCCCATATCCGAAAAATTTCCCGCCTCGACCAAAAGCCCTCCGAGGCGTAACATTTCCAGCCCTTCACGCACCGCGCGAGGCACCCCCGCGCACTCGACTACCACATCGGCGCCGCGGCCGTGTGTGAGTTCCCGAACCCGCGCCAGGCGCTCATCTTCCGAGGTCGAGCTCGCATCGATGACGTGGTCGGCACCCAGCTTGCGCGCGAAGTTCAACCGGTAGCTGGAAAGGTCGACGGCAATGATCGTGCCCGCGCCCAGCATTCGCGCCTTCATGACAAAGCACATCCCCAACGGCCCCGTTCCCAGCACCACGACCGAATCGTCGAAGCGGAACGACTCGTTCGGAAACGCCGAGATCTGCTTCCCCCGGTCCAGTCCCACCGTCACCGCCATAATTTCGGTCAGCACGGCGATCTCCGAGGGCAAATCATCGGGCACGCGCACCATGAAACTGCCGGGAACGACATAGAGATATTGCGACCATCCCCCAAACAGATGCGGAGGATTCCGGGCGCTGATGTTATTCCCATAGTCAACTGTGTTCTCACAACAGTAGTAGGGGAAGTCGTGCCGACAGTAATAGCAAGTTCCGCAACTAACATTGGGGCCAACAATCACCCGGTCCCCAACCTTCAGCGGGATGCCTTCGAAGTCCGTGTATCGCCCGTCGCCGCCAATGACCGCGATGGTGCCGACATTTTCATGCCCCTGAATGATCGGAAAGGGAACGCGCCGGGGAGTGCCTCCGCCGCCATACTGGCCCGTGTATCCCTGGTAGGTGTGTTTGTCGGTCCCGCAGATTCCCGAGACTTCCATCCTGACCAGAACACAACCGGGCGCTGGATCCGGCAGCGGATACTCGCGTATCTCGTAGCGTCCGGGTTCGACTAAGGTTGCCGCGAGAACGTTGTGGGCCGACATTTTCAGAATCCTGATCCACCAACCAAAACCAGCACAGCAATGCCTCAGACAATTTCGGGGGACCGCAGTCCCCCGAGTTGTGATTTGTTTTCCGACAGCTCTCTAGAAGTTCAACTTCAGGGAAAGCTGGGCGGTACGGTTCAGCAGCGACGTCGCGGTCACCTGCCCCACGGCGCCGGGCAGGATCCCAAGTGGTGTCGCGAATTGGGCGTGGTTGAAGATATTGAAGAAATCGGCGCGGAACTGAAGGTTCACCTGTTCGGTCAGGTGGGTATCCTTGTGAAAAGCCATGTTCCAGTTATTGATTCCCGGGCCGTGGAAGAACCGCCGAGTCGTATTCCCTTCCGAGCCGATTGCCGAGGACACGAAGGCTGTCGGATCGAAATAGTAGTGCGCTGAAACCCCGCCGAGTGTTTGCACTGTCCTCGGGTCAAATTTGTGCAACGGTGCTATCTGGTCCGGTGTATCGACCGCGAGTGTAATCGGACCACCAAAGGCTGTGCCAAGTAAAGAATGGTCGTCTGTTTCCACCATCGTCACCGGCAGGCCAGTAGAAAAGGTGGTGACGCCGCTGATAGACCATCCATTCGTCAGGCGCTTCGGGCCGCCGAGCCGATCGATGGGGAGCACATACGTATAGCTGGTTACAAAGTTATGCGTTTGATCCCACGCTGAGAGGCCACGGCTTAAATTCGGGTTCACTGGATTGAATTGTTCGCCGTAGCCGGAAGCGATGTCTAGCGACTTGCTGTACGTATAACCGAGAAGCATTTGTAAACGACCGGACGTGTGCCGGAAATTCACCTGCAATGAGTTATACGACGATTTGCCAGCATCGATGAAATATGAGTCGTTGGCGAAGGGGATGACTCCATAGTTGCCATCCGGAAGCGGGGTTCCGATCGGTCCTGATAGGCCGGCTGAGGCCTGGGCCGGCGTCAGTTCAACGCCAGGAAGCCTGGGGCGGGTGCCCAGGACGACCGATGCACCGTTGATGTAGATGTTGCTTTCCCCAGTCGGACCGCAACCCGGGGTTGCCAGACACAGTTTCGGATCACCCGGATTGGCGGACTCGGACGCAAGCAGTCGGTGTCCCTGGGTTCCCACGTAACTCAAGGTCAACAAATCCGCCCCTGTGAGCTGCCGCTGGAATGAAAACTCATAATTTTCTGCATACGGCAGACGGTTCCCATAGTAGAACGCCGGCGAACTGCCGATCGTGCCGAAGGCGTTGAGGAACTCCGCTTCGGTGTCGTATGGAGAACCACTAGCTGGATGGCTCGGCGAGACCCCTTTGGGCGGGGGAGCCACCGGGTAGAAGTTCGGAATCGATGATCCCGTCGCGCGAGTAGTGAACGGGGCCGCGAATGTCGTCTCATTCTGTCCCGTGAAGTCTCCGAAAGGAGCGTCGCCGATTTCATTGAAGTCAGTGGCGCCCTCAAACGAAGCGTACGACAGCGTGTAGCCCGCGCGAATGCTCGATGCGCCAGCCTTGCCGAGCATCTTGCCCATCGCTCCCTCGTGATCGCCGAACGAATACGCCAAACCGATTCGCGGGGCAAAATTGTTCCAGCGAGTGGGAGCCAGGCTGCGGGGAACGCCCTTGTCACCCGGAAATACCCAACCGGCCGGTGATCCAGGATAGATTTGCGACTGCTCACCCGGAATGATCGACTGAATTTCATTGTACTTCTCGTAGAACGGACGGCTGACGTCGTAGCGCAACCCGAAGTTCACGGTGAGGTTCGGACGGGCGCGCCAACTATCTTGACCATACAAACCGAAATAAAAGCTGCGGCCATATGAGGGGAAGGCTTGACCCTGGATATAGCCACTAGGCGCACCGAGAAGGAAATCCACGAAGTCGCTCCCGGTTTCGCTCGCCTGGCCGTTGAAGTTAGAGCCGAAGCCGAAATTTCCATTGGCGACGTTCGACAGGTTCTCTTCGAGTTGGTTGAAATGATATTGAGCACCGAACTTAATGGTGTGGGTACTAATCACCTTACTGAAGTTGTCCGAGGCCTGATAGATATTGGTGATCAGCTGGTTCGGACGGCTGGGCACGCCGATGACGAAGTTGTTGAAGTCAATTTCAGGAATCCCCTCGACACTGGGTGTGCCAGGAAAGATGCCCGGTTGTCGGTTGGCTCCTGAAGCAAATCCCAGAGCGGAGAGTGACTCTGAAGTTCCGCCCAGTGGTAGGTTAAACCTGGTGTTCAGCCGGAAATAGCCGAGACGAAATTCGTTGACTGAGGCGGAACTGAGAGTCTTCACGTCGCTGAGCTGGATCGTGTGGGTTTGGCCCTTGCTGCCGACTGCAAATCCTGGATAAAGCGGGAAATTGCTGGGCCAATAAGGATCAATGCGATCGAAGCGGTCAAAGTAGTAGTAGGCGGTCAGCAAACCGAAGCGCGAGTTGCCATCCACGCGGCCGCTGAACTTATTGTCGTGCAGGTTTATCTTGCCAGAACTGGTGGAAAAGCTGCCGGTCGCCCCATCGACAACCGTGGACGGATCCGCGGGGAGAATGAAGGGCAAAAGGTTCTGGGAGATGGAATTAAACTTAGTGGGGTCCAGATGTGGATTTCCGGAGGGATCACCGAACACGCAGCCTGTAACGGGATCAGTGCTCGTGCAACCTGGAAAGTAGTAGGGCTCGCCCCCAACGACTGTGTAGCCGAGCTGTTGACTTAGCTGAGTGGCCCAAGGATTTGGCCCGGTGCTATTGCTGTTTACTGAGCCCGTGAGACTCGAGGCGATACCTGTAAAATCCCCCGACTCCATCTGAGAACTTGGGGCATTGGGTATGGTTTGCGCCTTGCCCTGGATCAGACGGTTGCCCTGGTAATCAGCGAAGAAGAAAATCTTGTCGCGAACGACCGGCCCGCCGAATGTTCCGCCGAACTGGTTTTGGTGATAAGCGCCCTTGGCGCCTACCGGGTCGAAATAGTTGCGCGCGTTCAAACTGGTATTGCGCACAAATTCGAAGATGTTTCCGTGCCAGTGGTTTGTGCCGGATTTGGTTACGACATTGATTTGCGCGCCGGCATAATTGCCAAACTCGGCATCCGCGTTGTTGGTCAGAATGCGAAATTCTTCAATGGAATCGAGATTAGGAACAGCTCCAGCGCCTGAATATCCGAGTTCCTGAACCAGCATCCCATTCAGGATGAAGCCATTCGCGGCTTCCCGCATACCGTTAACCGAATACCCGCCCGCATTCAAATCTCCAGAGACCAGAGGAGGAGCAAAGCCAGCCGAAATAAATGGGCCGGCATAGGCGCCGGTCATAGGAGACTGCGCGGATGCTACGCCTGGCTGCAAGGACAAAAGGTCGGTGAAACTCCTCGAGATCAGCGGCACGTCGGTCATCCGCTTTCCTTCGATCAC
>Ga0187856_1002361_pt1 | contig 13994 bp, 12 predicted proteins | sample June2016WEW_8_40_FD_132443 | JGI IMG/M metagenome (GOLD analysis project Ga0187856, IMG submission 132443) | Peatland microbial communities from SPRUCE experiment site at the Marcell Experimental Forest, Minnesota, USA - June2016WEW_8_40 | ecosystem: Environmental > Terrestrial > Soil > Wetlands...
CACGTCGATGCCAACGATTAAATACTGATCGGAGCCACGTATCTCTTTCTTGACTTGTCGAAACTCCCGCAGTCTGATATCATCTACTTGTTCCATAGAAACCTCCTGTGATGAATTTAGTTCTCCACAAACTCATTCTAAGCAGGAGGTTTCTTTTTGGATAGACTAGAAAGTTTTTCCGTTATGCTGTTAAATGGGGGAGTTTAACCTCATGCTCTATCCATATATAACTTTGTCCCGAACTCCGCACATCTCAATCCAAAAGAAAATCCATGCCATTCATCGTCCCGATCTCACAACGAGCAATTAGCGGTATTAGTTTCTTCTATCGGTACTCAATGGACAGACGGTCTCTTGCTTGAAAATAAAGTTTTGTCCCGAAGTACGCGAGATTATTGATATGTGAATAAGGCACTCTCGTGATCTGGAGTACACCAAGTACCTGATACTTTCCAGAAAGCTCAAATCTATGCATAGTTCAATCGGAACAAAACACCCGCTGAAAACGATCGGGACGTTTGCTTCAGCCACGAAGTCCTCAAAATATTAAGCGGGCAAATTGTCTCCCTTTCCGCGTGAAATATTCATGAGGAGGGAAGGTGGTTTCGCATCTGTAGCAACTTCAGATTGAAGCCTAACCGAAATCATCACTCACAGTATATGGATGACGTCCTAATATTAGCTACAACTCGGTCTGCCGCATTGTTTCGACTACATTTTACTGATTTCACAAATGATTATCCACCCGCTAACTCTAGAATGCTAACCCCCTAGACAATCCGAAAAATTGTAATTAACAGTTGGCGCGGAAATTGTAAACAAACGATATTTTATCTCTAGTAGGATGAATACATTCAAAGAAAGGATAATTGCAACCATTGACAATCCGACAAATCATAATAAGCTTATTCTTATAAGCTGGAGCATTATCACATCAGAGGATGGCCATACAGACTTATAGCAAAAGGGGGGGATTACCATGTGATCTCAACTCCCTAGATTTGAAGATGTAGAGCGGCATAATTGAAAGTAGATGTTACTGAGACCAAATAGGAGGAAACGATTATGACGAAGAAGACGGTTGCAAATCTGCTCGTTGACACTCTGGTGGCAGCTGGGGTCAAGAGGGTCTACGGATTGGCCGGAGATTCCCTAAACGGAATTACCGATTCGATCCGCACTCGAGATGACATCCAATGGATTCCTGTGAGACACGAAGAAACTGCAGCGTTTGCGGCGGGAGCGGAAGCTCATTTGACTGGAAATCTAGCGGTGTGTGCCGGAAGTTGCGGGCCGGGTAACTTGCATCTAATCAACGGACTCTATGACTGCCATCGCAGTCGTGTCCCTGTGCTGGCGATTGCGGCGCAGATTCCGAGCCATGAGATCGGCAGTGGATATTTTCAGGAAACCCACCCGGAACATCTCTTCGCCCAGTGCAGTCATTACTGTGAACTGGTTTCCAATGCCGATCAGATGCCTCGTGTTCTGGAGATTGCCATGCAAACCGCGATCTCACGGCGTGGTGTTGCGGTCATTTCCCTGCCTGGAGACATCGGGTTGCACGACGCCGTCACAAAACAGCCGCGTCTGCACTTCCCGGAACCGGAACCGGATATTTGTCCTTCTGAAAACGAAATTACCGTTCTTGCAAAGATTCTCAATACATCGAAGAAGATAACAATATTTGGCGGAGCGGGCTGTGCCGGAGCTCATACGGAGTTGCTCGAACTCGCTGGCAGGCTGAAAGCACCGATCGTGCATGCGATGCGCGGCAAAGAGTTCATCGAGTACGACAACCCGTTTGACGTGGGCATGACCGGTCTGTTGGGGTTTTCCTCGGGCTATCACGCGATGTTGAACTGCGATTTGTTGCTGATGATCGGAACGGACTTTCCGTATCAGCAGTTCTTTCCCAAGGAAGCGACGATCGTGCAGATCGACATCCGTGGCGAACAACTCGGCCGGCGCACAAAAGTTGATTACGGCTATGTTGGGGATACGAAGACGACACTTCGCGCCCTCCTGCCGAAACTGCTAGACAACAGGGACGATGAGCATTTGAAAGCGTCGGTCGAACACTATCATAAGGCCCGGAAGAACCTTGACGATCTCGCAATTGAGCATCCGAGCGATAAGCACATCCATCCGCAGTACGTTGTCAAAGTGCTCGACGAGCTTGCCGACAAGGACGCCATCTTCTCTTGCGATGTGGGCACGCCGACGATCTGGGCGGCGCGTTACCTGACGATGAATGGCAAACGACGGTTACTCGGATCGTTCACTCATGGGTCCATGGCGAACGCCCTTCCGCAGGCGATTGGCGCCCAAGTCAGCCATCCCGGTCGTCAAGTCGTATCACTGTCAGGAGATGGCGGCATTGCGATGCTCATGGGCGATATTCTCTCGCTCCGGCAAATCCAGTTGCCGGTAAAGATGATAGTTTTCAAGAACAACGCCCTAGCCTTCGTCGAACTGGAAATGAAAGCAGCCGGCATCCTGGAGTTCGCCACAGACCTGCAGAATCCGGATTTTGCAAAGGTGGCTGAGGCCTCTGGTATAATGGGTCTGACTGCAGAAACACCTGATCAGGTCCGACCGATGATTGCGCAGGCACTCACGCATGACGGACCTGCGCTAGTCGAAGTCCTCGTCAATCGGCAGGAAATCTCAATGCCCCCGACGATCAGTCTTGAGCAGATGACCGGCTTCAGCCTCTTCATGCTCAAAGCGGTCCTCAGTGGGCATGGCGACGAAATCATCGATCTGGCTAAGATCAATCTCTTTCGTTAGGGCCATGGATTGATTTCATGTGAGTTTTAGGAGGGACAACTAAACGCTCCCGACAAATTCTCGAATCCGTTTGTAAGTAACGGAACTCAATATTTTCAGCAAGATGTTTCTGTTGTTTAGTATAAGTAGAAACTGAGAATCTGATTTTAACAGTTTCCTTCGGTATTCCTTATTCTCATGAGCACTAGGTTTTTGCGGATCAGTCGGTGTACTTACCGGCGACCTCTGATAAAGCTGAGTCACATCTTCTGAGGCTCTTTCCAATGAAGATTTCTTCCGGAATCTCACGCGAGTGGAACCGAGTCGTCAAGATTCCCGCAATGTGAGTTGTCAACTCCGGTGCGTCGTAATCATGCAAAGTACGGGGCGAACTCCTTGGCAACGAACGAAGTATCTTTTCGGACCATAGTACGGGACGGAATACGCATTCACGAGAAGCGGGCATGCTTCGCAACCTTTCTTCCTGTCATCCACGCTAGAGGAGATCCTGAATATGCCACGGAGTACTTATGAAAGGAACACTTGCACTTCCCGGACAAGAGCAAAATGGGAACGCCCCCACCTTAATGAAATGCTGATCTCCTGCTTGACAAAGTAAGTTGATAGAGCTACCATAAGTTATGGTACTGTTACCAATCTTTATGGTAAGGAGTCGGCATGCTTGAGGGTCTTTTGGGAAATATCATGATTGAAAAAATCCTCTTCTTTCTCATCACCTATGGAGAAGGCTATCCTTTAGGCATGGCAAAAACCTTTGGTGTTCCTGTAAACAGGATTCAGCAGCAGCTGAAGAGGCTGGAAGACAGCGGCATTGTTGCAAGTCGACTTATAGGAAGAGTGAGATTGTATACGTTCAATCCCCGATATCCCTTCCTGACAGATCTCAGGCAATTAATCGAAAACGCCTACAAGTTCCTTCCCGACGCAGAGAAGGAGAAGTTCTATATGCGGCGGACAAGACCTCGGAGAGCTGGCAAGCCGCAATGAAAATTGACTGGAAGCATGTTCATATTAAAGATCTCGCTGCGATAGTGGTAGAAACACTCAAAAAGAAAAATATTGACATACTGCTTGTGGGCGGTGCTTGCATTTCTATTTACACTGACAATAAGTATATCTCCGGTGATCTTGATTTCGTTTCACACGCGGCACTCAAGGAGATTTCCGAAGCACTGCAGGAGATTGGATTCCATAGAAAGAGTTCCCGTCATTTTATGAGAGATGATTGTCCATTTTTTGTAGAGTTCGTCTCCCCTCCGGCGGCCGTGGGAAGCGAGCCAATACATTCAAAAAAAGAAATCAATACGAAGTATGGCAAGATCGTTCTGCTTACTCCTACGGACACTGTGAAAGACCGGTTGGTCTCTTACTACTATTGGAATGACCCCCAGGCTCTGGAGCAGGCAGCGATGGTGGCAGAGGCGCAAAAAGTAGATTTGAATGAAGTGCGGCGTTGGTCTCTCCAGGAGGGCTTTAAGGAAAAGTATGATAGCTTTATCGCAAGACTTCGAGGTAAAAAACTATAACGCCTCCATCATTTACAACAATTTATACAACAATATTTCGAAGAAGCGTCATTCTGCAACTTCGCAGCAGGATGACGCTTCTTCGTACTCCTTACCGCCAATATTTTGAGCCGAACGAGGGATTCTAGTGGAACTAAACACCAGGTAAGATCCGACGTGTGTTTGCTACAAGCACAAATAAACGCTGCAGAGGCGAACCCTGACCATTTCATAAGTGCCGGGGTAAACGGTGCAGATTTCAAGATCTACTTCAAAAAATATAGATTCTGTAACATGTCTGACTGATGAAGGTCGGGTTAACGGTTGTTTTGTTGACAAGGGGAAAAGGATTGCTTACTCTAGGGTTAAAATAGCATTAATTTCATTAAAAATCATTTCTTGGATAGCATTCTAAGCATTCCAGGGAGTTCAACCCAAGGAGGAAGTATGAAAACAGTTAGGTGTCTTTCGATCGTTTTCATTTTCATCGTGGTTGTTTTTATTGTAGACGGTACGGCAAAAGCGGATAACGTAGGGGCTTTCCCTATTTGTGCCATTCTGGGGACTCTCCCCAACTTTTCCTCTAACCTGCCGGGCTATGTCGCTATGACTTTGTCTGCAGTTCCTTACGGAAGTTTCGTTGCTGTGGTCGGTCAGGCGACGTTTTCCTCAAGAAATACCTCACCGATGAGCGTAATCGTTTATAGCGTCAGTGGCGCAGCTTCTCAGAATGTGAACGGCTGGTGGCTTTCGCTTGAGGGTCTGGGCTACGACCTCTCCCAGACACCCTATCGGGGGTTTATGGGTGTTCAGCTGAGCAATGACTTTTCGACTAATACCTTCACGTATTCTCATGAGCAATTGGACGGCTCTTCGCTATTAACTTTCACGGGTTCTGCAATGATATGGTCGGCTACAGAGTGCGTTTTAGGCAATTAAAGGTAACCGATATCTGCAAAAAAGGGTTGGTTTGCTCAACCCTCGAAAAGGCATATTCCACAAATTAGTTAACTCAGTTTTGGTTGTCTGCAACCTTTGCCAACGTCTTGAATGATCTCATTTAAGTTGATGAGTTCTAGATGTTCGCTGAATTCAAGGCGACCATAGAAAGAACAACTTTTTGCTTGATAATCGGAGGAATCTCATGATCTTGACTAAAGGCTGCTTTTCTGCTAAATTCGACGAATCTTGTATGGATATCGCAGATGATGCGATTCTTTTCTCTTTTTCCGCAACAGTGGCTAAGTTAGGAGCATGCTTGTCTGTTGTCTTTCGCATTACTTTCTGCAAAGATAAGGTAAGATATCCTCGAACCTCAACCGGGAAGGTACCTATGAAAAAGTTCATCACTGTTCAGTCGGTATATTTTTTTCTAATCCTCTTTACTGCGACTGTACCTCTCTTTCTTGGAGGCTGTGGGGGGGGTGGGACTGCAACGCCATTAGCGAACATTACAGGGACCTGGACTCTGTCCACTTCAACAGGGAATTTCACGTTTACCCAAATCAACAATACTATTTCAGGAGAAACTCCGCTAGGCCAGACGATCACAGGCTCAATGAGCGGTCTGAATATTCAATTTTCCTGGGTCGATAGCACTGGCGCAACGCATTCGTATACCGGAGTGGTATCTCCCGACGGTACGAGCATGTCCGGTACGTACACTATCGGAAGCGGAGCAGCGGCACCATGGACTGGAACACTGACGACATTCAACATTACGGGTACCTGGACTCTGTCCACTCAAGTAGGGAGTTGGATGTTTACCCAAATCGGCACAACCCTTTCAGGACAAACGCCCTCAGCTCTGCAGATCACGGGCACGATTATCGGTCTGAATATTTCGTTTTCCTTTACTGATAGCAGTGGTAATACGGATACGTATACCGGAACGGTATCTTCCGACGGTACGAGCATATCCGGTACGTACACTATCGGAAGCGGAGCAGCGGCACCATGGACTGGAACACTGGAGACTTCATCAGTGTCCATTACGACAGGTGACTGGAGTGTGACCGAAATACCAATTGGCGGCACGGTCGGAACCTCGTTTACTGTATTTCTCAGCCAATCGGGCAGTACCGTTATAGGAAATTTTCCGACAACATCGACAGGGCAACCAACGCCAATGAACACAACGATCACAGGCACGATCAGCGGTGATACTATTACGTTTTCCTTTACCGATAGCAATGGACTTACGGATACCTATACCGGGACAATAGTTACCTCTAATGCGATAACCGTCGGCACATATACCATCAACGGCGCATCTGCGGGAACATGGTTAGCAACATGGACCAGTTCCATTTAATTTAATTGTAATGAGCGACTTAATTTTACGAAGTTCCATTTCTGGCAGGGACTGCCCACATCGTAAGTAGGCCCTGCGGCCGTTTCAGAAAAAAATCCGGGCATCCCGGAACTGAGTCCAGCCGAACGCTGGTTCCCGCAAATATAGCTCTCTCTGTATCCGCATGGGCCTGGAAATCCCTTTTGCTCCGTCTTCTCTTTATTTTCCCGGCTTGAAGATTGATACCGATAGTGGCGGCAGGGTAATTCTTATGGAATACGGCCTCAGCTGGAAAGGAATTTTTTCTGCAAGCACGCCTCCCCCGTTGCCCATATTGCTCCCCCAGTAAAAGGCCGAGTCGCTGTTTAGAATCTCCCGATAGAAGCCCGGTTCAGGCACACCGAGACAATATGACTGCCGTGGCACAGGAGTGAAATTGCAGACGAAAATTGTAAAGGCATGGGGGTCTATCGCCCTTCTCAAAAAAGCGACGACGCTTCCTTCCACATCGTGGAAATCTATCCACTCAAAGCCTGTATAATCAAAATCTACTTCGTAGAGGGAAGGCTCAGACTTATAGAGACGGTTCAGGTCTTTTACCAACCGCTGAAGACCCTGATGAGGTTTATGTTCGAGGAGATGCCAGTCGAGGCTCTTGTCAACGTTCCATTCGTCCCACTGGCCGAAATCATCGCCCATGAAGAGGAGTTTCTTGCCGGGGTGACCGAACATAAAGCCGAAGAGCAATCTCAGATTCGCAAACTTCTGCCACATATCACCCGGCATCCGGTTCAACAATGACCCTTTCCCGTGTACGACTTCATCGTGAGAAAGCGGAAGGACAAAGTTTTCGCTGAAGGCGTAGAGAAGACTGAAGGTCAGGTTGCTATGGTGGTATTTCCGATGGATAGATTCCTTCGAAAAATATTCGAGGGTGTCATTCATCCAGCCCATATTCCATTTCATGCTGAATCCAAGGCCGCTGAGGTAGGTCGGTTTCGAAACACGGGGCCAGGCAGTGGATTCTTCAGCAATGGTGAGGATTCCCGGATGGTATTGATGGGAGACCTCGTTGAACTTTTTGAGGAAGTCGATTGCTTCGAGGTTTTCCCTTCCACCGAACATGTTGGGAATCCATTCTCCCTCTTTCCTCGAATAGTCGAGATAGAGCATGGATGCAACGGCGTCGACGCGAAGGCCGTCAATATGGTAATTCTCTAACCAGAAAAGGACATTGGACAGGAGGAACCCTCTCACCTCGTTTCTTCCATAGTTGAAGATCTTAGTTCCCCAGTCGGGGTGGAACCCCTTTCTCGGATCTGCATGTTCATACAGGCAGGTGCCGTCAAAATAGCCGAGACCGTGCCCGTCAGCCGGAAAATGCGCCGGAACCCAGTCGAGAATCACCCCGATGCCAGCCTGATGGCACTGGTCAACAAAATACATAAAATCCTTTGGTTCCCCGTGCCTGCTCGTGGGCGCGAAATATCCAATGGTTTGGTAACCCCATGATGCATCGAGGGGGTGTTCATTAATCGGGAGGAGTTCCAAGTGGGTGTATCCCATCTCTCTGGCATAGGGGATAAGCTGCTCCGCAAGCTCACGATAGCTGAAAAACCGGTTGTTCTCTTCGACAACCCTCATCCATGAGCCCATATGCACTTCATAGATGGAAAGGGGCGAGCCGAGCCAGTCTGTCCGGCTTCTCGCCTCCATCCACGAAGAATCATTCCAGGCATATCCTCGAATGTCATAGACAATGGACGCGCTCTTCGGTCGGACTTCAAAATAAAAGCCGAAGGGGTCTGATTTCTGGGCAACATACTTAGAAAAGCGCGATCGTACCTCATACTTATAGGTTTGCCCTCCGCCGAGCCCGGGGATGAAGAGTCCCCATATCCCTGAGGAACTGAGGTTATGCATGGGGTGTATCTGGGCATCCCAGTTATTGAAATCGCCGACAACGCTCACCCTTTTTGCGTTCGGAGCCCACACGGCAAAATGGACTCCCTGCACACCGTCTATCTCAACCACATGGGCGCCGAGTTTTTCGTACTGCTTAAGGTGGTTCCCTTCAGCGAAGAGGTGGAGGTCAAAGTCTGTCAGTATCGTTTCCGGTTTAAGTGGGCTCATGGGACATCATCAAAACCATGTTACCGTTTTGGTGCCTTTCCTTTCTTCTTCTGGAAATCTACCCTCACAACATTGGAATCATCAGATCCGTTCCTGCTCTTGATAGGTTTCTCCTTTTCCATGCTGGTATTCGTGTCTAAGGCCGCTCCGGGAGTATGAGATCCGGTCATGAACTGTGCATTCAACTCAGGAGAGTAGATGACCATGATATCGTCAGACGGTACGTAACATTGCTCGGCCTTGGTGCCGAAAATCAACGCTGCCGAAATCCCTTGGTCATCCCACGAAAATTTCATTTTGGTATTCAAGACCAGCACGATACCGTTTTTCACCTCATCCTGGGTAAACCCGCGGTCTCCTATTCGTACCTTGTCCGAATGCCTCACGACGAGAAAGACGCGACCAGCCATGTTCAGCATTTCGGTGAACACCGTTTTCTTCAGCTCCTGTATGCTCGGCTGCATAGAAAATTGTATCAGATTTCAGTCATATTGAAAAGAGGAAAAAAGTCTTTCTTCTCCTTGACATATCGGAGGTCCCCCTGATAAAGTATGTCGACCCTGCCTGTCTTTTTCACGGGCAGCGATGAGAATCCAACGACAGGGAGGAGGGGTGTATGGATGCCCTCAATACGGGTACGAGAGAACGATTCCTTTGAAAATGCACTGAGAAAGTTTAAGAAGCAATGCGAAAGGGAAGGGATACTTTCGGAGGTAAAGAAGAGAGAGCATTACGAGAAACCGAGCGTTAAGAAAAAGAAGAAGGCGCTTGCGGCTCGAAAAAAGGCTCTCAAAAAAGTCAAAATTATGGTGAGATAGATGTCTCTCATTCAACGATTCGATGATGACCTCAAGGTGGCCTTGAAGGCGTCGAACGGGATCAAGGTCTCTGTTCTGCGGATGGCAAAGGCAGCCGCAAAGAACAAGCAGATCGAGAAGGGTGGAGAGCTGACCGAAGATGAGGTTGTCGCTATCCTTTCCTCCATGGTAAAGCAGAGAAGAGAATCTGTTGAGCAATTTACAAAGGCAAAGAGAATGGATCTCGCTGTAAGAGAGGAAGAAGAGATCGCGATACTCCAGACCTACCTTCCGCAACAGCTGAGCCGCGAGGAACTGGACGGGATCATTCTCGATGCGCTCCGAGAATCAGCTGTGCAGAATGTCCAGGACATCGGCAAGGTAATGCGCATACTCATGCCTCGTATCAAGGGTATTGCTGACGGCAAGTACGTCAATCTGCGGGTGAGAGAATTAATAGAGTCAGGATGAAAGGCTGCCCCGATGCGACTTCGAGAACTGTTCGATAGAGCGATCGCCGTCGGTTTGGAAAACGATCCGAGGGGGAGAGAGACTGTTGCAAAGGAGCTCGAAGAAAAAAAGAAGGAATATGACTCCCTGAAAGCGGACGAAAGGGAATTTTTTGATCCCGAAACCCTTTTGCACCCCTATACGGATTCGAGAATTCTGAACGGGACCGGCGATGAAAAAATAAACAGTGCCCTCATCGGCATCGACATAGAGGTCGGGGAGATTCTCCTCTTCGATCGGCTGAAGGAACGGGGCGTGAATGTCGATTTCATCGTCGGGCATCATCCCGATGGAAGGGCGTACGCGAAGCTTTATGATGTCATGCGCATGCAGTCCGATATACTCCACACGTTCGGCATCTCTATCAGCACCGCAGAAGACCTTATGGAGGGCAGGATAAAGGAGGTTGAGCGGAAGCTCATGCCCATCAACCATACACGATCGGTGGATGCCGCAAGGATGCTTGACATACCGTTCATCTGCCTGCATACGCCTGCTGACAACATGGTTGCCACATTCCTGCAGAGGACCTTTGACGAAAAAAAGCCCTATACGGTTTCTGACGTGATAGACATCCTCAGGACTTTTCCGGAGTACCGCGAATCAGCGCGTAACGGTGCGGGACCGAAGGTGTTTATTGGATCTCAAAAAAGGAAGGCAGGCCGGGTGTTCGTGGATATGACCGGTGGCACAGCGGGCTCGAAGGAGATATTTACGAGCATGGCATCCAGCGGTATCAACACCGTTGTCGCCATGCATGTCAGCGAGGAACATCGGAAAGAGGCAGAAAAAAACCATCTCAACGTCGTTATTGCAGGACACATCTCAAGCGACAGCCTCGGTCTGAATCTCCTCTTCGATGAGTTGATTCGGGGTACCGATCCACCCCTTGATATCCACGAATGTTCCGGATTCAGGCGTTTCAGCAGATTGTCTCATCAGCTATAGTCATCATTGAGAATTCTTCGTGCCCTGTGCCATACTCTTACATGAATACCGAGAGGCTTGTTCAAGAATTAAGGGCGCGTCTGGATATCATCGATGTGATATCAGATTATATTGAACTGAAGCGCTCAGGACGGAACTACAAGGGTCTTTGCCCATTCCATTCCGAAAAAACTCCCTCCTTCATGGTAAGTTCCGAAAAGCAGTTATTCCACTGCTTCGGGTGCGGCACCGGGGGCGACAGCGTCAATTTTGTCATGAAATATGAGAACCTCTCTTTTGCCGAGTCCTTGAGGCTCCTTGCAAAAAAGGCCGGCATAGATCTGAGGGAATTTCGTTCTGGAGGCGATCAGGAAGATACAAGGGAAAAACTGATCGCGGTATTAGTGGAAGCATCAAAGGTCTTTGCGGCGAATCTTAAAAAAACGGATGCGGCATACTCGTATCTCAGGGAAAGAGGTATTACCGATGAGACGGTCAGGGTGTTCTCCCTCGGCTATGCGGGTAAGGAGTGGCATTTCCTTTCGAGATCTCTCAGGAGCAAGGGATTCGTTGATGCCCTTGTTCTCCAGTCCGGAGCGGTTTCATCAGGAGACAAGGGTATCTACGATACCTTTAGGGACAGGATAATATTCTCGATATTCAATGTTCAGGGAGAGGTAATCGCCTTTGGCGGCAGGGTGATGGACGATTCGCAGCCGAAGTACCTGAACTCTCCGGATACCCCTCTGTTTAAGAAAGGGGACACGCTCTACGGCCTGAATCGGGCTAAAGAGGGGATACGGGAAAAGGGATATGCCATCATCACAGAGGGATACTTTGACGTAATCATGTGCAATCAGTACGGATTCACCAATGCGGTGGCACCCCTTGGCACGGCCCTCACATCGAGCCACCTGCAAAAATTAAAGAGGTTTACAAGGAAGGTTGCGCTCGTATTTGACGCTGACGAGGCCGGAAAGTCTGCCGCGAAGCGATCGATCCCCCTCCTGCTTGAGCAGGGATTTGCCGGAAAAGTGCTCCTTCTGCCGGAAAAAGACGATCCGGACAGCTTTCTGCGGAGGGAGGGATCTGTCCGGTTCGATAAACTGCTCTCGACGTCGCGATCCGCCATTGAATTTATCCTGGGTATTTCGAGGAAAGATAGGACAGAGACAGTGCGCGAGGTTATCGAGATTATCTCTGCGACCGGGGATGCACTTATGAAGGAAGAACTTATCAGGGAACTCTCGGAAAAGACCGGCATGAGAGAGTCGGTCATACGGGAGGAGATGAAAAGGCTGAGGAGCAAGCCCGCGGGAAAAACGAGGGGCGGATCCCCTTCATCCCCACCTCCATCGGTGCGTGCATTGTGTTATGATGAGGAGATATTGTTGTTAAGTGCTGTGCTTGCATTTCCTGAAATGCTGGACGCCATTTTAGAAAGAATATCGCTCGAAGAATTAAGAAACCTTTCGGTAAGGAATATCTTCAAGAATCTCAGAGATCGGGGCAGAGGCAGCAGGGTGGATTCGATTCTCTCATTTGTCACCGACGAAGAAAGAATGTTGATAACACGATTAACCGTCCATCCGGGATTCGACAATGAAACGGTGGACAAGAATATCGAGGACTGCATCAGGAAGATCCAGGCGAGGAAATTTGATGAACGGCTGAAACAGGTTCACGAGCAGATCAAACAGGCTGAGGTTACCGGGGAACAGGAAGTGCTCAAGGCCTTGTTGCCGGAAAGGCAGAAACTGATAAAGGAGGCGCAGTGAGGGAAGATTTTCACTATTTTGACGGTGAAGCGAGCCCTGAAGATCCGGAACTTCTCAAGGAAGAGGAAATAGGAGAAGAGGCATTAGCGGAGGCGGAGAAGGCCTTTCTTGCGGAGGGAGAGTATGAGCCGGTCAGGATGTACCTCAAAGAGATGGGCAACATTCCCCTGCTGACGAAGGAAGGAGAGGTCGACCTGGCAAAAAAAATAGAACAAGGACGTGACAAGATCATAAGGGCTATTTTTTCTCTTCCGTTTGCCTTGGAGAAGCTTATAACCCTTGGCAGCTTGGTGAAAAAAGGGGAGGCTCCTCTTAATGAGATCGTCCAGAATGAAAGCGACTCTGAAGAAGCACCAAAGGAGGAGGCGGAAAAGTTCGTTGCCGCTACCGAGAAGATAGAAAAATTATACGATAGGAGAAAGCTGGCTCTGGATAATCTCTATGCCCTCATCCCCCTGAACGATTCTTCCTGGGAGCTCTGGGCGGGGAACGGAGTGCGGAAAAGGGGGGAGAGAGAAGGGAAGGAAAGCCGGGGGAAGCGCCTCATTCAATACAAGAAGTCCCTGGACGCTAACCTGGAGGAGATTTTCGGCGAGGTGAGGTCGCTGAAACTGAAGGAAGATGTTATGTATGCGCTTTGCGAGGAAGTGAAAAAAATCGATCAAAAGATAGGGGACTTGGAGGATAAATTGGATTCGTCGGGCAAGAGGCTAAAGGCCCTCGGCTATGATTTTAACGGGGATGAACGGGTCTCTTCGGGGTCGTCCGTAAGAAGTTTGGGAACGAGAGACGTTGTGGAAAGTGTGCCAATAGGGAAGAAGGATTTCACCAGGGCTCACGAGGCACTGGCGAAGAGATACTGCGCGTATCGGGATGAATTAAATAAGTATGAGCGTTCTCTGGGTATTACCCAAAAAGGAGACAGGAGAGACATTATCCATGTCATCTCTGAATCCGGCGATGAGATCTTTTATGCCAAGAGCGCTATGATCGAAGCGAACCTCAGGCTGGTGATCAGTATCGCAAAGCGGTACATTGGGAAGGGGTTGAGCTTCTCGGACCTCATTCAGGAGGGAAATATCGGCTTGATGCGGGCGGTCGACAAGTTCGAATACCGGAGGGGGTACAAGTTCAGCACCTATGCCACATGGTGGATCAGACAGTCGATCACGCGGGCGCTCGCCGACCAGTCGAGGACGATACGGATACCCGTGCACATGGTTGAGGTGATCAGCCGTATCATCAAGGCAACGAGGGA
>Ga0187856_1002375_pt1 | contig 13930 bp, 9 predicted proteins | sample June2016WEW_8_40_FD_132443 | JGI IMG/M metagenome (GOLD analysis project Ga0187856, IMG submission 132443) | Peatland microbial communities from SPRUCE experiment site at the Marcell Experimental Forest, Minnesota, USA - June2016WEW_8_40 | ecosystem: Environmental > Terrestrial > Soil > Wetlands...
CAAGGTAAATGTGCCTATATATTGGCACCACGCTATTGGCTAATTTCTACTTGTGGCCAAGAGCCCTCTAACAATTACAAGGGGTTAGGAGGGTGAAGCCCTGTGCAAGTGTTAAAGATCAGCATTAGTAGTAGGTGTTTTCAGTAATGAACGCTGACGGGCAGCGGCGTCGAAAAGCACCTACTACTCGCCACATAGGGGTCTCTCAGCTGAGTGAAGAGTACCACTTGAAAGCCTGAGGAACTTATGTTTCCAGAACCTACTTTTTTGGTTGACTCAATGCTTTATCAAATCCCGGAAGAATTGATTTGATGAATGCATTCCGGAGAAGGTTAATGAAGATCTCCCAGGTACTCGTGCCGGGACTTTCGAGAGTTCCGGAGACAGCGGTCTTGGTCGCCACCTCATTACGGGTTCTGTTTTCGAGAAGCCTTGATATGCCTCCCACCATCCACACGTAGAGCGTATGGGAGAGGCTCTTCTCCTGTCTCGAACGGCGGTCATAAACCCTCATGTCTTTGAAAATGGGTTTTATGTAACCGTTCACTTTGTTGCCTTTGATCGACAGTTCCGAATAGAAGGAGAAGAGACCCGATTTGATATCGAAATTTCCATAGGCTCGGAAAAGATCGCTCATGGCCGGCATCTGAGTATTCTGAATAGCCACATTGACATTGAAATCAGGATTCATCGTTTCTGGCCGGAAGGTGCCGGTCACCTTAGTATTGCCCGTTCCCATGAACTTGCCCTTCAATTCGAACGTTGCCGGACCCTCGGTGATCTGATTGCTGAAGTTTCTCAGGTTTGCTTCCATTTGATCGATAGAGAGGCGGTAATTGGGCTGGGTCGTCCTGTTTACGTACCCGAAATTGCTTGCTTTAATCCTGAGCACATCTATCCTGATCTTCGAGGCGGGCTCGTTACTCAGTTCTTTTGCAGTGCGCACAACCTGCCGGACCCTTTTCTTTTCCGCGGCCACAGTTTGCGGAAGGTGGAGATAATCAACGTCAGCCCCGTTAATGTCCAGATTCTTCAGGTTAACTACAGCGATATGGGGGTTATATTCCAGGACTCCCTTTGTCGACAGAGTCCCCCTTCGGATGGAAACATTGTGGCGGGTCATGATTGGGTTGAAATAGCTCAAATCCATATCGTTCAGATCGAGGTCCGCCTTAGCCCAGGGGTGAGGCTTCCCAAGAAAATTGGCATATCCGTCAACAGCGAGTCTGCCTTTCTCGAAAATCCTCCCCTCCAGGTGGATAGCGGAAGGGTAGACATTGTCAGGATAACGGATATTCCGGATGTTGGAGGCCCGGAAATTGATCTTGTCCATATGGAGTGGCTTGTAAGGTCCTTTATCCACATACGTAACCTCCCCGTCATGGATTGTGAGTGTGTTTATCTTGAGGGGATAGATGGATGCGAGGGCTTCTTGCCATCCCTTCTGTTTGAGGGGAACCTTGCTCTCCTCCTCTTTACTAACATGGATTAAGTTGACGTAGAACTTCGGTCGCTTGAACGATAAATCACCCACCAGATGGGCGGTGAGCACTTCTCTCCACTGAACGCTTGCGTGAAGCCGGTTGATGTTCGCGATGGGCGGATTCGGATTGGCATCCTGCACCAGAATCAGATTGTCAAGATCCAGAGAGAAAGCGAGGGGATGGAAATAAGCCTTCCCGATATGGATCGTGTACCCCTTCAAATGACCGTTGATCCGATTCTCCATGTACCGGCGCAAGGATTCGCTGCTTATCAGATAGGAGACTGCAACGATACCCAGGATTACCGCGGCGATACTTGAGAGAACCCAGACTCTCCGTCTACGTTGAGGGACGTTCACTAAATTATCACTTTTCTGGCTCATCAGGTTCTTGCGTACTTCCTATGCCTACGGGATGGCTCTCTCTTGCACCCACAAGGCTTCGCATGGCCGAAAGTCGGCGCGCTTCAACATTACCGCTCGTAACGGCGCTTTAACACATTGGACAGGCAAAAGCGAGGTCCGGCGCGTTTGCAAAGTCAAGAAAACAACGATAACATAAAGGGCTTCCCCGGCGTTACCCTTTATCCCAAATCTTTTCTTTTCTTAATTAACACGAAACTCTAAAACAACCTCTTCTCTCATGCGGGTTTGCATTTTGCATCCAGCCTTCTCGGATTCGGGTGGAGGTAGGTAGCGCCGCTTTGTTTCGATTGTACGTGTGCTGCGCGAAACGAGGGAAAGGCCGTTGTTATCGCCGAGTCGAATCAGGCCCTCGGAATTTTTGATGAACACGCCGCCAATTGCAGAGTCGCCCACAACGAAGACGGCATGCCCTTCACGTTTAAGAACCCGTGAGCATTCTTTCATCACTTTCTCCATATCCCATACATAGCGCCGGATCATACCCTGGCGTCGATTGTCAAGCGATTCACAATCGGCCATGGCCTTCATTACTTCCTGTATTGCTTCATTCAAAGTCGGCTCTTTTGAGACCTCCGTACCGATGTTCGTGGCCCGGATCGCGCGAAGCTCGGATATACTGTGCCCCATCCACACGAGGGCCAGCTTATGCCCACGAAGGTAATCGATGGCGTTTAAGTAAGGTGGAGATGTAATCAGCATGTCCACACTCGCAGACTCCACCGGCAATGCCCTGGCATCGCCGGGCCAAATGTCGGCGTGCGGAGCGTCAGCCCTATTGCCCGGAAAAGGGCAATTGGAGGCCACCGTTGAGACCGCCTTGGCGAAGGCGTCAAATGGTTTCGCCGGAGCGAAATCATAGAATTTATGAGGACGGCTATGCGAAACATCTATCGCACGTGAAGTGCCGGAAGTCTTGGTAATAATCGTTCGCGAGAACGCACACCAGAGAAAAGTTCTATTGGTTTCCGATCGAACCCTTGATATGCATGTCGCCAGGGCACTCAGTCCGCGGCGGCTATCAGGATCGAACCAGAAGTCAATAAATCGGCGAGTCTCATCGTCTATATTTCTTGGATATGATTTTTCAGAACTTAACCGGCCACTCAGTGCTTTTGCTCGCTCCACGACGATCTCTGCGCAATGCTTCAAACCCTCCGGTTGAACATCACTGCACCACGCACGTGCAATGAGAAGCGCAAGCGGGTCCGTATCGTAGCCGATGGCCCGGTGTCCGCTCAACCTTGCGCAGACCAATGTCGTTCCCGAACCGGACATAGGGTCGAGGATATTCAAAGGATTACCGGCCTTGGGGAGCGCGTCCCAAACAATAGAAGGCGCCATCCGAGCCGGAAAGGGATGAACGGGGCGAATATGTGCTCTTTGTGTCGCTGAAATCATATCATACCTGAATCGTTCTTCTTTCCTCATCGGGGTACTCGCCGACCGCGGCCTTAATATCCTCCAAGATCAAGTCAGGCCGTCTATCAATTTCTACGGTATTCTCGCGAGCAAAGACAACGCTACGTGCCATAAACTGCATAGACCGGCAGCAATCCATCAGCTCCTTTTTCGATACACGGATTGAGGGGTCTCGATACTCTAACGCCGTCATGACGGCAGAATACTCGATTGCTGTATCGGGCCGTTTTTGCCCACGTTCCCAGATTGTTTCGAGAATTTCTCTATAGGGCCAACTTGGCTGAGTTTCAGACGCAAGTCTGTCAACCCACTCCTTGCTTTCCTCGGGCATCACGCAACTCCTGAATAGCTCTCGGAGGCGGCTGAGTCCACCAATACGCTTGGCCGAAGCAATACGAATCAACCGTGCTAAGTCGTCAATGTGCATCAGTGTTATGGTCTTGCCTGTGTTTTGCCTGTAGGTATTAATCTCACGCACCGAAGCGGAGTCTTCACCGGTGGTAGTGGCAAAGCCATTGCCAATAACCAAATGATGGTCGCAGCCATAGTCTTCCATGTGCCTGGCAATTCCTGATATATTCAAGCGGTGAGCGGATACAAGTTTGCCGCTTTTGGCCTCGAGGCCAACTTTGTATCGTTGGGGGATACCGTCTTCTGTTGCAGCCAGATGGGCCTCTGCGGTGCCATCAGGCTTTCCACTCCCCCCGATCCGAATCACATTAGCAAAACCCATTGCCTCAAAGGCTGCGCGCATTTCCTCTTCGAGCTTATCTCCATCATCACGGGCCTCGGTGAGGGCCAAGGCGATCATTCCGGCAGTCCGGCGTGCAGATGATTTGACAAACTGCCTCAGCAACTCATCCCGTCTGCCGATTGTGTCGCGAATCACAGTTTCATCCAAACCCATGTGATAAAGGTGGGCCTCCATGAGAACCTCAGCCATTATAAGCATTTCGAGGGGAAACCCCTGCCGAACATCGGTAAAAAGCTCTTGAAACGCGGCCACAAATGGATGGGAAGAATTGATAAGCAGTTTACCTTGCTGTACGTCGAAGATAGCCAAGCCGTCTTTCGAATCCAGGGCGTACAGTTCTGTGGAGCGAAGCAACCCCTTTTCTCCCTCGGCCTGTTGTCTCAATGTTTCTAAGAAGTCAGTTTGGGCCTCCGTGGAAAGTCCGGAGGGAAAACGCAGATAGAAAGGAGTAGCGCGTTTCTCTGCTACCATTTGAGCGAGGGCTAGAACCGGCTTTCGCGTCATGCTTCCAGGCGCAGAGGAGATGCGCGCAGAAATCAGGGCAGCAGGCGTCTGTGACCTATCATATTCGACGAGTTTGTTGCGGGCAAAATTGAAACCGGCACGCAGAAAGTTCTGAGCTTCTGTGTAAAGATCGCCTTGTTGAAATGATTCACGGGAAGACCTCAGCGCTTCATCCAAGCTGTCAATATGAACAACCATTCTGAACCTTGAAAAGGTACCGTGCCGAAGTAGATTACGTTCGATACCAAACCCCAGATCGTCTACATTGACCTGTCGTCCACGCACATAAACAAAAAAACCGCTGCTTTGTTCGGACTTCTCCTTTCCTGCGTCAAGTTCATCCTTGAATATCTCGATGTATCCCGTGATTCGCCCCAGTAACTCGTCGTGATATATGCCATATCGATGAATGGAATCTTGGGGATCGCTTGGGTCCTCGCGTGTTATGAGATTTTCAGGAATGAAGTCTTTACCTATTATGAATCTGGCTAAAGGTTCACCCGGCTCTATCGGTGTAATGGGATCACCATCCAAAAACAGTCGAAAGTCACTGCGCTGAGGCATCGCTGTTCGTAAAACCCATTTGAGACGACCGATCCTGATCTTTTTTCCCATTGGCTTGAGTCCGGACATAATGGCAACAGTCCAGGAGGGACGCGCATTATCACTAAACAACCGAAGTGCTTGATATCCTTCTTTTGTTCCATTTACCCACGGCCGCAGTGCATCGAGTGCTTCTTCTGCTGTGAGCGTCCTTAGCGGTATTTGGATAGTCTGTTCATTGAAAACCCCCTCCGAAGCTTCGGAGGCACTGCCTGCCAGGCTCGAATAGTCCATTGTGGCCGCGTAGAAAGTGTCGCCAGACTTGCTGATATGAGTGAGTTTCGAGGCCAATACATACGTGGACAACTTCCCGATACCAAACTTTCCAATAGGCTTCCGCCTAGAAGATCCAGCTTTCCCACGCCTTTCGCTTTCACCAATGATCCAGTGTTTCTTGAGGCCACCATTATTCATCCCCTCTCCATCGTCAATGACGACGATAGTGGCGTCTGGATCACGCAGGTCTGGGGAAAGGATGATGTGGACGTTTTCCGCGCCAGCATCAAATGAATTCGAAACCAGTTCTTCCACGGCTTTATTTGGGCTGGAATACAGGCCATCGGAAAAAAGTTGAATAATCCGGTGACTGATCTTGATATCGATGTGGTCGGTTTTGCTACCCGTCGTCTCGAATAAATCTCTATCTGATGAAGTCATTGTTGCTCAGGCTCCTCTGTTATAAATTTATGGCGGGGGCGTTTCCCGCGCCTAATTCCATGCCCTCCGCCCTTCCTCCCTGCACGCCGCTAAGAGAATTGCATGCTGTGAGTACCGTTTATACTATTACATGAATCGAAAACGATTCCAAGTGAAGAGTTCAGGAAGCTCGGCTCTCCCCGTTCCTCTCCCCGCTCCTTTCAACATTATCAGCGGTAATCCTTGGAAATCGTTGCTGATCCGGAATGCAACCCTTCGCAGGCAAGTAGGTAACGTCTTTCCCGGCCGGAGGGATTTTCGATGGATGGCGCGGAAGCCGGCGAGGGCGGGACCCGGAGCATACATGGCCGTATGTGAGGAGTCCCGCCCTCGCCGGCGACCGCGCCAGGCGCGAAAAGACCCCGGCCGCCCCTAGTCGAGGGCGTTGACCGCCTTCCTGATCCGTTCCATGCCCTTCTCGATGATGTCCATCGATGTCGCAAAGGAAAGCCTCAGATGCCCCTCTGTGCCGAACTCGCCGCCGGGCACCGCGGCCACGTGGAAATCTTCAAGGAGTATATCGGTCCACTGGGCCATAGAGGTCATCTTCTTCCCCTTGTACGTCCTGCCCACAAGGCCCTTGAAAGAGGGGAAGACATAGAAAGCCCCCTTGGGGTTAAAGCAGCTCACCCCTTCCATACCGGTGAGCCTCGCAACACACACGTCCCTTCTCTTCACGAACTCCCCGACCATAAAGCCGACGAAGTCCTGCGGCCCGTTCAGGGCCGCTATCGCCGCCTTCTGCGATATTGAGGCGGGGTTGGACGTGCTCTGGCTCTGGATATTGCTCATTGCCTGGATCACCTCTCTGTTCCCGGCGGCGAAGCCGATCCTCCAGCCCGTCATCGAGTAGGTCTTGGAGACGCCGTGCGTGATTATGGTCGCTTCTTTGATAGGCCCCCCGAGAGACGCAATACTGGTGTGCCTGTAACCGTCATACACGAGCTTCTCGTAAATCTCATCGGAAATGAGGGAGAAACCGTGCTCGACGGCGAGCTTGCCTATCTCCTCAAGGTTCCGCAGAGAGTAGACGGCGCCGCATGGGTTGGACGGGTAGTTGAGGATGATCCCCCTGGTCTTCTCTGTAAGATGCGCTTTCACCATCTCCGCCGTGAGCTGGTACTCCTCCTCCTCGCGGGTCTCCACGAAGACGGGCGTTGCCCCGGCAAGCTCGATCATCGCAGGATAGGAGACCCAATAGGGCGTGGGCACGATGACCTCGTCGCCTTCCTGGAAGACCGCCTGGAAAAGATTGTAGAGGGCGTGTTTGCCGCCGCACGTCACGATGACCTCTTCCCGCTTGTACTCGAGGTCGCTGTCCCTCTTGAACTTGGCAATGATGGCGTCCTTCAGCTCCTCCATGCCGGCGGCGGGGGTATATTTGGTAAAGCCGTCCATGATCGCGTCTATAGCGGCCTTCTTGATGTGGTTCGGCGTATCGAAATCGGGCTCGCCGGCCCCAAAGCCGACGATATCGAGGCCCTGCGCCCTGAGCGCCTTCTCTTTCGCCGCGATGGCGAGTGTCGGCGAGGGCTTCAAAGACCTTGCTCTCCGTGAGATCATCGGAACTCCTTTGGCTTCACATGGTTGTCTCTCGCGTAGCGAAAAGCAACCTCCAGGGTCCTTTCCGTGTTCTCGACGCCGGCCTGCTCGAAATACATAAGCCCCTCCCGTGAAATGCCTCTATTTACTTAATACTATCTCGGGCCGTCTTGTCAACCCGCAGGCGACAAGTCACTTTTCCTGCTTGATGGAACGGGAAAAGAAGCGCGACCAGACGTAGCTCCCTTTGAGGAGCCGGTTTATCTGCGAGGAGACGTCAGCTTTTTGGGTGATCAGGTTCACGTAGAACCCTTCGTCGCGCACCTCGCCGATGAAGACAAGACCCTTCAGCACACCCTTTTCGAGCACGATCTTTCGGTAAAACCGATTCTCCTCCTCCCGGTAAACGCCCGGCCCTTCGTCCCTGCTCCTGCCCGCGGTAAATATGGAGATGCCGAATACACGGAGGATGTTTCTCGCGAGGCTCCCCCGATATGCGACCCGCACGCCGGACATGTTCAGGGCGGCCGTCCTGCCTTGTTCCACGGCGGCCGGCCACAGGGCGTTTACCCGCGGCTCGTCATAGACGATGTCCATCGTTTCGACGGCATCACCCGCGGCGAAGACGTCCGGCACGGTCGTCTCCTGGCAGGCATCGACCGAAATCCCCCTTTTCACTGCGATGCCGCTCCCCGCAAGGAAATCCACGCAGGGTCTCACACCTTTTCCAAAGATGACGACGTCGCAGGTCCTCTTTCCCCCCGACCTCAAGGAGACTTCCCCATCCTGCCGGATGCCGGTGATCTCATCACCCGTCACTATCTCGATGCCGAGCGCTTCGACCCTCTGCCGGACGAGTTCTGCGGCCGGCCGGTCGAGCATCGAGGAGAATATGCGGTCCGATGAAACGACGAACGTGATCTTCATGCCCAGCTTGTGGAGGGCATCTCCCGTTTCCATGCCCACCGGGCCCGCCCCGGCGATGACGGCGCGCCCGGAACGCCCGTGAAGGTGGTCTCTCAGCCGGAGGAGGTCCGGAAGGTCCCGGACGGTAAAAACAAAGGGCAGATCGGCGCCCGCAACGCGCGGCCTTTCAGGGACGCCGCCGCCCGTGATGAGGAGCCTGTCGTAGGTGAACATCTCACCCGCCGTCGTCGAGACACGGCGGTGAACAGGCTCAATCCTCGCAACTTCCCGGCCGAGGAGCAGCGAGACGCCAACGGGTACAGGCAGAAAAATATGCTTTTCATCCATCTCCCCTGAAAGACGGTAGGGAAGGGCCATCCTGGCGTAGGGGTTGACCTTTTCCTTCGAGAGCACGGTGACGCGGCTCGTCGCATCCAGACGCCGCACGCACGCCGCCGCGGTGATTCCTGCGGGACCTCCGCCGATAATGAGATGGTCCATCGATTACCCCTCTACAACATTGTCCGGAGCTAACCTGCGAACGTGTGAAAAAATCGTTTGAGAACCCTTTGCCGTCATTCCGGCGAAAGCCGGAATCCAGCTTTTTCAGTATGTTACAAAGGGCCTGGACCCCGGCGTCCGCCGGGGTGACGACAAAAAGGCAATTTTTTCACACGTTCTGCCCGCTGCATCGGCACTTGTGAGCGAGGAGGCCGGGGCACCCGCGAAGCGGGTCGTGGCTTTGCCGGCCGAGGGGGCGCTGAGCCCCAATCTAGAGAGCCAGTGCCGCGAGCGTTTCCTTCCCCGCACCAGCAGTTGTGAGCGGGGAGGCTCGGGCAGCTTTGCTGACCGAGGGGGCGCTGAGCCCCAACCTAGCGCCCCAACCTAGAGACCGAGCGCCGCGAGCGTTTCCTTCCCCGGTATGCCCGATGCGTCCCATCCGCGCAAGCTGTAGTATTCGGGCAGCATCTTCGGAAGCTCGCTGACATGCCCCTTTGCGGCGCCATCGGAAAGGGGGAATTTAAGGAGACGCTCAGGCAGCGTGTCATCCTTTGTCGTGAAACCCGCCCTCAGATTATAGAGCCTCTCCAGGTTCCAGATGCGCTCACCGGTCCGCATGAATTCTTCGGTGGTATACGCCGTCCCGGTGGCCGCGCTCGTCAGCTCTGCCAGCTCCTCGGCGCCTATGCCGAAGGTGGCAAAAAGACACATACCCGTCGAATCGAGCGCTGCCGTCAGGTTCTGAAACGTGATAACCCACTGGGCTTTCCCCTCCGAGGTCAAATTATCGATCTTTACCGGATTGCCCAGTATCTCGACGGCCGTGGTGTAACCCCGGACGTGACAGCCTCCCCGGTTGCTGGTCGCGTAGTTGAGACCCATCCCCTGAAGGGCACGCGGATCGTAGGCAGGCATTTCCTGTTTCTTTGCCGTCATCGAATACTCGGGGTGGCCGTAACTCGCGGCGATCCGGTAGCTGCCCATCGCAAGTTTCTTGCCGAAGCCCTCGCCTGTGGCCGTGAGACGGACCATCTCCACCATGGCTTCCGCATTGCCGAACGTCAAGGGGATGCCCCCCGTCTCTTCCAGCGTGATAATGCCGTCCTCGAACATCTCCATGGCGCAGGCCACAGTCGACCCCATGGAGATCGTGTCGATGCCGTACTCGTTGCAGAGGTAGTTGGCCTTGGTCACGGCATCGAGGTCATCGACGCCGCACGCCGGTCCGAAAGCCCATGCCGTTTCATACTCAGGGCCCTCCCCGTAACCGGTATACTTCGGATTGGTTACCCGGGTCGCGCGGCCGCAGCTTATGATGCAGGAAAAGCAGCCCCTAGGCCGCGTGAGGAGATATTTTGACAGGGATTCTCCGCCGACTTTATCGGCCGTCGGGAAGAAGGCTTCGCGGAAGTTGCGGGTCGGCAATCCGCCGTTTTCATTCAGGATGTTGACGAGAACATCCGTCCCGAAGAGCCGAAGTCCTTGTCCGCCCACGGGATGGTTCTTTATCTTTGTCCAGGCATTCACCGTGGCTTTACGGAAGGCGTCCGCATCGGACACGCGCACCGCGCCGGTTCCACGGACTGCCACAGCTTTGAGGTTTTTGGAGCCCATGACGGCCCCTACGCCGGTCCGGCCGGCTGCCCGGCTATACTCATTCATCACGTTGGCTAAAAGATCGCACCTCTCTCCCGCGGGGCCGATGCAGGCCACGCTGGCTTCCTCGTCTGTCTCGGCCCGCACGCCTTCGGTCGTCTCCGGCACCGGCTTTCCCCAGAACGCCGTCGCGTCGCGTAGGGAGACATCGTCGTCATCGATCCACAGGTAGACGGGTTTGTCCGCCTTGCCTTCCACAACGAGGAGGTCGTAGCCCGCATACTTCAGCATGGGGCCGAAGACGCCGCCAGAGCTTGACGCGGCGATCGTCCCCGTCAGGGGACCCTTCGTCACCACGTCGAAGTGACCCGCCGACGGCGCGTTGGTGCCGGAGAGCGGCCCGGGGGCGAAGATAAGCTTGTTTTGCGGACTTAACGGATCGATGCCGGGGTCGACTTCGGTGAACATGAGGTAACTCGCAAGGCCCCGCCCCCCGATGTAGTTCTTCGCCAGTACGGGATCGAGCGGCTCTTTGGCGACCGATCCGCTCGACAGGTCGATTCTCAGGATCTTTCCAATCCAGCCGTACATCATCGCACCTCCTCGACGCTCTTTTTGAGCCCGACGGCGACGGCCTTCCGGCGCGACCTTGCCGCGTCGGTCTCATCCACGAATTCAAGCGCCCGCGTGGGGCAGAAGGTTACACACTCGGGGCTGCCGTCGCAGAGGTCGCACTTGACGATCCGGCGCTTCGCGCTCTCATAGACAACCGCGCCGAAGGGGCAGGCGAGGGTGCACATACGACAACCGATACACTTTGCTTCCTCCCAGGCGACGCGGCCGAGGGCAGGGTCCTCGTGCATGGCCGTAGTGGGACAGACGGCGACACAAGGGGCGTCTTCGCACTGCTGGCACGTGGTCGGCACGGAAAAACCTTCCAGCTCCCAGGAAGAAACGTGAATCCTCGCGGTATGGGGGCGAAACTCCCGGTCATGAAAGAACGAGCATGAGAGCTCGCAGTTGTGACAGCCGGTGCATCGGTCCGGATAGATCATCAACATCTTGCTCATAGTGAGCCTCCGTCGTGAGAAATATACAATCCTGCACATAATAGGAGCCGTGAGGGAAAGCTATCCCCGATGGCCTCATTATGCTTCTTATCTAGCGTATATGCCTTTTTTCAGGATTTCAATATGTCTTATTTGACATAAGTTGAGCCGGGAACAAAAGGCACCTGCGCCGTTACCCTCAGCACACGCGTTGTCGCCCCGGTCACCTTATAGAGGTCGCTTATCCGCATCCCCACGACCCAGATGATGTCGCCGCCTGAAAGCAGGAGGGGAATCCGCCTGCGCCTGCCTCCGGGCACCTTCCTCGCAATGAAATAGTCCTTCACCTTGACGCTCTGCTCCATGCCGAGCGGCACGAACCTGTCCCCCTCGCGGAACGTCCTTAAAGAAAGACCGGAGATCCTGCCCGCATCGAAAAAGGCGGTATACCTGTCTTCCGGAAACGTCTTCGGCCTCTCATGCTCAAAAGAGACGTCGAGGGTCACGCCGAGGAGCGGAAACGCATGTGTTCCCGGCCCGACCTCAAAGACTTCCGCCGCCGGCGCAGGGTCGCCCTCTTTTGTGAATATGAGGTCCCCGTATTCCCTTATGACCTTTATCCCGCCGGGGAGCATCACCATGTTGTTGGGCTTATCCGAGAAAAGCGCTTTTTCGATGAGGAGCGCGTGCTCCCTCAGTGCGATAAACCGGGGGGAGAGCCGGCGGAGCAGGCGGGAAACGACCCTGAACCTGACCTCGCGCCGGAGATCCGAGAGCTCCCCGACCCCGACTCGAAAACCCTCCCCCTCCGGCCGCACGGCCCCTCGCCCCTCAAGGATAGCCGCCGCCTCTTCATCGAACACGGTGTTGACCGACGCAATGTCGGCCAGAAGGAAAAGAATCTTCTCCTTGAACCTCGGGTTGAGCTGCTCCATGAGCGGCACTATCCGGCTGCGTATGAAATTCCTCTCGTACTTTTCCGACAGGTTCGATGAATCCGCCCGGTAGGCTATCGAGTGATGGCGCGCAAAGGCGGCAATCTCCGCGCGGTAGGCGCGAAGGAGCGGTCTTACGACAGGGCCTCTTTTTATGGGGATCGAAGCGAGGCCGGAAAGCCCCGATCCCTTGACCAGGCGCAGCAAGAACGTTTCCACCTGATCGTCCCGGTTGTGGGCGATTGCGATCCGCCCGTAGCCGTGGGCCGCGGCCACCTCGTCGAAATAGCGGTAGCGTATGTCCCTGCCCGCGTGCTGTACGGAGAGGCCGTTTTTCCGGGCGTAGCCCAAGACGTCCGCCCGCAAAGTGTGGCAGGGCACCCCGTACCTGTCCGCAAGGGCTCTGACAAAGGCCTCGTCCCCAAGAGCATCCGCGCCCCGCAACTGGTGGTTGACGTGGGCGACGGCCAGACCGAAGGCCATATCCTTTTTGATCCTTTCCAGCAGGAAGAGGAGGGTCGAGGAATCGATCCCCCCGGACACCCCGACCAGCACCGTATCACCCGGGTCGATCAGCCCTTCCTGCCTGATGACCCTTCGCACGGTCTCGTCGAGCGCCATCAAAACCGATTATGAGCAGGAAGAGCAGCTTGAGGACGAGCACCCCGAACAGCCTGAGCCGGAGCTTGAGGGGAGCTTCAATTTGCCGCCCGTGGAAAATCCAAAAGTCGACATTTTCTTTTTGGGGCTCTTATTGCCGCATTTCGGACATTCTACAGCCTCGCCCGTCCTGAAGACGATGCATTCAAAATCGTCTCCGCAGCTCTCACAGTTGTATTCATAGATAGGCACGTCTTTTCCTCCTTAGTACTACCCTGCCCGTCCCATCTCTTTCGCGAGGTCCGGCAGGAGATCCCGAAGAGACTGCACGTAGGTCTCGGCTTCTTTATGCCCGTCTATCGGCATTGCCAGGGCCTCCTCGGCGAATATCTTCGCCATCGAGAACCTGTTCCTGAAGTAGCAGTTGAAGGCCGAGGTGTAAAGAAAAAGAAACCTCGCGGCCACATTTCCGCGGTCCAGTTTGATCGCCTTCTGGAAGAGGCTTCTCGCGACCTGATAGTACTCACTCCCGAGATAACTGAGGGCCGCTTTGAAGATGAGTGTGGTGCGGCCCTGGTCGTAGATATCGTCAAGCAGGTCCTGGTAGCCCTTCTTCCCGTACATGGCAATGAACGACCGCTCGTTTTCGAGCAGGAAACGCGGCATCAGATAATTGTTCCTGTAGATCTTCACCAGGTCCTTCACCTGCGCCACCAGGTCCTTGAGGAGCGTTCTTACTTCTTTGAGGCCCTCATTCAGCCTCTTCTGGGCCTTCAAGATCAGCGCGTCGAACTCGCGGATCACCTTTTTTTCGGCCGGGGTCAACTCCGGGGAGCTGATGAGCATGTTGTACTGGGGCTTGTAGTATTCGAGCTGGTAGATGCACTCCCGGAGCTTCATTGCCTCGTGAAAAATG
>Ga0187856_1002378_pt1 | contig 13916 bp, 14 predicted proteins | sample June2016WEW_8_40_FD_132443 | JGI IMG/M metagenome (GOLD analysis project Ga0187856, IMG submission 132443) | Peatland microbial communities from SPRUCE experiment site at the Marcell Experimental Forest, Minnesota, USA - June2016WEW_8_40 | ecosystem: Environmental > Terrestrial > Soil > Wetlands...
ACCCGACTTCGACACGCCCCCGGGGATCCGCGCCGCCGCTGCCCGGGCGATGGAGGAGGGACAGACCCACTACACGTCCTCCCAGGGGATGCCCGGACTACGGAGCGCGATCGCCGAGCGCCTCGCCCGCCGTCACCACATCCCGGCGCGTGCGGACGACGTCGTGGTGATACCGTCCAAGTTCGCCATCTACGCGACGATCCTGGCGACCACATCACCCGGGGACGAGGTGCTGATCCCGAACCCCACGTATCTCTTCGAAGAACCCGTGCGACTGGCCGGTGCGAAGCCCGTCTTCGTTCCGCTGCGGCCCGACTACGGTCTCGATCCCGCCGCGCTCGAAGCGGCGGTGACGCCTCGAACGCGCTTGATCATCTTCGCTACGCCCGGGAACCCGACGGGGACCCTCTTGGACCGACGCGATCTCCAAGCGACGATCGAGATCGCACGCGACCACGATCTGATCGTCGCCAGCGATGAGACGTACGAATCGCTCGTCTATGAAGGGACCCACGTCGCGAGCGCCGCCCTCGCCTACGGCGCCGAGCGGGTCGTCACCTTGGGGAGCTTCTCCAAGACGTTCGCCATGACCGGCTGGCGGGCGGGGTACGCGGTCGCTCCTCCTCCGATCCGCGCGCGGATGGTCAAGGTCGTCGAACACACGTTGACCTGCATACCGCCGTTCGTGCAGGAGGCGTGCCGCTGGGCGCTGCAGAACGCCGAGCCCGACGCGGAACGATTCCGTGGGGAGTTCCGGGCGCGACGCGACGCGCTGGTCCCCGCGCTCGAATCGATCCCGGGGTTCCACGTGGACCGACCGCACGGGGCGTTCTACACATTCCCGGCGTTCGATCTCCCACTCTCCTCTCGCGAATTTTGCGAGCGGCTCCTGGCGGAAGAACACGTCGCGGTGGTCCCGGGTGTCTCCTTCGGCCCGGCCGGGGAGCACCACGTACGGATCTCTTACACGCGTCCCACGGCCGAGCTGCTGGAGGGCGTGGAGAGGATCCGTCAGTTCGTCGAGCGTCACCGTTCCGGGGCCGGGTCCGCCCGCCCGCTTTAGTAGCGGGGAGGCGATGGACCGCACGATGCCGTTCCCCGCCCACGTCCACGATCTCACCGCGACGCTCGAAACCCACATGCCGACCTGGCCGACGTCGCCCCTGCCGGTGTTCGAGCCGACCGCATTCATCGCGCGGGACGGCGTCGCCGCGGAACGGATCTCCTGCCAATCGCACACGGGAACCCACGTCGACGCGCCGTACCACTTCGTCGAGGACGGTCGGACGGTCGACGCGATCCCGCCCGACGACCTCGTGGGTCCGGCGGTCGTCTTCGACGTCCGCGGGGAGATCGATGGGACGCTCATCCGCAAGGCCAGCCTCGTGAAGCGCTGGCCGAAGGGACCGACCCCGGCGTTCGTTCTCCTGCGCACGGACTGGAGCCGGCATCGTGCTCCGACCCAGCAGTACCTGTACGACTTCCCCGGCCTCGAGGTGCCCGCCGCAGAGTTCCTGGTCGAACAAGGGATCCGGGGCGTGGGGATCGACACGCTCGGGATCGACGCCTACGCGAACACGAAGTACGAGGTCCACAAGGTCCTGCTTCGGCGCGGGATCTGGGTCATCGAAGTGCTCGACCACTTGGACCAGTTGCGGGAGGGAGTCCTCTACACGTTGGTCGTGGCGCCCCTCAAGATCCGCGGAGGGAGCGGAGCGATGAGCCGGGTCCTCGCGCTGGAAGCGTAGGAGGGATGCGATGGGGCTCGATCTCGGTTTGGGGGGGCAACGCGTCCTGGTCACGGGAGCGAGCCAGGGGATCGGGCGCGCGGCCGCCCGCCTCCTCCTCGAGGAGGGTGCCCACGTCGTGATCAACTCCTCCCATCCGGAGCGTCTCGCCCGCGCCGTCCAGTCCCTCTCCGGATACGGCCGGGTGGAGGGCGTGGTCGCGGACCTGCGGAACCCCTCGGATCTGGAGCGATTGATCGCCGAAGCGACCCAGCACCTGGGAGGGCTGGACGTCCTCGTCTACGTGACCGGCGGGCCGAAGCCGGGGCGAGCGATGGAGCTCGACCATGCCGCGTGGCAGCACGCGGCGGAGCTGCTCGCGGTGAGCCCGGCGTATCTCAGCCGGTTGGCCGCGGAGCGGATGATCTCCAACCCACGAGGAGGCCGCATCGTCCTCCTCGGATCGGTCACGATGCGCGAACCGATCCCGACCTTGGCGCTCTCCAATGTCATGCGGATCTCGTTGCTCGGCCTCGTGCGCACGCTCGCGCGCGAACTCGGACCGAAGCACATCCGCGTGAACGGGATCCTCCCGGGCTACATCGACACCGAGCGGGTCCGCGAGATCTTCGACGACGCGGCGCGTCGGGAATCGATCGCTCCGGAGGAGGCGCGCACCCGGCTCGAGCGGGATATCCCGCTCGGCCGGCTCGGCGACCCGGCCGAGCTCGCCCGAGTGATCGCCTTCTTGGCGAGCGATGCCTCGTCGTACGTCACCGGAGCGGTCCTCCCCGTGGACGGCGGCCTGCTCCGTTCCGTCGGCTGACCGTTACGGGGCGTCCGGAGGCAGGGCCTCGCCCCGGAACTCCTCCCGCTCGGGAGCGAAGACATCCAAGATCACGGTGGGGCGCTTCGGGTCGGAGAGGAGCTCGTGCGCGACCCCCGGAGGCACGTAGTATGCGTCCCCCCGGACCATCGTCCAGGTCGCATCGCCGACCGTGAATCGCCCGCCGCCCTCGAGCACGGTGCCGTACTGCGCGTGCGGGTGGGTGTGCTTCGGGAAGGTGCTTCCCGGGGCGATCCGATAGAGGACCAGCATCGCGCTCGACCCGTGGGCCAGGATGCGTCGTTGGACGCCGGGCAGGATCTCATGCCACGCCGCGCCCTTCTCGTGCCATAGCGGCATCGTCGCCGAGAGGCATCTGCGGTATTTGGCGGGTCGGGAGCGCACGGCGCGACCGGTGGCGTCGAGACGGCGAGGCATCAAATCCACGGGAGGGTTCGTCCACGTAGCGATGCCCGGATTCCCCCGACTGCAGGAATCGTACGATTTTGCGATCGTGGGGGGAGGCCACGCCGGCCTCCAGGCCGGACTGAAAGCGGCCCTCCTCGGTCATACCGCCGCCCTGATCGATCGGGGTCCGAAGTTCAGCCGTTCCTACTACGCGCCCAGGATGGACAACATTCCGGGATTCCCCGCCGGGATCTCCGGGCACAAGCTCCTCGATGCCCAGATCGCCGCGGTGCGCCAGGTCGACGCGTCGGTCGGCTACTTCACCCCCGCCGAGGTGACGAGCGTCGAGCGCTCCGAAGAAGGCCGCTTCGCGGTCACGTTCGAGTGGCTCAAGCAGCGCCAGGTCGCGCGGGCCCGCGCCGTGATCCTGGCGATGGGGGTCGTCGATCGGATGCCCGTGATCGGAGGCAAGATCGATCCCATCTTCCCGTGGGCGAACCAGGCGATCGTCGAGTTCTGCGTCCTCTGCGACGGGCACACGCTGCCGGGAAAATCGGTCGCGGTGCTCGGTAACGACGCCTTCGCGGCCCGAACCGCGATCGATCTGCTCCATTTCCACCCCGCCTCGGTGGAGATCCTCACGCACGGTCGCCCCCTATTGGAGGGGAGCACGGAGGCGGAACGGGTCGATCTCGAGCGCCGTCTGGCCGAGCACCAGATCCCGCACCACGAGCCGGAGATGGTGGGGTTTGATGGGATCCGAGAGGGGCGCTTCCATGTCCGGTTCGCGGACGGGAGCGTCCGGCAGTATGACAAGGGATTCAGCGCGCTCGGTTGGTACCAGATGAACGAGCGGATCCCCCGGTCGATGGGCGCCCGGTTCGACGCCGACGGGTTCGTGGTCACCGACGAGGACTGTCGGGTGCTCTCCGCCGCGACCGGCGAACCGATCCCAGGACTGTACTGCGTAGGCGACCTGCGCAATGGATGGAACCAGATCCCCGAGGCGTGGGCGACGGCGGAGCGGGCCGTGATCCACGCCTATTCGTGGTACCTTTGACATCCTCCCCCCCCCACGGAGACCATAGGGAGGGAATGGTGGAACGCGTCGGAGAGTTGGGCCAGAGACTCCTCCGCCACCCGCGGGTTCCCGCGCCCCGACCGGCGACGGCGCGCTACCTCGAAGCTGCCGGAACGATACGGGAAACGGGCCCTTGCGGTGGGCTCGCGATCTGAAGGTGCCGCGCGAGCTCGGGAAGATCGTTCGCGATCGCGGACGCGCCCGCGGCGAGGAAGCGGTCGACCGACATCGACGACGGCTCCGACGGATCGGGAAGGACCGCGTAGAACCGCACGCCCGCCCGAGTCGCGCATTCGGCATCGATGAGGTGATCCCCGACGTAGAGGGCCCGCTCGACCGGGACCCCCATCTCCGAGAGGAGGTGGAGGAGCGACTCCGGGGAAGGCTTCGCAGGGCCGGGAGCGCTCCGGGTGCGCATGAACGGGAAGAAGCGGTCGAGCTGGGTCCGGGCGAGGGCACCTCGAGCGAATGCGTCGGAACTGCGCGTGAGCAGCCCGAGGCGGAAGCTCCGTTCCTGAAGCCCACGGAGAAGGGCCGACGCGCCGGCACGGGCCGTCGTGCGATCGAGCGCTTGCATCTCGATCCCGTCGATCAACTGGTGGACCTCCCCGTCAAAGCGGATGAGGAGCGGGGTCGAGGCCTCCGAGGCACGGAGCTCCTCCCGGGCCGCATCGAGGGTCCGGTGCAGCGGTTCCTCCGGGCTCAGTCGGCCGGGCGCGACCCCATACCGTTCGGCGAGGCGGATCACCTCGTGGCGCATCCGGCCGAAGTCGTGCCGTGAGATCACGAGCGTGCCATCAAGATCGAAGACGATCCCCAGAACGGGCTCCAGGAAGCGGGGCTCAGGAACGCGGGCCGGCATCGGTACCTTCCGACAGAAAAATACGGAAGCGATGGTACGTAAAGGCTTCCTTCCAGCGGAACAACAGGCCGAGCCGTCGACCGACCGCGGAGCTAGGCGCCTCGAGGCCGTTCCAGGGTAACGATCGATTCGCGCAGTCGGAAGCTCCGACGTTGACCGGAGCGCCGTTCGCGGGCGATGTCGACCGACCGGATACGGAACCCTACGGAGACCCCCAAGCGGGCCGTGATCAGGTCTCCGGGGACGTACGTCCCCGCCAGGAGCGAGTCCCCGATCACGAGCACGAACCGTCCCCCGGGTCGGAGGGCTCGGTAGACCCCGGAAAGGATCGGAAGGAGGTCCCGGAAATACCGGTGGACCACGGCGTGCATGTCGTCGCGCCGGTACGAACCTTTGCGGACCGTCTGGTCCCGGATCCGCTCCAGGATCTCGGGCAACCACGGGTCCGGCGCGTCGTGGGTCGTGCGATAGGCGACCGTTTCCGAGCGGGGCAGGTTATCGCAGGCGACCTCCGCTCGTCGCAACTTCGCAAGATCCGCGTACGACGTGACGTACCCCAACCAGGCGAGGTCGAGCTTGTAGTTCATCACGTAGTCCATCCCGTTCACATACGGCGGGCTCGTCACAGCGAGGTCGACCGATTCCGGCGGCAGATCGATCGCACGCGCGTCGCGTTGTTCGACCACCAGCGCCGGTCCCCAGTGCGATCGCTCGGGCGCCAGCGCCGCCAGGTCCGAGCGCATCTCGGTGACGGCGGAACGGAACCGTTCGAACGGAGCGGGACCCGTCGACCCGGCCGGTCGGTACCCGAGGCAGGGGGAGCGGCGAAGGCGGCTCGACGGGATGAGGATCCGACCAAATGCGAGCCGGACCGCCTCGTCCTCGGGCCGGGCCGAACCGGGGAGAGCGTCCCTCAGCCGCAGGAGGTCGGCGAGCGCATGGGGTTCGAACTGGCGGCGGGTCTCGCGAAGGAACGGAAGGGCGCCCGGGGTGGCACGTCGGGCCCGCGCCGCGGCGCGATCCGCCGCGCGTTCCAGCGTCGCTCCGTCGAGCTCGAACCGACCCTTGACGCGGGCGGCGAGGGCCGCGGGAGCCAGCAACTCGAAGCCGATGGCGCGGGCCCCCGCGCGCCGCGCTTCCACCAAGGTCGTTCCGCTTCCCGAAAACGGGTCGAGCACGGTCGCGCGTGCGGCGAGCTCCGCATGGTCGATCACCGCCCGCACGAACTCGGCGGAGTACCCCTGAACGTACGGCCACCAACGATGGATCGGGAGCTGGTCGTTCGAGCCGAACGTGATGGGACCGTCGTACGCCCCGAGCGCAATTCCGTTCTCGTGCTCAAAGCGCTCCCGGAATGCGGTCGGGTCCTCGAAGTCTTCCCGGCTATCGAGGATCTCGTAATCGCGGAGGATCCACAGCCCACGTCCCATCCGGACGACCTCCCCCCGAGCTGCGAGGCGGTCGAGCTCCTCTACGACGGCCGGTGAGCCCACCTCCAAGCGCCGAGCCAGCTGGCGCACGGTCGCCCCGATCGCTCCGGTCTCCCCGAGGGCGGTGCGTAGCTCGGCCGATGTGTCCGGCGCCGATGCCGCCGGAAGCGCGACCACGAAGGGTCGTATCGACGCCGTTCCTATCTCCCTATCGGTGGGAAACCGGGGTCCGTCGCGCCGTCCGGCGAAGCGAACTCGTCCGCGTTCGATGCGCATCGGCAGGGTGCCGCGGGCGTACCCGGCCGGATCGGTGCTGGCGGAGCTCGAGCGCTTGCAGCTCGGAGAGCAGGTCGCGGCGCATCTGTCGGCGCTCTTCGTGGAACGACCGGGCCCAGGGCTCGCGGCGGTGATCGGGATCGAGCTGGTCCAGCCGTTGGGCCAGCAGATCGCGGTCGTGGAGCTCTCCCAATCGACGCTGGACCGTGGCCAACCGACGTGGGAAGGTGGGGGAACGCGTTTCCCGCAGGGCGTCCTCGAGGTCGGAGAAGTAGCGCCATCGACGCACGCGCACCCGGACCTCGTGGAGGCGCTCGGCGGTCGGGCGGCGAATCGACCGCTTCCGCGCCCGCCGGGCGGACTTCTCCAGACGGCGTCGCTCGTCTTGCAGGCCGCGAGCGATCGTGCCCGTCGACGGAGCGGTGATCGAGCCGCCCAAGGCGACCGCCACCTCCTCGAAGAGTCCGGCCTGTCGTTCCGCCCGCAAGGTGGCGCTCAGGAGCTCCCGGCCGGTTCGGGTATCATCCCGCAGCCGTCGGCGCAGCGTCCACAGGGCATTGTTCTCCGCGCTCTCCGAGGATGCGGAGCTGCCCAGGAACCGATCGACGAGGGCCAGCGCGACATCGAGGTCGCGCACCTCCCCGACAAGCTGCGTCAGCCGACGCAATCGGGAGTCCAGGGCCGGCCACGCACGCCGTCCCGTACGTCGCCCGATCCGGGCCGCAACACCCGCGAGCGTCCGGAGCCGGCGCAGGTCCCGATGCAGGTCGTGAAGATCCTCCGCGGTCGGGTGCGGTCGATGGATCACGCGGTCCGTCGAGGCGGTCGCGGCCGTCAGGCGCTCCCGAACGTACCGCGCCAGGACCTCCGGCGATAGAGCGAACCCGCGAGACCTCGACATGATTGTTGGCCCCCTGGATGACCCCGTGGGGTGACCGGCGCCTCAGGGGCACACCAGCCCAGGGAGTAAGGCGTACACGGGTCGAGGAGATGGGAGCGCGATGATTCTTATTGGGGAGGTGCGTAAGGGACCGCCGTGGGACGAACCCCGAGTGCCACGCTCCAACGCATCGGGGATGGCTCAGGGGCGCGGTTCTCCCACGCGATCGGAGTGATCGACGTCGGGTCGAACACCTCCCGCCTCGTCGTCTTTGACGCCTCTTCGTCGTGTGCCATCCGCCCGATCTTCGAGACGAAGGAGGTACCGCGCCTCGGCGCCGGACTCCCACCGGACGGCCGTCTCACCTCCGAAGCGAGCGCGCGGGGGGTCGCTGCGATGGAACGGTTCGCCCGCACCCTCGAGTATCTCGGCGTTTCCAAGACCCTCGCCGTCACCACCAGCGCCGTGCGGGACGCACCGAACGCCGGGGAGTTCATTGCGGCGGTTCAACGCGCCACCGGGATCCTCTTGCGGGTGCTGAGTGGGAGCGAGGAGGCGCGGTACGGCTACCTCGGGGTCGCGAGCGCCTGGGAGCTGGCGGACGATCTCATTTGCGATCTAGGAGGCGGCTCGCTCCAGCTGGTGCACACCCGCAAGGGGGAGGTGGCGAACTCGGTCAGTTTGCCGCTCGGGGTCTTGCGTGTGACCCAACGGCACATCGGCCACGATCCTCCCAAGGGCCGGGAAGTGGAGGAGCTGCGCGAGTACGTGCGCGACACCATCCAGACGACGATCGAGGCGTTCGGAGGCGCCCATCGGCGCCTCTTCGCCATCGGGGGGACCGTGCGCTCCGCGGCGAGGGCCGCGATCGCGCTCCGCGACTATCCCGTGCGGCGCGTGCACGGGTTCCCGATCCGAGCCCACGATCTGGATGCGCTGATGGACCTCATGGTGGAGATGCCGAGTCCGAAGCGCCGCGCGATCCCCGGTATCGGCAGCGATCGCTCCGATGTCATCGTCGCCGGGCTGGTCGTGCTCGAGGAGGTGCTTCGCGCGTCGGGGGCACCCGAGATCGTGGTCACGGGCACCGGCATCCGCGACGGATTGGCTCTCGAGATGATCGGGGCGCATCTTCCCGCGTCCGCCATCGAGCTCGCCTCCCGATCCGTGACCGCCGCTTCGGAGCGGTTCTCGTTCTCCCTGGCCCGAGGGCGGGCCGTGGCCGATCTGGCAGGCCAACTGTTCGATCTGCTCGCGGAGGGCCAGAACTGGGGACCCAGCGAACGTCTCGCGTTGACGACCGCTGCGTGGATGCACGATGCGGGGACCTCGATCGATCTCTGGCGGCATGCCTACCACTCGGCCTACCTCATCCAGAACTACCCGATCTACGGGCTGGAGCAGCACGAGACCCTGCTCGCGGCGAGCATCGTCGCCCAGCATGCCGGGGACGATCTCCCCTCCGGCTGGCGGCGCGGTCTCGCGCCGGTACTGCGCCCGAGCGACGCTTCGACGGCCCGCCGGCTCGGCGCGGTCCTGCAGATATGCGGGCTCCTCGCGGTGGCCGAACCGCGCTTCTCGCTGGCGCCCGGGGGCCGAACGCTCGGAGTCACCTTTTCTACTCCAACGAGTACTACCCTCCCGCCGCGCACGGTGGAAAAGGCCCGCAAGCCGATCGAGCGCGAGTTTGATGTCGAGGTCCGGATCAAGGATGGCTGACCCCTCGAGCCCCGTACACGGCTATCCGGGGCGTCTGTTCGTCTTCGAAGGGCTCGATGGGAGTGGCAAGTCGACCCAGGCCCGGCTCCTGGGGAAGTGGCTCTCCTCGCAGGGATACCGTGTCTTCCACACGGAATGGAACTCTTCCGAGCTCGTCTCCAACATCATCCGCCGGGGGAAGAAGAAGGGCCTGCTGACCCCCACCACGTTCTCCCTCCTTCACGCCACCGACTTCGCCGACCGGTTCGAGCGGCAGATCCTTCCACCGTTGCGAGCGGGATACCTCGTCGTGTGCGACCGGTACTCGTACACCGCGTTCGTCCGGGATTCGGCGCGGGGATGCGACACCGCCTGGGTGCGCAACATCTACGACTTCGCACCGACCCCCGACCGAACCTACTACTTTCGCGTGCCGGTCGCCGTCACGCTGCGACGCAAGCTCGCGTCACGCCTGAAGATCTCCTACTACGAGGCCGGCATGGACCTGGGGCTCTCCGATGACGTGACCGAGAGCTATCTGAAGTTCCAGGAGCGCCTCAAGCGGGAGTACGACCGCATGGTCACGACGGATGGGTTCACGGTGATCGACGCGGAGCGGCCGGTGGAGCGGATCCAGATGGATCTCCGCCGCGATCTCCAGCCCATGCTCGAGGACTTCCCGACCGGAGAGACCTTGCAACATGAAGGATAGGTCGTACGGCACCCATCTTCCCGGGGTCTCGGACGAGCCGCTCACCGGTCGCCTCATCGTGGTGGAGGGCGCGGACGCGTCGGGCCGCACGACCGAGGTCGAGATCCTCCGCGAGTGGCTCGAGGTCGAGGGCCATCCGGTCGTCGACACCGGCTTGCGCCGCTCCACCCTCGTGAGCGAGCAGATCGACCGGGCCAAGGAGGGACACACCCTGGGAGGCGCGACCCTCGCGTTGCTCTACGCGACGGACTTCGCCGATCAGCTGGAGAACAAGATCCTGCCGTCCCTCGCCGCCGGAAGTACGGTGCTGGCGGATCGGTACATCTACACGCTGATGGCGCGGGCCGTCGTTCGCGGCGCGTCGCGCGAATGGGCCCAACAGCTGTACGCGTTCGCGCTGCGGCCCGACCTCACGCTCTTCTTGGACGCACGCCCCGAGATCCTCATGCACCGGGCGATCTCCAAGTATGGCAGCCTCGACTACTGGGAGTCCGGGATGGACATGTCGATCTCCTCGGACCGCTTCGAGAGCTTCCTCGAGTACCAGTTGCGATTGCGGCACGAGTTCGGTTGGATGGAGGAGCCGTACCACTTCCACATGATCGACGCCAACCGCCGACCGGATCAGGTGCACCGCGACGTGGCGGAGATCGTGCGCCCGCTCTTCGAGACGGCTCCGGAGAGGAAGCGCCCCGGGACGTCCGCCGCCCCGGGGGCCGCTACTTCGCGATCGAGGACAGCTGGCTCCGAGTGACCAACCATTCGAGGCGAGCGCCGCCGGGTCGGATCGCCCGTGGGAATTCCAGGGACGCCGCTCCCGCCTTCGAAAACCGGCTCAGCGGCACACCGTCCCCGGTGAGCGCGAGCCCGATCAACTGTTCGAGCCCGGGTTGATGGCCGACCACCATGACGTGCGCGCCGAGGCTCCGCGTGGTCCGCCGCAGCTTCTCGAGGATGGGAGCCGGAGGGGACCCCGGACCGAGATCCTCCCAGAGCTCGATCCCCGGAGGAGGGTCGAACGCCGTTCCGAAGAGCTTGGCGGTCTGGTGGGCCCGACGGGCGGGGCTGGACAGGAGTCGATCGACGTGCGGCACCTCCCGGGCGAACCCTGCCGCGGCGCTCCGGGTCTTTCGAACCCCTTCGGGGGTCAGCGGCCGCGCCAAATCGTCGGGCCAGCGTCGGGGGTCCCTCGGCGCGGCGGGGCCGTGGCGGACGAGATAGAGATGCATCGCCGCGGACGACCCTCCCGAGCGATTTCACGCTTTGCCCGAGCGGGGCGATCAGCGGGCCGCGACCCCACGGGGCCCGGTCGGGGTCGATCGGAGCAGGACGCCGATCGCTCCCCGTACGAGCAGGAGTGCGATCAGGAAGAGGGGGATCAGCATCGCGTCGCCCCAGGGCCAGGGCACTCCGGCCGCTTCCCCGAGCCAGAACGTGGCGAAGGCGAACAGGAGCGAGGTCGCTCCGAGCTTGAGCCAGGGTACCTTGATCCGGCGGATCCGCTCGTGGACCACGAGGGCGAGGCCGATCAGCAGGCCACCGGCGAGCACCGCACCGATCACCGCCGCCCATCCTTGACCGGTAGCGGCGATCGGGAGCAGCACGATCACGGCCTCGGTCGTTTCTACGGCTCCGACCGTGAACCCCCCGGTGAACTGGATCGTGCGGGCTCCCCGCGGCACGCCCGCACCCGTCCCAGGAGAAGGGGGTGCACGTGCCTTCCGGTACGATCGGAGCGTGCTCCGAAAGAGGAATACCCCGAATGCGACAAGAACGATCCCGGAACCGAGGAGGAGGTACTCCGACGGGATCGCGACGATCAGCGAGCCGGCCACGATTGCGATCGTTCCGATGACGGCCGTTCCCGCGACCGCTCCCGCGGCTCCCGTCCGCAGCGTCCCGGTCTCCCCCTGGAGCGCGAAGACGAGGGCGATGACCTCGGTCATCTCCACCACGACGATCAGGAACGCGAGGACCACCGTGGCCGGACTGATAGCCGGGAACACGCGGGAGTGTACGGGAACGTCGGCTTAGCTTCATCCCCAGCGTGCCCCGCACGCAGCGGTCGGTGGTCGGACCCGTCACGAACCTGAGCGGCGGGGCGTTGAGCGGCGGGGTCTCCGTTCGTGCGGAGAACCCCTGGGCGGGGTTGCAGGGTCCAAAATTCATGGATCGATGTGGACAAGCAGTTCCCACGAAACCTAATCTTTCCACGTGGGATAAGGGAACTACATATGAAGCCCGATCAACCAAGCCCATTCAGATCGAGTAGAACGATTGCTGCGATTGCGGTAATGGTGGCCCTCGTTGCCACCGCCTCGGTCCTGTTCGTGCCCGGGGTCTCTGCAGCGCCCGGCGCGTCGTCAGCGCCCCACACGTATCCCGTCCAGATCAGCGAGCACGGGTTGCCGACGGGCACGGCATGGTTCATCGAGATCACCACCACCACTACCACCACGACCAGTACCGTCGTCCTCACAACGACCTCCTCTTCGATCGTCGTCAAGCTCCCCAACGGAACCTACCACATTCGGGCGGGGACCGACAACCTCCGATGGGTCGCCGATCCCCCCACCGGTACGTTCCACGTGAGGGGGGCCCCCCTCTCCGTAGGGGTCAAGTTCGATCACCGGGCCGTCTTTCCCGTGACCTTCAATGAGAAGGGTCTACCTTCGGGAGCGTCGTGGAAGGTGGAGGTATCGGGAGCGAACATCCCCGACACGTCCGCCTCGTCGACCGCGGCCTCGATCTCCATCGCGCTTCCCAATGGTAGCTTCGCCTTCCGAATCACGACGACGGCGAATCACTACAAGGCCGATCCCTCATCCGGCACCGTGCACGTCGCGGGAACCGCGATCAGCCGGAACATCAAGTTCGAGAAGGGAAGCGTTCCCCTCGCACCCCTGCTGGTCGGCCCCTTCACCCTCCAGTCCGTCTCGAACGGGATGATTCCGGTGCGGGAAGCTCGGGCCGCATAGGTCGAACGCGACGGACCATCGAGCTCGAGTAGCGGTCCAACCCGGACCCCGTTCCGCTCGCGCGGCGTGAAACGGAACGGCGTCCGGCCCGGGGCGTCGCTCCACGGAAGATCCTTGCTCGACTCAATGACGGGGTGCGACATGGCTCGCGCTCCGGTCGTTCGAGCAGGGATCCGCCCACCCGCCCTCCGAGGCGTGCCGTCCGTGTCCCTCGCCCTGGTACACCGGCCGAGGAGCGGTCACCGAAAGAGAGCGTAGCCCCCCCTCTTATGTCGAGACGCGCGTCTTCGGCCGTTATGGACGAACCCCGCACGGGCACCCGCCCCGCAGCCACCCAAGCGGGCATCCCCCCGGGGATGGTCGATCTCGTGCTCTCCGTCCTCGGGTCCTCTTCCGGCCCCGTCCGTCGGCGCAAGCTGCTGGAGGAACTCGAGGGGCATGGGCATCGCATCTCTCTGGCGGGTCTGAACAGGATTCTTCAACACTGCGCCCTCGCCGGGCTCATCACCGAGCGCCCGGACGGGGTACGGCTCAAGCCGCCGACCGGTTGAGCACGCCTCCCCCACCTGCTCGGATGGATCCGGGCGTCGGGGACGGGCCATACTACCCACGACCACGGTCGCCCAGGGAATGATCAAGAAGGCACCCACCCGACCGATCCATCAGCCGGGCGTCGGAGTGCATACCGGTCGGGTCGGACGGATGTGCCGCTTGATTCGGATTAAGGGGCGGCTTAACACTCATCCCCCGACCATTCGTACTCATGCCAGCACAACGCAGAGAGAAGGTCTCGTTCTTGGAAGGGAAGGAGATGCCGCGCCGAATCCGAGTGAAGTTCACGGCGCCGAATTCGAGCGGGGCCAAGCGCGTCTCGTTCTTGGAAGGGAAGAAGTCGCCGCGGAGAACCCGGGTGACCTTCATGGCGAAGAAGGGCGCGAAGGCGCGCGCGCGCTGAAGCGCAGCCAACGGATCAGACCCGAGCGGGGGAGGGTGGGGCGTGCCTCGCCCCCCTCCGCGATACGAAGTCCGTGACCTCCC
>Ga0187856_1002380_pt1 | contig 13915 bp, 7 predicted proteins | sample June2016WEW_8_40_FD_132443 | JGI IMG/M metagenome (GOLD analysis project Ga0187856, IMG submission 132443) | Peatland microbial communities from SPRUCE experiment site at the Marcell Experimental Forest, Minnesota, USA - June2016WEW_8_40 | ecosystem: Environmental > Terrestrial > Soil > Wetlands...
ACGGTTCCGTACCAGAGGGATCACGCCGATCACCCATACCAGCATTCGAAGATGGCCGACATCCCGCATCCCTCCACGCCGCCATTCTCGCGCTGCCACTACAACCGCCAGAGGCGCCAGAAACCAGATCACGGTCAGGAAATACAGGGGGCCGCTGAACACCCCCTGCTTGAAAATCAGTGCCTGTTCGCCAATGGGCCCCAGCCAGGCATCTTCATTGCCGAAAACAAAACTGACCGCATCGAGAACGCTGGATCCTACTTCTTTTCTCTGGGTAAAAAGCAGGAGAGACAGCATGACCAGGACGCTTCCACCGGCCCGGATTGCAAATCCCTTCACCGAACCGCTTCTCCCGAGGATGGCCAGCAGCACGGCGAACGCCAGGAGCAGGTTGACGTGGAACCATGAAAATACCAGGGAGGATACGCCTCCCGCCATGCCCCACGGGTCAAGAAAGCACAGTGCCCCGAGACAGACCGCACCTCCGAAGAACATCCATGGATAATCGTTCACCGGCGCACGGTTGCCGCGGCGATACTCTACTGCGGCATGAATGAGCATGACGGCAAATGCATCCACCCAGAACAGAGGTGCGCCCCTCCACAGCAGGAGCGTCACGGGAAAACAGAGCGCGCCCATGATGCGCGACCCGGGGGAGAGACGACCGCCGTTCCCAAGGGGCGGCATGAGGAACAGGAGCAGAATCAGTATCGGTTCAAGCACGTGATGGTCAAGTTTGGGCGCCAGCGTATAGACGGCATGACCGGGGGATACCGCCAAAAGCAGGGAAGCGCAAAGTCCGGCTACTGAACTATCAAAGACTTTCCTCGCCACAAAGAAGATCACGATGAAGTCGACCACACTCAGCACCGGATTGGCGAAAAACCCGACAGTCTGGATTACGGTATCGCTTCTTCCAAAGAGGAGCGAGACGGCCGACAGCAGGTAATCAAAAAAAGGCGACCAGATCTGGCCCATCCCTACGGGATAGGCCGTATAACTGTCGAAAGAAGGTATCGCGGGGAATGACCACACGCCCAGCATAATGCGCCGCAGATGGTCATAGGGATCCGGTCCATCAAACCAGAATCCGCCTTCGGGATTCACATAATTCCCGTACGATGCCAGGCGCAGATAGAGCCCCACACATACGATGCCACACAATCCTGCAGTGATCGCGTATGGCCTGAATCTATCAATCGTATTGTTCATGAAGAGTAAGTACCTTTAACGCAAAGCAAATGGTTTAAAGAACAGTGCAGGGTTATGCAGCCAAAGCTATCAGCGGTCCGCGCTCGACAAAAATCAACGTTATTTGTATCTAAAAAGCCCATATTTCAGGATACAATAGATAGCTGTCACCCCATCCCACAAAGTTATTTTCTTCCCCTCCGCATAGGTCCGGCCACTATAACTTATCCCGACCTCATAAACACGGCACTGCATTCTTGCGATCTTGGCCGTAACTTCCGGCTCAAAACCAAACCTGTTCTGTTCAAGAACGAGTTGCTTCAAGACGGACATCCTGAATACCTTATAGCCGGTCTCCATATCGGTCAGGTTCAGATTTGTGACCATATTTGACAATAGCGTAAGGAACTTGTTTCCCAAATAATGCCAGAAGTACAAGATACGATGCTCTTCACTTCCCACGAAGCGGGTGCCATAAACTACGTCGGCCCGACCATCGAGAATCGGCTTAAGGAGACGGGGATAATCCGCCGGATTATACTCCAGGTCCGCATCCTGAATTATCACAATATCCCCTGAAGCCGCCTTCAAGGCACTCCTGATCGCAGCTCCCTTGCCCATATTGCGCTCATGTGCAATTACTTTAAGCTGTGCATCCCGGGCAGCTTCCGCCATAAGGATTTCACGCGTACCGTCTTCGGACCCATCATCAACGACGATAACTTCCTTATTGTAATCAACCGTCAGCACCCTGCCCAGAGTTTCCATGACTGTTTTGCGTTCATTGAAGACCGGCATGATAATACTCAGCAACATGTCCACTCCTTTTAACGCCTATATTATGATTGAATAGGCCGTCACCCGTAAACATCATACTTGGGCCAAGAAGCCTTTTTGCAGTTTGGAGAATTTACTCCGGCATGCCGCAAGCAAAATAGCGCCTGTATTACCATATCGTCCCCGCCAGTGGACAGATCACCCCGAGACATTCCCTGATCCCGTTGATTGTTCCTCTCCCTTTTGATAATAATGCCGCATCATATGGCATCATGCGCTTAGCCGCCGCCCGCCGACTGTCTCAGGCAATGACGGGCAGTTATGCTCACGTATGATTTTTGTAGTAAATATCATTTAATGCTGATCACTTTTTTGTTCCGGCCTTCCTTCTGATAATGTTTTCTCAATCGCTTCAGCCGACTCAATATCCCTCCGGGCCATGTCGTCTCTTCCCGCCGCTCGCCAACATTCGCTCCTGCTCCTGAATATGGTCGAATAGCCGAGTTCTTTCTCAGGAGGATAAGACAGGGCAAGCGTGAAATCATCAATGGCCTTGGGCAGTTTCCCTAGCATCATATAAGTATTACCGCGCACAAAAAATAGTTTCCCGGACCATAGGAAATTTTTCTTCTGGGCAATTTCCACTGATTTATTGAGATCCACCAATGCTTTCGGGTAGTCTTTCTGGCGAAGATAATAGAGCGCACGCTCATAATAAGCTCTGCCGATATTATCCGGTTCAAGTGCGATTACACGCGACCACAATGTCTCGGTATTTTTCCAGACTGGGAGCAGGTTGCGCGTAGCAAGCACGCTGGCCATTATGGCTGCTGCTGCGACCACCACAATAACCGGGCGCGCAACGCGCTTGATAACCTTTAATCGGGATCTGGGCTCCCATAAAAGACCCGCCAGAGAGCAGATGAGGAGGGTCGGGGCAAAACTCGCAAGATAGGTGAACCGGTCGGCCATCCCCTCAATGCCCGTCTGGAGAACCCCTACGTAAGGAAGGAGCGTCACCAGGAAAAAAAGCCACACCGCAAGAAGCGCCCTCGTTCGACGAACAACAAAGAGGGCGCCGAACGTGATGACGACCACAGCGATAAGGGAGATGACGTAAATCGGATCTCCCAAGGAGGCATTTTTCGAGTAGAGATATAAAGGAGACAATCGGTCCGGCCACGCAATCAGCAGCAGATATTTGACAACCGCTTTACAGGCCACCAGAATGCGGGATGATAACGGGGGTATTAATTGAAGATCGTCCGCCGATGGAGCGTAGATGATGAACGTGCGTATTGCGACAACACAACTTATAACCAGGAACGGAATCTTTTCTCGCAGAGACAAGAAAAATTCACGCATGCCGTTAAGCCGCTGCAGCGGATACCAGTCCATGATCATAAAGACAGCCGGTAACATCACGAGCATCGCTTTGCTGTTGACCGCCAGGATAAAAAGTGCAAGCGTAGCCACGTACCACACGGGCGCCCCCATTTTAGAAGCAGCGCCTTGCTGCATCCTGCATTGCACGTACCTGAGATAGGAAAGCATGGCGGAGAAACCGAAGAAAACACTGAGCACATCTTTGCGTTCGGCTATCCAGGCCACCGATTCGACGCGCAACGGATGAAGTGCATACAGGAGGCCGGTTGCGAGGCTGACAAAAATTGCTGTTGTGCCGCGGCCGGGACTATGCCCATTTCTATCCGCGTTCAGATACGAGGGAGTAAGCCTGATGAGCCGGAAAGCCAGCAGCACGGCAAGTCCGGCGGTGAGTCCATGCAAAAGGACATTGGTCAGATGAAAACCACAGGGGTTCAACCCCCAGAAATGATAATCAAGGGCGAAAGAAACCCACGTAATGGGGAACCCGAACTTGTTGGGTCCAAAGGCCCATGAAAGCAGATTAAGGTCAAGCGACCTGATTGCAGCATTATTGAACAGGTACAGGTCATCATCCCAGTAAAGAAAGTCAAAATGAACGGTCGGCAGAAAAACAATCACGGTCACTATTCCTGATAGGATTGCCGCTGCATAAATCAGCGATGTTTTTGTGACCATTGTCGATTGTACCGAGTTTTCCTTATAAAGTTCAAGGCGGGCATCTGGGGGCTGTATGCTTCCGCGTCCCGGCCTGGCCTTTTACCACAGTACGGCTTCCCACGGGACTCTCCTGCCCACGAAACCATCCGAACGATGCCAATTGATTGCATGCATATGTGAAAATATTTGGGCCTTTAAACATAGCAAAGATGGTCCACAGAGCGATGGCCCAAAAAAGACTTTTGGACCGGACCTGTTTCACGCCCGGGGGAAAATGTTACTATATGGTATGTCTTCGTCCCGGCCCCAGGGATTTACGCATAGTTCGTTACGTATTCTCGGAATCAATGTTCTAATCGCTATCGGTCTTTTCGCTCCGCTTTTCAGGATCTGGCTCTCGGGCCTGACGCTTGTTTGCCGGGACAACTCGATGCTCTATGCCCCCCAACGCTGGCTTGTCGGCACGGCATTGCGCAATGTTACCCTCCCGCTTTGGAACCCTTACGCAGGCACAGGCATTCCTCTCTTTGCCGAAACAATCCATGGCGTACTGCATCCCCTCTCTGTTGCCGCAGCGTTTCTGTTTCCGAAAGACGGCCTCGATCCTTTGCTCGCACTTTATGTGCTCTCATCCGGCCTTGGCGCGGCGGCCCTTGCCCGGTCCTTAAAAATATCATGGCCCTCTGCAGCTGCTGCAGCATTCGCATACGGACTGTCCGGGTTCACCCTGTCCATGACGGGCAATCTGGTATACCTCGCGGGCGCAGCCAGCCTGCCGTGGATGGTTGCCGGGCTCGTGCTTGCCGGCAGCGACCGGAAACCGCTTGCATTCGCAGCCGGCTCTATAGGCTTTGCCGTATGCGCCTTCTCAGGAGATATCCAGGCCCTCGCAACTGGTGGAGTGCTCGGCCTCTGCCTCGCGATCTCGGCAGGCGGCTGGAAGGGGTTTGTCCGCGCAATGAGCAGTGCGTTCATAGGCGCGATTCTCGCCGGGATTCAACTCGTCCCGTCATGGTTGTATTTTCAGCAATCAGCCCGGGCGGCCGGCGTTTCTTTCGGGGAGGAACATCAGTGGGCTCTGTCCGTCTGGCGACTTGCCGAATTTGTGATTCCAGGATTTTTTTCGCGGCCGGAGGGGTACACAACCAACCCCCTCTATATAGCCCTGGGAGAGCCGATAAATTTCGCGGAACCTTTTGTCACGAGCATTTTTGTGGGGGCGCCCGTACTCCTCCTCGCCATCGCGGGATTGCGCTCATGCCGCGCAGCCATTATCTTCGGTATCTCTGCCCTCTCACTCACCTGGTTGTCGCTCGGCCATACTCTCGGCGCCGATCAGGTTATGACTCTCATCCCCGTCGTGAAAGGATTCCGGTATGCGGAGAAATACGTCGGCCCTCTAACGCTCTGCCTAGCCGTCCTCGCCGGGTTTGGCGCGGACAGGGTTGCCGCCGATAAGACTTCCGCACGCCGCGCGATCGTATCATCCATGCTCATATCGATACTGCTGTTCTTTGTTTTTATCGGACTTTCCCATCAACAGTCGATTTCATGGCTCGCAGCCTCCGGGGTGCCGGAGTCCGCGCTTGTAAGAATGAAATTGCTGTTCGGCTCGCGATATGTGTTCCTCTCGCTAACGGCACTTGCCGGCTGTCTTCTCCTTGCCCGCCGTTTTTCTCTTCCCCTCTTGCCTGCAATAGCATTCCTTGTCTGGCTACAGTCGGTTTTATGTTCGCCCTTTGCACTCACTCCGGGCCATCCTGTAGCTCGATTGGACGTACCTGCGCCCGAATTGAACGCCCCGGAACCTGGACCCCGTATTCTCGAGCCCTATAGGATCCGCTCAAATACTCTCTCCAGACCGGGATGGGACCGCGAAGATCGCTGGGCGTTCGCCAATGCGGCAATCTTAGAACCTTCTTTCAACGTGAGGCATCGGATAGACAACCTCGATGTGGATACCGGTCTGTCCACGTTCCGCTACTTTCAGACCCGAGTGGAATTCGGCATAGATTGGCCCAGGGCGGGTCGGAGGTATGGTGTCACACACTTAATAGTCGCCACACCAAGGGATGCGTATCAAACTATGCTCGCGGCTCGGGCAACTGAAGGAGGCACCTTTCTCGGTCTGGAACAGCTGACAGGGGCTTCGATCTGGAAAGTCCCTCATCGCGAATGGGCGAGTTTCCCTTCGGAAGTTCAAACAGTTCAGGACAGGGACACGGCTCTTTATCGTCTCCTGGCAATATCCGGAGCAGGCAGCAGGGCTACAGTGATTGAGGCGCCCGGACCGCTTGCCGCCGCGCCCGGGCGTATCCATTCCCTGTCGCGGGAACGGGAACGGATCGAGATAGTTGCGGAGACCGATGCGGACGGGGTATTGGTGGTTAACGATGCATTCTCGCCGGGATGGCGTGCCTATCTGGATGGAAACCATGTTCCGATCTGGCCGGCCGACGTATTGGTCCGATCCGTTCCGTGGCCGGCCGGTCGCCACAAGCTCGTGATGCGATATGAACCTCCTGAAGTAAAAATCGGTGCGTGCGTGTCCGCAACAGGTCTCGCGGTCCTTGTTCTCATCTGTCTCTTATGCCGTCGGAAGCGTCCATCAGCCGCTTAAGGGGTAGCCGTCGCCGAATGTCCCCCTGAAGAGCCGTCAATGGCTATCGAGAAATTCATCGGTCCTTTCACATTCCCCCAAAGCTGACTGCGGATCAATTGCTTCGGCTTCCTCCCGATATCGGTCTCTCTGCGCAGTCTCGCCGAGCTTCAAAGAAAGTCCGCTCATGAAACAAAGCACTCTGATGTCCTTCGGTTCAGTCTTCAAAACACCACCAAGAACATTCCGCGCCTCCCGGTACTTCTTTGAAGATGCAAGCGCAAACCCCAGATTTCTGACATACGGCAGGCAAGACGGAAAAAGCGAGACCGCCTTGCGTAAATGTTCCACCCCTCTTGCCGGATCGCCGTTCGACGAGTAAATTACGCCAAGACGGGCATGCGTTTCGGGAACCGTCACGTTATTCGGAAGAAGAGATCCTATCGCGGGCAGCGAAAGCAACGTCTCATACTCCCGCACCGCGGCCTCTTCATTGCCGATGTCTGCATACAAAGATCCGAGGCCGAAGCGGGCGAACGGATGGCCTGGCGCCTTTGACACTGTATCCGTCCAGAACAACTGCGGATCAGACCATACTTCGCTCCGCTTCGCCGAAGCGATGCCGAACGCAATAAGAATGCCTGCACATACAAACCAGAACACTGTTGCGGACTTCCCCCGCTTATGCAGATAGTCGACAAATTGAGAACCGCACAGTACGATGCCGACAGCAATCCCCACGAATGGGAAATACAGATATCTGTCGTTCATGAGCGTAATGATGGGCATGACCTGGCAGACCGGCGCAATCATGATAACGGCAAACCATCCCCAGAAAGCCATCCTCGGCCGCTTGCGCCAGCCGAAAATCATTCCACCCAGCACCACCGCGATGAGCAGAAACGACATAATAACCGTCGGATCCATGAATGATCGGCGGATGATAGGGTCGTATATGGCACTCAGACCGAACGGCAAGAATACCATACGGATATAGGTGGCCATCACCGGCAGCATGGTGATAAAGGTCACAAGGGGACTCCCGCCATGCCAGTCGACCCTGCCGCCCTGAAGCTCCCTGCTCTGCGATATGACTGCTATCATCGAGAATACAGCCGACGCCAAAACATACGGGAGCAACTCCCGCAGCGCCCTTGTAACGGGCCGTTTCGTGAAGTGCGACCGATCAAGCAGGAACAGCGCCAACGGGAACCCCACACCCGCAACCTTGGTCATGAGCGAGAGGACAAACCCCAAGAAGGACCAGATATAGCCGCTCGTCTTTCCTGTGTTCCGCCAACGGACATATTGAATCGCAGAAAAAAGAAGGAAGGAGAGAGAAAGAAGGTTCTTTCTCTGTGACGCCCAGGCCACTGACTCAACCTGCACCGGATGGACAAGGAATATGAGGGCCGATGAGGCCGCAAGAGGAAGGCTCCCGTAAAGTCGCCACACCAGGGTATAGACAAGCAATGCGTTAATCGCATGGATCACGATATTCGTCACATGATAGCCAGCTGGATGAAGGCCCCAAAGCGAATATTCGATGGCATAGGACAGGATATGGAGCGGGGCGTAATTGCCCAGGAAAGAACGCGTGAAGGCAAGCCGCAGATGTTCCAATGACAAGCCCTGTGCCGCAGGGTTGTTGACGATGTAATCATAATCATCCCAATCCTTGAGAAAAGAGGCGTCTATACAGCTCCTATAGACAATACCAGCAACTACGAGGATCATGATTGCCACGAAGATATGACGTCTCGTCTGTTTACCGGTCGTCTTTTCCCCTGCAGCGGCAGAACTCATCTTTTAAAAGCCCCCTCGATCAACCAAAATCCTTCATATTTGAAAACGTCCAATATGAAATTACTTCTGAGGGCATAAGAGCTGAGAGAGGGTGTTTTCGCCTCAATAAAATCAGATTGCTTACACGCCAAAAGCCCGGGAAAACAGCTTTTCTGGGAGCGCTCCCGGTTAGATCTCATGATCTCAGACATCCGCGGCACGGCTTCCCTCAGCATGGCAAAAAAGCTCCAAACTCGGTTGGAGGGCGTGAAAAACCTTCTCGGGCGTAATAACCTGAAGACAGACATTATCGTTGCACGCACTCTTCTTATGATTCACAGCCGAGACGCACGGCGAACACGCCAGGCCGGCATAAATCGGCGTCATTGTACCAAGCGGGCCGTAGGCCCTCGGCGTCTCCGGGCCGAACAAGACGAACACGGGCATTTCGCTAACAGAGGCGATGTGCGCAGGCCCCGAGTCGTTCGTGAGCATGAAGGAACTGACGGAATAGAGCGCAGGGAGATCATGAATGGACGTAAGCCCGGCAAAATTCACACACCGCCCGTTCCTCACAGCCGCTATGATACCCTCTTTCCCGGCGCGCTCGGTTTGGTTTCCCGTAAGGAGGATAATGATATCCGGGTACCGATCCAGGATCATCCCGGCCAGTCCGATATAATATTCTCGGGGCCAGCGGCGCAGGGGTATTAGCTCCGAGGCATCAGTATTGAATAATACGACCTTGTGGATGCGCTCGTCGAGTGCCGGATATGCTTCCTTGATTCGCCGGCGCATCACCTCCTTTGAGTCCTCGCTAACCGCGACTTTCCGCGGTGTTATCTCTTCATCAACGATCAATGTCTTGGAGTACGGGATCTCAACCTTGTCGCTCAGCAGCGCATTCACAAGTGCGACAAAGTTCTTCGCTATGTGCTGATGGGGATTATAAGCGACCTTGTGGGTCAGAAAATCTCCCCGGTAAAGACCTTCGTTATAAAAGGCATGAAATCCGACGGTACGCTCCGCGCCCGAGAAACCCGTTAGCAGCGCGGTAAACCGTGAAAAAAGCTCGAGGTCGATAACGGTGTCAATGCGCTTTTTGCGGGCCCAGAAAAAGAACCTCACGGCCCCGACGGCAATCCCGGCCATGCTCGCGTCAGAGATGACAAAGATGTCCCCGGCTGCAACAGTGCCGAGGAGATCAAGACTCTGCCTGTTTCTCTCAAAAATGGCAAAAAAGAGATCTGCGTTCAGGGAGCGTTTCAATTTCTGCATCGCCGGGTCAGCCAGGATCGTGCTGCCCATCTCAGAAAGCTCAATAAACAATATATTCTTGGGCCTCCCGCTTTGATCCCGGCGAAAGAACAACCTGCATAATCTCACCATGACCGTTCCGAGAAAACAGAGCGGCACGCCGACATAGTGGTCTATTTTTCTCATCGTATCTATGTTCATCGAGTACTACCCCCGTCCCCTCCTTTTTCCCGAGCGCTGCTCAGCAGCACGCATCCCTCAGACATCCGCTCCCTCAGTTCATAGAAGGAGGAAATATCTGTTAAGCGCCGCCACAGATGGCCGGGCCTGAGAGAAAAGTCCCCAATCCTCTTCACCCTGATGATTAGCGATATTACGCCTGTCAGTCCACCCTGACATACCACGGGGGGTGCCCTTCAACACGACGGTAATGAACATCAAGAAATTGCTGAAATGCAGGCTCGATTTTGTCTAATTTTTCCCTGGTATCCTTCTTCAGTCGGATGTAGGCAGGCTTGGCACGCATGATCGCACAGGGCCAGAGCTTCCTCTGCTCGGGAAGCAAATAGGAATAAGAAATCAGAAAAGGGATTTTGATGAGTTCTCTTCCCGAAGCCAGCCAGGTGAGCGGCTGATCGGGGGCATAGATTTGTCCCGGCAGTGCGTCAGGAGCCATAAGAAAATCAACTTCGTGAAAAAATACATCCCTATTGGTCCGTTCCGCTTCGAATTCGAGGCGATCTTTCTGAAAATGAAACGGCCAATAACGCGCCGATACTGACAGCTTGGCTCCCAGCATGAAAAGGAGCGGCAGCACTACCACAGCCGTTATTGCTATTACGGCAAGGTTTCGCCTTTTGAAGCCGCCCAATAACTCCGTGAGCCGGTCAACGCCCGCGCAGGCGAGCAGCCCGACCGGCGGCAGAAGGAGGAGAAACTGGTAAGACCACCATGTCTGCAGGAGGATGGTCAGGACGGCCGCGAGGAGCCAGGCTATCAGGACGATTCCATGCGCACGCCTTTGTCTGATCACCGTTCGGGCACCGATGACACCGAGTACCGACAGCAGCCCGAAATTCAGCAAGAACCAGATGATTCCCTGAAAAAGGATCTTGGTGGATCGGAAATTCTCCGGATAGAAATGTTCTCTGCTCTCTGCAGCAAAGAATTTGAATGGAAATATGAATGTTGTCCAGATGAGATCTCCAAGGAAGCCGTTCTTTTGTGCCCACACCGCAACGACAGCGATGGGGAGCGCACAACCAATGCCGAGAAAAAGCGCAAACCGCGCGACTGCCCGCCGGCGCGCGCCCTCTGAACTCCGCGCATGCAGGAACGCAGCAACCGCCCACATGGCGAGAAGGATAAGACCGAGTGCTGTTTTAAAGACGAGGACAACCCCTCCTGCGATACCTGCGATAAGCAGCTGCAGCGAAAAAGATTTTCTGGAGTTCAGTGCCAACCCCCCTGCAAGCATCAAGGGAAGTCCAGTCAGGGCTTCGATCTGTGTAAGTTGCCAGGGGCCTGCGGCGCAGTAGTAAGCTCCAACAGTAAAAAGGGGCGCCAGAAAACGTAACCGCGGTGAAATGCCCAGTTTTCTCGCCCACCACAAAGCAACCCCGCCCGTGACAGCCATCCACCCGAGCTCCATCCAATGGACACCGCACTGGTCATAGCCGAAAAGCCTTCCCGCTGCCAGATAGAACAAGAATATGCCGGGCTGCTTCACATCCCAGACATCTTTGTAGAGAGCATTCCCTGAGCCTAGAAGTCGGGCCGCGTAAAGGAAAAAGGTCTGATCCCCATCCAGGGGATTCCAGACCTGGACCAATCCAAGGCACAGCACGGCAACAACCGCGCCATACGCAGATATTTTCCATCGACGGGACAACGTATGGGGTCCGGTCGGTCCGGCATTACCGGGTATTTGTTCTCTTGCCACGACCTTCAAGCCGCCGTCCTTCGGTGCTGAGCGCCGATGCTGAAGCGGCGTAAAACGAAGCAGGCGCCAATCAGCGCGGCGAACCCTGCAACTGAGAGCCATTCACCGACCCGTACCTCCGGCGGGTCGTAACGCATAACCAGGGAGTGCCGACCGGCAGGCCAGTAAACCGCCCGAACCAGAACGTCCGCGGGAAAAATCCCGGTCTCCTTGCCGTCGATCCAGGCGCGCCAGCCCGGCCAGAACGCATCATTGACGATGAGCGTCGCGTCGGCGGTCGTTTCCGCGATTATCTCGATCTGCTCCAACTCTCGATTCACCGACAGGACCCTGCCCGGTCCGGTCGGAAGGGGTCCGCTCGTCTCGATAACAGCGGTTTCACGCCCTGCTCTGATGTCCCGCTTCAGTTCCGCCAGTGCCCGCTCGAAATCGGGAACGGCAATCATCTCCTGTGGGAAGACCGCCCATGCGCGATGCGGTACTGCCCAGATTTCCATTCCGTTCCTTGGGTCGATACCCAGTGCAGAGGCGTCCTGCGTATAGAACGCTGCCAGGGCCCGCCCTTTTTCCGTCTGCGGTGATGGGAAGATGAGATGCGTTACCGCATATCTACGCGCGACATACGGCATGCTTTCGCCAAATGCACCAAAAAGCCGAAACCAGCGGATCGGGTAAAATCCGGTGTCGACCCCGAAGTTGTCGATCCGGTAACGTGCATTTGTGTTTGCTCCCAGACTTGACAGGACATCGAAATTGAACTGATCGATGATGTCCCAGCCCGGCAACGGTTTCCTTTGGTGTGGTATTACGGGGTTCATCACACGGGGTCCTGGAGGAGGTGCAGTAATGGCCGGAGGGGCAACCGCGATACGGGCCTCCGGGTGACCGGGGCGCAGGGCGTACGAAGCAGTCGCGAATGCAGCGCACCAGACGATTGCTGCCATTCCTGCAAGCGCCACGGCGCCTTTCCCGCGCATCGCGGCCCAGAGGCAGCCTGCAAGGGCGAGGACCGCAACAAAAGCATGAGGCAGACCGCGAAGCAGATGCGCGCGAATGGCCTCGTATTCCTGAACTCCCAGCGACTCGAAAAGAGGTCCTCTCAATGCGAAAAAAAGCCAGGCCGCAAGCAGCACTCCGCACAGACTACCGGCAGCAACCAGGGCGCGCCGTGCCGCTCGCGTGTCGGACACCAGACGGTCGGCGCCCAGGGCAGCAAGCGCAGCTACGCAGGCCAGAAAAGTCGGCAGATATTTTTCGCCGTAACGAAACCCGCTGGCGATCGGGAGCATGTTTTGCACAACCCGGGCACCGAGATGCCGTCCCATTGCGAACCAGAGAACCACGATGGAGGATACTGCCAGCACTCGCGCTGTACGTGACCCTCGTGTTCCGGCGACGGCGAGGAAGATCGTGGCCCCTCCCACGAACACACTTTCGGCCATGGGAATGTTGAACCACGTAGGATGACCGAGCGCAAGGAACACCGGCGCGGCCAGGGTGCCGTCCTCGGGAACCCAAAAAAAACCCGGAGAGAAAAACTCGACTAACCGCCAGGGCGCAAGGTCCCATTGGTTCACGTCATAGTCAGGAAGGGGCAAGACACGATTCGTCAGGGGGAGAAAACTCCAAGACGGGACAAGCTGGACAGCTGCGAGCAGTGCCCCTATCCCCACGGCTGCCATAGCCAGCGATGCGCCGCGCCGGCCACCCCCGTCGAGCGCGAGGACCAAACCTAATGCCGTCGCGACCGCGAGCTCCTGCACGTCACCGGAGAGTGCTCCGGCTGTAACGGCGAGCGCGCCTCCGGCAAAGGCAACAGCCGTTCTGTCCCGCCCGGCAGCACGCAGTCCGACCAGAATCCAGGGGACACTTGCGGTACCCGTAAGATTGTTCATGTTGCTGGTCATGGAAAGCATATATCCAGACAAACCGTAGGCAAAGGCTGCCAGGACGCTCGCCTGACGAGATGCGCCGAGGCCTCTGGCGAAAGCCCCTGCCCCCAGGCCGGCCGCAAGAATATAAGCGCCGATGAGTGGGTCAAGGCCGTCACCCGGGAACAGGAACGCCACGGCGATAGAAAGCGGGTGCAGGGCTCCATGCGTCATTTGCGCCAGATACGGCATCCCCGTCGCGCAGTAAGGATTCCAGAGCGGAAGCCGCCCCTCGCGCAGCGCCTGGCCAGCAAGCCAACGGAGCGGCGCGAAATAGCTTGTCTGGTCGCGATGGATGAGCGTCAGACCCGAGAGCCACGCTTGGCCGAGCGGCGCGATCGTCCCCAGCAAGATGATCGCCCACATCGCCACGGCCTGCCATCCGAT